>ERZ791912.109-NODE-109-length-58211-cov-9.868406_pt1 | contig 58211 bp, 53 predicted proteins | sample MGYA00510141_ERZ791912 | MGnify/ENA primary metagenome ERZ791912 (study PRJEB30046, sample SAMN00792082) | human gut metagenome | study: EMG produced TPA metagenomics assembly of the A metagenome-wide association study of gut microbiota in type 2... | reverse complement strand
AGGTGCCGAGCTTGTCGAGGCGGAGAGGGGTTTCGCTAACCTTTCGCTATTCGCACGCCATTTGATTGCATGCTTCTTTATAGCTCAGCTTACCATCAATACAACTTATTTCATATGCCTACAGACTGCAGTCCCCTCTCAGTCGCCCTAGCGGGCGCCAGCTCTCCCCAAGGAGAGCCTCTAATAATGCTTGCTGCAGTAGATAACCTCTCGCACGGGCTCTACACTAAGAGCCTCTCCTTGGGGAGAGGTGCCGAGCTTGTCGAGGCGGAGAGGGGTTTCGCTAACCTTTCGCTATTCGCATTTCTATAGGTTGCATACCTCTTTATATCTCAATACTTCGTCAATCCAGCTTAATTCGTATGCTTGCAACAACGCTGCTTAAACCACTTCGCATGAGCCCTACACTAAGAGCCTCTCCTTGGGGAGAGGTGCCGAGCTTGTCGAGGCGGAGAGGGGTTTCGCTAACCTTTCGCTATTCGCATTTCTATAGATTGCATACCTCTTTGTATCTCAATACTTCATCAATCCGGCTTAATTCGTATGCTTACAAACTGCTGTCCCCTCTCAGTCGCCCTACGGGCGCCAGCTCTCCCCAAGGAGAGCCTCTCTTCTCCCTAAAGTCAATTCATCTTGTCTACACACAGAAAACCTATCTTATACTAATCCCAATGCAATCAGCAAAAGCACCAGCGACCTCCCCATCCGGAGAGGTCGCTGCAAATCATAGCAAAAATTCAAACCCCAACACCCTCAATATGCGTCCAGCCCATTGCGCGCGCCGCCAACAACACGCACATTGCTCACATTAAACGCCGCCTTCAGCACCGGCAAATACTTGCCAATCAGCTCCGTGCGCACACGCTCATCACCAGCCACAACCAAAAGCGCATCCTCGCCCAGGTTAATATTCAGCAGCGAATTGATCAGACGCTCAAACGCAGGCTCAGACATAGCCTTCTTCAAAGCCGTCAGCCCTGGCATCACCTGCGGTTTTTCCTTAGCCATGCGTACCTCCAGAGCCTCAAACGGCACCTCAAAGAGCTTATCATTGCTTGCGCCCACAAAGCTTTCATTCAAAGAACCGCTAACGCCAACAAAATCTTCTGCCATAATAAAAACCTCCTTTATATATGCACACGCGAGGCCAACGCCCCGTTCATAATAAAAACTTCTGCTAATATGAATTTATCACAAAATGGATTGCCTGTCAAAAAATACATAGTAAAAATATTGGTCGCCACCTTCGCTGTACCTGCGATCCCCTTATGTATATAATAAAAACTTCACCTGTTTGCTATTAAATATATCAAATACTACGAAATCATAGTGCTTTAATAAGCTTTAGTTCATAGATATTTTAAAACTTTACTTGCTATTAACAATCAAGTCTAGTATACTATCAAGTGAGCGAATTAAGTAACTAAAGTAAGTGAATTTATTAGGGCAAACTTATCATGATTTTATTAGGGTATTTATGAAAATAAGGGAGGAAAACAAACATTATGAAGAATTATTTACAACAACGGGGCAAAAGCCTGCTGGCTTTTGCTGTCGGATTGACCATTTTATCTTCATCCTTTGCAGGGAAAGTATACGCTGATGAAGGCTACATCTATTGGAATGACCTAAAAAATGATTCCAACACTACCTGGACCGAGGATAAAACTTATTATGAAGGTGGTGACTTAAAACTAACCAAAAACAACGTTACTTTAAATGAAAATAAAAATATCAGTTCCAATGGAAACATATCGTTGGCAGACGATAATACAAATTCATATATCGTAGCCGGTGCAACTAAAAACATAGATCTTACATTCCAAGGTGATATTTGGTCCACGTGTGACAATGAGATGACCATAAAAAACCTGAATAAATTGCAAATCACCAACGGCACCTACGGACTGCTAGCTAACTTCGGTAATTGGCGTGGTCCCCAATGGACCAACCCAAATAATAATGGCGGTATTCACCTTAGCGACATCACAAACGTTAACATCTCCAGTACCAAAGGTGCCATCTATAGCCAAATTCTAGGCAAGATAGACCTTCAAGGCATAGACAATCTTACACTTGCAAGTGATGGGTACAATACCATCTACTGCGGCTATGGCAGCCTCGTTGATATCAACGCTAAAAACACAACTATTACCTCCACCGGGCGCGCCATCCTTGCTACTGCAGGCGATGCAAATAATATCTTTACTTGGCATGATGGCTCCTTGGAAACCGATTATCCCCTGCCAGTAATCAACATTAAAAGCGACACCCTCACTATCGCTGCTGCTACCAGCGGTAAAACTGCTGCCGCCGTTTACAGTGATCCAGGTGCCACCATCAACCTTGGCAGCGCTGATAAGAAAATCAAGCAGCTCACCTTTGTGAAAGACGCCGGCGCCAACATGAATCTGTACAGTGATTCCCACATCTACGAAAATCAAAAATATATCAAGTATGATAACAACAATCCTTATCTCTATTATCGCAGATACAGCGATACCATCCCCGACGGCGCAACGGCTGATGACTATAAGCTGTATCAAGCGCAAATCAACGTCTATGCTGAAAATGCCGAATTCAACGCCAACACGAACGCCATCAATGCCTACAACAAAGCATTGATCTACGTAAATGCCGACACCGCCACCATCAACAGCAAATATGCCACAGTAGTCGCTGGCGCCGGTGCTACCGTAACCATCGAAGGCAAGGACCTGACCATCAATAACACCAACTGCCTCAATAATGCCCAGGCAGTTGATAATGAGAACGCCAAGGTTGCAATTGGCAGCGGCGGCCTCCTCAACCCCTCCGAATATGGCGACACGTCCGTCAATGCCGGTGACATTGTCGTTAATGCCGCTAACAAGCTTACCATCAACGGCAACATTGTTATCAATGCCAATCCGGATGCTGCAGCAGGCAATAGCATCAGCATCAACAAGGATAACACCACCGCGCTCGTAAACATTACCGGTGACATCTACACCAACAACGGTAACGAGGTGCATCTTTCCCTGGGCGATGGCAGCGCTGCAAAGCAGGATAGCAATGCTACCGGCAGACAGGCTGGCCGCTCCACGCTGACCGGTGCAATTTTAGACGCTGCCTCCACCGCTGCAGGCTTCAGCTTCAGTGATACCAGCTTTTCGGAAAAAGGCACCAACCTCAAGCTGAATAGTGCTACCTGGAATGTCACTGCCGACAGTGAAGTGACAACTGTAAACATGGCTGGCAACAGCATCATTGACCTCACGCAGCACAATGAAGCGACAACTTTAGACATGGCTGGCAGCAGCACGCATGACCATAACTTCCAAAAGCTCAAAATCAACAATCTTACCGGCAGCGGCACCATCAAAATGGATTACGATGACAGCAGGACAAGCACCGACGGTTCAACCGCCGACAAGCTGTTCATCAATAACCACAGCGGCACGCATTGCCTGTACCTCAACGAGGTGACCGGCGCAACTTCCCTGACTGGCAACGCTGAAGATACCGTGCTGGTGAGCGTAGTCAACGAAAGCGGCGACTTCAAAGCTGCCTCCGACGACAACCTCACCTGGAACATCTATTCCTTAAACAGCAAGGAAAGCACTACGGAAGGCTATACCACCGACTGGTATCTGGCGAAGAATACCAATCCCACACCTGCTCCCCAAGGCCCCACCCGCGCCGAGGCTGCCACCCTCAAGGCCCACAATATGAGCTACTACCTGTGGCGTGACCAAAGCGAGCGTCTCACCAAGCGCCTGGGCATCACCTGCTTTGACGAAGAGCGTGCAGGCGTGTGGACCAAGATGAGCAATTCTTCCATCAGTGGCAGCGGTATTTACGGCAGTGACGCCAAGGTCAAAACCTACACCATCGGTTACGACTTCAAGCATAATTCGGACGAGCAGCTGACTACGGCAGACGCTAAAAAAACACGTGACTTCAGCGGCCTCGCCTTCACCTATATCAAAGGCAGCAGCAGCATGAACGGCTATCAGGTCAGCGACGCACTGCAGGTTGCCGGCGGTCGCAGTGACATCCGCGGCGGCTCCCTCACTGCCTATCACACGCACACCTCCCAATCCGGCTCCTACGCTGACTATGTTCTCCGCTACAGCTCCTACCTTCAAGCTTGACGGCGTCAATGGCAGCGCCAAAAGCCACGGTCTGCAGGCAAGTGCGGAATATGGCTGCCGCTTGGAAAATGACCACGGTCTCTTTGTAACACCCAATGCACAGCTGACGCTGGGACGCTTGTACAACAAAGCCTTCACCACCTCCAACGGCGTGCACGTAGCAAGTGACCATCTGAACAGCGCTATCCTCAGCATGGGCGTGGACGTTGGCCAAAATATCGGCGAGCAAAGCCAGGTTTATGCCAAGGTGCGCTACAACACCGAGCTTGGCGACCGCGTCAGCGCTGCCTTCTACCAGGGTGATGCCAGCTCCTTCCGCAGCGGCGACAGCAACGGCAGCTGGTGGGAATATGGCCTGGGCTTCGACCTCAAGGCAGGCCACGCCAGCCACCTCTTTATGGACGCTGAACGCGCTGGCGGCAGCGGCTTCAGCAAGGACTGGTCCTGGCGCATCGGCGCACGCTTCGACTTCTAAGCGCAACCTTTCCCAAATTTTTTTACACTAACAAATCTAAGTAAGCGTCACAGCCTACGCCGTGACGCTTTATCTATTACAGCTATTGCCACAATAAGCAAATCAGGCAAAACAATCCGTCTGGCGGGCAGTGCTTCCAAAACAGATTATCTATACCATTATATCGGAAAATTTTATAATAACGGTATTGCCTTCAGCGGCAAGAAAGCAGAGATCATAACAAATTAAGCTCAATAAAAAACTGACGAAGCAAAATATGCCTCGTCAGTTTTATTTTTAGGTAATATTTAATTCAACGTCTGCTAAACGAAGTAATTATTTCACCATAGCAGCAACGATATCAAAAGCAGCAGCAAGTGCTTCATCAACCTTAGCTACGTCCTTAGCACCGGCCTGTGCCATATCCGGACGACCGCCGCCGCCACCGCCGCACAGCTTAGCAACAGCCTTAACGATGTTGCCCGCATGTACGCCTTTAGCAACAGCATCCTTAGTAGCCATGGTCAGAATGCTTACCTTTTCGCCCATAACAGCAGCCAGCACAACAACGCCGCCAACCTTATCGCGCATCTGGTCGCCCAGGTTACGCAGAGCGTCAACGCTGTCAGCATTAACCTTCTGTACCAGAACAGGAACGCCGTTAGCATCCTTAATTTGGTCAGCAACATTGCTTACCTGTGCCTTAGCGATTTCTGCAGCCAGCTCTTCAGCCTTCTTCTGTGCAGCCTTCAGCTCGCATTGCAGAGCCTCCAGACGAGTCGGAACGTCGCAGGAGCGGCATTTCAGCTCAGCAGCCAGACCGTTCACCATTTCCTCGGTAGCGTTTACATGAGCCACAGCACCATGACCGGTAACAGCCTCAATACGGCGCACGCCTGCACCGCTGGAGCCTTCGCTCACGATTTTGAACATACCGATTTGTGCGGTATTGCTTACATGGCTGCCGCCGCAGAACTCCATAGAGAAGTCCGGAACGGTAACAACGCGAACAATATTGCCGTATTTTTCACCGAAGAGAGCGGTAGCACCCTTCTTCTTAGCTTCCTCAATCGGCAGCTCTTCAATATTAACAGCTTTGCCAGCCAGCACCTGCTCGTTGACAATAGCCTCTACTTTCTTCAGCTCCTCAGCGGTAACCTGCGAGAAGTGGGAGAAGTCAAAACGCAGACGGTCCGGACCGACATAGCTGCCGGCCTGGTTAACATGGGCACCCAGAACCTGTTTCAGAGCAGCATGCAGCAGATGGGTTGCGGTATGGTTACGCGCGATATCCATCTTGCGGGCCTTGTCTACAGCAAAGGTCACAGCGTCGCCAACAGCAACAGTGCCTTCGGTTACGGAACCGATCATAATAACAGCGCCGTCAGGCAGCTTTTTGGTAACATTTACAGCAATCACGCCGGTCGGAGCGGTAATAGTACCGATATCGCCCAGCTGGCCGCCGCCCTCAGCATGGAAAGCGGTAACGTCGCAGATAACAGCAACATCAGTGCCGTCAGCAGCGTTTTCAATCGGCTGTGCATCATGCGCAGGATACATCTTCACAATCTTAGCTTCGGTTGCAGCCTCGTCAACCTTCAGCTCAGCAACATTGATGCCGCTGGTGTTATAAACAACCGGACGGCCCTCTTTATCGTTGCGTGCTTCACGCGCCATTTTACGCTGAACCTCCAGCGCAGCATCAAAGCCCTCTTTATCCATAGTCATGCCTGCTTCTTCCAGGATTTCTTCAGTCAGTTCCCAGGGGAAGCCAAAGGTATCGTTCAGCTTGAAGGCAGTTGCACCGTCGAGCACGGTTTTGTTTGCAGCCTTCAGCTTTTCAATCTCCTCGTTCAGCAGCTCGCAGCCCTGCTTCAGAGTGCGCAGGAAGCTGGTTTCTTCCATTTCCACAACCTTTTTGATGAAGTCAGCCTTCTCTACCAGGTTGGGGTAAGCGTGACCGAACATGCCGATAACAACGTCAACAGCACCGGTCAGGAACATCTCGTTGATGCCCAGCAGACGAGCGTGACGGATAGCACGGCGCAGGATGCGGCGCAGTACATAACCGCGGCCTTCGTTGGACGGCAGGATACCATCGCCAATCATAAAGGTCATGCTGCGTACATGGTCAGCGATAACCTTCAGGGAAACGTCGGTAGCCTTATCCTTGCCATATTCAACATTAGCAATTTTAGCTGCATATTCAATAATCGGGAAAATCAGGTCAGTTTCAAAGTTGGACGGCTTGCCTTGAACAACACTTGCCAGACGCTCTAAGCCTGCGCCGGTATCGATGTTCTTGTTCTTCAGCGGCGGATAGGTGCCATCCGGCATCTGGTTGAACTGGGTGAATACCAAGTTCCAGATTTCCAGGAAACGGTCGCAGTCACAGCCGGGGCCACAGGTCGGTTTGCCGCAGCCGCGTTCAGGACCGAGGTCGATGTGGATTTCGGAGTCAGGGCCGCACGGACCGCTGCCGATTTCCCACCAGTTATCAGCCAGGCGTACAATGTGGTCTTCGGGAACACCTACAACATTGTGCCAGATATCAAAAGCTTCATCATCCTCAGTGTGGATGGTGATGTACAGCTTATCAGCAGGCAGGCCAAGCTCCTTGGTCAGGAACTCCCAGCTCCAGGGGATAACCTCTTTTTTAAAGTAATCACCAAAGGAGAAGTTGCCCAGCATTTCAAAATAGGTATGGTGGCGCGCAGTGCGGCCAACGTTTTCAATATCACCGGTACGCACGCATTTTTGGCAGGTGGTGATGCGGGTAGCAGGCGGTTTCATTTTGCCAGTGAAAAACGGCTTAAAGGGTGCCATGCCAGCACCGATAATCAACAGAGTCGGGTCATCCTGAGGAATCAGGGATGCACTCGGAAGCATAAGATGGCCTCTATCTTGGAAAAATTTCAAAAACTTTTCGCGGATTTCGTTACCAGTCATGTATTTCATAGTAGTTCATTCGCTCCTTCGAAAAATAATACTGCATTACTGCGGAAAATGCCGCAGCAAACAAAGATTGCATATAAAAAAATTATATAATTTTTGCCTGTGAATGTCAATAAGCGCAAAGCAATTGAGAGCGCCTGCTTGGCAGAAAAAACGGAGCAGCAAGCGCATTTTTTGTTTCAGAAAAGCTAATGCTGCAACCGCTATCTGCAGCTACAGCATTATACATCAGCTTATTTGGTTATTCTATTGATTGCTTCCGCCAATAAATTTTTCAATACTACAGGTGTGCACCTTGGTTGTCTTATCGTAATTAATACCAACCAATAAAATTTCATCAGCAAAATTTTGTAAGCTTACCGGATACTTCTTTTCCTTCATCTGCTTCATGGCAGTATCTGCATTTTTATTCCACTTCAGCTCCACCAGCAAAGCAGGATAGCTATGAGCATAATATTGCTTAGGAATAAATACAAAATCAGCAAAACCGCGACCTAACGGCATTTCACGTACAGGCTTGAAATAATACTGCATAGCGCTCAGATATGCGATGGTCAAAACGCTGCTAAGCGAATTTTCATCATTATACTTAATCGCAGATGTATATTCCATATGCACCTTTTCGATCATAGACGCCACAGCAGCTGCATCCATGTCAAGCGTAGCATTTAACACCTCGCGTGACAGCCTCTGAAAATCAGCAAATTCATCCCACGCTGTCTCCTCCAAAGCATTAACAAATTCACTGCGAACCTCTTCGTTAGGTATATAGGCCTTTTGCTCCTGCTGCTCATATGCCAGATAGCCCAAATGAATCAGCGACGTCATAACATCATGCTTATTCTTAAAGGTCACCATATCATTTTGATATGAATTGGTGCGCACCAAAACAGCATCACCGGAAAGCATAGTGACAATATCAGTTTTCAGGCCATCAAAATTCATATTAATTAACGGAATGATGGATTCATATGTACCCGTCTGTGACCAATAGCTCTGAAAGGTTCCTCTCAGCATTACGCCTACAACAGCTCTTGGGTTATACACATGATAGCCGCCGAGCTGATAACCATCATACCAGCGCTTCACCTCTGAAAAATCCTTATTATATCTTTTACACAAGGTACGAACCTCGTCTTCCGTAAAACCAATATACGGAGCAAGAACGCCAGAATCAAGCATGGTATATTCATCAAAGTTGTTCAATGCAGACTGCGTTTTGAATTTTTTTATCGGCAGAATACCTGTCATAAAGGCTAAAGCTATATAGCGTGTCGGCTCAATACCCTTGAACAGACTGCGCAGAAAATCAATATACTCTTCCTGCGCAATTTTATTCGTGCTCTCGTCGCGAATCAGTACATCCCATTCATCAACAATTATTACAAAACGATTACCGGTTGCATCGCTGATATAAGCTAAAGCAGTGGAAACCTTAGTCACCTTTTCCGGTATATATTCACCATAGGCCTCTCGCAGCTCCTCCATAAGCACCTGCGAAATAAAGGCAACAGTTTTTTCGGCACTGCCTGCTTCCTTGCAGCACCATTGCACATCAAAATGGATAACATCATATTTATTGAGCTGCTTTTGATACGCAGGACTTTTTTCAATAGCCAGCCCGGCAAAAAGCTCCTGCGAGCTGCAGCCCTTGCTATAATAGGCAGCCAGCATATTAGCTGTAATTGATTTACCAAAACGGCGTGGGCGACTGTTACAGATAAAGGCCTGCTGCGTCCCTAAAACCTTGTTGGTAAATTCTATGAGCCCGGTTTTATCAACGTAAATTTCCGAATTTATCGCCGTTTGAAAGGCTCTGTTATCAGGATTAAGAAATAAGCCCATTTCCATTACCTCCTCCGTTTTGACTAATCTCCTATATAGCATTATAGCACAAAGCTATATTATCGTACACCGCAACTATAAGCATCGAGTTATGTATTTTTCAGAAACGAAGCCGCCCTTACTCCTGCTCGTCCAGCTCATAAAGGCGCTTATAAATTCCGCCCAAAGCCATCAGCTCCTTGTGCGTGCCGATTTCCGCAATTTCGCCGTTATGCAGCACCACAATTCTGTCGGCGTTGATAATCGTTGACAGTCGATGCGCGATAATCAGCGTTGTGCGGCTTTCAGCCAGCTTGTCCAAGGACTTCTGAATCTGCTTTTCCGTCTTGGTATCCAGCGCACTTGTCGCCTCGTCAAATACCATCACCGGCGGATTCTTCAGGAAGGCACGGGCAATAGCAATACGCTGCTTCTGGCCGCCGCTCAGCTTAACGCCGCGCTCGCCCACCTTAGTTTCGTAGCCCTCCGGCAGTGCGCTGATAAAGTCATCAGCAGCCGCCAGCTTGGCAGCCTGCTCAATCTCCTGCTCACTCGCCTTAATCTTGCCATACGCAATATTAAAGTTAACAGAATCGCTGAAGAGGAAGACATCCTGCTGCACCAGGCCGACGTGATTACGCAAATAGCTCTGCTTATACTCTTTGATATCTACGCCGTCAAGCAGCACTCTGCCTTGAGTAGGCTCGTAAAAGCGCAGCAGCAGGCTTGCCAGCGTTGTCTTGCCTGCGCCCGTAGCACCCACAAAGGCCACCTTTTCACCGGGAGCGATATCCAGGTCAAAATGCTTCAGCACCGGCTTATCCTCCAGATAGCCAAAGGTTACATCCTCAAAGGTAATGCGTCCCTTAATCTCGCCGCTGGCAATCGCATCCGGTGCGTCGTCAATCTCTACCTCATGCTGCATCATCTCATTGAAGCGATTGTAGCCGGCCATACCGCGCTGATACATTTCCGTAAACATCAGCAGGCGGAAAACAGGCTTCATAAAGATGTTTACATAAAGGAAGAAGGCAACAAAATCACTGAGCGGCAGCTGTCCATCAGCAACCATCATGCCGCCACAGACTAATACCGCAAGATTGGTGATATTTGTAAAGAAGGTAATCGTGCCGGTAAAATACGACAGAATACCAAAGGATTCATTGCGCACTTGCATCAGCTCGTTGCTCTTGCGCATAAAACGCTCCAGCTCCAGCGGCTCGTTGGCAAAGGCCTTCACCAGACGAATGCCGCTCAGCGCCTCCTCTGCCTGCGCCGATACCTCACCGGATTTTACACGACTGCGGCGGAAGGCACTCTTCATTTTGCGGTTTATGAAAACAGAATGCACCGCCTTGAAAAGCAGCAGCACGCCGATTATAGAACCCAGGAAGGGGTTCAGATACAGCATCATGAAAATCGTACCCAGCATGCTGATGCTGCAAACCAGCAGATCATTCGGCCCCTTAAAGGTCAGCTCGCTGATTTCCACGATATCGCTGGTAATGCGTGACAGCAGCTGGCCCGTGCGGGCATTATCAAAAAAGCGGAAGGACATTTTTTCCATATGCGCAAATAAATCACGGCGCATATCATTTTCAATGCCCGAGCTCATCACGCGGCCATAATAGTTAATCACGAAAAGCAAGGCAAAGTTGATAAGATACAATACTACCAGTATGCCTGCCCAATAAAACAGCTCATCAATATTTTTCTGGGGTATTTCGACATTGAGCATTTGTCTTACAATATAAGGAAAGACCAGCTCCATCAAGGCCGAGAAGCACGAGCCTATCAGCACCAAAAGCAAAATCAGCTTATAGGGCTTATAATAATGAATTATTTTTTCTAACATTTACCTTGCTCCTCCTGCATTATTTTTCCAGATATGTAAACGGTAAGCACCGATAATCTTGCCATCCGGAGTCAGTGCCGGCGCTTCCACGCCTGCTAACCACTGTCCGTCAGGCGAAATACCAATCGCCTGACAAGGTCCTTCGGTCGGAAAATAGCTGTACTTTTTGCCTGTTTCCAGGTCCAGCACCAATGCTCCGTGCGCTTTGTAATTGTGCGTGCGCACGTTGCGCCCCACCGCGCAGGCCGCCAGCCTGCCGGCGAAGGCTATCTCCTCCATCGTACCGTCTGCCATATACTGATAGCGGAAGGTACCGTCTGTGTTGAATACAAAAATACTGTTATTGCTCGGATGCTCTACAGGCGTCGGCAGCTGCCAGTTTTCACGGTTAAAGGTGTTAATCGTGGTAAAGAGTACGCCGTAGGGTGTTACAAAGCCGTCTCGTCCGCTGGCGTTGACATAAGCGCCGTCAACCTCCTGCGGCTTGGAGATGGAACGCATCCAAAGCGTTCTGCCTGCCTCATCAAACAGCATGCCGCGTCCATCACTAGCCGCTGCTGCCAGATATTTGCCGTCCGCGCTGTAGTTGGGGCTCCCGCGCATAACTGTGTTATCGAAAGGCGGAATCGGCGGTACATGCGTCGAATTGAGCAGCTCGCCTGTCCTTTTATCGAGGAAGTACATTGTATCCTTATACTTCATATCCTCGCGGTAATCGTAGGCAGATGTAGAAAAAACAGCTCTGCCGTTGTTATCATTGACATCGCACCAGTTTATCCAGCTGTCGATAACCTCATTCTTGGGAAACTGCCACAGCAGCTTGCCCTTCTCGTTCACCGCCAGCATTTTGGCGTTATAACCTCTGCTGCCGTCCTTGCGCATCAAAAAGCGGTAAGCGTTGGCATAAACGTTGTTTTCCTTATCGACTGCGATATGCACCACTGAAGGATAGGAGCGCTGCGAAGCATCGGAGCCGACAAAGTCGGAGCCCTTATACTGCCAACGGATATCACCTGTATGGACATCAACGGCGTACAGCCTGCCCTCCGCGCTCTGCTCGCCTACTATCGCCAGCTTGCCGCCAGGCGTAAGGCACAGTGCAATCAGCTTGCCGACGCCCAGGGAGCGCTTCCATTTCTGGCGTCCCTCGTTGTCGAAGAGGAAGAGCTCGCCGCGCTCCGTTCCGACAAGCCAGCCTTCTTCGTCGGCAGCATAACGTACTACCGCCTTAGTAAAGCCCATACGATCATAATTCTGCGTCGGGATATCACCCAGATAGACGCTCACGCCGGAGCCGTCGTTATTAACATGAAACTGGTTCCATGGCGTTCTGCTGCCGGTAATCCAGTACAGTGCGCACCAGGAAAGCAGCAGCAGCACAAGTGCCAGCCAGCCTTTAAGCTTGTTCATAGATATAGCACCGTCCAATCATAAATTTGGCGGAATACGCCAAAGTAGAAGCCCTGCTCCGACAGCAGGTAAATAATTTTACTGCCAACAACTGCCACCACTACTGCAAACAGCAGCAGGCAGCTTGCCTTTTCGCGTGCATCCCACTGTTGGCGTCGCCTGCCGGCGCCGCCTGCGAAAAAGCCGCGGCTCACAACCGAAAGCGCAAGCGTCTGCGCACGCCTCAGGCAGCGCGCCAAAAGTGGCTTGGCGATATACGGCAAGTGACGCAACACAGCAGTACGTCCGCTCTGGCTGTCACTGCGCAGCTGCAGCGCTGTGATAACCTCGCCTGTTTCTGCCGCCAGCACCGGCAAAAAGCGAATTGCCGTCACCAGCATGAAAGCCATTTGCGGCGGCAGTCGCCAGGCCAGCAAGGCCTGCAGCAGCTGTCGCGGGTCACTCGTCCAACAGACCAAAAGTCCCAGCGCCAGCATGCTTGCACTGCGCAAGCCCTGTACCGCGCCGTACAAAATACCCTCACGGTAGATAAAAAGTCCGCCCGTCAGCTGGCCGATGAAGCCTGCCTCCGGAGCAATCAGCACGAAAAGCGGTGTACGCGGTGTCTGCGCAAAAAACAGCGCTTGGCTGAACATGGAACCCCACAAGCCCAGGAGTAGCAGAATCGCCATCACCTTCCATTTGTAGATAGAGGTTTTCGCTGCCAGATGCAGTATTAAGGTAAACGTAAATAAAATAAAGAGTGTCCGCGGATTATCCACGGTAATCATCAATATTGCAAAGAGGAAGAGGAACAGCAGCTTAGTACGCCCGTTGAGCTTCTGTGCCCAGCCTGCGGCATCAGTTCCTTCCCACAGCTGTCTTACGGACATAGCGCTTCACCCCCTCTACAGTGATGCAGGGAGGAAGCCCCGCCTGCTCGCACACCGGCAGCAGCGCTGACGGTGTCAGACCGCCGGCCTCCACCAGCTCCTTATTGCTCAAAACCTCTTCTGTCGGGCCGTCGGCAATAATCTTCCCCGCACACAAAACAATTACGCGGTCAGCCACCTGTGCCGCCAGCTCCATATCATGCGTACAGATGAAAATACTGCCCCCCTGCTCCTTATAAGCCAAAAGCAGACGGCGGATTTCCGCCAGACTCTGCTCGTCCTGTCCTGTCGTAGGCTCGTCCAAAAGCAGCAGCGTTGGCTTCTTCGCCAGCATCGCGCCCAAAACAACGCGTAAGCGCTGTCCCTTGCTCAGCGCCAACGGAAAATCATCGGCATATTCCTCCAGATTCATATGCTTCAGAAGCAGCTGCAGCTCCTCCTGCGTAATCGTATGATTCTTCCAGCACAGCTCCTCACGCACCGTATCTGCCAAAAGCATCAGGTCAGGCTCCTGCCGCAGATAACCGATTTTGCCCAACTGCTTGTCAACAGGCTGTCCTGCCAGCAGCAAGCTTCCCTGCTGTGTCTGCGTCAGTCCGCCCAAAAGGTTCATCAGCGTGCTTTTGCCTGCACCGTTGAAGCCCATAATCGCCGTAATCTGCCCCTGATAAAGCGTAAACTGCAGCTTCTTCAGCGTCGGCTCCTTGCTGCCGGGATAGGTATAATACAAATCGCGCGCTTCGAGTAAAGGCTGCTGCTGCCCTGCAGGCTGTGCCTGCGCAGCAGCAGGCAATTCTTCGCATTCGCTGCGCAGCATCTGCACAATTCTGCCCTCGTCTGTCGTCAGCTCCGACAGCTGCAGTGCGCGGCACAGCTTCACCGTCTGCGGCTCACGCAAGCCCAAATCACTGCGTCCTGTCATCGCCTGCCAGGCATCGGCAACAAGACCGTCATACACAATGCGTCCTTCCTGCATCACTGCCAGACGCGAAAAATATTTACACAGCTCGTTTACACGATGCTCTATCATCAAAATAGCAATGCCTGCTTCGCGGTTCAGGCGCACCAAAAGCTGCATAAAGCTCTGCACGCCCTGCGGATTCATCTGGCTGACAGGCTCGTCCAAAATCAGCAGCCCCGGTCTGGTAACGAGAATCGACGCCAGCGCCAACCTCTGCCTCTGGCCGCCGCTCAGCTTATGGATACTGTAATCCTCAAAGCCGCCCAAGCCTACCAGCTGCAGAGTTTCACTCACCTTGCGTGCGATAACCTCAGGCTCCTCGCCCTTGTTCTCCAGTGCAAAGCCAACCTCGTCTGCCACCGTCATTGCAAAAAGCTGGTCATCAGGCGACTGATACACAGTGCCCACCAGCTGGCCTGTTTTTTCCGGCAGCCATTTGCTGATATCCTCTCCCTGCAGGTAAATCGCTCCCTGCAGCTCGCCACGCTCCTCACTGCCCAAAAGACCGCTGACAGCTTTAATCAGCGTCGACTTACCACAGCCGCTGCGTCCTGCCAAAAGCAGCATTTCACCGTCTGCCAGCGTCAGGTTGATATTCTTTAAGGTAAACTGCTTCCTTGAGGGATAGCGATAAGATAAATTGTCTATTTTCAGCATCTCTATTCCCCCATAACCTGCTGCAGCTTGCTGCCCGTCTTAGCACCCAGCCAGGCGCCGATGCTGCTGTATAAAAGACCGTTGACCAGCATATACAGCGCCAGATACCAATCTGCATAATACAAACGGTAGAAGAACATCATCTGCTCCATGTTGACGAAGGTGACAAGTGCATCGCCCACGCCCATCAGCAGGCAGATGAACAGCATATATCCCTTGCCCAGCTCCTGCCGGCGGTAGAAGCCGGAAAGATATAGCAGCGTTTCCAGAATCGCTACGTTTACACACATGCTCAGCAGTCCCAGTGGCGTAAAATGACCAAACATCAGACCGGAAAGCATATATTTAACAAAATACATCAATGTCAGCACGCCGGGTGCACGGAAAAGCACCAGCAGCGCCACCACCAGCAAATACTGCAGCATACCGCTTAAAATGCCAGTCACCAGTCCGGAGAAAGGTCCTAAAAAAACATGCAGCAAATCGCCGATCAGCGTTGTCGGCAGCGTAATACCGCCAAAGGCCAGCGCCGCAAAGAGTGCCACCGTAATAGCTCCGCGCGCCCCGATGCGGTAAATGCAGCCCTTCAGCTTATAGCTGCAGGCCAGCACAGCCAGCAGGCAGATGAAGGAAAAGCCTACTGCGAGCAAACCAAGATTATGCTTCTTGGCGATTGTCAGCGGTACCTCCTGCACCTTCTCCTGCCCATTGCCGCTTACGGTCACACGCAGGCTGTAATCGCCCTCCAGAACGGTAAAATAATCCACGTATAATGGGATAGTAAATGCCTGGGTTTTCTTGCCGTCAAGCGAAATCAGCGCCGTAGTTTCATTGACGCTGCCGGTATCACCGGCCCAGCCATGCTCGGAATCCTCGTTGTTTTTGCCTGCGGTGCAAAGACCGGGCATAACCTTGCCTGTTTTTTTATCAATCAGCTCCGCCTTGAATTTCAGCAAGCGCACATCGCGCTGCGGGTTACGCATATCCAGCACCAAAAAGGCAGCAGGATGGTTAAACACTGCCGACCAGTTCGTCGCCCCGTCGCCCGTCATGCGGTTACGGAAGCCTTCGAGCGTAGTATCGCGGATAAAAATTACGCCTTCTGCCGCGCGGTCGTCCTTGTTGCCCAAATTATCTACCGGCAAAGTAACACTCTGGATATACCAGTTGAACTTGCTGCGGTCCAGCTTCTTCCCCTGCGTCGGTTCCGCAGCTACCGCTGCTGCCGCCGCCGGCTCATAACCAAAGCTCAGCTCCTTGCGCTCATGCCAGCCGTCACCGCTGACCTCCACCGTCAGCTGCTTCTGTCCGCTTGCAAGGTCTGCCTGCGGCTGAATATACAGCAAATCAAAGCTCTGTCCGAAATCTGCCGGCAGCACCCAATCAGCCTCCGCCGTCTGGCGGCCGTCAGCGCTTCCCAAACGCCATTTGTCATTGGCAAGCGCCTTAAAGCCCTCCGGTAAAATGACACGCAAATGCGCCGGCTGCTCATGCGGTACATCAAAGCCGGTAATATTGATAAACAAAGGCATTGTACTGCCGCCATGTACTACATGTGAGGCACTCTTATCCAGATTGTAGGGATACACTGCCTCCAGCTTCACACCCGCAAAGGCCTGCTGTGCGAGGCACAGCAGCGCCAGCAGAATATATAAGATTCTCATACTTCACCTATTCGCAGCAAATCTTTTTCAATAAAGCTGCATCCTTTTCTTTACTTGCCTCATCTACACGCGTTGTAATCTCCAGATTATTATTCACCGGATTGTGGCTTACGGCAATATCAGCAGAATATGCTCTGCTCAGCAAAGCTTCCGTAAATACGCGCTCCGGAGTATCGTCTGCCAACAGCTTTCCCTCGCCTAAAAGCAGGATACGGCTGCAGTATTTAGCTGCCAAATTCAGCTCATGCACAACCATCAGCACCGTCTTGCCCATCAGCGCCAGCTCACGCGCAAAACGGAAAATCTCCTCCTGATAAACCATGTCCAGACCGGTAGTAGGCTCATCAAGGAAGAGCACCGGAGTCTGCTGCGCCAAAACCTTCGCCAGCAGAATACGCTGCTTCTGACCGCCGGAAACCTCTGTTACCGGCTTTTCTGCCAGCTCGCGCGTACCGGTATATTCCATGCAGTCCAGCGCCAGACGCTTGTCGTCCTCGCTTTCGCGCTCCCACCATTTCAGGTAAGGATAACGGCCCGCCATAACAATATCCTGTCCTGTATAACCAAAGCCTACCTCTACCTGCTGCTGCAGATACGCAACCTCACGCGCCAGCTCTCTGTCGGTATATTCCTCCATCGGCTTATCAAAGAACAAAACCTCACCGCTCTGCTTCGGCAGCATACCGCGGATTGTTTTCAAGAGAGTACTCTTGCCGGCACCATTACAGCCGATAATACCCACAAGCTCACCCTTGCCGATAGTAAAGCTGGCGTCGCTGATAACACAGCGGCTGCCATAGCCTATAGATAAATGATTAACACTCAAAACTGCATCTGACATTATTACACCTCATGCTCATACTTCATCATAAAATTCAAATAAATTTAAGTACCATATACTTTTACCCAATCTTTTATATTATACCACATAGAAGCATTCGCTACAATAAATCGCACCATGCACTCTATATAATCAAGAATTCTTTCGCAGATAAAATTCAAAACAAAAAAGCATGAACCACGGCAATAGTTCATGCTTAAATAAACTAACGGAAATCAACCTTCAGATGCTGTCTTTCCGGCATCCGCTGATATTTATATTTGGGATAGCCAACCATCAGCGTACCCACAATCTTATGCTTCGGCGGCACGGCAATCAAATCCAGCAGCGGCTGATAGCCTGCAATACCGCAGGATTGAATAAAGCCGGCGATAGTTGTTCCCAAACCGATGGTCGGGGCAAACAGCTCTGCATAGGCCCAGCTTTGCTCTGCATTGCTCACACCGGTAATATTCAGACGGCGTGCCAACGCAAAAATCAGACAAGGCGCATTGCGGGCGATAATATCCTGTCCACGCTCACGATAAGCGCGCAGCACAACCTGAAAATAGCGTTTATTTTCGGTGCCTGCCGCAACCTCAGCCTCCATCCAGTCGGCAACAGCGTCAGCAATCGCACGGATTTGCTCCCTATCGCGGATAACGATGTAGTACATACCTTGCGAATTGCCGGCAGTCGGCGCATAGCGTGCCACATCCAGCATGCGGGTAATTTCCTCATCCGTCGGTGCCTGCGGTTTAAAGTTGCGCACACTGCGGCGCATGCGCAAAAATTCATAAGCAACCTCAGGCGTCGGCAACGGCATCGTCACCGGACGCTGCTCCGCCAGCGGCGTATATTTATTATCCAACGCTCCTACAGGGCAGATAGCAACGCACTGGCCGCAGCTCATACAGCCACGGTCAAAATTGCATTCCGGTCCGTTTTCACCCATAGAAAGAATGCAGGAAGGACAGCATTCTACGCAAATGCCGCAACCCAGGCATTTCTCCTGATTAACTGTTAACAAGTCCATAACGTCACCTCACAGTGCATTATCGGTATAGTGAATGTATTCCAGTCCACTAAAGTCTGCCTTATAATGACCGTTGCGCATAGGCGTACCCATGAGCTTTTTATCGTCAGGCAAACCATCTACATTTACCAGACCAATAGAAGCGGTAGCACAAAGAGCACCAAGCTGTGTTGCTACACGCATAGCATAAGCCTTATCTGCTTCACCGACAACTCCCTTATGCGGGTACATTGATGTCGCTGCGACGATAACCGTCAGGATTTTACCGCTTAGGGCAAAAATATGCGGTACAGTATTCATATCAGTCTGCATATAATCAATTTTAAAATTATGACTTTCCAGCCAGGGAACGAGAGCCTGCAAGCCAAGCTCGTGAATTTCCTGCTCTGTTAAAAGCTGCTGCTCCAAAATTCTCTTCTCCTGTAAACTATCGGTAACCCAGTAAAGCCTACCAATACTTTTTTCTTTAGAAAGCGCCACTCATATACTCCTAGGAGTCCTGACGACGTAGATGACGTCTTATAGGCGCTCTCCCCTAGTTTATTCTTCGCCGAGGACCAAAACCTCCGGCTCAAGATGCACACCATGCACCGCAAACACCTTATCCTGCACATCGCAGATAAGCTGCAGCACATCTGCTGCCGTAGCTCCGCCGATGTTCACCACAAAGCCGGCATGCTTTTCAGAAACCTGCGCACCGCCGACAGTGTAACCCTTAAGACCGGTCTGGTCGATAAGCGTACCGGCAAAATATCCGGGCGGACGCTTGAACATACTGCCTGCGCTCGGCAGCTCCAAAGGCTGCTTAGTGATACGGCGGTTACTGAAATCTGCCATTTTATCAGCAATAGCCTGCTTATCACCTGCAGTAAGACGCACAGTGACTGCGGTAACAATTTTACCACTGCCCTGCAGCGCAGTATGGCGATAGCCAAAATCAAGAGCTGCAGCAGGCAGCTCGCTGATTTTACCGTCAAGCTCCATCACGCGCACACTGGTAACAACCTTGGCCATCTCTCCGTCATAGGCACCGGCGTTCATATAAACTGCGCCGCCAATGCTACCGGGAATACCCACAGCAAACTCCATACCGCTCAGTCCCAGCTCTGCCGCCTTTCGGGAAGCAGCTGCCAAAGAAACACCACTGCCAAAGGTCAGCGTGCAGCCATCAACAGCAACATCATTCAGCATATTGCCCAGCCTGATAACCAGGCCACGGATACCCTTGTCGCGCACCAGCAGATTAGAACCGTTACCAATCAGCGTAACCGGAACTTTCGCCTCACCGGCACGCTGCAGCAGCTGCTGCAGCTCCTGCTCGCTCTGCGGCATAGCCATCAGATCTGCAGGACCGCCGATACGGAAGGATGTATGCTTCGCCATCGGCTCCTCTGCCAGCAAAGGCTTAGCAGTACAGCCTGCGAAAATCTCCTGCAACGTCATTATTTCTCTCCCATTGCCTCTTTGACAACGTCCTGAATAGTATTAGTAACGTCCATCAGCATCATCTGGAAACGAATCAGAGCGTTCAAATATTGAACTGCATCTGCATTCAGATTCAAAATACCCTGCAGCTTCTGCATTTTATCAACAGAAGCCTGGTCGGGAGTTTTGCCCTGATGTTTAGCAAACTCTACTTCCTGAGCAACCATCAGATACTCGTTAACCATTTTTTTAGCATCCGGATCCTTCTCCAGAACAACAGCTGCTTCCTTCAGTTTTTTGTACTCGTGGCTTTCGCGCATAGCCTTAGCCAGATCATTTGCATTATCATAAACGTTCATAACTAAACACCTCACTAATAATATACTTTTACACTAACGTAAGAAACAAACATAGAAAAATACTACACATTAACACAGGTCGCACATTGGTCACACAGCACGCTGATGTAAGCAAGTGATATGGCACATCGCTTGCAACGCTACTACTCATTACCAAATTACTAAACACTTGCACTGCAACACACTGACGTAAGCAAGTGATATGCCGTGCAGCGAATATAAATTTTAGCAAATGAGTGTCTGGAAGCACAGAAACAAGGCAACCGAACCCTAAAGGTTACCCTCGAACAAGATCGGCGCCGCACGTTTCGTCTTGCTTCCACACGAAATTTGCGTCCGTCAACTCGCTTTTGCAAACCTCTCAGGAAAACTTATCTCATCAAGCGATTGACGGAAAATTTCTCTGAGCGGAACGACATACCACTTGCGACGCTACTACTAATCACCAGCTTACCAAACACAAGCACTACTGCACACTAACGCAAGCAAGCGGTATGCCGTGCAGCGAATAGCAATTTTAGCGAATGAGTGTCTGGAAGCACAGAAACAAGGCAACCGAACCCTAAAGGTTACCCTCGAACAAGATCGGCGCCGCACGTTTCGTCTTGCTTCCACACGAAATTTGCGTCCGTCAACTCGCTTCTGCAAACCTCTCAGGAAAACTTATCCAAGCAAGCGATTGACGGAAAATTTCTCTGAGCAGAACGACATACCACTTGCGACGCTATTACTGCTTACTTACATTCAAATGGGCGAACTTAGAGCAGTCGCCGAACTCAAAATGCCACCATTCCATCTCAATCCCCTTGAACCCCTGCAGCTCCATCTCCTCACGCAGCAGGCTGCGCAAATAACGCTCGCGCGACGTACCGCCAGCATAGCTGGCGTACTGGCGCAGCGTCGGCTCATCAAAGCCGCAGCCCATATCCAGCTCCTCGCCGCTATCAAGGCTATACAAGCCCACATCAACAGCATTACCAGTATTATGCACGCTTCCCTTAACCTCCGGATCCTCCAGCATATCCTTCTTGCCCTCAGGCAAAGCCAGATTAGCCAGCTTACTCACCGACCAGGGGCGATACGCATCCCACAGCACCAGGGCATAGCCATAGGCAGCCAAACGCTGCTGCACCCTGCCCAAAGCAGCTGCAGCATCCTTAGCAACAAAAAGCTTCGGCGTACTGTAAAGCGGCGCACCAAACAGGTTATCACTGCCCGCGTAGACAGAATTAACCTTCAGACCGGCAACAGAAGCAGCATCAACCAGCTGCGCCTGCTCACCTGCTGTCAAAGCAGCAGGAACGGCTGCCTTCGCAGCCTCCGTTCGCAGCTTGGTCCACTCCTCAGCACTGCGCTCCTCCAGGCGGAAGGGCTTCGCCCTTTCGCCATGCGTAGTACCTAAAAAGTAACGGCTGTACGTATTGCCGCCAACGCGACACGAAATACCATAACCATCAGTGTCACGCTCAAAACGCACACCGGCCTCAGTATTACTCATCGGACCGGACTCCTGCAACGTATAGGAATCAAAATGCACCTTGCTCAGCGGATAAAGATTAGCCGCAGCAAAAGACCTGTCCTCCTGCGCAGTACGGTATAACAGCTCCAGACGGCCATTATTCTCACGGATAAGAATATTTTCGCCATTGCCATAATAAAAGCCAAGAATATACTTAATATCCTTCGGTGCATCATCAGGCACAGCAGCCAGAGCAAGCTCCGCTCCCGTCTGGACATAGAAAAGCAGACCGGCCGCCAGGCCGGCCAGCAAATTTCGATAATTCACTATTGAATCAGCTCCTTGCGTACATCAGCTAAAGCATTAAGCCTGCTGCGTACCCTCGCAACATCTGCCAAATCGATTTCGCAGGAAACAACCTCCTCCTGCATACCTGCTTCGGCAAGAATCCTGCCGCTAGGCGCAACAACCATCGAATGACCGTAAAACGGCGCACCCTTAAAGCTGCCCGCACAATTTACCGCTACCACAAAGGTGTGGTTTTCCGCAGCGCGGGCCTGCGCCAGCAAGCGCCAGATATCTCCCCTTGCTTCAGGCCATTCAGCCGGGCAGAAAATGAGCTGTGCTCCCTGCAAAGCCAGGTGACGGAAAAGCTCGGGGAAACGTAAATCGTAACAGATAGTCGAGCCGCAGCACAGACCATCTAATGTAAAGGCTTGAAAATTATTGCCGGGAGCAAAGAAATCCTCTTCATGGAAAAGGCCGAAAAGATGTACCTTATCATAAAGATTGACGATTTCACCGTTTTTATTGATAGCCGCAGAGGTATTGTAAATCTTGCCATCGGCATGACTCATAGGTACCGAGCCCGCAAGAATAGTGCACTGCTCATTGCGTGCAATCTCGGCAAGCTGCGCCAGCACAGGTGAATCCTGCGGTTCAGCATCCTGCTCCAGGTGTCCCAGGCTATAGCCTGTTGTCCACACCTCGGGCAGCACCAGCAAATCATGCTCCTTGGCAGCCTCCGCTGCCAGCTGCAGACCATGGGCTACATTAGCCGCCTTATTCTTTTCCAGAACTTCCAGCTGCAGCAAAGCTATTTTCATAATACGCGCTCCTTAGGCATCATATTATTGCTATGCAGGCGACCAAGGAAGAATTTCTCCAGTTTGCGGGTGCAACGGGTAATGAAATGCTCCTTACCGCCTAAGGATTCAACAAAGACTACAGGATGACCGGCAACCTTAGCGCCTAAAACGTCGGTCAACAGCTGATCACCGATAAAAAGAATCTTACCGCCGCCCATAGCTTTAGTAATCTGCTTGTAAGCCATCGGCAAAGGCTTAGCGGCACGCATAATGGTGCCAAGACCAGTCTGACGGGTGATACCCTTAATGCGGTCGCCGCCATTATTGGAAATCAATGCAACATTGATACCCATCTGATGCAGCTGACGAATCCAGGTCATAGCACGCGGGCCAACCAGGTTCTTATCGCGCGGCAACAGGGTATTGTCAATATCAACAACAATTTTGGTGTAGCCATTGCGCTTCAGCCATTTTGCGGAAATGTCAAATAAACTTTTTACTCTGTAATCGGGGCAAACATACTTTAAAATCATACTACCTTATCCTTTGGAAATTTTATTTCAAATGTAGTACCAGAACCACATTTGCTGATAACTTCGGCACTGGCGCCGTGTACGCGAATAATTTCTTTGGCAATAGCAAGCCCCAGTCCCGTTCCCGGAACACTGCGGCAATGCGATTTTTCAACCTTGTAGAAGCGCTCCCAGATAAACGGAATATCCTCCTCCGGGATGCCCTTGCCCTGGTCAGCAACTGTTACAAGCACGCTACCATCGTCAAGCTTATTCGCACCTACTGATACAGTACCATTTTCTGGCGAATATTTCAAGGCATTATCGCACAAAATCATAATTAACTGTACCATTTGGTCTCCATCGCCCAAAATTTTGATATTATCGTCGGCATGAACACTAATTGTAACATTATTCTTCACGCAGCGCACCGATAATTTTTCGGCGACATTACGGATGATACCGGCCAGCGGCAGCTCATCCATGTTGCTTACAGTCAGCGGGTCGCTGGACTCCAGTCTGCTGATATCCAGCAGCTCGCGTACCATGCGCTCCAGACGGACTGTTTCTTCATTTATCAGGCCACGGTAACGCTGAATCAGATCAGTATCCGTTACCATACCGTCACAGATTGCCTCATTGTAGCCACGGATAATTGTAATCGGCGTCCGCAGCTCATGCGATACATTAGCCACAAAATCACGGCGGATTTTTTCCGTCCGCTCCATCTTGGCAATGTAATCACCCAAATCCTTGCCTAAAGAATTGAGCGCATTCCCCAGCTCGGCAATTTCATCATCACCATGCACCTCCAGCCTGCGGGAATAATCTCCCGAAGCCATCGCCTGCGCATTGTCCTTCATATCCAGCACCGGCCGGATAATGAGGCCTGACAGACGCTTAACCAAAAACAAACTGAAAATAATGGCAATGATACCTACAATCATAATATAAATGTAAACATTTCGCAAGAATTTTTCGAAACCGCTCAAGGGCTCAATCATCAAAATAGCGCCTGTGTGCCCGTTACCAAAGGTATAAGGAACACCAACCAGGATCACCTGCTCCTTGTAATACGGATGATAAATCTGCGATTTGAAGGACTTCCCGGCATAAACATCATTTAGTATCACCTTAATGCGATACGATAAATTACTGCTCTTCATATCCTGATCCAGTTTTCTGACGCTCTCCTGCAATACCTGCCTGGAGGGTGCGCCATACCTGAGAAATTCCTTCATATTGGCATTTTCTCCGGTCTCCTTAACGGACTCAAAACTAGAGGCCGCCAAAAGCTCGTAATTATCATCAAACAGCCAGATGCGTGCGCCAACCAGCTTATCTACAGCTAAAATATATCGGTAAAGCATATCGCGGTCCTGCAGACGGATGAAGGCTTCAATCGTTTCCCCCATCTCATTTCCCTTTTCCGCCAGCTCCTGCTCCTTAATCTGGAAAAAGTAGTCGGCAATCAGGTACGATATGCCTGCTGTAATCCCCACAACGACGATAATTATGATAGTCATAAAACTATACATCAGGCGTGTGCTTAGGGATTTTTTCATAATTTAGTTGTCCTTTAATTCAAATTTATAGCCAACACCCCAGATAGTCGTGATATCCCATTTGGAATCAGGCGGAATATTCAGCTTCTGTCTGATGCGCTTGATGTGCGTATCAACGGTACGTGTATCGCCATAATAGGAATAGCCCCAGATGGTTTCCAGCAGCTGGTTGCGGCTGAAGGCCTTGCCAGGGTTAGATGCCAGGCACCACAAAAGCTCCATTTCCTTAGTTGTAAAGGTCATTTTATTGCCAAAGGCAGTTACCTGATATTGGTCCATATCGATAATCAAGCCTGGATAGGTGATGCGCGATACCTCGCCCTTCTTCTCCTGGGTGCCTGCACGACGCAGCACAGCCTTCACGCGGGCCACAACCTCACGCGAATTAAACGGCTTGGTGATATAGTCATCAGCGCCGATTTCCAGGCCGGCGATGCGGTCATCATCATCGTCCTTAGCGGTAACCATGATAATCGGCAGGTCCGACATCTTGCGTACCTGCTTGCAAACCTCAATGCCATCGAGGACGGGCATCATAATATCCAGCAGCAAAATATCCGGCTTTTCGGACTGCACCTTCAAAATTGCGGCAGCACCATCTTCAGCTTCAATAACCTCAAAGCCTTCCTTCTCAAAATATATGCGCAAAATCTCGCGAATCTGCGCCTCATCATCAGCAATTAATATTTTCTGTTTTGCCATAATCATCACTCCTGCCTTTGAACTGACTCATGTCATTTATTTATCACAGCAAATGACAGAGCCCTACAAGATGTTACTATAATTATAGCACAAATACTTGCTTTCTTAGTATGCTTTCACAAAAGATTTACATATATATACTTTTTTCATCATCAACACAAAGCAAAACGCATTATTTATCACAGAAAATGCTTATACCTTATGCTTGAAGCGACTATAAAACAGGCTTAAAGTCTTCCAGAAGCTTTTTGCGCTCACGCCACTCGGGCAAATAGCGTTCGACAATCGCATGGAAGCGGGGTGAATGATTAGCCTCCTGCAAATGCGCCAGCTCATGCACAACGATGTATTCCAAACATTCTTCGGGCCAGCAGGCCAGCAGCGTATTTAGATTGATGCCGCCTGTGCGCACGTTGCAGGAGCCCCAGCGCGTTTTCATGCGATGCACCTTGAGACCAGTGGGCTGCACGCCCATTTTCTTCGCCCAGACTGCCATCAGCTGCGCCCCCTTGTTGAACACTTCCTGCTTATAGAAGAATTCCACAAAAGCACACCGGGCTTCCTCACTCAGCTCACTGCGGTAATAAAAGCAGACAGCTTCGTCCTCCACCTCATAGGTACCGTGCTTTTTGCCGCTGAGCAAAAAGCGCGCCGGCAAACGCTTGCCCCACAGCCACACATGCTGCCCGTCAAAGGGCAGCTCGCCCATGCTGTACTTCTTATCCTGCTTTTGCTGCGCCTGCAGCACCAGCTGCAGCTTTTGGCGCAGCCACTGCTCCTTGCTCTCCAGGAATTGCTGTACCTCGCTTATGCTCATCCCTACAGGAGCAGTAAGAAAGATGCCGCCATTCTCTTTGATACGCAACGTAATATTTTTGACCAGCTTAAACTGTAAGTTTATCGTCAGACCGTGCAGCTTCAACACTGTCTGGCGTATTATTTGGCTGCTCACAGCTTGTCTACCAGGATATTGCGTCCCAGCATACGGTTGAACTCCCAGGCACTCTTGCCCTCATGCACATCAAACTGGTTCATTACAGCGTTTATTTCGTCAGCGTAATGTACCACAAAGGCTTCACGCGTAGCGCAGGCTACCGGCGAACCCTTTTCGTTATCGCCATGGTGCGCCAGCAGAATGTGCTGCAGCTGCTCCAGACGGGACGCAGGCAGACGCAGCTTAGCCGCTGCCTCCTGCACCATCATGCAGCTCATGGTAATGTGTCCGAGCAAACGGCCTTCACTGGTATAAGGAAAGCCTATTTCCGCAGAAATCTCACGGATTTTGCCGATATCGTGCAGCAGAGCGCCAGCAATAACAAGGTCCTTGTCTACGCCCTCAATCTGCTCCGCCATGGCCACTGCCAGGCCTGTAACATCAATAGAATGCTGCAGCAGGCCGCCCAGATAAGCATGATGCATGCGCATGCCTGCGGGATTGGTCACAAAGCGCTCATAGGTAGCACCGCTGAAGATAGTTTCCAGCAGCATGCGTAGTCCCGGAGTACGCACTGCCTTGATATAATTTGTCAGCTTAGTTTTATAAGCCTCTACATCAAAATCACCCTGTGGCAGCAAATTGCTGATATCGTCCTGCGGCAGCAGGTTTTCCAGACGCTGCACAATCACCTGCAGCGACATATCGTTATTAAATTTGTTGATGTCGACGTTGCCGCCCATCATAAAGGCTGTCGGTCCCTCCAGCTCACGCAGCTTGTCTACCAGCACTGCATCAAAGCAGATAAAAGCAATGCGTCCGCTGTTATCTTCCAGCATACCACGGGCAAATACACCGCCGTTAGAGGAATTACCTACCTTCTGTACTCTTACTAAAACTGCCTGGCATACCTTAGTGCCGGCCTTAAAATCCTTAATCATTTTTTCATCACCTGTTTTCTATATATGCTTCAGCAGCAGTGTTTCGCGTGCTACCTGAATTGCCACGTCCCAATGCTTTTCCGTAAAGCGCAACGATAATCTGTCAGCCAAATCGTCCAGCACTGGCAGCTCCGTCGGCTGATGGCCTGCATCGATAATGTTCAGACCGCTGAAAACAGCCTGCTGTGCCTCATGGTACTTCACATCACCCGTCACCAGCGTGTCCGCCCCCTGCGCCAACGCCAGCCCGATCAAATCGGCACCGGCACCGCCACAGACGGCAACACGCTTAACCTTGCATCCCGCATCGCCTATGGTAAGATAATCAGCCTGCAAAGCCTTTTTGACAAAGAGTGCAAAATCCTGCAGCTTAGCCGGCTTTTCCAGCTCGCCAATGCGTCCCAGTCCACTTACTGTATCCAGTACGTCAGGCTCCAGCAAACGCAATCTTTTGGCAAGCACGCTGTTGACACCGTTAGCCACGCAGTCCAGATTCGTATGCGCGCTGTAAACAGCAACACCGTTTTCTGCCAGCTGCAGCAAAAGCTCCTGCTGCCAGTCAGCGTCCGTCACATTGCCCAGCTTGTGAAAAATTGCAGGATGATGCGTAATCAGCATATCAGCCTTCTTCGCCAAGGCCTGCGTCACAGTTTCCTGCGTCATATCCAGCGCCAAAAGCAGCTTGCGCACAGGCTTATTGCGCCTGCCCAGCATCAGGCCGACGTTATCCCAGGACTCTGCCAGCTCCGGCGGCGCCATCTCCTCCAGCAGGTTGATGATATTATTTACTGTCACTACGCTTGCCATTTTGCAGCACCTCCAGTTCTGCCTTCAACGCTTCGATTTCCTTATACTTTTCGCTCGCGCGTGCGCGCTCGCTGCGTCCCATGTTCTCCAGCAGCTGTCTGCAACTAGCAAGCTGGCGTTCCAGCTGTTTACCCAGCAGCGGGTGCTTCTGTGCGAGCAGCAGCGGTCCTACAACGCACTCTGCTGTACTGTAAGCAGGCGCAGAGCCGCGCTTAGCGGCGATAATCTCATAAAAATGCGGAGCATCCTCCACCAGCTCCTCGGCAGCCAGCTGCCAGCCGTGGCTACACAGCCACGCGCGCAAGGATGCAGCACCGGCCATTGGCTGCAGCACCAAAAGCTTGGCGCTCTGCGCTACCTCCATATCATCCTCCAAAATACTGATGATAGTAGAAGCACCCATACCAGCAATAGCAATGCAGTCTGCTTCACCTGAGTTCAACACCTTCAGCCCGCTTCCCTGGCGCACATCAACGTGCTCATGCTGACCAAACTGCGCCACAGTAGTGCGCGCTGCCTGGCAGGGGCCTGCGGCAATATCACCGGCAATTGCCCGGGAAATCCTTTGCTTTTCCAACAGCCACACCGGCAGATACGCGTGGTCTGTACCGATATCCGCCAGCACACAGCCCTGCGGCACCAGATTGGCAATAGTTTCTAATCGTCTGTCAATATGCATTGCGTCCCTCCTGAAACTGCTCTAAAGATATTATCCTTTTCAATCGTGACAAGTGCAGCCTGCAGCATATGTCTATGCATAATGCCAGTGCCTATAATAACACATGACGCTGCCCTGTCCGCAAATACTCTAATGTTATATTATAACACAAATCAACGAATATAGAAAACCAGTCTGCCAAATGACGCGGCCCGCTAACGCCGCAACAACCGTAGCATAAACAAAAGCCCCCGCATTTCTGCAGAGGCCGTGATTGGCATTCAAAGCTCAGTTTTTCAATTCATTCTTCACCACGAACATTACCCATTGGGCGATATTTGTGGAATGGTCGGCAATGCGCTCCACATATTTGGCAATCATCAGATAGTCAACATATTGGGGTACATATTGCGGTTTTTGCTGCATTACGGTTGTCAGATGCTGGCGCATTTCGGCAAAGTAATTATCTACCTCATCATCGGTAGCAATAACCTTATTGGCCAGCTCCAGATCATTTTTGCTGATGGCGCTGATGCTGTCGTACACCATCTGGCGCATAACCTGCAGCATAGCTATAAAGTTATCCGGCAACGGCACAGGCTCCTTTTCAATCAGCTTCAAGGTGTATTGGCTGATATCGCTGCAATGGTCCGCAATACGCTCCATATCGCCCACCAGCTTCAGGCAGCTGGCAATCTCGCGCCAGTCTGTTGCTACCGGAGTTTGTGTCAGCACCAGCTCCAGGCATTGCTTTTCGATATTTACTTCGCTGTTGTCAAAATTATCATCATCGCTGATAATCTGCTGCGCTAAGGCTGCGTCCTTCTGTTCCAGGTTGGCGATAACCTTGTCCAGGGTATCCTCCAGATTTACACCCATCACGCGCACACTGTTGAGCAGCTGCTTCAGCTCCTCGTTGAATTTGTTACGTGTCATTTTATTGTTCCTTTCTCAACAAATTTAAATTCAAAGTAAGCAGCGATACATGAGAGGCTCCCCTTGGGGGGAGCTGGCGCCCACAGGGCGACTGAGAGGGGACTGCACTTATTAGCATTTCGACAGTATACCTTACTTTGTCCCCAGGAGAGCCTTTCCGTGTCGCATTTACGCGCCTCTCCTTGCATCAACCGAATCTGCCGGTAATATACTCCTCTGTCTTTGGATTAGACGGATTGGCAAACAGCTGCTTCGTTTCATTGAACTCAATCAGCTCGCCCAAAAGGAAGAACGCAGTTTTATCGGAAATACGTGCAGCCTGCTGCATATTATGCGTAACAATAACAATGGTGTAATCCTTTTTCAGCTCCAGAGCCAAATCCTCAATCTTCATCGTGGAAATCGGATCCAGCGCACTGGTAGGCTCATCCATGAGGATAACCTCCGGCTGCACAGCCAGGGTACGTGCAATGCATAGGCGCTGCTGCTGGCCACCGCTCAGGCCCAGCGCACTTTTATTCAGTCTGTCCTTCAGCTCGTCCCAGATGGCAGCCTGACGCAGACTGCGCTCCACAATCTCGTCCAGCTCGCTCTTTTTCGTCACGCCATGAATACGTGGACCGTAGGCAACATTGTCATAAATGCTTTTCGGGAAGGGGTTAGGCTGCTGAAAGACCATACCAACGCGGTGACGCAGGCTGATGGGGTCAATCTCCGCAAAAATATTCTTGCCATCCAGTGCGATGCTGCCTTCAATGCGCACGCCCTCTTCCAGGTCGTTCATTCTGTTCAGTGTCTTTAAAAAGGTGGATTTGCCGCAGCCTGAAGGGCCAATAAGCGCGGTAATCTCCTTTTCCTTGATATCAAGATTTATTTTTTTCAACGCTTGGAATTTGCCGTAATACAAATCCAGATCCTGCACTAAAAATTTAGTTGCAGCGTTATCATTTGTCATTTTCTGCTACCTCCGGTTTTTGTGTCTAAATAAGTGCTCAGGTAACGTGCGCCCAGGCTAAAGGACAGCACCAGCAGCATTAATATTGCTGAAGAAATGTTGGCCATCTGCGCCGCATTCGCAGCCAACGCCTCGGTGCGCGATGCCCAGATATGCAGCGCCAGCGTTTCGCCCGGACGGAAGGGGTTCAGCGGGCAGGTCGGCGACAGCAGGTTCCAGCTGTTCCAGTTTATATCCGTGCTCATGCCTGCGGTATACAGCAGCGCTGCCGCTTCACCGAAGCCACGGCCAGCAGCCAAAATAACACCCGTCATAATACGCGGCAGGCACGCCGGCAGCAGCACCTTGTAAATAGTCTGCCACAGCGTTGCGCCCATGGCCAGGCTGCCACGCTTATAGCCCTGCGGCAGTGATTTGAAGGCATCCTCCGTGACCGTCATAATCAGCGGAATGCTGAGGATAGAAACTGCCAGCGCACCGCTGAACAGATTCCACTGCGAGCCGGTCATCACGATAAATACCAGGTAACCGAACAGGCCGACAACGATGGACGGCAGTGAGGACATCGTTTCGATACACATGCGCAGAAACTTGGTGAACTTGCCCTGCTTAGCGTATTCCGCCATATAAATGCCGGCAGCGACACCCAAGGGCACGCTCACCAGCAGCGACAGGAAAACCAGATAAATAGTGTTGAAAAACAAATTACCGATGCCACTGCCCTCAAAAGAAATCAGGCTCCAGCTGAAATCCTTGAAGCCGTTGATGATAACATATAGGGCAAAGGCCACGAGCAGCAGGATAAAGAAGCCTGCTACGCAATAAAACACAGTTGTCATCAGCTTATCAACAAACTTTGCACGCGCTATACTGTCGTTCATGCCTGCTTCCCTCCTTTAGCAGTTAAAAAGTGAATCGCAAAGATGCAGGCTAGGGAGATGATAAACAGCAGCAATGCCATTGTCCACAAGGCAATGTTGTACTCGCTGCCCTCCATGGCACCGCCCATATCTGCCGCAATCGCCGCCGTCAGATTGTTGGTTGGGGAAAGCAGCGAGGTCGGGAAAGCGCGCATCTTGCCGATAACCATCGCTACAGCCAGCGCTTCGCCGAAGGCACGCGCCAAGCCCAGGATTACTGCCGTCATCAGACCGGTGACTGCCGCAGGCACTACCACCTTGGCAATAGTCTGCCAACGGGTTGCGCCAAGACCATAGGAAGCAGCGCGGTAGCTTTTAGGGATGCTGCGCAGTGCATCTGCTGCCAGACTGGTAATAGTCGGGAAAATCATCACCGCCAGCACAATGCCTGCCGCCAGCACGGAAAAGCCGAAGCGCAGGTTAAAAATGTTTTTAATCAGCGGTACCAAAATTGTCAGGCCGATCCAGCCGTAAACTACGGAAGGAATGCCGACAAAAATTTCCACAGCCGGTTGGACAAAGCGCTTGCCCAGCTCCGGCGAAATCTCCGTCATAAAAATTGCGGTTGCCAGGCTGAACGGTGTAGCAATCGCCAGCGCCAACGCGCAGGTAATAACAGAACCGAAAATAAAGATGGCTGCGCCAACCTTGCCGCCGCCCTCAGCACTGTCACTCGGCGCCCAATCTGCCGAAAAAAGAAACTCGCTGATGCTGTGATTATATGTAGTGAATGTGCCTAAGCCCTTGTAGCATAAAAAAGCACCAATAGCTATGGTCAAAACAATAAGCGCCAGACCGCAGCCGGTAATAATATAGCGCCACAACGCATCCTGCCTATAAGCATTTGTTGTAACCTGTTGCATAAACTATTCTCCTCTGATATAACTCGTGAATATTTCTTTCGTAAAACTAAAGGCTATGCAAAGGCTCGCAGCTGATAACTTACCAGCTCCTGCCCGGCACAGCCTTGATGTTTATTCTAAAGGGGATGAGAAGACCGGTAAGACGCATCTCTTGGCGTATGCTGTCTTCCTGCTTCCCATTTAGATGGAAGCGTAATAAATTTAATGACTCATGATATGACGCAGATGCGCCTTAGCCGAAGTCCCCGGACACAGGATAAGGATGCAGATGCTATGCGATGACGACGACGGCGTACATATTCGTACTCCTAGAAGTCGTCGCGACGCAGATGCGTCCTTAGCCGAAGTCCGGCTTAGCGTTTAACCTGCATTTTAGCAGTAACACCATAACCCTGTTTTTCAATTTCCTTGCCATAATCAGCAGAAAGGATGAAGTCCAGGAATGCTTTTACAGCACCGGTAGCTTCACCTTTAGTATACATGTGCTCATAACCCCATACAGGATATTTGCCGCTGTAAGTATTGTCCAGAGTAGGCTCTACACCGTCGATGGCAACTGTTGCAACGTCTTTGTTATTTACGAGGTAGGACAGAGCAACATAACCGATAGCGCCTTTGTTATCCTTTACGCTTTGCAGCAGAGTACCGGAGTCATCAGTTTCCAGAGATTTGTTGGTTGCTTCTTTAGCACCGCCCAGAGCGAACTCCTGGAAGAGAGCGCGGGTACCGCTGGTAGCAGGACGGGTAATCAGAACGATAGGTTCATCCGGGCCGCCAACCTGTTTCCAGTTGGTTACCTTAGCAGTAAAGATGTCAGTCAGCTGAGCCTTGGTCAGGCTTTTTACTTTAGCTGCCAGGTCTTTGTTGATAACCGGAGCCATGGTAACTACGCAAACCTTGTGGTCTACAAGTCCTTTGGCAACTTCGGGTTTCAGCTTGCTTTCTGCCGGTACGTCAGAGTTACCGATGTTAACGCTGCCGTCTGCAACCTGTTTCAGACCGGTGCCGCTGCCGCCACCGTTAAGGGTGATAGAAACATCCGGGTTAATAGCTTTGAATTTGCTTGCTGCATCCTTTGCCAGCGGCAAAAGTGCGGAAGAACCGCTGCCGGTTACACTGCCGGTAACCTTGCTGCCTGCTTTGTTATCTGCAGCCTTGTTATCACTGCCGCAGCCCAGAGCACCGAGTGCTACCATAGCTGCCAGACCTAAACATGCGATTTTTTTCAATTTCATAATATATTTCCTCCTTCAACCATCGTGAAAAAATTTATTTCCGATAAGGTCTGCGCCTTATCAATAAGGTTCGTGGTTTATGATGCTAGTATAATATATCATTGTTAAGGAAGTATTATGCTGATGTTAAGAGCATGTTAAATAGCAAAAAATGCGCAAAAAAAGCACCTGCCTATCAGTTGCCTGATAAGCAGGTGCTTTGAAGTTTAGATTATTTCCTCTCTTAGAGGATAATTCGACATTCAGTTTCTCGCGACGCTACGCTTGCGACAAGCTGTGTCTCATTTGCCAGTTCTGCCACGTTTGGTGAACGGTATGCCTTTAGCGCACAGCGGGCAGGTTGCCGGATCAAAGGTTTCTACGTTAAGGTGCAGCAGAGCTTCAGTGCGAACGCCGAAGTCTACCTTGCCGCCGCTGCGGTCAACAAGCAGGCCAACGCCTACGAGCTCGCCGCCATGCTCTTTAACTACTTCCATAACCTCTTTAACGCTGCCGCCGGTGGTTACGATGTCTTCAACAACCAGTACGCGGGTGCCTGCCGGAATTTGGAAGCCACGACGCAGAGTCATTTTGCCGTTTTCACGCTCGGTGAAGATAGCACGTGTGCCCAGAGCCTTGCCAACCTCGTGAGCCAGCAGGATACCGCCGGTCATCGGGCCAACTACCAGTTCAACATTGTCGTTTTCATAACGACGTGCGATTTCCTGGCACAGACGCTCGGTATATTTAGGATGCTGCAGTACGTTGAATTTTTCCACATACATAGGGCTGTGCAGACCGCTGGTCAGCAAAAAGTGACCATGGAGAACTGCTTCAGTTTCCTCGAGCATTTTCATAACATCTTTTTCTTCTAAAACTGCCATTTGCTTACACTCCTTTAATCTCTTCTACAATTGCCAATGCTGCTGCTTGTCTTGCTTCAGCCTTAGTAATAGGTCTGCCTACTACGATGTGACTGCTGCCGTTTTGCAGAGCGCCTGCCGGTGTTGCTACGCGCTTCTGGTCATCCAGAGAGCTGCCCGCAGGACGTACGCCCGGGGTAACAATCAGGAACTCGGGGCCACAAGCCTCACGGATAGCCGCAGCTTCCTTAGGAGAAGCAACAACGCCGTCCATGCCTGCTTCCTTCGCCAGCTTAGCCAGGCTGATTACCTGCTCGGCAATGGTATTTTTATAATTTAAATCAGCAAACTGTTCATCATCCATGCTGGTAAGAATGGTTACAGCAATCAGCTTCGGTGCCGGACGACCAGCTGCCTCAGCAGCCTCATGCACAGCCTTAACAGCTTCTGCCATCATCTTTTTGCCGCCGACAGCATGAACGTTCATCATGTCTGCACCCAAATCGCTGAGTACGGTAAGTGCATGAGCAACAGTGTTAGGAATATCCTGCAGCTTGAGGTCCAGGAAAACATGCTTGCCCTGTTCCTTTAAGAAGCGGATTATTTCGCTGCCTACTGCATAATAAAGCTCCATGCCGACCTTGTAGTAGCTTACTGCGTCACCCAGCTCGACAACACAAGTCTTAGCCTGCTCCAGGGTAGGAAAGTCGAGTGCGACTATTAATCTATCATCATGTTGCATGAGAAAATCTCCCTATCAAATATATTTTTCCAAGACGCCGGAGAATAACGTTATAAAGTATAGTTATTCAGCTTCGTTAAACAACGGCATGCTTTTTTTACCTTCAGGTAATGCCAGGCCGACAATTTCAGAAATGTTCTGCGCGTTATGTCTGTCAAGATATGCCAGCATACCATGAGCAATAGTTTCAGCAATATCAGGCTGTACAAAGTTTGCGGTGCCAACTGCTACCGCACTTGCGCCTGCCAGCATGAACTCAATTGCATCCTCGGCACACATAATGCCGCCCATGCCGATGATGGGGATATGCACAGCCTGTGCTACCTGATAAACCAGGCGCACTGCTACCGGACGTACAGCAGGACCGCTGAGACCGCCGGTTACATTGCCGAGCACAGGACGCTGACGCTCAATATCAATCTTGGTACCGAGCAGCGTATTAATCATGGAAATTGCATCTACACCTGCTGCCTCTACAGCCTTAGCCATTACCACAATATCCGTTACGTTAGGAGAAAGCTTGGCGATAACCATTTTGCTGGTGTTGGCCTTAACCGCACGCACAACCTCAGCAGCTGCCTCCGGTACAGTACCGAAAACAATGCCGCCCTCTTTGACGTTTGGGCAGGAGATGTTGATTTCTACTGCATCTACACCGTCTACATCCAGCTTTTTGGCAACAGCGCCGTATTCCTCGGGGGAATGACCATAGATGTTGACAATCACAGGAACATTATACTTTTTCAGCTCAGGCAGAGTGTGCTCCAAGAAGTACTCGCTGCCGGGGTTTTCCAGACCGATGCAGTTCAGCATACCGGACGGGGTTTCTACTGCACGCTGACCCTTATTGCCTGCTGCAGGCTCTAAAGAGGTACCCTTTACAGTAACAGCGCCAACCTTTTCCAGGTCGAGAAAATCGGTAAATTCCAGGCCAAAGCCAAAGGTGCCGGAGCCGGTAGTAACAGGAGTAGCCATCTTCACGCCGGCAATATCAACTGCCAGACGGCCATCATACAATGCTTTTACCATTCTCCTACCTCCTCTGCCCAGAACACCGGACCGTCCTTGCAGACCTTGATGCGCTTGCCGATGCCTTCGCAGGCACAGGACAGGCACGCACCCAGACCGCAGGCCATATATTTTTCCAGAGATACCTGACATTTTACGCCGGCTTCTAAGCAGGCATTGGCAACAGCGCGCATCATCGGTACAGGACCGCAAACGTATACGCAGTCATAGCCACCCTCTTGCAACAGCTGCGGCAACAGGGCCATTACAGTACCCTTAGTGCCGACACTGCCGTCATCGGTGGTCAGGTAAATATTTTTGCTGAGGCTTTCATAAAGCTTGGTCCAGAACAATTCCTCGGCACTGCGGCCGCCCATCAGGATATCGGTATTTCCCTCACCGAAACCCTCTGCCAAAAACAGCAGCGGAGCCAGGCCCAAGCCGCCGCCAACCAGCAGCGGTTTCTTGGCGCTCATATCAAAGCCGTGTCCCAGCGGACCGACGATGCTCAGCTCGTCGCCGCTGCAAACCTCAGCCAGAATATGAGTAGCCTCACCGATGATACGATAGATCATGGTGATGGTGCCCTCAGCCTTGTTAACTCCCGCTACGCCAAAGGGACGGCGCAGCAGCGGAGCAGTATTCTTGCACACCTTCACGTTGACGAACTGTCCGGGGACAGCCTCGGCAGCGATTTCCGGTGCATAAACATTTATTAATTTTGTCGTACTATTTAAAACTCGTTGACCAATTACCTTGGCACTCGCAATAGTTTTAGACATAATCAATCCTCCCAGGTCAGGTCCTGCAGAGCGGTAACGCGTACAACGCTGCGACGACGCATTGCGCTCATAACGTTCAGCAGCTCACGTGCAGTATCCATAGAGGTCAGGCAGGCAATTGCATGCTCTACGGTAGAACGGCGGATTTTAAAGCCGTCACGTTCAGCGTCACGGCCGTGGTTGGTGGTGTTGATAACCATACCGATGCGGCCGCTCTTGATATCATCAATCAGGTTCGGATGACCTTCGCTTACTTTGGTAGCAACCTCAACGGTTACACCATATTGCTGCAGATATTCCGCAGTACCGTCGGTTGCGATAACGGTATATCCCAGCTCTTCAAAGCCGCGGGCAATAGCAACTGCCTCAGGCTTATCCATATCAGCAACGGTAATCAGGATTGCACCTTCGTGCGGTACATTGATACCGGAAGCAATGCAGGCCTTATACAGCGCACGGCTATACTGGTAGTCGCAGGCCATAACCTCACCGGTGGATTTCATTTCAGGTCCAAGGGTGATATCTACGTTGCTCATCTTATTGAAGCTGAATACAGGAGCTTTAACAGCATAGTAGTCCGGGAAGAAGCGCAGGCCAGCTTGCAGTCCTTGCTCTTTAAGGCTCATGCCCATTGCGCATCTGGTAGCAACGTCTACCATGGAGATGCCGGTAATCTTGCTCAGGAACGGTACAGTTCTGGAGGAACGCGGGTTAACCTCGATTACATATACATGCTCGTCACGAACAATGTACTGAATGTTAATCATGCCCTTAACTTCCAGACCCAGAGCCATTTTATTGGTGTATTCGATAATGGTGCGGATAACACTCTCGCTCAGGCTGCGCGGCGGATATACGGCGATGGAGTCACCGCTGTGTACGCCTGCACGTTCAACGTGTTCCATGATGCCGGGGATTAATACTTCCTTGCCGTCGCAGATAGCGTCAACCTCTACCTCAGTGCCCTGCAGGTAATGGTCAACCAGTACCGGATGCTCATGAGAAGCCTTAACAGCGTAGGTCATGTAGTTGCGCAGCTCGTCATCGTTATAAACGATTTCCATAGCACGGCCGCCCAGTACGTAGGAAGGACGAACCATGGTCGGATAACCAACCTTGTGTGCAGCAACCAGCGCACCCTCGGTATCAAATACGGTGTGGCCCTGCGGACGCGGGATATCGCAGCTTGTCAGCAGCTCGTCGAAGCGTTCACGGTCCTCGGCGCGGTCGATGCTGTCAACGGAGGAGCCCAGAATCTTTACGCCTGCGCGGGAGAGCGGGCCTGCCAGGTTGATAGCGGTCTGACCACCGAATTGAACGATAACGCCTTCCGGTTTTTCTTTGTCGATAACGTTGAGAACATCCTCAACAGTCAGCGGCTCAAAGTACAGCTTATCGGAAATATCGAAGTCAGTGGAAACTGTTTCCGGGTTGTTGTTGATGATAATGGTTTCATAACCCATTTCCTTCAACGCCCATACGCAGTGTACGGAGCAGTAGTCGAATTCTACGCCCTGACCGATACGGATAGGACCGGAGCCGAGTACAACTACTCTCTTTCTGTCGCTTACTTCAACCTCATCCTCGGTTTCGTAGCAGGAATAGTAGTACGGGGTTGCAGCTTCAAATTCCGCAGCGCAGGTATCAACCATTTTGTAGGTCGGCAGAATGCCGTTAGCCTTACGCATATCGCGGATTTCAAACTCAGTCTTGCCTACACGTTTACCGATAACAGCATCGGCAAAGCCCATTCTCTTAGCCTTACGCAGCAGGCTCGGAGTCAGCTCGTGAGTTTCCAGAGCTTTTTCCATTTTAATGATGTTTTGGATTTTGGAGAGGAACCACAGGTCAATCTTGGTGATATCGTGAATCTCTTCCAGAGTAATACCGCGGCGGATAGCCTCAGCAACAACGAAGCAGCGCTCGTCATCAATGCGTTTGATGCGGTCATGAATTTCTTCATCGCTCAAAGCCTTCAGCTCAGGCATTTCCAGATGATTGAGGCCGATTTCCAGGCAGCGAACTGCTTTCAGCATAGAAGCTTCAAAACTGCGCTCAATCGCCATAACCTCACCGGTAGCCTTCATCTGAGTGCCAAGGGTGCGGTCAGCGGTTACGAATTTATCGAACGGCCAACGCGGGAATTTCAGTACGATATAGTCAATGGTAGGCTCGAAGCAAGCCTTAGTCTTTTTGGTAACAGCGTTTTCGATTTCGTCCAGGTTGTAGCCTACAGCAATTTTGCTGGTAACCTTAGCAATAGGATAACCGGTAGCTTTGGAAGCCAGTGCGGAAGAACGGCTTACACGCGGGTTAACTTCGATTACATAGTAGTTTTCGGAGTACGGGTCGAGAGCCAGCTGTACGTTACAGCCGCCAACTACGCCCAGCTCACGCACGATATCGATAGAAGCCTGACGCAGCAGCTGTACTTCTTTATCGCTCAGAGTCTGTGCCGGAGCCACAACGATGGAGTCACCGGTGTGTACGCCAACAGGATCCAGGTTTTCCATGGAGCAGACAGTGATGCAGTTATCAGCAGCGTCGCGGATTACTTCGTATTCGATTTCCTTCCAGCCGGCGATGCTGCGTTCAATCAGGCATTGGCCGATGGGGCTGTAGCCCAGGCCCTTTTGCACGATGTCAATCAGCTCTTCCTCGTTTTCAGCAATGCCGCCGCCGGTACCACCAAGGGTATAAGCAGGACGGACAATCAGCGGATAACCGATTTCCTTGCCGAAGTCGCAAGCAGCTTCAATGGTTTCTACGATAGTGCTTTCAGGAATCGGCTGATGGATTTTCTCCATAGTTTCCTTGAACATTTCGCGGTCTTCGCCGCGTTTGATAGCGCTGATCTGAGTGCCCAGCAGACGAACGTTGTATTTGCTCAGGATACCCTGCTCGTCCAGCTTCATAGCCATGTTCAGGCCAACCTGACCGCCAAGAGTTGCCAGCAGGGAATCAGGACGCTCACGTTTGATAATTTTTTCAATGAATTCAATGCTGATAGGTTCAACATATACACGGTCAGCCACATGCACATCGGTCATAATGGTTGCAGGGTTACTGTTTACCAGTACAACCTCCAGGCCTTCCTCCTTCAGAGCACGGCAAGCCTGGGTGCCTGCATAGTCAAACTCTGCTGCCTGACCGATAATAATAGGGCCGGAGCCGATAACGAGAACCTTTTTAATATCTTTAAGTTTCGGCATAATTAACGACCCTCCATCATATCAACAAAATGTTTAAACAAATAATCATGATCACCAGGGCCAGGGCAGGCTTCCGGATGATATTGAACGGTGAATGTAGGATGCTTGGTGTATTCCAGGCCTTCGATAGTACCATCGTTCATGGAAATGTGGCTGATGTTGATGCCCTTGCCTTCCAGAGATTTTTCATCTACAGCATAGCCGTGATTTTGGGCGCTGATGTAGATGCGGCCGGTTGCCAGGTATTTTACCGGTTGGTTAATACCGCGATGGCCGAATTTCATTTTATAGGTATCAGCACCGTTAGCCAAAGCCATGAGCTGATGACCGAGGCAGATACCGAAAATCGGTTTCTTGCCGATTAATTTCTTAATGTTTTCAATAACCTCAGGCAAATCCTTCGGATCACCAGGGCCGTTGGACAGGAAGATACCGTCCGGATCGCATGCCAGTACTTCTTCTGCGGTAGTGGAAGCAGGAAATACTGTCAGGCGGCAGCCAAAAGCTTCAATAGATTTCAGGATATTGCGTTTAATACCGAAGTCCATAACAGCTACATGCAGCTTGCCCTCGCCCATGGTGTAAACCTCGGGAGTGGTAACCTCCTCAACCTGGTTGTGTACTGCCGGTAAAGCCAACAGCTTCTGTACTTCCTCCTCAGGCATTTCTGCCGGAACGATTACGCCCTGCAGTACGCCGTGATTACGGATTTTACGGGTGATAGCACGTGTATCGACACCTGCTAAGGTCGGGATATCCTGTTCAATCAGGAAATCCTCCAGGCTCTGCTCATTGCGCCAGTTGCTGGGGCAATCGCACAGCTCGCCGATTACAAAGCCCTGGAAGAAGCATTTCTTGCCTTGGGTGAACAGCGGGTTGCAGCCATAGTTGCCTACCAGCGGATAGGTCATTACTACAATCTGACCGCAGAAGGACGGATCAGTCAAGGTCTCCTGGTAGCCGCTCATGCCGGTGGTGAATACAACCTCACCTACAGCATTGCGTTTGCCGCCGTACAGAGTGCCTTCAAAAACGCTGCCGTCTTTTAAAACTAATTTTCCTTTTCTTACTTTTTCGTGCATACTACACCATCCCTCATTACAAAATTACCGTGCAGCATAGTGGCAACTGCCTTGCCGGTGCAGGCCTTGCCTTCGTACGGGGTGAATTTGCCGCGGGTATAGAATTTGGAGCTGTCAACAGTCCATTTTTTATTCAGATCCATAATAGTGATATCAGCAACACTGCCCTCTTTCAGAGTACCGCCGGCAAGCTTGAACAGCTTAGCAGGCTCGCAGCTCATTTTGCTGATAATAGTATTCAGGTCAAATACATGGGTGTGATATAAGTCAGTCAGCATTACTGCCAGAGAGGTTTCCAGACCGCAGAAGCCGTTCGGAGCATAACGGAATTCAACATCCTTTTCTTCCGGTGCGTGCGGAGAGTGGTCAGTAACGATTGCGTCAACAGTGCCATCCAGAACAGCCTCACGCATAGCCTGTACGTGGTCTGCACTGCGCAGCGGCGGGTTAACGCGGGTTGCGGAATTGTAATCTGCGCAAGCCTCATCAGTCAGAGTCAGATGATGTACGGTTACTTCACTGGTAACATTTACGCCGCGTTTTTTAGCCTGGCGGATGATGTCGATAGCACCCTTGGAGGCAACGTGGCAGATGTGTACATGTGCGCCGGTGTATTCAGCGATGATGCAGTCACGTGCAACAGCGATATCCTCGCTGATTGCCGGTACGCCCGGTACGCCGATACGTGCGGAAACAGCGCCTTCATGCATGTAGCCTTCGGAATCCAGCTCAGGATCAATCGCATGGCACAGCAGCGGTTTGTCAAAAGCAGTTACATATTTGGCAGCCAGCACCATCAGGCGGGAGCTCTTTACATAGTGGCCGTCATCAGAGAAGCCCATAGCGCCTTTTTCTGCCATGTCGCCCATCTCTGCCAGCTCCTCGCCCTTTTCGCCCTTGCTGATTGCACCGATAACTTCAACGTTAGCGTAGCTTTCCTCGCGAGCGCGTTCTTTAATACCGCTTACTACGATGGAGGTATCAATAACAGGCTTGGTATTCGGCATGCAGGCAACGGTGGTTACACCGCCGGCAGCAGCAGCCTTGGTACCGCTGATAATATCTTCTTTAGCTTCCAGGCCGGGCTCACGCATATGAGTGTGTACGTCAATCAGACCGGGAGTTACTACGAGGCCGGTTGCATCAAAAACCTCGTCAGTTGCTTCGGCAATATCCTTGCCCAAAGCTTTAATTTTGCCATCCTCAACGAGGATATCCATTACAGCATCTAATTTTTGGCTGGGGTCTACTACCCTGCCGTTTTTAATCAACGTTTTCAATGTGTTTACCTCCTGTCAAAGTCAAGAATAAGAGTGCCATACGTACAGCTACGCCGTTTTGTACCTCAGTACGGATTGCGGCGTTATCGCAGTAACCAACCTCCCAGGAGATTTCCAGACCACGGTTCATCGGGCCTGGATGCAGCACGGTTACGTCAGGCTTAGCCAGCTTCAGGCGGTTTTCGTTAATACCGAAGATACGTGCATATTCACGCGGAGACGGGAACAGGCCCTTTTGCTGACGCTCCAGCTGAATACGCAGGATATCGATTACGTCAGCGCCTTCGATTGCTTCTTCAACGCGTTTATGTACGGTAACGCCCAGAGAAGCAATGTCATGCGGCAGCAGAGTCATAGGACCTGCAACGTGTACCTCAGCGCCCATTTTGGTCCAGGCAGCAATATTGGTGCGGGCAACACGGCTGTAGAGAATATCGCCGATGATTGCCATTTTCAAGCCCTTCAGGTTTTTGCCCTGCTCACGGATAGTAAACATATCCAGGAAGCCTTGAGAAGGATGTGCGTGCGCGCCATCGCCGGCGTTGATGATTACAGGGTCTGCAACCTTAGCAGCATATGCTGCAGCGCCTTCAATGGGGTGACGCATAACAATCGCATCACAAGCCATGGATTGTACAGTCAGGATGGTGTCGCGCAGGCATTCACCTTTGACAACACTGGAAGAGGATGTAGTGATGTTTACTACATCGGCACCCAGATATTTGCCTGCCAGCTCGAAGGATGTACGGGTACGTGTACTGGGCTCATAGAACAGATTGATGATAGATTTACCGCGCAGTGAGGGCACCTTTTTGATATCCCTCTTCATAATCTTCTTCATTTCCTCAGCTGTTTTCAAAACCAGCTCGATTTCCTCAACGCTGAGGCTTTCCAGATCCAGTATATCTCTGCCACCCAGAGATACATTTGATTTAGCCATTAGCTTTACCTCCTGTTTTTTATAATAAAATTGCATAATAAAAGGCCTTCTCGTCCCATGATGGTGCAAAAAGGCCTTAGGTTTCATAATAACTTATACCTTGCAGTCTCACAGGACCAATTTAAAGGTGCAAATTGATTGTATATATTTTACACCTTAATGAAGAATACGTCAAATATTTCGGGGTAAAATCTTGGCAGGAATTTTTCAGGTATAGTATAATAAAGAAGATTAAAAATTAGCGAGGTACTTATGCGAAACACCATTATAGATAATCTGCGTGGCATCTGCATGCTTGGCGTCATCGGTATTCATATCGGCAGCCTGGCACTTGCCCCCAACAACTTTACTCTTTACTTATTTCTGGAGATTTTAAGCCGTTACAGTGTCCCCTCCTTTTTCTTTATCTCCGGCTACGGCCTGGCATGTACTGATAAAGGCCTTTTAAGCGGCAGCCGGCTGAACTATATCGACTTTATGAAGAAGCGTCTGCGGGGAGCAGGCCTGCCCTACCTCAGCTGGTCGCTGTTTTACATGCTCTACTTCTGGCTGATTCTGCCACCGGGCTTCGTCAGCTGGAATCCGCTGCATGTGGCCTATGTTTTATTCTTCGGCCTGGGCTGCTACCATTTGTATTTTATGGTCATCCTGCTGTGGTTTTATGCAAGCTATCCGCTCTGGCGCCAGCTTCTGCGTATAATTATACACCAAAGCATACCATTTATGCTAGTGCTTTTATTCATTTTCCAGCTTGCTTTCAACTGGTGGACAACGCATCCGGGCTTGAATACGGCGGGTTGGAGTGTTCTGGCTAAAAATTTCTTTGATTATCGCCTAAACTATCTCCCCTTGCATTATCTGCTTATTTTTATAAGCGGCGGCTTAGCAGCCTGCTATTGGGAAAAATTCATCGCCCTCCTGCGCAGATACAGCGCCATGGTATGCGTAATTTTTGTTGCAAGCGTTGCCTGGGACGTGCAAAGCTGCTACGAAGCAGTTACTGTCAAAGGCTACACGCTGATTGATCTGGCCAATACCTATCACCAGCTCAGCCCGCAGGGGCTCTGCTACACCGTCGGCTCGCTGCTCTTCTTCTGCCTGGCACTGGACTGGCTGGAGCGCAAGGCGCAGGCAAAAGCACATACAGAGGCTCCCAATGCACTGCAATCTATCCCTCAAGCAGCATCGCATACAGAGGCTCCCAATGCACTGCAATCTATCCTTCAAGCAGCACCACATACAGAGGCTCCCCTTGGGGGGAGCTGTCACCGCAAGGTGACTGAGAGGGGTTCCCTCGCTAGCCTTCTCTACAAGGCCATCAGCACCCTTTCCACTTATTCTATGCTCATCTACTTTGTGCATCCGTTGCTCTTGGACTGGCTCAGCAGCGCCTATAACCATTTCGGCATCATCATGACCGTTAAAAAAGTAGCCCTTTCCTACGTGCTGCTGGTGCTCGGCTCGCTGGCGCTCAGTATTCTGCTGACTAAGATATTTGCTAAATGCAGTACGCTGAAGCTGCTGTTTACAGGCAAGCGATAACCTTAACACAATCAAAAAAGACGTTGCGTGCTTATCCAAGCACACAACGTCTACTTTTTTGTCTTTTGAATTTTTACAGCTGAGCCTTCATTAATTTCTTATATACCTCAACGCCGGGCTGGTCAAATGCATCCACATCCGCCAGCTCGCCCTCGTAGGCAATCGTCAGCATCAAAAAGTACATCAGCTGACCAAGATAATATTCATTCAGCTTCGGCAGCGTAAAGCGCGCATTGTAACGGTTATCTCCCGTCAGCGCCGCTTCATTGGCATTCAGCGCCGCCTTGAGCGCCTTCGCCATATCCATGCCCTCGTACTTGTCGAAGAACGGTACATCGGCAAAGGGATTATGTAAAACTGCCTCCACCTCAGGATTGGCAACCTCCAGGAACTGCACCACCTTATTCAGACGGCCGTCCTGATGCTGCTGCGTCTGCGCATGCATATCCGTCGTACCGACAGCAACAATCGGCGTTCTTCCGTAGTGAACAGTTACACCCTCACGATTGCAGCGCTTGCCAAGCGATTCCGCCAGCAGCTGCACATACCATTCGCTCAACGATTTCAGACGCATGCTGTACGGCATGAACACTTCAATATCGCGTCCACGCTCATACGCCATGAATTTCAGTAAAGCATTGAGCAACGCCGGGTTCTCCGCAAGCTCTGCCTGCTGGCAATAGATATCCATATCACGCGCACCGCGCAAAAACTCTTCGATATCTCCGCCCAAGGCAGCCATCGTTACGAGTCCCGGGTCAGTCATAATGCAGAAGCGTCCGCCAATGCCCTCCTTGATGTCAAAGCGCTCCCAGCCAAATTTTTCCGCCAGCTGCAAAAGCGGCGCATTTTCCACCGGAGCCTTTAAATCAGTAACTACCGTGCAGTCAAGGTCGATATCTGCGTTTTGAGACAGATTAGCATAGAAATACGTAAAGGCAGAAATTGTTTCCAGCGTAGTACCGGATTTAGAAATCGGCACCAGCATAATCTTTAGCTTCTTGCCTTCTTGCGCACTTACTCCAGCCATACGGCGCATCTTGAACAGCAGTGAATTGCAGTCCACCGGGTCAAGATTGTTGCCGGAAAAATAAATGCAGGGCTGGCCTTGGCGCAGTGTTGCACTGGTATTCCAATGATAACCGCCAAAGGCATCAAACAGCACCTTGTTGCCCAGGTAGGAGCCGCCAACGCCCAAAAAGATTACGACATCCTTACTGCGCAGATGCTTGCTGTAGCGCATCAGCTTAATAATCGACTGCTCCGTATTGGGGTTGCCGTCAGCAATATATGGCATCCGCGGAAAGTAAACATGCTCCGGCGTGCCGTCCTTAGATAAATGATTCTTGGAAAAGGCGGTACTTCGCAGCTCGCACACAGCCTTTTCGGCTGCGGCTCCCTGCTGCTGCAGTGCCTGCTCCACTTCCTGCGCTTGCAGTCTGCCCGCTCCAACCATATTGCTAAAGTCAAAAACAATACCACTGGGCATAACAATTTTATATTCCAAAATATACACTCCCAAATATTAGTTGCACCTATAATATATTATTATAACATATTATATGTGCAAATTCCATAGACTATAAGAGCAAGTAATATTTTGTTGCAAACAAGACTGAAGCTTTATTTTACCTCTACCAGCTCAATATGGAAGTTCAGTTCCTTACCAGCCATTTCATGGTTAGCATCAAAGGTGATATTGGTATCATCCTTTTCGGTTACCAGTACAGGTACGGGCTGACCAAATTGGTTCTGCAGGTAAACTCTCTGGCCAACGGTCAGGTTTTCGGAACCCGGCAATTGGGCAATCGGCATAGTGAAGATAGCCTTCGGGTCAGCCTCGCCATAAGCTTCTGCCGGCAGCAGATGGATATCAACCTCAGCGCCGACCTCCAGGTCAGCAACAGCTGCATCAAAGCCTTTGATCATCTGGCCTGCGCCGCAAACAAATTCCAACGGCTCGCCGCGGTCATAAGAAGAATCAAATTGCTTGCCGTCATTAAAGGTACCTTTATAGTGTACACGACAGGTTTTTCCTACATTACGTCCGGTTAATTCATTGCTCATTATTAATTCACCTCATAAAAATATTTGATATAAAGCTGATATAAGCGTATATCAGTTACAGTTATGTATATTATACTATATATCGCTGTTTATTTCACCTCAAAAAAACGGCAGCCGGTTAAATGCCGACTGCCATCATATTTCCGGCTCTGCACATCAGCCCTTTTATTCACCCTCCTGCAGAAGGATACTGCCTCATCAGACCCTTAAAGCCCTGCTTTTTGAAGTCCTTCAACGGCAAATATTCAATTTCAACACTGTGATTAGCATATTCAGACCTCATTTCATTGAACTCTTCTACAGTCATATCTGTTTCCTGCGCAGCATCTGCCTCACTTCTACAGTTCATGTTACGGTAAACGCAAAGGCCGTCATCCTTCGGCCAGGTAAAATAAAGCTCATAGCATCCGAGGTTGCCGTCAGGCTGCAAATGCTCCACAGCAAGCACCTGATGCGAAATGCCGGTGCCGCCTCGTGTCACCAGATTGTCATTTGCCATAAGCTGCAGGCTGCTGCGGCTCCAGCCCTCCGCAACGTATTTCACTCTGTCGTCCGCAAAGGTGTAAATCGCATAAATCTCCTTACCGTAATGCCCCACGCCGCGTTTTTGGCTAATCCAACCGATAAGCAGCTCCGGAACACCGTCGCCGCTGATGTCCTGCAGCGTGTAGCCAAGCTGCTGCTGGGCTGCCTCCCGGCTGGCGAAATCCCGCACCTCGCAGATGCCTGTTCTTCCCTGCTCCGGCAGGTTATCACTCGTACCGTCAGCAATAAATTCATAAACGCTGTCTACAACCTTTGCATATTCCTGCTCATAGGCCGGCGCTGCTTTGGCAGCGGCCTCCACCTTAAGCAAATTCATCTGCGGTAATACGGCATTTTCCTTCGCACCGTAACCGGCAAACGCCACCAGAAGCATTGCCAGCCACATGCTCTTCAACAGCTTCCGCTTCATTACGCCACCTCCTGTCAAAAGATGCTTTAGCAAAAATTGCTTTGTCCTTTACTTTGCTTAATGAACGTCATGCTCGCAGTAAATAATTTCCGAAATCACATCTTTAGAATCCAGCTTCACATAAAAGCTCTTATGCAGGCATTTTTGCCCCCTTGCGTTATAGGCATATTTTACCCAACCAATCATATGATGCGTATCCGAAATGCCCACACCCATAGGATCGTCCTCCCAGCCATTCATTTTCAGATAACCGTCCAGAGCAATCTGCCCGTCTGTGTCAAGCTGCTGACCAACAGCATAGCCTGCCATGCTGCCATGAAGTTTATTAATCTTCACCTCATTTACTTTGTTTCTCGCTGAATCTATATAGAACAGACGCGGTCCGACCTGCAGCTTTTTATCAGCATAGGAGATAGTATCATCCGTATTCTTTTCCACAGGCCCCGGGTAATAGGCACCTGAAGCAAAAATATCCGGATCCATAATCCAATCTGCTTCGAGGGCAGCATTAAAGCGTCCTGCTGCGCTGGCAGCTTGCGGGGTTGTATCAAGATATTTGCTTGCCATAAAACCAACATGCCCCTTTTCAGTAGTTCCAAGAAGCCATTTGTATTCACTGTTTACTACATCTACAACTCTGCTTACATAAAATTTATCTCCCTTTTGCAGCATGGTGATAACATCACAATCGGTGTTAGGCTGTGTTCTGACATTAACATCAGTTGCGTTGCAATATACCTCCAGCGGCCAACCGGGATAAGACCTGAGCTCGTTGGCTAAATGATCTGTCTTAACTTCAGCAAAGGCAGTGTTGGCAAACATTGCCAATCCAAGCGCTGCGCTTAAGAATAATTTCTTTTGCATATTAATCCCTCCTATTCCTGCCGTCTGCGTTACTGGCAGTTATTTTCTTGATTATATTGTAGCGTGAAAAGAAGAAAAGCGCCCTACCCAAATGCGCGAATTCGGGTAGGGAGAGGGGAAAATTTTATCGTAGAAAACGGGAAATCTTCTTATGCTTCATCAAGCTTCTGCAAACGTTTCAACCATCTTATAACAGCGCCACTTTTGATAAATCCTAATAACACACCATCACAAAAGCGCTCTGCCCTACAAGAAGCTATCAGTAAAGCCAATATACATTGAGCATCTAATACAGAAGCATCAGCTTTTATCATGGAATCATAATTCCATTCTATGCCATTAGCCTGAAGAATTTTTGCATATTTACTCGGTACTATTTCATCACTTTCTTGGGCAAATTTATAGATATCATCTTCCAACATATGAACCGCTATAGAATAACTGACGAAAGGAAAGTGCATCGGTCTTTCCGAAGACACATCATTTTCCTTATCAACAATCCATTCACCAACATTATTATTTTCCAAAAGATTGATATATCTTGTCAACGCAGAGTATTTTTTCATCACACTTTATCCCTCTTCCAATCTCTCCACACCATCATAACACGACAATTCATTTTCATTATCTCTATTATACCAGTGAAACCCGAAAACTTCCTTTTCTTATATACCATTTTCAACAATTCAGTGTATAATTAAAGCATAAATAATTTTTCAGAAACGGAGAATCCTCACATGAAATGCTTACTCATTAAAAACGCGGACGTCTACGCTCCGCAACCCCTCGGAATCGTCGACCTCCTGATCATCAACGACAAAATCGCCAAAATAGGCCAACAGCTCACATCTCCCCAAGGCCTGGACTGCCAAATCCTTGACGCCCAAAAGCGCAAGGTAGTCCCCGGTTATGTAGACCAGCACGTACACATCATCGGCGGCGGCGGTGAATCCGGACCCTACAGCCGTACACCGGAAATCAACCTCAGCGAGCTGACGAAGGTTGGCATTACTACCGTAGTAGGCGTTTTGGGTACAGACGGCACCTCCAGACACAACGAAAGCCTGCTGGCGAAGGCCAGAGGCCTGACGCATGAAGGTATCACCGCGTACATGCTCACCGGCTCCTACGAAATCCCCCTGCATAACATGACCGGTGATGTGCGCCGCGACATCATCCTGATTAACGAATGCCTTGGCATCGGCGAGGTTGCCTTATCCGACCACAGAAGCTCGCAGCCTACACGCGAGGAGCTGGAAAAGGTGCTTACACAGGCTCGCCTGGGCGGTATGCTTTCCGGCAAGGCCGGCGTTGTGCAGTTCCACATGGGCGTAGGCAAGCGTGGCATGGATGTCCTGCTGGCAATTGTCAAGGAAACAGAAATCCCCGCCCGTCATTTTATTCCCACCCACGTCAACCGTGCCTTCCATCTTTTTGAACAGGCCAAGGAGTTTGCCCGCTTAGGCGGTTATGTGGATATCACCTCCGGCATCAGGGAGCAGGATGGCTTCCCTGCCTGCGTCAAGCCCAGCGACGCCATTAAAATCCTTTATGAAGAAGGCGTGCCAATGGACAGAGTCACCATGAGCTCGGATGCCAACGGCTGCATGAGCGTTACACTTCCCGACGGCAGCCAAAAGCAGCTTGCCGTTTCGCCGGATTCCTTCCAGGAGGAAGTTAAGGATGCTCTGCTTGCAGGCGTTCCCCCGGAGGTTGTAGCAAAGGTTGTCAGCAGCAATCCAGCTCAGGCTAACGGCTTATATCCGCAAAAGGGCTGCCTGCAGACCGACAGTGATGCCGATCTGATTATTTACAGCGACAGCTATGATGTAGATACTGTAATCGCCAAAGGTCAGGTTATGGTGGCAGCAGGCGAGGCACTTGTAAAAGGAACCTTTGAAAAATAAAGAGAGTGCAAGTTGAAAAAAAGGATTCCGCCAGACTACCTGCATCAGGTAAGCTGCGGAATCCTTAATTTTTTTGGAAAACTATGGTTTTAGAAGCTTATATCCTCTCTGCCATAACCCTGCACCTTTTCTTATAAAAGGCAATGCCATAGGCCCAAATATCCTCGCGTCCCTCATCACGCAAATATTCGTAATAATGGCGCTCATGTATCTGCTGCAAAGCTCTCGCGCACGCGCCGTCCAGCTCCGTAATCCCGCTAACGCTCTTCAGCTCAATAACAAGTCCGGCATCAGGATCATCGGTTTCTACTATTATATCAGCAAAGCCATCGCCTGCTTCCCTATTAGAACGCACCAGCCACTCAGCATTACCTATAAGCAAGCCTGCCAAAAATAAGTGATAGCTGTTTTCCTTATCCTTCGTTTGTCCCTTGATATCAAAAAGGCTGATAGTATTACTCAAAGTCTTGTTTAAATATCTTTCTGCTGCCTTGGCATCACCTTTTGCTAAAGCCTGCCAAAAAAGCTCCAGCTGCTCCGTATTGGCAAAAACAATGCGCTTAAACCAGTCCTGTATTTGCAGCTTATAAACCTCTCTAACCTCCGCGTTAGGGATAATAAGCTTATAAGCACCATCCTCCGTCATGCCTGCCTGAGTCAGATAACCAGTCGTAAACAAAACGCTCCAAAGATTCTCGATACTATTATCAATCTCATCATATGTCAAATCAAGACGCAAATGCTTTTCTATCTGCTCGCCTGCAACAAGACGCTCCAGCTCATCCCTCGTTGATTTATCTGCCTTATCCACAAAACGCTTCACTAAAGCATTGTTGCTGGTGTTAATCCAGTAAGCCTGTGGCTTTGCCTGAGCATCATAGCGCAGCAAATCCACGTAATTGATTACATCCCAAGGGCAATATACATCAGCATCGCCAAAGCGGTACCCGTCATACCATTCCTTGATTTCCAGTAAATGCTCCTCCAAATGATAGGCAGTAAGCAGCTGGCTCACCTCATCTTCAGTAAAACCAAACTGTTCATCAAAACGCGGATCAGTTATAGAAAGCACCTTAAAATTATTCATGCCGGTGAAAATGCTTTCCTTCGATACGCGCAGACAGCCTGTCAAAACAGAAAACTTCAAAAAATGATTGCTTTTTAACGCATTGCCAAATATGCCTCTGAGCAGCGTAACCATTTCCCGGTAATAGCCATTTTGAAAGGCCTTATCCAAAGGAACATCGTATTCATCAATAAGAAGGATAGCCTGCTTATCATAATGCTTACACAAAAGTTCTGACAGCTTTTGCAAAGAGGTGACAAGGATTTTTTCATCCATAGTGTATATTCCCTCACGCATAGCAATCAGTGCACGGTATTCATCCTTATCCTTTTCGGTAAGCTTGTCACTAGCAAGCAAAAAAGCGAAGCGTCTGGCCTCATTGGCAACAATGTTAGTAAATGCATAGCTTGCTTGCTCAAAGCTATCGCCGTCAATCCCCTTGAGCGAAATAAACAGCACAGGGAATTTCCCCAGATACTGCTCGCAAAGCGGCTGTTTTTCAGCTATATAAAGTCCATCAAACAGAGTTCTGTCCGTGCCTATTTCAAAAAAGCATTTGAGCATGCTCATATTTAGAGTCTTGCCAAAGCGACGCGGTCTGGTAAACAGATTTACTGCTCCCCAGTTCTCCAAAAGCTGCTCAACAAGCTTTGTTTTATCAACATAATAAAATTCACTTTTGCGGATTTCCTCAAAGCTGTCTATGCCTACAGGCAGCTTTAATTGCTTAGTCATTACATAACACGCTCCCTTCTGAAGCTGTTCGGGAAGTATTGAAAGAATGTCATCACATAAACCCTCACGCTTAAGCTTTCCTAAAGCTACCAGCTTACGCAAGGCTCCTTCTATAAAGTTGCAAAAGATATTGGTGTACAGATGGTGTACGTACACGCATTTTTCACCCTTCCGAAACCCTTAAAATGCCGTATTCATGCGGTTTAGCAGCACCACAGTTTCCACATGGCTCGTCAATAGAACTAGCTTCATCATAGGTATTTTACAGCCATAAGATTTCATTTATATTAGTTGAAAACTGCCTTAAATAAGGGATTGAAGCAACTAAGCTACATCTATTGTAATTAAATCGCTTTAGTGTACATTTTGTCAGCGGACACAAAACGGCCACAATGTACCCATTATTCAAGCTATTTAAGGCGAAGATTATTGCATAAGTTGTTAATAATAAATTCGACGTTCTCTTGCTTTTTCCTGCCACGTCTTTTTTTACAGCTTTTCCTTGACCAAAACTACAGCCACACTGCCGGCAATAATCTCCCAAAGCAGCCGCTGTCTTTTAACGCGCTTCTCCTCGCGCGCGGATGCCTGCAAGGATTTGTTGGCACTCTCCAATAAGCTGCTCTGAGCTTGCAGCTCTATCTGCAGCTTTATTGATTCCGTCTTGAGCTTGCTCAATTCCAACTTCGACTCTTTCAGCGCTGCTTGTGATTCTGCCAGCGCTTGCTTGGTGCTCTTGGTTTGCTGCTGCAGCAGAGTCAAGCGACTGTCGAGCGCTGCCATCTCCGTTGCCGTCATCGTGTAGGTTGTAGCCGATGATGCCTCCGATGCAGAGGCAGGCAACAGCAATAATAATGTAGCTGCAGTAATTGCGCAAAATTGTTTTAAGCACATCTTATCCCTCCCAAGTAAAGTAACCTGGAACGGAACCACCCTCACGCATATCCACATGCACAAAGCCGTCCTCAACGTATGTACCGACGCCGTCGAAGATTTGCTTGCAAATATTAGCCAGCTCGCGCACGCCCATACCGTCTACGTAAATGTCGGCAGCTGTGCCTTTGACATGCTGGCTGTTCCAGACGCCACCCACAGCACGGTTATGATCCGGACAGCGGTAACCGCTGCTGATGTTAATCGGTCTGCCGATGCGCAGGCGCAGGCGCTCCAGTCCCAACAGCAATGCCATGCTGATACCGGTCGTAGGCAGCATGCCACAGCAACGGCATGCAAATTCAGCTTCAGAAAAATGTTCAGTTAACATAGTAATCAGCCCTTTCTTTTTTTGATAATAGCCGCCAGCTCACCGACAGCTTCAATACCTGCGTCCGCGAGGTTCTCGCAGATGCTCAGCAGCTCGGTGATTACAAGATAACCCGCAACCAGCGGAACAGCCCACACAGGCTGATGCAGCGTAATCATGGCCAAGTCCACCAATACTGCGGCAAGCACGCAGAGAATGTACACGATGACCTTGCCAACAAAGCGATGTTTCATCACTTCCGAGGAAATCAGCCCTTCGGCGCGCGCTGCTGTGATGCCGCCTATAATCTGCATCACAGTCGGATGTTGCCCCATGCCCTGCAGGCGCTTGTAGCTCAAAGACATCCAGCGTGTGAAGCAGTCCAGAAACACGAGTGCAGAGAAAACCATGAACAGCACTGCGTGTTTGTGCAGCAACACGGCCAAAATAGCGCCGATAACTGATTTGTAGGTAAAACCATGAGTCAAAGTGTGCGCCGCATTATATACGGCTAAACGCAAAGCTAAAAAATCCATTTGCTAGCCTCCTAAAAATTATTCCATACAAACAGCATTTACTTCATCTGCAGACCCTGCAGCTTCAACCCGCGCCTTCGCTTTGCGGTAGGCAACATGCAGGATGTTACTGCGTACAGCAACAGCGCCCACGATAGCACGCAGGTCGGCGGCGGTTACACTGACGTCCTGGTTGTCTGCAGTAGTCCAGTCAATTTCTGCTCTCTCCCCCTGCAGGTCAAGGGCGATGATAGCTGCGCTAATGCGCTCACGAGCCTTACTATCATAGTCATAGGTATTCCCACTGTAGGGAATTGGAGCAACTTCAGCATTATCACGTTGACGTTTGAGCATGAGGATTTTGCGTTGCTTAACCGTTTCAATATCAATAGGTTTAAGAGTAATGCAGCCATCCTTCAAATAAATCTCATTCAAATCGTAATCTATCGCAGATTCAACAGCTACTTCGGTTCTATTAGCTAAATCAGTCAAATCAGGTGCTGCATTACTGGTACTTACTATTTCGCCTTTTTTATTAAAAATATAATACATCTTTACCTCTTCATTCATACACCATACATAAATAGTTAACTGTAGGAGTAAAGGATGTCACATTTCCTTCATCGTCCTCCACAGTTACGACGCAAACAACTCTTCCAGAAGCTTGATTAACCTTACATACAATCCGTGTGACATTTTTTAAAGCTTGCTTTAAGTCAGATATCCATACCGCATAGTAGCAATTTTCGCGATTAGCCCCTTGAGGAATAGGAATAATACCACCCTGTACCGTCTGCCCCATCATTACATTTGTTACTTTGTGAGGCTTATTTATTAAATCAGCATAGTTGCCACTAGTTGCTACTTTAGCTAGTGAATTAATCTTAGCAAGCAAAATGTCATTTGTTATATAATCCGCATCATTTTCCAAATCAGTTAATTTTTCAGGTATGCGCTCAGAAAGAGATTGGAAACCATATTTCATTTTAGTTCCCAATCCCGAAAAAGCAGCATTAATGACTTTATTCTGTACTGGATTTTCACTAGCATCAGACAATTCTGAATCAATAGTAACCATAGGAAGTAACCCAACAACGGGATTGCCATCAGCACCTGTAGCTTTAACTCCTGCCGCTAAATTGTCGGCAGTGACGGTGTCGCCGGTCAAATCGACCAGCGTTGCACCATCATAGATAACTTTATTCACTGCCATTTTTTATACCTCTTAGCCGATTGTTACGGTCAAGCCGCCCTGCGGGTTCTCACTTTCGGTATAAGGGATAGCCTCAACAACGACTTGAGAGATGTAGTTATATCCTTTAGTGCTGTCCGGCAGGATAGTTTGCTGCGAGGTGGAAGGAGTCGCTGTTTTGGATTCGGCCTTTGCGCCCTCAGTACCGCTCATTGAGCCGGTAATACCTAAAATGGTAACGCCCTGTCTGATGTTGGTTGCGATTAATTTGGCCTGCTCGGTGGAGCTGATGCTGACCTTGCCGGAGCCGTCATGGTAACCGATGGGGATAGTATAGCTGTCAGCTTTTTTGCTGATGGTGCCGGTAACGGCGCCGTTGTTTTTCATGGTGCCGGTCAGCTTAACGCCATTGACGTATGCGGTTTTTCCGGACAAAATCTCGGCAACGCCTGCGGTCGCATCGCTGGTATCCGCATTGAATGTACATGTACCGGTGATAGTAGCGCCGCTCTTGTCGTGGGCGGTATAATTCTTTAAGACTTTATCTGCAGTAACGGTATCTGCTGTCAAGTCGATAAGGGTTTTACCACCATAAACAACTTTAGAAATATTTTTGTTAGCCATTGATTTCAATCTCCTCTCCAATATACACAGTCAGACCATCTGATAAATTGCTGGTCTCGTAATAAGGTATCTTTTTTACTGTAATATCCCGCTGCAGATAGCGTTCGGCCGTCGGCAACAGATAATCATCGTTGATTCGGGAGCGAGCAACATAATCACCGGTATACGATGAGCCCCCAAATCCATCACGTACCGCACTGAGGTTTCCCTGTAGCACAGCAGCATTTGACATAAGCTCACCCTGCAGCACAGCGGCTTTAGCCAAGGTTAATGTACCGATAAGCTTCATCAGTATGTCACCTCTTCTAAAAGCTGAAATTTATGTGGCGGAATAATCGTATCAACGAAGCCGTTGATACGTTTAAGCTCAACATCATATACATACATGCCAAACTCCATTTTCTCCGTGTCTTCCGGATGAATTGTTAACATGCCGTCCGTAATAGTTTTCTGAAGAACAATAGTCGGACTGCGTGTTGCTCTGCGCAAAGTAAACGTCAATACATCGTTGTCATCCAACGCTACTGCATTGCCCGCTATATCAGTGACATCAATTTTAAAAATACCGCTATCACCTCTAATCATGGCAATGTTGTTATCCTGAACCGAAAACATCTATATCACCTCCTCCCAAATTACCCGATAACCATAAACGATGTAGTTATTTCGACCGCCCCGGACATGCCGTACTCGCCTTGATTAAAAAATCCTGTATAGGCATGTACACCTATTTTAATTGACGAACTGCTCAAAAACGTTATGTATAACCTGTAATTTATTGTTACTTGCGGCGTATATCGCCAAAAACTGCAAGCAGAAAACGGGGCAATAAAAACCTGCTCATCAAATTTTAAAACAGTCTTTTTGAAAACCTCTTGTGCGTCATGCAATTTTTCAGTGCATTTAAAATAATAGTGTAGCACACGCAAATACTCTTCTTCCGAGCTAAAGATAGGCTTGCCATCTTTATTGTAAACAATTAAGCCAGCACCATGTTCTGGGACAATCAAGTCGCGATTGTTGTATTTGTGATAGCTTATACGACTCAAATACACCTGTAGGCTTGACTCTGCATCACCATACGTCGCTTCAAACGGGATGATTATATTAATCATGTATCTGTCTTTTATACGCAGCGGGAAGAATTTAACAAGCTCATCTGCGGGCGCGTGAAAAGCCAATATCTCGTTTATGCTCTCGTCTACATCAAACGTAATCATTACGTCCCAAAGGTCTTCAGCTTTCCAATATTGATATATCTCGTTATTTTTAGGGATAAATTCTGTCCTTGAATTATATTTTTTATATTGCTTAATTCTGATGACTTTGCCATCATCCACAAGATTTTGATAATTGTCATCAATCGTAACAATGTTGTCATTGTTTTTGACTTCTAAATATTTAGTAGCTGCCATATATCAATCTCATTCCTTTTGCATATGCACTTGTCCCACCGCCGTATATAGCATCTTTCAAATATATCCAGTTAATCTTGTTGCCGTCGATTGTGATTTTGACTGGATATGAGTCGCCGTCAGATATGCGGTAAACGCACGCCCATAGCCTGCTATCTTCACAGACAATAGTCCCTTGAGAGTCGGTCAAATCAA
>ERZ791912.99-NODE-99-length-61961-cov-24.098165_pt1 | contig 61961 bp, 39 predicted proteins | sample MGYA00510141_ERZ791912 | MGnify/ENA primary metagenome ERZ791912 (study PRJEB30046, sample SAMN00792082) | human gut metagenome | study: EMG produced TPA metagenomics assembly of the A metagenome-wide association study of gut microbiota in type 2... | reverse complement strand
GCATTGTAGCTCACTTTGCTCGCAAAGTGAGGGCCACGAACACGCAGCGAACATGGCCAGCGCTCTGGGGCATAACTTTGTTGGATTTTCAGCTCGTGCTTGGCCGCCATAATATTCGTCCCCCTCACTTTGCGAGCAAAGTGAGCTACAGTGCTTCGCCTCAGGGCTTCGACAAATGTCCGCGCAGCGCCCCTTGTAGCGGTGCCGCAACCGCCATGCTATTTGGTCAAAAATTGCGCAGAGACTTTTCTTGATTTTGAACACCCTGTACTTTCAGGGCACGGTGGCATCATTTCTTGTGTGAAACCGTGTAGAGCACCTTGCCCTCTTTGTCGATCATGTGGAGATTGAGTTGACTGGCTGTGGCAGAGATGATGGAGAAGCCCGGTTCGGGAGAGCAGAACTGCGTGCCGTCGGTGGGCGTCACTTTGCGGGAGAGCGAGGCAGAAGAGTTGACCACGTAGTCGATGTTGTCGGCTTTCTTGCGGATGTGCTGGAAATTGTGGATGTGTCCGCAGGCATAGATGGCCACATTCTTATATTTGTGGAGAATCGGCATCACCTTCTTCTGCATGTCGTTACGCTCCTCTTCAGACTTGGTGGTCTGGGCGTAGATGGGGTGGTGGCCCACCACGATGACCCAATCTTCGTGGGCGTTGCGCAATGTTTCGTCCAGCCATTGCAGCTGTTCGTTTTCATTCTGCTTGCAGGCATCGGGATAGACGTCGGCATCAGTGCGGTAGCGGTTGATGAGCGGCGTGGTGTCGATGAACACCACACGCAGAGAGAGGCCCTTCTTCTTGAACACTTTAGAGAAATAGCGCGAAGGCATCATCCAGCGGCGGCTGATTTTGTGGTAGTCGAGCACGGCCTGCGTGTTTCCCCGGTATTCGTGGTTGCCAAGGACGGGAAACCAGTCAATCATCAGTTCTGGATGGGAATAGATGTTCTCATAGTTGGTGGTCCAGAGCGGGTCGCTGACAGAGGCGACACCATTGAAATGATGAATGTCGCCAGCGGCAATCACACATTTCGGATCCACCGTTTCCGCCATCTTCCCCATCAGTTCCGCGATGGGCTTCTGTTCGTAATAGCCGTTGCGGCCGAGGTCGTTGGCCATGTAGAGCGTGATGTCGCCCTTCAGCGTTTTCCATTGTTCCGGTGTCTGGGCAAAGAGGTTGACGGTTGTGCAGCAAAGGAAAAGCAGTGCTGCCAGTTTCTGAAGAATGTTGTGTTTCATTTTTATGGTGTGGTTTAGGGGGGAAATAGGATAGAAATATCTGGATTCCCCGTTGTTTTTTGTATGGAAAAAACCGCAGTAGCAAGCAGCGTCTTGATGGTAATTGGGTTATCTAATCAAAGTAGCGCTTTAACCATCTCAGAGGCTACGATGCTGACTGCGGAGATTTTATCCCTTTAAGTAATGGTGAATCACTTCGGCTGGATACAAGGGATGTCAGAGATTAATTCTGATACCAGCGTTGACCTTCACGCCATAGTATTCCACCTGCATGGTGCGGTTTTTCTCGCCCTGATAGTAGCGGAGCGGCTGGTTGAGAAGGTTGTTGGCGTTGGCATAGACCGTGTATTTCGTTTTCTTTCCCCACGTGTAGCTGGCGTTGAGGTCAAGATAGTTCACTTTGTCGTAATAGCGGTCGAGCTGGCGGCTGGTGCTCATTTCGTCGATGAATGCCGAGGCAAAGTTGTATGACAGGCGGACGCTGGCTCCCCATTTTTCAAAGAAGAGAGAGGCGTTGGCCGTGTGTTCCGGCGAGCCAGCCACTTTGATGTCTTCCCCTTGCAGCACATTCAGACGCTCGTTGAAATTGTGTGTGCTGCTGTGTGTGTAAGTATAAGTTGCATAGAATCCGAGGCATTTCAAGGTCGGGTCTATAAAGCCGAAGTCACGTTGATAGGCCGCTTCCACGCCCAGCACGCGGGCATCGTAAGCGTTGATGTTTTGCTTGACCTTCCAGTTCTCCAAAGCCAGGTCGCCCGTCAGTCCGAGGTCGCTGCCAAGGTATTTGTTTGACGACCATTCGATGTTCACGTTCTTGATGTCTTTATAGAAAAGCCCCAGGCTCACCATGCCGACACTCTTGAAATAATAGTCGGCAGAGAGATCAAGATTCAGCGCTTTCGCCGGTTGCGTGTTAGGGTCGCCGATGGTGGCCGTCAGGTCGGCCGTGTTGTAGCATTTATTGGCAATCAGCGCCGAATATTTGGGGCGCGAAATGCTCTTCGTTGCCGAGGCACGCAGGTTGCCGTCTTCGTTGAAGCGATATTTCAGCAAGAGGCTTGGGAGAAGGTCGGTGTAGTGGTGCTTATAGGCGCCAGTCGGCGTCATGGTGGCATCCCCTTCTTTAGGCACCGTCACGTTGAAACCATTGGTGTTGAGGTCCGTGCGTTCAACGCGCAAACCAGCCGTGGCCGTCAGGCGTTTGCCGAGCTTCTGGTCGAAGCGCAGGTAGCCGGCCGTGATTTGTTCGCGAATGTTGTAGTTGCCAGCTTCCTCCTCCAGGTTTTCAGTGCCGCTGTATTGGTTGAAATTGATGTTGCCCAGCGTCTCCTTGCTGATGAAGGCCGTTCCAGCGGGATATTGCGAGCCAGGCATGAAGCCATTTCGAATTTCGTTGGTCGTCTGGTTGCGCCAGTCGCTGCCGAGCACTTCATCGATGTCGTAGTCGTAGAACGACTTGTTGAGCGTTTTGTGTTTGTTGGTGTATTTCGCTCCAAACTTCAAGGTGTTGCCATACAGGCCGTTGCTGATTGGCAACGTGAAATTCAGTTTGCCCTTCCATTCATCTTCGGCAATGTTTTGGTTGCTGTTGGTCAGGTCGGCCAGCTTCCAATGGCTGTCGTCGAGTGTCGGGAGCTGGAGCGCGTAATAAGGCTGCTTTTCGCCAACGTCCTCAAACCCAGCGGCGAAGTCCTCGCCTTTCAACTGGTAGGAAGCATAGCGCTCGTTGGGACGGTCTTCCGTTGCCCGCGAGAAACTACCCGCCCAGTCGGCCTTCAACAAACCGAAATCGTGTTCGCCGCCAAGGGTGAAGTCCATCGTTTGCTGCAATTCAAGTCGGGCATCCTTATGGTCGGAAGATCCCGCCTTCGTCTGCATCACCACCGACTGCTTCGAGGGCTTTCCGTTCAGTTTCTTATAAGAGATGCGGTAGCGGTTTTCCCAGTCGCTCCGGCGGTTGTACATTCCCTTGAAGAAAATCTTGTGTTGCGGGTTGAAGAGATAGTCGAGGGCAAGAGAATAGCTCTGACGCTCGCGAGTGACATAATACTGCCGCACCTGCGCCTCCTTCAGTGCAATCGTCTTGTCGTCGTTTTCCACGTATTCAAACTCCGTATTGTCCGACCCTCCCGGTGCATATTGGTAAGAAGCCGATGCCATCACACCGAAGCGGTTGTTGAAGAAGCGGTTGCCGAAGGTGGCACCCAAATCCCATGTCGGTTTCTTGCTGATCCATGAGAAGCCGCTTCCAGCGTTGAAATTTAGCACGCGGTGGTTGGGCGTGTTTTTCGTGACGAGATTGATTTCGCCGCCGATGGCATCGCCGTCCATGTCGCTTGTCACGACTTTGTTCAATTCGATGGTCTGTATCATGTCGGCCGGAATCAGGTCGAGCTGCACGTTGCGTGTGCCCCCTTCCGCTGAGGGAATGCGGTTGCCGTTGATTGTGACCGACGTGAGGTCGGCAGAGGTGCCGCGCACCTGTCCGAAGCGGGCTTCCCCTTGGTCGTATTGCACGTTTACGCCATTAATGCGTTTCAGGGCATCGCCGATGTTGGAATCGGGGAATTTCCCCACCTGATCGGCCGATACCACGTTGCTCACGCCCATCGTTTCCTTCTGCACCTGCAGGGCTTTACGTTGCCCAAAGAACGTGCCCGTGATAACGGCCTCTCCCAGCGTGCTGGTCGTGGTGAGTTCCACGTTTTGAAGCAGTGCGTGTCCGTCGTATTTGACGGTGATGACCTTAGGCTCATAGCCCACGTAAGAAATCTTCACCTTGTAGGTGCCAGGCTTGAGGTTGGAAAAAGAATAGTTGCCGTTTTGGTCGCTGGTGACCAGCGTATGCAAACTTTCAATCTGCACTGCTGCTCCAGGCAGGGCTTGATGCTCAGCATCTGTCACTTTTCCTCGGATGCTTCCCGGACTGTCGATTTCGTTGCCCGTGGCAGGGACGGCCATAGCGGTCATGGTGAGCGCCAAGAGCGGAGCATAGAATGGTTTTTTCATAAAGTGTTGTTTGGTAATGCTTTATTTTCTGCGTGCAAAATTACGCGGAGCATATTACGAAGACGTGAAGGCTGAGTGAAGGTTGTGCTACAAAGGCCAAAGAGGGTGCTGGCGCCACATAGTCCGCAATGTGTTTCAGGCAAGTTCGCGACGTGTCCGTGGCCCTCACTTTGCGAGCAAAGTGAGCTACAGTGCTGTCGCCCCAGTTGCGGCCATGAGAAATTCGTTCATTCGTTTAATTCGTTGTTACGCCGTCTGAGGAAAAAACATTTTCGTTGTTTGCTATCAGGGCGCGGTGGCATTATTCCTTGTGTGAAACCGTGTGGAGCATCTGGTGCGTGTGCTCAAAATATATCCCTGTAACGTTTGGTCCGTCTTGCAACGACAAGAAGAAATCCCTCATTGAGGGAGAATTTCGGATAAAACGTCCCTCATTGAGGGAGATTTTCGCCAAATTTCTCCCTCAATGAGGGATTTCTCTATAAAAAATGGGCTATTTATATGCTGCGAAACTCCTTAGTTATGGTAAGCTTGAGCTCACCATAACTTAAAGCTTGATTTGTTTTTCCAGTCGGATGTCTTGCGATGAGGCCCCCACCTTGATGATGAAGGCACCCTTCTCGAAGACCCAGCGGTCGGCCTTTTCGCTGTAGTATTCAAAGTCGCGGGCCGAGAGATGGAGCGTGACGCGGCGTGTTTCGCCTGGTTGCAGCCACACTTTCTCAAAGGCTTTCAGTTCCTTCAGCGGTCGCGGTTCTTTCGATTTCACGTCGGCAACGTATAGCTGCGTGACTTCTCCGCCTGCCATTTTTCCCGTGTTTGTCACGTTGAAGCTGACGGTGACAGTGGCGCGTGACCTGTCGGTGATGCGCACGTCAAGGTCGTCATATTTATAAGTGGTGTACGACAGGCCGTAGCCGAAGGGGAAGAGCGGGGCGATGTTGCGTTTCTCATAGCCCCGGTAGCCCGTGAAGATGCCTTCGCGATAGTAGATTTTCTTTTCGCGGCGCGTCTCGTCGTAGTTGCCCGCCGCTGGAGAGTCGGCCCATCGGCGCTCGATGGTGAACGGCAGTTTGGCCGACGGGTTGACCTTTCCCGAAAGGATGTGGGCCAGGGCATTTCCGCCCTCTTCGCCTGGATAGAAAGCATGGATGGCGGCGGCGCAACTATCAATCCAGGGCGTCATGTTGATGCCACCTCCAGCGTGTAGCACCACCACCGTGTTGGGATTCACGCGGCAGAGTTCACGGATGAGGCGGTCTTGGCCGTAGGGGAGGTCGAAAGGACGGTCGCGTCCTTCCAGTTCGATGCTCCCGTCGAGCCCCGCGCAGAACACCACGACATCCGCCTTCGCCGCGATGCGTTTCGCTTCAGAGAAATCGAGGTCGCTGTCGTTGCAATAGCCCAGGCGGATTTCAGAGGGATGCGAGCGTTGGTTACGATATTTCAAGAGAATTTCCAGGCGGTCGCCCTTTTCGGCCCATACGGCGGGCGAACTGAAATGGAACGACTGCGAGCGCGAAGCATCGGCGAGGAGTTTCCCGTTGACAAAAAGTTCGTAGGCCCCTTGGGCATCAACAAAGAAGCGTAGGCTGTCTGTTTTCTGTACATCGACAAATCCAGTCCACTCCGCTCCATATTCATCGCCGAATTGGTATTTCCCGTCGGGCGTTCCCCACCATTCGAAGTTCACCTGTCGGTCGGTGCGGCGCATAAGGGTGTCGCCTTTTCCCGCCGTAGCAGTAGAGACGGCCTGCGTGGTTTCGCGCCCTGCCGCTTTGGCCTGCTGGGCGAGAACATCGGTTGCCGGCGTGGCAGCATGGTCCTTTCCGATGGAGAAATAGCGAGCGTCCAGTCCCTGGCGGCCGTCGGCCGTTTTGAAGACACTCGACTGGAAGAGCCGACGGCGGAACTGGTTGGAAATCCCTTCTGCATACAAGACTTCAGCCTCCGGAAACTCGTTTTTGATGCCCTCCAAATCGTTGACCACATGCCACGGGTGTACCCTCGAACTTCCACCGCCGCCATAGACGATGCCGTTGGTGTTGAATGCACGGTCGTTGATGAGCGGCGGATTGGCCGTCGGGCCGATGACAGCGATGCGGCGCGGTGACTTCAGCGGCAGCAGGTTTGAGTTTTTGAGAAGCACCATGCCCTCCTCCGCTCCTTTCAGTGCCATGCGTGAGGCGGCAGGGTTATAGAGCGGGATAGTGTCAATGCGTTGGTCGCGGTCGAAGAATCCCATTTCGATGCAGGTTCCGTAGATGCGGCGCACCTTGTCGTTGATGGTGGCTTCGCTGACGGTGCCGTTTTTGATGAGCGGCAGAAGACGTTGGCGGTTGAACCAGTCTTTGCTGCCCATTTCAAGGTCGAGGCCGTTGTTTGCCGCTTTGTCGGCTGAATAGGTGCAGGCCCAGTCCGACATGAGCATCCCTTTGAATCCCCAGTCTTTCTTCAGCACGTCGATGAGCCATTTGTTTTCTGTGCAGTAGGTGCCGTTGAGCGGATTGTAGCCCGTCATGACGGCCTTCACACCTGCTTCTTCAACGGCTGCGCGGAAGGGTCGCAGATAGATTTCATGCAGCGCCCGGCGCGACACCTCCGTGCTGACGGTGTAGCGGTCGAACTCCTGGTCGTTGCCAGCAAAGTGTTTCACCGTGGCGATGACGCCGCCTTTTTGCACCGCCTGGATGAAAGGCACGATCATTTGTGAGGTGAGCACAGGGTCTTCTCCGTAGTATTCAAAATTGCGGGCCCCCTTCGAGGCGCGGTAGATGTTCACTCCTGGTGCGAGCATAAAGTGGAGACCGCGGGCCCGCCATTCCGCGGCATACATTTCACCGATGCGGTAAGCCAAGTCGCGGTTCCACGAGGCGGCCACCGACAGGGCGGCGGGGAAAGCCGTGGCGCGTCCCCAAAGTCCCCACGAAGCCACGCCGAGCGGTCCGTCGGCCATGCGGAAGGCTGGGATGCCGAGGCGGGCGCAGGGGTGCAGATAGAAATCGTTGTAGCCAGCGAGCAGGTCGATTTTCTCTTCCAACGTCATGCGGCTGATGAGGTCTTCGGTGCGTTCGTTGGCAGAAAGATGGGCGTTGCGAAACGGATAGTCGGGTTCGGAAGTCTGTGCCTTGCCACCCCAGCAGACGAGGCTGGTCAAGGCGATAAATATGAACTTTTTCATGGTCGTGGATTAGTAATGGTAAATTGCTCAACTTATTCTTTCACCATTATTTAGAAGTGTCGTTGCGACAAAGGTAATAATTTCTCAGCACATAGAGGCCATCGGCAGAGCGGCCTTGCGACGTTGCATATACAAAGAGTGTTCAAAGCAGAGTTTTCAGAGCGTGGCCCTTAATATTTCTAAAAATCTGAGTCTGCATCGGCTGCCCTCCTGCTTGTTTGGTGGTAGATTCGTAATTTTGCACTGCCTTTCCCAAAGGGCAGTATGGAAAACTTTTGGGAAGGGAGAAATACCTAAGTTTAACCATCTGATAATGAGTAGTAACAAAACAAAGGGTGCTATTTATGGCTGCATATCAGCCGTGAGTTACGGTCTTAATCCGCTGTGCGCCAAAGCGCTTTACGCCGAGGGCGTGAACACCAACACCGTGCTGTTTTACCGCTTCGCCTTTGGCGTGGCCATCTTGGGACTGATGATGCTGGCGAGCCGCCAGAGCTTCCGTCTCACGCGGCGCGAGGGCCTTGTGCTGACGTTGCTTGGTGCCCTCTTCGCTTTTTCGTCGATCACGTATTTCATCAGTTTCCACTACCTCTCTGCCGGTGTGGCCGCCACGTTGGTGTTTGCCTATCCGGTGATGGTGGCCATCATCATGGCGCTGTTCTTTCGGGAGCGATTGGGGTGGCCGTCGTTGCTGGCCATTGCGCTCACGGTGGGCGGTATTGCGCTCCTCTATCAGGGCGACGACGGGAAACCTATTTCGCTTCCCGGTTTCGTCATCGTGATGGTTTCCGCGCTGGCCTATGCGTTGTATATCGTGGTGGTCAACCGTTCGAGGATTGTCATGTCGAGCGTGAAACTCACCTTCTATGCGATGCTCGTCTGCCTTTTGTGCATCGCGCTGTTTTCGTTGATTGACCGCCAGCCGCTCACGCTGCTCCAGTCGCCGACGGAATGGATTTATGCCGCTCTGCTCGGATTGGTGCCAACGGTCGTTTCACTGGTTTACATGGCTAAGGCCATCCATCTCATCGGTTCCACGCCGACCGCCATTATGGGCGCTCTGGAGCCCGTCACTGCAGTGGTGGCCGGCATGCTGATGTTTGGCGAAGTGTTGACGCTGCGCCTATCTTTTGGCATTGCACTGATTCTTCTGGCCGTCATGTTCGTCATCACCTCCGGCACGTTGCAGCGCCGTTTGGCCATCGGCCAGATTGTGCGCCGCGCAGAGCGCCTCGTGCTGAAGCGGTGGCGTTGGAGATGAGTAATGGTGAAAGAATAAGTTGCAAGTTATTTTTTACCATTACTAAGCATTGCATCTTCGGCTTGCTCGAAGGATATTCCAAGAAAATCAAACATAAAAAAGGGCAAGGGAACATCTGTGGTTCCCTTGCCCTTTATGGTTATTGGTGGACGTGGGGAGGTTCCTCCCTTGCGTTGGTGGCGTTTGCTTGCAAGGCCGTTGCGGCATTGTTTATTCCACGCCCAGCAGCGTCAGCAGTTTTTTGACACTCTCTTCGATGGAGAGTTTCGACGTATCGAGCGACAAGGCCGGGTGTTCTGGCGCTTCAAATGGCGCGGAGATACCCGTGAAGTTTTGGATTTCGCCGCGGCGTGCGCGGGCATAAAGACCTTTCACGTCCCGCTGTTCGCACACCTCAAGCGGTGTGGACACGAAGATTTCCTTGAAGTCGTCTTGCCCAATGATGTGTTCAGCCATTTGGCGGATTTCCTCCGTTGGGCTGATGAAGGCGGCGATGGTGATGATGCCCGTGTCGACAAAGAGTTTGCCCACTTCGGCGATGCGTCGGATGTTTTCGCGGCGGTCTTCTGCTGAGAAGCCTAAGTTGGCGTTGATGCCCGAGCGGATGTTGTCGCCATCAAGGATGCGACAGAGCAGGCCGCGATCTTGCAGGGCGCGTTCCAAAGCAATGGCCACGGTGCTTTTTCCAGAGCCGCTTAGTCCGGTGAACCAGAGCATCACACCGCGTTGCCCGAGCAACTTTTCTTTGTCTTCACGCTTGAGCATGCGGTCGTAGATGGGGTAGATGTTATTTTGTTGTTCAGTCATTTTTTAGGTGCTTGTTTCTATGCGGGGCGTGCTGACGGGGTGGGGGAGGGGCTGAAGTGGGTAAATCGGTTTTGCCCAAGTCCGCCTGTTCATTTGTCAGAACGCTTCTTGACTAATATGAGTGCTTCGTTCACGCGCGTCACGATGATGGGGGTGCCTTCGTTGATGAATCCGTCTTCCGACTTCACTTCCACATCGCAGTCCGCGATTTTGGCGTTGCCGATGAGGGCAAGGCGCGTGGTGGCCACTCCCGTGTCGCCCGCCTTCACGGAGAGTTGCGACGGCGTGGCGGAGGTTGAAGAGATGGTGCTGTGGAGCGACATGCGGTCGAGTGTTTTCGAATGGGCAAACCACCAGAAGAAGAGCAGGACGATGGCTGTGGAAATCAAAACAGCCAAGATGGCGGCCTGCGTTCCATATTCCTGGTAAATCATGACGTCGGCAACGATGACGCAGACACCGGCACAGATGCCGGAAATGCCGTGGCCCGGAAGGATGAGCGCTTCGGCTGCAAAGAGCAGGAGCGCCAACACAACGAGCAAGATGATGATGAGCGTGGTTGACATGATGGTGGAATTTTAGTGATACCATTACTTAGTGATGGTCGAAACTAATAAGCCGCGCGGTATTTTCCTTCCTCCTTGTCTTCCAGGATGGAGAGGTAAGAGGCATAGCGCGTTGGGGCCAGCTGGTGGTTTTCCAATGCTTCGAGCACGGCACATCCCGGTTCGTGCGTATGCGTGCAGTTGCCGAAGCGGCAGTTGGCCGAGAGCTTGAAAATGTCGCGGAAGAAATGTGCCACTTCCTCGCGTTCCATGTTGAACGTGCCGAAACCTTTGATGCCCGGGATGTCGATGACCGAGCCGCCGCCTTCTCCCGGAAGGTCGAAGAGCTCACTGAAAGTCGTGGTGTGCATGCCCGTTCCGTGTGCTTCCGACACCTGTGCCGTTTTGGCGTGCGCCTCCGGCACCAGTCGGTTGAGGAGCGTTGATTTTCCAACGCCCGAATGTCCCGCCAGCAGGCAGATGCGGCCCTGCATGTCGCGCGTCAGAGCATCGATGCCGTCGCCGTTGAGGGCGCTGACAGTATAACAGGTATAGCCGATGTTGGAATAGATGGCCATCAGATAGTCAGCGCGTTCGCGCTCTTCCTCGCTGAGGTCGTCCATCTTGTTGAACACGAGCGCCGTTGGCACGCGATAGGCCTCGGCCGATGCCAGAAAGCGGTCGATGAAGGTGGTGCTCGTTTCGGGGCGTGCCATCGTCACAACGAGCAGTGCCAGGTCGACGTTGGCCGCCAGGATGTGGCTCTGCTTCGAGAGGTTGGATGCTTTTCTGACGATGTAGTTCCTCCGGTCGTCGATTTCCGTGATGAAGAGCGTCTCGTCGTGTTCCACCTGAAATTCGCCGCTGTCGGCAGCCTCATTCTTCTTGCGTCCCTTTCCTTTCTTGCCAGAAGTTTTGGACGTGGCTTTCTCCGTCGACTTCATGACGGTCACGCCGTCGCCCACCGCCACAGGACTCGTGGAGCGGATGCCTCTCAGGCGGAAATTGCCTTTCACCTTGCATTCCACCTCCTGTCCGTCGTCGGTGCGTACCACATAGCTGTTTCCTGTATTTCGTATAACGATGCCGTGCATGAAAAACTTTTGTTTTGGGATGGTTGGGGTTATGGGGGGAGGTTTTGGGGCTGGCGGCATGAGTGTGTTTGCCACCTGTCGGAATCCCAAGAATTTTTCTGTTTCCTAATTACCTCGTTTTTGATTACCCCGTTGCCTAACTAAAAAGCCCTATCGTTGTGGCGGTAGGGCTTTTGATGAATAATCACGGGCAGGCCGTTTTTAGACCGTCATGATTTCCTTGTTCTTGAGCGCCAAGAGCTCTTCAACCTTCTTCACCTGCTTGTCGTGGATTTTCTGCAGTTCGGTTTCAGCATCCTTCTCGACGTCTTCGCTCAAGCCGTCTTTGATGGCCTTCTTGAGTTTCTCGATTCCATCGCGGCGTGCATTGCGGATGGCCACCTTGCATTCTTCGGCTTCCTTGTTACACTGCTTCGTGAGGTCGCGGCGGCGGTCTTCCGTCAGAGGCGGGATGCCGAGGCGAATCACTTCACCATTGTTCTCAGGCATGATGCCGACATTGCTGTCGATGATGGCCTTCTCGATGATGGGGAACATTTTCTTGTCCCAAGGCTTGATGGCGATGGTGCGTGCGTCGGGCGTGGTGATGGCCGATACATTGTTGAGCGGCACCATTGAGCCGTAGCTGTTCACGCGGATTTCGTCGAGTATGTGTATGTTGGCTTTGCCGGCGCGGATGTGTGAAAGCACATCTTCGAGGTGGAGCACACTCATTTCCATCTTTTCCTCGCAGTCGGCGAGGCATTTCTTAACGTCTAACATATTATTGGTGTAAGGGTTAAAGTATTACTTGTTGCACAAAAATACGCATAATAATTGGATTGGCTGCAAACTATAAGCAATATTTTTGCTAAGTTTGTATCATCATTTTTAATTCTCCGATTTAATGACAGAAGAAAGCATCAAGCCGCTTCGTTCGGTGGCCCGTAAACTCGCTGGCTTATGGCCCCTGCTCACGGAAGAAGAGCAGGCACGCGTTGAGGCTGCCATGGAAGTCAGACACTATAAAAAGAACCATCTCGTCTATGCCGAAGGCGAAAGTCCCGACCATTTGTTGGCGGTGCTCTCGGGCAAGGTGAAGATTTTCCGCGACGGCGTGGGCGGTCGCAGTCAGATTATGCGTCTGCTCGGTCCCGGGCAGTATTTGGGCTATCGTGCCCATATGGCCCATGAACCTTATGTGACAGCGGCGGCAGCCTTTGAGGAGGCCGACGTGGCCCATGTGCCGATGAGCCTTATCAGCGAAATCATCACTGAGAACAACCGCGTGGCGCGGTTCTTTATCGGCGAACTGGCTAAGGACCTCGGCATTTCCGACCGTCGCATGGTGAGCCTCACGCAGAAACACGTGCGTGGCCGCCTCGCCGAATCGCTGCTCTATTTGCGCGACATCTATGGCATTCATTTCCGCGATGGACGCCTTATGGTGCAAATCACGCGCGAAGACCTGGCGGCTTTCTCCAATATGACAACGGCCAATGCCATCCGCACGCTTATGGACTTCGCCAAGGAAGGCGTATTGCAGGTGCAGGGCAAAGACATTTTCCTGACCGACCTCAAGCAGCTTGAAGAGATTTCTTTGCTGGGATGATGCCTGGCAAAAGAGCGGAAGTGGCGGAAACGATGGAAACGCTTGTGGCGTGTGGGGCATAATAGAGCGACACATCCTTGCCCCTGCGAGGTGATTCATCGGAAATTCGTTTCGCACGTCCGTATTTTTCCTTAACTTTGTCGCTTAGCCGTGCGGGATGAACGCGCTTGCACGACACTTACTCTCTAAACCATCTACATTCATATATGCGATTAATTAAGATGACCGGCGGACTGGGCAACCAGATGTTTATCTATGCTTTTTACATGAAGATGAAACGTCTGTTTCCCAACACCCGCATTGACCTTTCCGACATGATGCACTATCACGTGCACAACGGCTACGAGCTCCACCGCATTTTTCAGCAGTTGCCCGAAGACGAGTTTTGCATGCCGCAGAAAACCAAGAAGGTCATCGAGTTCCTATTCTTCAAGACCATCTTGGAGCGCAAGCAAGACCTGACACGCTGCGTGCCTTCTTCAAACGCCGCTTGTGGCCGTTGGTCTATTTCAAGGGCTTCTACCAAGACGAGCGCTATTTCAAAGACATCGAAGACGAAGTGCGTGGCGCTTTCGCCTTCAACACCGCGCTCTGCAACGAAAAGACCCAGCGTATGCTCCGCCAGATAGAGGCCGACGAAGATGCCGTGTCGCTCCACGTGCGCCGCGGCGACTATCTCCAGCCCTCCGTTTGGCGCAACACGGGATGCGTGTGCCAGTTGCCATATTATCGCGACGCTGTGCGCCAACTTGAAGAGCGGCTGCCGCGAACACCCCATTATTACGTGTTTTCAGACGACATCGAATGGGCCACGGCGCATCTGCCGCTCAAGAATGCCACCTTTATCACGTGGAACAAGGCCGACGAGAGTTGGCAGGACATGCTGCTCATGAGTCGCTGCCGCCACCATGTCATTTGCAATAGCACGTTCTCCTGGTGGGGAGCTTGGCTCAATCCGCACCGCGACAAAATCGTGATGGCCCCGGCCCGTTGGTCGGCGCTCGCGGAGATGCCCTATATCTGTCCGAAAGACTGGACGCTCGTGCCTGTGAAATTTGATGCGACACAGGCACCGCAATAAATAGGGGCATTGCCCAGCAAAAAAAACAACGTGCAAAATCGCTTTCTTCTGTCATCCGTGATAGTTCACCCATTTATAATTATATATATATGAGTATGAAAACGCCGGGACTTGGCCTCAAGATTTGCCGGGCCCTCGCTGAATTGCCGAAGACGCTGCGCCGCACCCGCCATCCGCGCCTCATTATGACGTTGTTGGTGAAAAACGAAGCGCAGATGTTGGCGCATAATTTGGAGTTCCACCACCGGATGGGGGTGGACGGATTTATCGTCACCGACAATAACTCCACCGATGATACACCGCAAATCCTGAAGCAATATCAAAAACGCGGCTGGATATTGGACATCATCGAGGAAACCGCCACCGACTATGAACAGAAACGTTGGGTGGACCGCATGGTGTGGCTGGCCAAAACGAAGCACCACGCCGATTGGGTCATCAATGCCGACGCCGACGAATTTTGGTTTACACCTTCCGGTTCGCTAAAAAGCGAAATGACCGATACGGGCGCGAACGTTCTGGCCTGCGAGATGCGGAGCGTCTATCCCGAAGACGATGTGCCTTGGACAGAATGGCGCCGCACCGTGAGGTATGTGGAAAACTATGAAGCCTACGACCTCTCGCTCTATTCCATTTTCGAAAGGCAAAACAAAAAAGTGGCCCACCGTGCGGATGGCTATCTGCAAATCTCCATGGGAAACCATAAGGTGAAGATGCTGCCGCAGCGCGAAAGGCGCAGTAACATCGTGGTCTATCATTATAATGTGCGTGGTCGCGAGCAGTTTATGGCCAAGATGATTAACGGCGGCAAGCAACTCGAGCAGCACAAGGGACGCCACGGCGGTCGTCATTGGCGCTACTTCTATGCCCTCTATAAAGAAGGACGTCTGGAAGAGGAATACAACCGCGTCATCGGTCTGCCAGCCCTCGACCGTCTCACGCGCGATGGTTTCGTGTGTGAAGACAACCCGATGCCCGAGGTGTTCCGGAGTTTTGAAAATTTATAGTTCCCATTATATAATAGCCCCGTTATGCGCCACGCTTTCTTAATCATAGCCCACAACGAGCCAGAGATACTGGCCGTTTTGCTGCGCCAACTTGATGCGCCCGACTTTGACGTGTTTCTCCACATCGATGCCAGGGCAACGGCAATGCGCGAGCGTTTCTCCTCATACAAACCCTCCATCGGGCGCTATTTCCTGCTTGAGCATCCCTTGGCGGTGTGTTGGGGCGACATCAGTCAGATGGACGTAGAGATGCGCCTCTTCCGCGCGGCCATGCAGCAAGGCCGTTATGCCTACTGCCACCTTCTGTCGGGCGTTGACCTCCTACTCAAGTCGCCGCAAACACTGGTGGCCTTTTTTGAAGAGCATGCTGGCCGCGAGTTTGTCGGCTTCTGGAATACGCCAGGGCACGTGCGGGATTTGCGGCGTAAGGTAAACCGCTATTATTTCTTCACCCGCCACCTCAAAGATAAAGGGACATGGGCGCACCGCTTGACGGCGCCTTGTCGGAATCTCGCCCTCTTGCTTCAGAAAATGACGGGATTCAAGCGCCGCAGCGCTGGCTATGATTTCCGCAAGGGCAGCAATTGGGTGAGCGTCACCGATGCTTTCTGCCGTTATCTGATAGAGCAGGAGCCACGCCTCCGCGCCCGTTTCCGCCGTACGCTCTGTCCCGATGAGATATTTCTGCAAACGGCACTGTGGAACTCCCCTTTCCGCGAGCATGTCTATGACGCGCAGAGCGAAGACCTCGAGCGAGCCACGCTGCGCAAAATCGACTGGCAACGCGGTTCGCCCTATGTCTGGCGGGCCGGCGATGCTGACGAACTGCTCAATTCCACGGCCTTCTTCGCCCGCAAGTTTTCGTCGCGGGAGATGGAAGCGGTGAGAGCCATTGAACGCGCGTTTTGAAATAAGGATATAATATATCCTGCTCTTGAAAAGGCGGAATATGCCCCTATCTCCGCGTAGCCCTCCTCCTTTTTGCCCCACAGAAGAATAAAGCAAACGCCTCGTCCTTCTCAATACTAACCCCTTACATTATCAACTCCTTGACAACAGAAAAGAAATTACACCATGTGGCCTTCCTCCACGAAGAGTTTCCAAGCGGCGGTGCCGAGCGTGTCACAATCGACGTGGCCCGTTTCCTCGCTGCGAAGGGCGTTGCCGTGACCATCATCACGAGCCGCATCTGCCGGGAACTCATTCCAAAGGAGTTTAAGGAACATGGCATCGAAATATACCAGGTGGCACATGCCCACCTGCAACGCCGCGTTGACAACATTCGCGAGATGGCCGCCTTGATAGAGGCGCAGCATATCGAAGCACTGGTGTTTACGCGCACATTCCACCATCTGCCGCTCCTGCGTCGCCTTTGCCCGCAGTGTCGCATCGTCTGTGTCAACCACGGCATGCCCTTTTGGGAGGTGCAGACCATCAGTAGCGGACGCCGCGCCAAGGCGTTGGGCGGTTCGTGGAAATACCGGCTCAAATGGCAACTCATCTATCGTCATGAAGCGTGGTGCAAGCGCCGCCTCATGAAAAAATATGTCCGTGTCTATCGTCAGACCATTCATGACGTGGATGCCTACATCGTTCTCTGTGATGCCTATCGCCGTCAGATTATCAACACGTTAAACCTCCCAGCGGAGAGCGTCGAAGCCTCCAAGGTGACGGCCATTGAAAACTCGTGCCAGCTGCCGCAGACGGTGAATACCGACAAGGAGAAAACGGTGGTCTACGTTGGACGCGTGGAATTTATCGATAAGCGCGTTGATCGCCTGATGCGCATTTGGAAACGCGTGTGTCACGAAGTCCCCGATTGGCAGTTGGTCATAGTGGGCGACGGTGCATACCGCGCTGCCCTTGAAGCCGAGGCCCAATCGCTGCCGCGTGTCAGTTTCGTCGGACAGCACAGTGACGTGTCGCCCTTCTATCAGCGTGCCGCCATCCTCTGCCTCACGTCAGCCGTTGAGGCGTGGGGGCTCTGTCTGATGGAAGCCCAGAGCTATGGTGTCGTGCCAGTGGCGTTTGACTGTTCCGCTGGTGTGCGTTGCCTGTTGGAGCCGAGCGGTGTCAACGGCATGCTTGTTGAAGATGGTGATGAAGAAGCCTTTGCCCAGGCCCTCCTGACCCTCATGCGCTCTCCTGAAAAACTGAAGAAGATGCAGCAGAACGTGTTGCGCAAAGCCGCTGCCTACGATTTTCGTATCATGGGGCAGAAGTGGTTTGAACTTCTTCAGCATCTTGTGGAATCGTCTTCCCTCCATAATAAATAGTAGGTGGAAAAAGTAGTTCTGACACATCGGAAGATACTGCGAAGAACAAGCCTTCTCCATCGTCTAACCCCCAAAATATCAACCATTATGCCAGCCAGACCGAAAATTTACATTCCGTTGCTGATCCTCTGCGTCATCTCCCTCTTCTGGTTTCTCGGAGCCGCTCCTTTCAATACGCGCGGCGAACCCCGCGAAGCCGTTGTGGCCATGTCGATGCTGCAAGACGGCAACTGGATTCTCCCCGTCAACAACGGCGATGAAATCGCCTTCAAACCGCCGATGCTCCATTGGCTTGTCGCAGCCTTCTCCTGGCTCTTAGGAGGCATTAGCGAATTTACGAGCCGCCTGCCGTCGGCCTTGGGGGCTACGGGCATTGTGTTGGCCACCTATGGTTTCTTTTCGCGCCGCAACGATGCCACGGTGGGCATCATCGCCGCCCTCATCACGCTCACCTGTTTCGAGATGCACCGTGCGGCCATGACCTGCCGTGTCGACCTCCTGCTCGCCGCCTTTATGGTTGGCGCCCTGATGGCTGGCCATCATTGGGCCAAACATGGTGCACGCCGCCTGCCTTGGCTGATGATACTTCTGTTGGCCGGTGCCGCCTTGACCAAGGGACCCGTCGGCGTGGTGTTGCCCTGTGCGGTGGTGGCGCTCTATATGCTGACGCGTGGCAAAGCCACCTTTCTCACCCTCCTCTGGAAGTTTGCTGTCGTTGCCCTGCTCGGCCTCGTCCCTCTTGGCCTGTGGTATTGGGCCGCCTATAACGAACCCAATGGCGGAGCGCGTTTCCTGCAACTCATCTATGAAGAAAACGTGTTGCGTTTTACGGGACAGATGACCTACGCTTCCCACATCAACCCCTGGCCCTATAATGTGATGACCGTCTTGACGGGTTTCCTGCCCTTCTCCCTCGTGTTGCTCTTCATGGTGCCGTTGGGGATGAAGCGCCTCTGGCAGATGCGGAACAGCGTGAAATCCACCACCTTCTCCCAGCTTCGCACGCGCCTCGTTGAGGCTTGGCGAAGCATGGGCGACATCGACGCTTTCGCCTTCTTGTCGTTTGCCGTCATCTTCGTGTTCTATTGCATTCCGGCCAGCAAGCGCAGTGTCTATCTGTTGCCCATCTATCCCTTCTTGGCCTATTTCCTGGCGCGTTATTTGCTTTGGATATGCGACCGTCATCCCCGTGTGCTCCGCGCCTTCGGTCTCACCCTCTCCGTGTTGGCCTTCGCCCTCACCGCCGTGTTCATCGCCATCCGTTTTGGTTGGCAGCCCGACTTTGTCAACCTCGGCCACCACGCGGCAGAAAACGGTGCCTTCCTCCAGGCCCTTTCCACCGCCCCCGTCGGGTTCTCTGGTTGGTTGCTGGTGGTGATGCCCGCTCTGTTGGCCGTCAACTATTGCAGCCATAACAAGCGCCCCTATCTCTTCACGCTCACCGGCATCGTCTTCTTCTTGCAGTTGAGCCTCGACGGCGTGTACATCCCGAAGATTATGGAGGTTAAGACCGACCGCGGTGTGGCCGCCGCCATCCAGCAGGCCATCCCCTCTTCGGCCACCATCTGCTCTTATCGCACTGATGTGCTGGAAGCCAACCGCATGCACCCCTTCACGGTCAACTTCTATCTGAACAACCGCATCGTGCCAATCGACAAGATGAAGCCCCTGCCAAAGACCTGTTATCTCCTTGTCGGCAACGACGAGATAGAGGACTTCCAGCGCGTCTATCCGCAATATCGTCCCCGCCTCGTTTGGGATAGTCAACACCGTTCGTGCGACGACAGGAAGGTGCTCAAACTCTATTTGATTAACGAGTGAAGCACGTGGAAAAATAAAAATATTCGCAGCCGATATGCCCTGTGGCGTGTCGGTTGCGAATTCTTTTTTTACGCCGTTTCCACCTCCACTTGTTAAATACGCCCCCATCATTCTTGGAAAATCATTTTTTAACGTATAATTTTTTTTACGCTTAAATATAAAAGGCTACCTTTGTACGTTAAGTGGCCATACGTGACTTGCTTACACTCTGACACTTAAATTACAAACCATTTATACTCATCAAATTTATGAAGCATTCTCGCCTTCTGATTTTGGCTGCTATGGCAGCCTTCTCAACGGCAACGAGTACAGTTTCAGCCCAAGATGACGTCAACTACAAGAAGTATCCTGACTTCTCTCCGCGTCTGAAGGTCGACAAGAAACTCGTCGCCACGAAATCGGCTACGGAACGCCCAGACCACGTGAACAATGCTGAAACCATCTACTTCCCCCCTGTCATCAATCAGGTCGGTGGTTCTTGCGGTTCGGCTTCACGTATCTACTACATGTTCACGTACGAAATCAACTGTCTCCGTGGCGTTAGCGGCAAGCTCGCCAAGAACCAGTATCCAACCCACTTCACTTGGCTTTACACCAACTCCAACTCAGGTAAGGACGGTATGGCCATCGCCAATGGTATTCCAAACAACCCGACTTATGGCGGTCAGCTCTATTCCAAACTCTTTGGCATTCAGGACTGCTCCGATCCCGACTTCGGATGGATGCAGGGCTATGACAAGTGGTATTCAGCCATGTTCAACCGTTTGGAGCGCACTGCCAACTTCCCGCAGAGCGTGCAGAGCGAAGCCGGCCGTGAGGCTGTGAAGCAGTGGATCTGGAACCACGGCGGCGACCCCAACTATCCTGGCGGCGGTATCTGCGGTATCGGTGTGGCCAGTGCCTGCACCCAAGGCTCGATTCCCGTAACGGATGCCAACAAGGCAGCTGGTGTCAGCGGCATGAAATACGTTGTGAAGTGGGGTAAGCAAGTCGACCACGCTTTGACCATCGTTGGTTATGACGACCGCATCGAGTTTGACCTCGACGGCAACGGCATCGCTGGCGAAAAAGACAAAGACGAAGTCGGCGCATGGATCATTGTGAACTCTTGGGGCAACTGGGCCAACAAGGGCTTCATCTATTGTCCGTACAAGAACGCCATGACAACGGAAACCAGCTATAGCTACTATGCTCCGGAAGTTTACTACATCCGCCGCAACTATCGTCCGTTGCGCACCATGCGCGTCAAGATGGACTATTCAAAGCGTAGCGAATTGCGCCTTGGCGCCGGTATCTCCGAAGACCTCAATGCCACAGAGCCTTCAAAGAGCATCTACTTCGAAGGCTTCAAGTTTGCAGGCGACGGCGATGGCAACGGCAAAGACGCCGAAACCCCGATGCTCGGTCGCTGGGCCGACGGTATGCACTACGAGCCGATGGAGTTTGGTTACGACTTGACCGACCTCTCAGCTTCGTTCAACACGCGCAAACCGTTGAAATACTTCTTCATCATCGAGAGCAAGAGCTCAGCCGACGGTGAAGGTAAGGTGTACGACTGCTCCGTCATCGACTACGAGCTCGACTCGTTGGGCATCGAAACCCCTTGCCAGATCGACAAGAGCGGCATCAAGGTTGAAAACCAGGGCAAGAAGACCATCATCTCCTTCGTGGTTGCCGGCGAAAGCTTCAACGCACCGCGCAACCTCGTGAAGAATGGCGACGCCTTGCAGTGGGAAGCTCCTGAAGCCTCTTCACACAAGTTGGCTGGCTACAACGTTTATCGCAACGACACCCTCGTTCAGCAGCTCGACCCGACCGTCTTGACTTATACGCCGCGTGCTGGTCACGACAATTACCAGGTGTGCGCTGTTTATGCGTTCAACAATACGAAGATTCTCTCTTCACGCATTGACGCTCCTAACGGCACCTTCTATGGCAAGGCTGTAGGTACGGGCAACCGCGTTCGTAACTTCGTCAACTCAGGTCTCGTTATTAAAGAACTCTTCAAGGAACACTATCCTCAGGCCACCATCGAATATTGGTTGCGTCCTGGTGTTTTGACCAACTACAATCAGCAGATTGGTCCGGGATGGGGCAAATTGCTCATCCACTCAACAGGCACTGGCGAACTCATGGCCGGATGGAGCACAGGCGCTCGCGTTGAAGCTCCTGCCAAGACCCTTCAGTCTGGCAAGTGGAGCCACGTGGCCATCGTCTTCAACGGCGGCAACTGCATCGCTTATGTCAACGGCGAGAAGGTGGGCGAAGTCAGCTCAGGCAGCAATGGCATTGGCGGTTTCGGCGACCTCAACATCGGTTCTGCTTCAAGCAATGGTATGAACGGACGTATGGATGAGTTCCGCGTTTGGAGCACTGCCCGTACGCAGCGCGAAATCCAGAGCATGATGTATGCCGAAGTGGCCGACCCGAAAAACACTCCGGGCTTGCTCTGCGAACTCAAGATGCACGAAATCAGCGTGCCGACCGACGCCACTGGCAAGTACACCATCGAGAAGTATGCCGGCTCTCAGAGCTACATGACCGACAACAAGGTGCTCGTTGACCACCGCACCCTTTCTGCCGACTTCACCATGCCGGAAAACATCACCACCGGAATGGCTGTGACGCCAGTCAACACTTCTTCGGCTAACGCCATCACCTGCACTTGGACCATCGATGGCAAGCAGACATTGAAACTCGACGCTCCTACACTCATCTTCAACGAAGCTGGCGAACACACCATCACCCTCGAAGTGACAGACCTTAACGGCAAGACCCAGAAGGTTGAGAAGAAATTCAACGTTGTTGCTCAGGCCAAGCCCGACGCTATGTTCACGACATCTGGCGACGCCGCTGTCGGCAAGCGCGTAAGCTTCACCAATGCCACCACGCCTTCTGAAGGTTGCTCATACGAATGGAGCATGCCAGGAAGTACGCAGGAAACGGCCACCACTATCAATGCGGCCACTTCTTACGAAAAGCCAGGCACTTACACCGTGACTTTGAAAGCCACCAATGCTGCTGGCACAAGCACTTACAGCGCAGACATCATCGTCTCAAGCCAGATTCCGACTCCAGCATTCGATGTAACGCCTAATGTCATCGTCAAGGGTCAGAAGACCACATTGAAGGACGAAAGCATCAACCAGCCTTCTGGTTGGAACTGGACCATCAGCGACGCTTCACACCATCTCACCTACAGCGGTCAGACGGCAGAAGTCATGCTTCCAGATCCAGGTGTTTACAATGTAACCCTCGAAGCCTCTAACGCCCTCGGCAGCAAGAGCCTCACCACTTCACGCGCCATCGTTGTCTGCAACGCCGACGCTGAAACCGGTTTGAACTTCCGTGGCAACGGTGAAACCGTGACCTTCAATACGCCAATCGACCTGAGCGTCAACAAGGCCTTCACTGTCGACTGGTGGATGTATGCCCAGAACACGCACGATGATGCACAGCACATCGGTGGTTCTTCTAAGGACTTCTACATCAAGGTCAACTCCGACAATGCTTTGGTTGTAACGATGAAGGGCGTTGAATACAACACGGCCAACAACTTCGTGACACCTTCTGAATGGCACCACTATGCTGTCAGCTTCGCAGATGGCAACTTCTACATCTATAAGGATGGCAAGCAGACCAACGTCTTCCAGACGCCGTGGGCTGACATGTTGCCTACAATGCCTGCCAAGATGACCATCGGTAATGCCAGCGCTCCTGTCAACGCCATTGTCGACGAGTTCCGTGTATGGAACAAGGCCCTCTCTGCTGACAAACTCATAGAATATGCCAACGCTCCTATCACCGACATCAACAAGGCGATGAGCGAAGACAAGCTCGCCCTCTACTTCGACTTCAACCAGACTTCTGGCAACGTCAACGACCGCACCACCAACGCCAATGCCGGTGTTCGTGCAGGCTTCGGTCCTGACGGCGACGCTTGGACCACTTCTCTCGGTGTCTTCAGCCTTTCAAATGTGAAGCGTTTGGATGTGACGGCCGACTACCTCACCAACTACGCTGCTCCGTTCCTCCACACCGACAAGGGCATCACCACTGAAGCCGGTATGGAAAACCTCGTTCAGGTGCTCACCAACGACGCTAAGTCGGCATGGGTGCTCGAGAATCCGACGCTCAAGGGCGACACCATCTCAACGACCCTCGCTGTCGACACCAAGAACGGCGACTTGCTGACGTTGATCACGAAGACGGGTGAGTTCTCACCGCGTGTTTACGACCACAAGTTCTATCAGACCATCACCTTGCCTGCCGGCCACTACATCTTCGGTTTCGAATATGCTGACGGCGATATCGACGACGAGTCACACATCGTTGTCAACAAGGGTGCCGGTTTGCCAAACAAGAACCAATTGCGTTCACATGCTTATGCTTACACGCTGATGTCTAACGGCGAATTGGCCTTCGACCTCGCAGACGAAACGGAAGTTTCTGTTGGTCTCGTGCTCAACTCACGTGGTCAGATGAAGCAGAACTTCAAGCGCTTCTATCTCGAGCGTAAGATCACCAACATGCCGGGCGACGTAACTGGCATCGAACTTCCTTCTGCCGACGGCAGCAACGCCGTTGATGTAGCAGCCCAGATGGGTGGTGTCAGCCTCACGGCCGCCAACGGTGCCAACGTTCGCATCGTCACCGCTTCAGGTGTCAGTCTCTTCAACGGTTACGTGAAGGGCACGCGCTTCGTTGCTCTGCCGAAGGGCATCTACCTCGTCAACGGACAGAAGGTATTGGTTCCGTAATATCCTCCGGCGTAGCATTGCTGCGTCCGATACATTAATAAAAGGTGTACACCAGAGTCCTCTTTGGTGTACACCTTTTTTCTTCCCTTTTGTGGCGCTGAAATCTGCCGCAGGGCGCCTTATAGGTAGAGCGTAAATATAACGTTCTTCGCGATGTATCCGTGGCCCTCACTTTGCGAGCAAAGTGAGCTACAATGCTGCGCGTCCATTCTTCGCTATGCAAATTCGTGTGATTTTTTCCTCGTATATTTCTCCGGTAATTCCAAAGTTTTATGTAATATTGCACTTGCAAAGTGAGAAGGTAATAGTGAAAATATTCTCAACATCCAGAGGATAAATAAGCAGCGGTTCTTGCGAGTTTCCCTGCCTTTAACCATTACAAATCCGCTGCGTTCCCTAAATCTTTACGATCTACAAACATTTATACCAATAGCTCCATGAAGCACTCTCGTATTTTGATGCTGGCCGCAATGGCCGCCATTACATCGGCAACCAGCACCGTTTCAGGCCAGGTGAAGGTGGATCTCAAGAAATTTCCTGAGTATTCTCCACGCGTGAAGGTCGACAAGCACCTCGTTGCCAAACCAGATGTCAAGCGTCCCGACTATGTCAACAACGCTGAGTCAATTTATTTCCCGCCCATCATCAGTCAGGTGAGCAATTCTTGCGGTTCCGCCGCCGGCATTTATTATATGTTCGGCTACGAGATAAACCGCTATCGTGGCGTGAGCGGCAAATTGCCCGAAAACCAATATCCAACCCACTTCACCTGGCTTCACGCCATGTCAAGTTATGAGTATAAGGAAAAAATCGCCATGGCCAACGGCATCCCCAACAATCCCACCTACGGCGGTCAAATCTATTCCAGCCTCTTCGGCATGCAGGAATGTTCCGACAACGACTTCGGTTGGATGCAGGGTTACGACAAATGGTATTCAGCCATGTTCAACCGCCTGGAGAGCGACGCCTTCTTTCCGCAGAGCGTGAAGACCGAAGAAGGTCGTGAAGCCGTGAAGCAATGGCTTTGGAACCACGGCGGCAATCCCGACTATCCCGGAGGCGGCATTTGTAACGTCGATGTGGCCAGTAAGATGACCATGGGTAAAATCCCCGCTTCCTTGGAAAACTACAAGTTGGGTGTCACAGGTAAGAAATACGTGGCCAGATGGGGCGATACGTTCGACCACGAGCTGACCCTCGTTGGCTATGACGACCGCATTGAGTTTGACCTCGACGGCAATGCCGTTATCGGAGAAAAAGACAAAGACGAGGTGGGAGCCTGGATTCTTGTCAACTCCTGGGGCGGCAACTGGGCCAACAAGGGCTTCATCTATTGTCCGTATAAAAATGCCGTGGTCACTTCCGCTGGCGATGACTATTATGTGCCGCAAATCTATTACGTGCGTCGCAACTATCGTCCGTTGCGCACCATGCGCATCAAGATGGACTATTCGAAGCGCAGCGAACTGCGTCTGAGCGCCGGTATCTCGGAAGACCTCAACGCCACGACGCCGCAGAAGACCACCTACTTCGAAATGTTTAAGTTCTCTGGCAACGGCGACAGCAGCAAAGATGCTGAGACCCCGATGCTCGGACGTTGGGCCGACGGCATGCACTACGAGCCGATGGAGTTTGGTTACGACTTGACCGACCTCTCCTCTTCGTTCAACACCCGTAAGCCCCTGAAATATTTCTTCATCATCGAGAGCAAGGCAACAGCCGACGGCGTGGGACACGTTTACGACTGCTCCGTCATCGACTACGAGCTCGATACCCTCGGCATCGAAACCCTCTTCCCCATCGACAAGAGCGGCATCAAGATTGAAAACAAGGGCAAGAAAACCATCATCTCCTTCGTGGTCTCTGGCGAGAACTTCAACGCGCCGCGCAACCTCGTGAAGAATGGCGACAATCTGCAATGGGAAGCTCCCGAGGCTTCGTCCTACAAATTGTCGGGCTATAATGTCTATCGCAACGACACCCTCGTTCAGCAACTCGATTCCTCCGTGCTGACTTATAAGCCGCGTGCCGGCCACGACAGCTATCAGGTGTGTGCCGCCTACGCCTACAACGACAAGACCATTCTCTCTTCGCGCATTGATGCCCCGAGCGGTGCGTTCTACGGAAAAGCCGTCGCCGCTGGCAACCGCGTGCGCAACTTCATCAATTCCGGTCTCGTTGTCAAAGACCTCTTCAAGGAAAACTATCCGCAGGCCACCATCGAATATTGGCTTCGCCCCAATTCAATGGTCGACTACAACCAGCAAGTGGGTCCAGGATGGGGCAAGGTGCTCATCCACGCCACCAGTTCCGGACAGCTCTATGCTGGATGGAGCACTTCCTCGCGCATTGAGTCGCCGTCGAGAGCGCTCAAGGCCAGCAAGTGGAACCACATCGCTGTGGTGTTCAACGGTGGCAGTTGCACCGCCTATATCAACGGCGTCAGCATTGGTGAAATCGGTTCGGGCAACAACGGCATTGGCGGTTTCGGCGATTTCAACATCGGTGCCGCCTCCCGCGAAGGCCTCAATGGCCGTTTGGATGAGTTCCGCGTTTGGAGCACTGCCCGCACGCAGCGCGAAATCCAGAGCATGATGTATGCAGAAGTGGCCGACCCGACCAACACGCCGGGCCTGCTCTGCGAAATCAAGATGAACGAAGACAAGGTGCCAACCGATGCCACGGGCCGTTTCAAGGTGGAAACACTGGAAGGTTCGCAAAACTCCATGGTCGACAACACGGTGCTCAAAGACAAGCGCGTCTTGGCCGCCAGCTTCACGTTGCCTGAAAATATCACAACGGGCATGGCCGTGACCCCAATTAACACCTCGTCGGCCAATGCCATCAGTAGCACTTGGACCATCGACGGCAAGCAGACATTGAAGATGGATGCGCCCACCGTCATTTTCTCCGAAGCTGGAGAACACACCATCACCCTCGAAGTGGCCGACATGAGCGGAAAAACCATGAAGGAGGAGAAAACCTTCACCGTGGCCGCCCAGGCAAAGCCCGATGCTTTGTTTACGTCGGTTGGCGATGTGGCCGTTGGCAAACGCATCAGCTTCATCAATGCCACCATGCCTTACGAAGGATGTTCTTACGAATGGAGTATGCCGGGAAGCACGCAGGAAAAGGCCACGACCGTCAATGCCGCCACTTCCTACGAAAAGCCTGGCACCTACACCGTGACCTTGAAGGCCACCAATGCTGCCGGAACGAGCACCTACGACATGCAAATCGTCGTGTCGAGCAAGGTGCCGACCCCTGAATTTGAAGTGACGCCGCGCGTCATCCTCAAGGGCGAGACCGCCCAGCTCCAGGATGGCAGTAGCGACCAGCCTGCCGCATGGGATTGGACCGTCAGCAACGCCGACCACCATCTCAGCTTCAGCGGCCAGACACCGGAAGTGAAACTTCTGGATGCGGGTGTCTACAATGTGACCCTTGAAGCTTCCAATGCCCTCGGCAGCAAGAGCATCACCAAGCCGCGCGCCATCGTGGTATGCAATGCCGATGCCGAAAACGGATTGAAATTCCGTGGCGGCGATGAGCAGGTGAGCTTCAATAATCCGATCGACTTGAGCGTTAGCAAGGGCTTCACCATCGACTGGTGGATGTATGCCCAAAACGCCTCTGGCAATTCCCAGCACATCGGTGGAACGGCCGCCAACTTCCAGATCACGACCAACGCCGAAGGCGCTTTGGTGGTGACGATGAAGAATCAGGCATTCGCCACAGCCAGCAATTTCGTGACGGCATCCGAATGGCATCACTATGCTGTCTGCTTCGAAAACGGCGATCTCCGCGTCTATAAAGACGGCAAATTGGCCAACACGTTCCACACGCCGTTTGCCGACGACCTTCCCGCCATGCCGACCAAGATGAGCCTTGGCAACTCTGCCGCTCCGATGAGCGGTGTGGTTGATGAGTTCCGCGTATGGAACAAGGCGCTCAGCGCTGAGGCTGTCAAAGCCTATGCCAATGCCCCGATTGCCGATGTCGCCAAAGCAATGGCCGACGACAAATTGGCCCTCTACTACGACTTCAACCAGTCGTCGGGCAATGTCAACGACCGCACTTCCAACGCCAACCTCGGCATCCGTTCTGGTTTCGGTCCTGACGGCGACGCCTGGCCTTCATCTCTCGGCGTGTTCAGCCTCTCCAACGCCCAGCGTCTGGACATTACGGCCGAACATCTGACCAACTATGCCGCTCCGTTCCTCCATGCCGACAAGGCCATTTCGAACGAAACGGGTATGGAACACCTCGTGGCGCTCTTGACCAAGAATGCCAAGTCGGGCTGGAATGTTGAAAATGCCACCGTCGACGGCGGCGTGTCAACAACGGTGGCTGTCGACACCGACAAGAACGACATGATGACGCTCTGGACAGCGAAGGGCAACTTCTCATCGCGCGTCACCAACCATAAGCTCTATCAGACCGTCACACTTCCTGCCAGCCATTACGTCTTTGGCTTTGAATATGGCGAAGGCGACGTTGACGATGCTTCACACATCGTTGTGGCCAAAGGTACGGGCTTGCCCAACAAGGAAGACCTCGGTTCGCAGGCCCTGGCCTATACGTTGACCAAGAACGGCGAACTCGCCTTTGACTTGGACGACCAGACGGAAGTGAGCCTGGGCATCGTGTTCAACACCAATGGCGAAAAGGCGCAATACGTCAAGCGCTTCTTCATCGAGCGCAAGATCACCAACCAGGCCGGTGACGTGACGGGCATCGAACTGCCAACGGCCGACGGCAGCAATGCCGTTGAAGTGACGGCTCAGTTGGGCGGCGTGAACCTCACGGCAGCCAACGGCGCACTCGTGCGCATCGTGAGTGCTTCAGGCATCACGTTCTACAACGCTTATGTGAAAGGCACGCGCTTCGTTGCCTTGCCGAAGGGCATCTACCTCGTCAACGGACAAAAGGTGTTGGTGCCGTAACGACATTCTGCGCAGTTTCTCGCTGCGACTGATATATATATAAAGGTGTACATCGGGTTTTTCTGGTGTACACTTTTTTTTCTAAGTAACGTCTTTCTCGTTTCAGTCCCTATACTTTTTAGCGAACGCGGGCCGAGGCACGACCGAACGTGGGACGAAACGCAATCGAACGCAAGGCGAGACGCGATCGAATGCAGGAGGGCGTTCGCTAAAAAGTAGTAAGATGGCAGGGCCGACGCATTATCGTCTGTTGCGGCGCCAGCATTGTAGCTCACTTTGCTCGCAAAGTGAGGGCCACGAACACGTAGCGAATATGGCCAACGCTCAGGGGCATGACTTTGTTGGATTTTCAGCCCGTGCTTGACCGTCGCAATACCCTCTCCCTCCTTTGCAACCCAGTTGCAAAAAGGTGTCCGTAACTTTGCAGAAAAATAAAACCAACCTGTTATGGAAAAAGAAGAAAAAAGCATGTGCGGATGTGGAGAACACCACGCACAGGAACATAAAGAAAACGGCTGCTGCGTAGGTCATTGCGCACATGAAGAACACGATTACCATGAAACTCTCCACGGTTGTGGCTGCCACTGCCACGAAACCCCTGCCGGGCATTCCGCCCACAATCACGGGAAGTCACAAGGGCATTGCCATTGCCATCACCATCACCATCATGGAAGCGGGCGCGGGAAAGTCCTCCAGATTGTCCTGTCGGCATTGTTGCTCGTTGGAGCCGTCGTGGTAGAGAAAAATTGCGCCTTGTCGGTGTGGCAGTTACTCCTTATATATATGGTGCCCTATTTGCTCGCTGGCTACGCCACCCTCAAAGAAGCCGCCGAAGGCATTGCCAGAGGCGACCTCTTCAACGAGAATTTCCTGATGGCCCTCGCCACCGTCGGCGCCCTGTGCATCGGTTTCTTTCCCGGTGCCGACACCGAATTTCCAGAGGCCGTCTTCGTGATGCTCTTCTTCCAGATTGGCGAACTCTTTGAAGGCTATGCCGAAGGAAAAAGTCGCGACAGCATCTCCCATCTGATGAACATACGGCCCGATGTTGCCCATGTCGAGCGTGCGGGAACAGTGGAAGATATCAGTCCGGAGAGCGTTAGTGTCGGCAGCATCGTCATTGTCAAACCCGGCGAGAAAGTGCCGCTCGACGGTGTGGTGGTTGAAGGAACCTCCTCCCTTAACACTGTTGCCCTCACGGGCGAAAGTCTGCCGCGCGACATCGGCGTCGGCGACGAAGCCGCCTCAGGTTGCGTCAACCTCTCCGGCCTTCTCCGCCTGAAAACCACCAAGGCTTTCGGCGAGAGCACCGTTTCAAAAATCATCCGCCTCGTGGAACATGCCAACGAAAGCAAGTCGCGGAGCGAATCATTCATCACCCGTTTCGCCCGCGTCTATACCCCCATCGTGGTCGTCGCCGCCCTCTTGCTGGCCTTTGTGCCTCCCTTGTTCGTTGGCGGCGGTTATTGGTCGGCCTTCCCCCTGTGGCTCCACCGTGCGCTCATCTTTCTGGTCGTCTCCTGTCCGTGTGCCCTCGTCATCAGTGTGCCGCTGACCTTTTTCGGCGGCCTTGGCGGTGCATCGCGACGGGGCATCCTCGTCAAGGGAAGCCGCTATATGGATGCCCTGGCCAATATCGGCACGATGGCCTTCGACAAGACCGGCACCCTCACCCAAGGCGTTTTTGCCGTTGAGGCCGTCCATCCCGAAACGTTCGATGAGAAAGAACTTCTCCATCTGGCCGCCCATGTGGAACACTTCTCCACGCACCCCATCGCCGAAGCCCTCCGCACGGCCTTCCCGCAGGAAGCCACCGACGGTTGCGCAATGACCGACGTTGAAGAACTGGCGGGCTATGGCATCCGCGCTTGCGTCAACGGACACCTCGTTTGCGTGGGAAACACCAAGATGATGGACAAAGTGGGTGCGAAATGGCGCAACTGCCACCGTGTTGGCACCATCATCCATGTCGCCGTTGACGGCTGCTATGCTGGACACATCGTCATTAGCGATTGCTTGAAAGACGACAGTGTGGGGGCCGTGTCTGCGCTGAAGCGCCTCGGCATTGGCAGACTCGTGATGCTGACGGGCGACCGCCGCGAGGTGGCACACGACGTGGCAGACAAATTGGCGCTCGACGGTTATCATGCCGAACTCCTTCCTGCCGACAAAGTGGCCTGCGTTGAGCAACTTCTCGCCGAGAAGCCAAGCGGCAAAAGCGTGGCCTTCGTTGGCGACGGCATCAACGACGCCCCCGTCCTCAAACTCGCCGATGTCGGCATCGCGATGGGCGGCCTTGGCAGTGACGCAGCCATTGAGGCTGCCGACGTGGTGCTGATGGACGACAAGCCCACGAAGATAGCCACCGCTGTGCGCATTGCCCGCCGCACCATCGGCATCGCCCGCCAGAACGTCGCCTTCGCCATCGGCGTGAAAGTGGCCATTCTCCTGCTCGCCACCGTTGGGCTCGGAACCATGTGGATGGCCGTCTTCGCCGATGTCGGCGTGACGGTGCTCGCCGTGTTTAATGCCATGCGGGCGTTGAAAGGGTAGGGCGTTCTAAATTGAAATATTAAAGATTAGCGGTAGCGCCCTCGCAGCGGAGATTTGCACTGGCCCGCACAATCGTCTGTTGCGGCGCCAGCATTGTAGCTCACTTTGCTCGCAAAGTGAGGGCCACGAACACGTAGCGAACATGGCCAGCGCTCTGGGGCATAACTTTGTTGGATTTTCAGCCCGTGCTTGGTCGCCACAATGTTCGCCCCCCTCACTTTGCGAGCAAAGTGAGCTACAGTGCTTCGCCCCAGGCCTCCGCCAAAAGTCCGTGCGGTGCCCCTTGCAGTGATGCCACATTCGCCATGTTATTTGGCTCAAAACCGCACAGAGACTTTTATTGATTTTGAACACCCGACCTTTCAAGGGGAGCTGTTTTTTAGGCTCGTTGACAGCAGATGAAAAAAGAGACGCGAAATAAATAAATGATATGTTTGTCTCGCTCAGATTTTTGTGTTAAATTTGAGGCTTGAATTAATTACTGAATTGAGAAATGAGGTTAGAAAAGCGAGTGCGTTAAGTGTTAAATGATGGTGAAATTGTGAGCCTTTTGGCTGTTCATAGCTATGCAAACAAACGAAGGCTATACTTTTTGTCGAACGCGGCACGTTGCACATCCGTTTCTCGTCCCAGATTCGGTCGTCTCTCGTCCATGATTCGGTCGTCTCTCGACCCAGATTCGGTCGTCTCTCGTCCCAGATTCGCTGACAAGTCTTAGGGCGCGGAGATGAAGGATGCTTGGAAGAATTTTCGGCAGACGGGTTTGCCTAGCTCGTGGCGGTGGCTCTTGTGCTTGATGCTGTCAGGACAACGCAAATGGATTTCCGCTGTTGTTCGTTGGAGAGAAATATTAATCAACCCATAAAATATGCAATCATGAAAAGAATATTCGTGGCCGCTTTCGCCTTGTTGGCAATGGCAACAACGGCTTCGGCTCAGAACTATGAAGTGGTGAACGACTCGGTGGCCGCAGAAACGACAGAGAGCGGCACCAGCATTCTCGCCCAACTGATGGACAACGCCATGACGGAAGTGCCTGCGGCCTATCCCGGTGGAGCTCGGCAACTCATGGCAGACCTCGCAGCCAATCTGGAATATCCGACAATTGCGATAGAATCGGATTTGCAGGGAAGAGTCCTCTTACAGTTTGTCGTCACGCGCCGGGGGAAAATCGGAGAGGTGAAGGTGCTGAAGAGCCTGTCGCGCGAATGCGACGCAGCAGCCATCAAAGCCGTGAGAAAGCTTAGGACCTTCACGCCAGCGCGACATAAAGGAAGCGTTGTCAGTGTCAAGTACACCCTTCCAGTCACATTCCGCTTGCAGTAATTCTATCCCTTTATGCCAAAAAGTACATTCTTGCAAGACTTCAAAGCGTTTGCCATGCGTGGCAACGTTGTTGATATGGCCGTTGGCGTTGTTATCGGTACGGCCTTCGGAAAAATCGTGTCGTCCATCGTGTCCGACCTCATCATGCCACTGATTGGCGTCATCTGTGGCGGCGTGAACTTCACCGACCTCTCCATCACGCTCAAGGAAGCGCAGGTGGTGGATGGACAGGAACAGGCCGCCGTGTTGCTCAACTATGGCAACTTCCTGCAGGCCACGTTTGATTTCATCATCATCGCCTTCTCCATCTTCGTCTTCATCCGCCTCATCTCTAAGCTCCATCGCAAGAAACAAGAGGTGCCGGCTCCCGCAGAACCTGCGAAGCCCAGCGAGGAAGTGCAACTGCTCACGGAAATCCGCGACTTGCTGAAGAAGCAGGCGAAATGATGAGCGCGGGCCATCCCCAAACCAAACCCAAATAGCAATCTAATCATAAAAACCAAACGAAACACTATGAGGAATTTCTTCAAACATTCGGGGCAACTGTGTGCTCTCGGCGCCTTGCTTCTTTTGGGCGCTCCCGTTTTTCTCTCCTCCTGCAAGGAAGAGATTGACGAGTCGAACTTCGCCATCAAGAAGATGCAGACAGCAGCCGATTATATCGATGAAAACAGTCAGTTTTCCTTGATGAACGCGCTTTTCCGCCGCGTCAGACTGGGTAATGTTGAGGGCGCGTCTCCGCTCCACAATATGCTCTCTGCCAGAGGAAACTACACCATCTTCCTGCCAACAAACGAGGCGGTGGAGAAATATATGGCGGAAAACGGCATCGCCTCTGTCGACGAGATGAGCGACGAGCTCGCCAATACGCTCGCCAAGAGCTGCATCATTGACAATGGCTCAAACAACGCCTACGAAAGCGCGGACCTCCCCAGTAGCGGTGCGTTGCCCATCTCCTGTCTCTCCGACCGTATGCTCTCTTGCTCGCTCGATTCCACATCGACTTTCATCATCAACGGAACGTCGAGAATCATCAAGGGCGACATCGAGGTGTCAAACGGTTTCATCCATGTGGTTGACGGCGTGATCAGTCCGTCGCTCAACACGCTCGACAAGCAAATTGACGCAGCTGACAACCTCAAGGTGTTCAGCTACCTGCTCACCCATACGGCCTTGTGCGACTCGCTGCACGAGTATCTCGACAAATCGTATGAGAACTCCAGCCGACAGGAGAAAACGCACATGGGCGAGTTTGACTACGTCTATGCACAACACCGCTACATCGGATACACCGCCTTTGTGGAACCCGACAGCATCTACGAGCAGACATTGGGCCTCAAGGTTGAAAAAGACGCTGAGGGCAACCTGACCAACGGCGCAGCTTTCGTGGCCAAACTGAAGGATTATGTGGCCGACGCTTACGGTTCGAACCATCTTGACGATCTGAAGCATCCGTACAACCCCATCAACCGTTTCGTGGCCTACCACCTCGTTTACGGACGTATGCCTTTCAACAAACTCGTTTATCACTGCAACGAGTATAACTACAAGTATGGTCAGTGGAACGCACCGCAAACCGTCAATATGCCGACCAACGTGTGGGAGTTCTACACCACCATGGGTGCATTCCCCAGTCTGCTGAAAATTACGCAGGTCGGCGACGCTGGATTTGAGCACGACGTTGACCACAAAATCTATCTCAACCGCATCTCGCTCTATGCCGACGGTCCGTCGGACGACTATCACGAAACGGGCGTGGTGCCGGGCTATGCGGGCATCATCGTCAATGCCGACAATGGCGACAACGACAACAACGCCCTCAACGGCTATTACCACACCATCAACAAACTTCTGGTCAACGACGAAGGCACGCGCGATGAGCTCTACAAGCGCCGCATCCGCATGGACATCGCCGCCACGCTTCCTGAACTGGCCACAAACAACTATCGCGGAAACTACAAAATTGCTTTCGACCCTGGTTATCTCTCGCGTATGATTCGCCAGAGCAGCAGTACGAAGATGGGACACACCCACGCGCAGGGTTCTGGATGGCTGGCCATGTGGGGCGACGAGTTCCGCGTGTTCGGTCTCTACGACTTCATCTATAAGCTTCCGCCCGTTCCGAAAGACGGTACTTACGAAATCCGCCTGGGACTCAGCCACGGTCCGATTAGAGGTATGGCGCAGATTTATTTCGGCGACGACCCCGACCGTCTCGCGCCCGTGGGTCTTCCCTACGATATGCGTCAGATTCCTGGTTCCAACACCCCCAACATCCCTTGGGTGAAGGACGGCGACGACCAGACGGTCAACCGCGAAAACGACAAGAACCTGCGTAACCAAGGCTATATGAAGGCCCCGATGTTCTTCACCTACAGTACGGGACGCGCCGACCAGCCTTTGCGCGAATTTGGCGGCTCATGGTGTGCCATCCGCAAGATTGTCTGCACCGAATATATGAAGGCAGGAAAGACCTATTACCTGCGCTTCAAGTCGGCCTTGAAGAAACTCGATGCCGAGCTGGAGCTCGACTACTTCGAATATGCTTCAACCCCCGTTTACAATGGGGTAGAGCCAGAGGATATTTGGTAAGTTAGAAATAGAAAAAGATTTATTTTGTTTCCCGCTCCGAATCAACAACAGATTCGGGGCGGGATTTTTGCTTGCTTTTTTGGGGGGAATTGGAAAGGCATTTTGGGGGACTTTTTCGCTGCGTTTGTCATGTTCGCTTTTGAGAGGAAAAACATGGATTTTGGGGATGAAGCCTTGACGATATCACTCCGAAAAACAGGCTTGGCGGCATGAAAACGACAAACTTTTAGTCCTGCGCTTGTAAAAAAAAGCAAATATAAAATATTTTGCCTGTAAAATTTGGCTTACCCCTAACAAATTACTACCTTTGAGAGGTAAAAAAGACCTCAATAGAATCCACAAGATTTTGTTGGGTTAAAATCTTCACTTGACAAATAGTGATAGTCTTTAATTAAAAATCACAAAGTTATTCGTATAAAACCTTATAATCTTCTGACCTATGTGCTACTTAAAATTTGACAAAGCGCAGATGACGAACCTTCAGGACTCCCTCTATAAGGAATTTCTGATCACAAACCGCTCTGGCGCTTACTGTAACACAACATTGGTTGGCTGCAATATCCGTAAGTACCACGGCCTCATGGTCGTTCCGGTTCCCGAACTGGACGACGAAAACCATGTGTTGCTCTCCTCGCTCGATGAAACTATCATTCAGCACGGCGCGGAGTTCAACCTCGGCCTTCATAAATACCAAGGGGAAAATTACAGTCCGAAGGGACACAAGTATATCGTGAGCTTTCAATGGGACAAGGTGCCGACCTGGATTTATCGTATCGGTGGCGTGCTACTCAAAAAGGAAATGGCATTCTGCACCGACGATTATCAGTTTTATATCCGCTACACGCTGCTCGATGCTCACTCGGCCACCACGCTACGCCTGAAACCGTTCTTGGCCTTCAGAAGTGTGCGCCAGTGGACACACGAAAACTCTGTTGCCAACAGCGGATACACAGAGGTGAAGAACGGTATCAAGATGTGCCTCTATCAGGGCTATCCCGACCTCTTCATGCAGACTAATGTCAAATCGGAATTCCACTATTGCCCCGATTGGTATCGCGGACTCGACTACCCGAAGGAACGCGAACGTGGCTACGACGCTACGGAAGACCTCCTCGTGCCAGGCTATTTCGAGATGCCAATCAAGAAAGGACAGTCTGTTGTGTTCTCGGCTGCGCTGAACGAATTGGCACCGAACCGCTTGGGACACTATATGGAAGAAGAACGCGAAGCGCTCGACGAACGCGACAGCTTCTATCATTGCCTTGTTAACGCCGCACACCAGTTTAATGTCCGCAGAGACGGAAAACATTACATCCTCGCTGGGTATCCTTGGTTTAAATGCCGCGCACGCGACACGTTTATCTCTATGCCGGGCTTGACGCTTTCCATCGGTGAGAGAGAGCAGTATGAAAAGTATATGGACGCTGCCGCTGAAGCCATTCGCCAGTTTATCAACAAAGAGCCTGTCACGGTGCCTATTTACGAAATCGAGCAACCAGATTCGCTGCTTTGGGCAACGTGGTGCTTGCAGCAGTATCGCAAGAATGTGTCTGCACAGGATTTCCAAGAGAAATATGGAGAACTGCTCAAGGATATCATGGAATATATCCGCAGCGGACGCCACTCCAATCTCTTTGTTCACGAAAACGGATTGCTCTATTCCAACGGACGCGACCGCGCTGTGACGTGGATGAACTCTATGGCCAACGGACGCCCCATCATTCCGCGCTCAGGATATATCGTTGAGTTTAACGCGCTCTGGTATAACGCCATGAAATTCTACGAGCAGGTGCTCAAAGAGAAGGGCGACGAGACGAGCATGATTCTCGCACAGGATTATGCCGACGAGGCAGAAAAGATGACGACGGCCTTCAAGGAGGTGTTCCTCAACGAACACGGCTATCTGCTCGATTATGTCGATGGCAAGATGATGGACTGGAGCGTACGTCCCAACCAACTTTTCGCCATCGCGCTCGACTATTCTCCGCTCAGCATGAAGGAACGCAAGGGTGTGCTCGACATCTGCACGAAGGAACTCATGACGCCAAAGGGCATGCGCTCGCTTTCGCCAAACAGCGGCGGATATTCTCCAATGTATGTGGGACGACAGGCCGACCGCGACCAGGCTTACCATCAGGGAACGGGATGGCCTTGGCTCACTGGTTTCTATCTGGAGGCTTATCTGCGCGTTTACAAGATGAGCGGCGTGAACTACATCGAACGCAAGCTCATCGGTTTTGAGGAAGAACTCTTCTATCACTGCATCGGCACCATTCCGGAACTCTTCGACGGCAACCCGCCATTCCACGAACGTGGAGCCATCTCATTTGCCATGAACGTGAGCGGTATTCTTCGGGCCATCCGTTTGATGGAGAAATATCAAATCGCGGAAGATTAAAACAATGTTGTTGCCGGAGATTTTCTCTGGGAATGGCGGAGAGCGGCACGACCAGTGTGGCTCTCGCCAAACAACTAATCACCATAGCCATGACGGGGAAGCTTCCGCAAAATATCGCGCGGATAACGTCTCTTTAGTAATGGTTGAAGTTTGTTTTTCACCATTGCTTATCGTGGCATTAACAGCTAATACCAATTTATGAAAGTATTAATGTTCGGATGGGAGTTCCCTCCTCATATCTTGGGCGGACTCGGAACAGCCAGCTATGGCATCACTGCCGGACTGGCCAAACAACCCGATATGCAAATCACTTTTTGTATTCCGAAGCCCTGGGGCGACGAAGACAAGAGTTTCATGAACATCATCGGATTGAGCGAAACACCCATCGTTTGGCGTGACGTTGACTATGACTATGTCAAGCAACGCCTTGGCAACAAAATGACGCCGGAGCAATATTATGCCCTGCGCGACCATATCTATGCCGATTTCTCATACCGTATGACGGATGACTTGGGGTGTATCGAGTTTTCTGGACGCTACCCCGATAATCTCTATGACGAAATCAATAACTATTCCATTGTGGCTGGCGTGATAGCCCGTCAACAGGAATATGACATCATTCACGCACACGACTGGCTGACTTATCCGGCTGGCATTCATGCCAAAAACGTGAGTGGAAAACCGCTTGTGATTCACGTGCATGCCACTGACTTCGACCGCTCAAGAGGTAATGTCAACCCAACGGTTTACAGTATTGAAAAAGACGGTATGGATCATGCTGATTGCATCATGTGTGTGTCTGAACTGACGCGACGCACGGTGATTGAACACTACCACCAGGATCCAGCTAAGTGTATCGCTATGCACAACGCCGTTTATCCGCTCTCCGACGAGGTGAAGCAGGTGATCGCACAGCGCAAACCCCACACGGAGCGTAAGGAACGCGTGGTGACTTTCCTCGGACGTATCACGATGCAGAAGGGACCGGAATATTTCGTTGAGGCGGCCTCGCTCGTGCTGCAACGCACGCGCAATGTGCGCTTCTGTATGGCCGGTTCTGGAGATATGCTTAACGCCATGATTGAGATGGCGGCGCAGAAGGGTATTGCCGACCGCTTCTTCTTCCCAGGATTTATGAAGGGAAAACAGGTCTACGAGGTGTTCCGCGACAGCGACGTCTACGTGATGCCGTCTGTGAGCGAGCCGTTTGGCATTTCGCCTCTTGAGGCCATGCAGTGTGGCGTGCCGTCCATCATCAGCTATCAGAGCGGATGTGCGGAAATTCTCGACAAATGTATCAAGACAGACTACTGGGATATCAATGCGATGGCTGATGCCATGTATTCCCTCTGCACCAACGAAGGACTCTATCAGTATCTTCAAGAGGAAGGAATCAAGGAGGTTGACCAAATCACCTGGGAGAAAGTGGGCAAGCGCATTTACGATGTCTACCAGCAGGTGCTTCAAAATTACAATCACAAATAAGAGTAGTTAACACATTCAATTGACTCCGCCGAAGTCTCTTGCGGCGGATGTCTGCAAAAACAAGATATCCCTATGAAGACCATTTGCTTATATTTCGAGATACACCAAAACATCCATCTCAAGCGCTATCGTTTCTTCGATATCGGCACAGACCATTATTATTATGACGACTACGAGAACGCGCGCTCTATCACTGAAACTGCCGACAACTCTTATGTGCCGGCACTCAACGCGCTCATCGAAATGGCAGAGCGCTATGGCAACTATTTCAAGTGCGCCATCTCGCTCTCTGGCTGCGCCATTGAGCAACTTGAAAACCACGCTCCGCAGGTGATTGAACTCCTGCAGAGACTCAATGACACGGGCTGCGTGGAATTTCTCGCGGAACCATATTCCCACGGCTTCTCTTCTCTGGCCAACCCTGAATGCTTCAAGGAAGAAGTGACACGCCTTTGCAAGAAGGTGAAGTCGCTATTCGGACAGGAACCGAAAATCTTCCGCAACTCTTGTCTCATCTACTCTGACGAAATCGGAGAACTCGTGGCCAGCATGGGCTTTAAGGGTATGTTGGCAGAAGGTGCTAAGCAGGTGTTGGGATGGAAGAGCCCGCACTTCGTTTACAACTGCAACCGCAACCCGAAACTGAAGCTTCTCCTGCGCGACTATAGTTTGTCGGAGGACATCAGCTATCGTTTCAACGATTCTTCTTGGAACGAATATCCGCTCTTCGCCGACCGCTATGCCGACTGGATTGCCCAGTTGCCGGAGGAAGACCAGGTGATCAACCTCTTCATGGAGCTCTGCGCTCTCGGTATCTTCCAGCCGTTGTCTTCGAATATCCTCGAGTTTATGAAGGCTTTACCGGAGCAGCTCCGCCAGCGCGGCATCGTGTTCTCAACGCCATCGGAAATCTGCTCGAAGATCAAGTCGTCGGGCGACCTCAACGTGGAATACCCTATCTCTTGGGTGGACGAAGAACGCGACCTCTCGCCGTGGCTCGGCAACGTGATGCAGCGTGAGGCTTTCGAAAAACTTTATAGCATTGCCGACCGTGTGCGTATCGCTGGCGACCGCCGCTTGAAGCAAGACTGGGACTATCTCCAGGCTTCAAATAACCTCCGCTTTATGAGCACGAAGGCCAATTCTTACGGCGGCTATCGCGGTATTTATTCTTCGCCCTACGATGCTTTCACCAACTACATGAATATCCTTGGCGACTTTATCTCTCGCGTGAACAACCTCTATCCAGAGGATGTTGACAACGAACAGCTTGAATCGCTCTTCACGACCATCAAGAACCAAGACCAGGAACTGGAAGTGAAGAACAAGGAAATCGAGAAGTTGCAGCACATGCTTGCCAAGTTGGAGAAAGAGGCTCCCGCCAAGAAACCAGTTGCCAAGAAAGCGCCTGCCAAAGCTGCTAAGGCGCCTGCCAAGAAGGCCACTGCCGTGAAAAAAGAGGCGGAAGAGGCTGAAACTAAGTAATGGTGAAAGAAGAAGTTGACCAATTTTGACCTGTATTTTTGTTGGTTTTGGAATTTGGAAGAGGGAGCATAGCGGGGCTATGTGACCGATGACAAATTTCAAAAACAGCAAAAAGGCAGGGCATAAGAATATAACTCCTTACTCTTCAAAATTGGCCAAGTTATTTTTTCACCATTACTAAGTAATTGGAATGTGAGATAATTTGAACAAGGCCCTGTCAAGGCAGTGTTCAGCGTTTGCTAAGCGGAATCTGTGTGCGGATTTTTTTCGTGCCAGATTCCGCTTCACTTTTCCTTGACGGAAAGGATAGGCTGAGGCTTACGGCGCATCCGCTGATTCGTGATGGAGGGGAGTTGATGCCCACTTATATATAAGGGGGGTAAAGTAAAAAGAGAACAGGGATGGTCTTCAGCTGCACATTTTGCAGAAGACCATCCCTGTTCTTGGTTGTAGTGGGCTTATATTTGCTTGTCGTGTGGACTTGCGTTTGCTTGTAGGTGTATGTTGTTGGTGGCTTATGTTGTTGGTGGCGTATGCTGTTGGATGCTCCTGTCTGTATGGTAGACTGTTTTACTTCCGTAACCTGCCAACGATGTCTTTGGCGGCGCGTTCTGGTGCGCCTGGCGCCCCCAATTGTTGTGCCATTTCCTCGTATCCGTTGAGCATCTCCTGGCGCTTGTTGCCGCCGGGAAGCAGGGGAAGAAGGGCGTTGCTGACGTTGCTGACCGTCATGCCATCGGCCACAAGTTCAGGTACGACCTCGCGGTTGCAGACTAAATTGACCAAAGAAATGTATGGCACCTTGAGAAGATGGCGACGGAGAAAGGAAACGAAACGACCGCAGGCGACATAGTAGCACACCACTTGCGGTACGCGGAAAAGCGCCGTTTCAAGGGTGGCTGTTCCGCTTGTTACGAGGGCAGCAGAAGCGCGTGAGAGCAGTCCGTAGGTGTCTCCTTTGATCATTTCCACGTCCTCTTCCCGCAGTTGGGCACGTTCAAAGATGTGCTTGTACACTTCCTGCGGCATGGAGGGCGCGATGGCGATGGCCAGGCGGAAACCTTTTTCGCGCAGTGGTATGACCGCTTGAAGCATGCGGCTCAGGTTGTCTTTAATTTCTTGTTGGCGCGAACCGGGCAACAAGGCGATGAGGTGTTCGTCGCGGCGCTGGTCTGGGTGTTTCAAACGATAGTTTGCCACTTCGTCAACTGTTGGGTTCCCCACATAGGTGATGGGATAGTTGTGGCGTTGTTCGAAATAGGGAACTTCAAAGGGCAGGATAGAGTAGAGGTGCGTCACATCGCGGCGAATGGCCTTGATGCGGTGTTCCTTCCAGGCCCAAATTTTGGGCGAGATGTAATAGAAGACAGGGCAGATGTGTTCTTGCGTCACGTAACGGGCCATCTTGAGGTTGAATCCCGGATAGTCCACCAGAATCACCGCGTCTGGTTGCCATTCGGCAATCTGCTGTTTGCAGTGTTTTATGCCGCGCAAGATGGTTCGCAGATGAAGCAGAACGGGGATGAAGCCCATGTAGGCCAGATGCTTGTAGTGGCACAATAATTTGCCCCCCACGCGCTGCATTTCGTCGCCCCCATAAAAGCGGAAATCCGCATCAGGTTCTTCTTGCAGGAGCGCCTGCATAAGGTGGGCCGCATGGAGGTCGCCGCTGGCTTCGCCGGCAATGAGAAAATATTTCATAGGCAGGTGGTCGTAAATAATGTCGGGTGGTAAAGGAGAATATTAAGTGGGTGTTCAGGATTATTTTTACATTTGAAAATAAGGAATAATCTTCCCAGCATTCATGTAATATTTTGATGACCTACTTAAGCCGATGGTCTTACTTATGACTTCTCAATCAGAATCGGTGGCGCTTCTCTTATTGATTCTCCTTCAACTTGTTATAGCAACTGCGGCAGAGCGGTTCGTATTCGTCTTGTTCGCCGAGCAAAACGCGCTGTGCGTTAGGGACGATGCGGTGTGACACGTGGGCAAGACCGCCGCAGCGGACGCAGATGGCGTGGACCTTTGTCACGTCTTCGGCAACGGCACAGAGTGCGGGCATGGGGCCGAAGGGGACACCCTGGAAATCCATGTCGAGACCTGCAATTATGACGCGCTTGCCTGCGTCGGCCAAATTGATGCATACGCGCACCAGTTCGTCATCGAAAAACTGCGCCTCGTCAATGCCAACAACTTCGGCGTCTTTGGCCAGTTCAACGATAGCTGCCGCTGTGCTTACTGGGGTGGAGTGGATGGCATTGGCATCGTGAGATACCACATCCTCGTCGCTATAACGCGTGTCGATGGCTGGCTTGTATATTTCTACTTTCTGCTTGGCTATTTTTGCGCGGCGCAGGCGGCGGATGAGTTCTTCGGTTTTGCCAGAGAACATGGAACCGCAGATTACTTCAATGCGGCCGTGGTGGTGATTTTCTTCCTGAAAAAGTTGCATGGGGTGAAAAATCGCAGGCCGAGCGACGGGAAGCCGCCGTTCGGCCTGCATGGATTGAATCGTTTATTTTTGTCGGTTGATATATTCTTGCAGGCCCTCGAGGTCGTTGTTGAAGTTGGCGATAAACCAGTCGCCATATTCAAAGCGCAGGCGCACCATGACACAGACTCCGTCTTGGCTGTCGCCATTAGGAAATACCTTGATGTCGGCGATGGCACTGGTGGCGGAAATGTCGCGTACGCGTTCGATTTCAGCACGCGGACTTTTGCAGTCTCGTGTGCGGAGCCAGGGCGAGAAGTCGTAATATCCTGTTTCGCCTTCGGGTGTCAATTGTTTTGCCGTACTGTAGGCCGAACGAAACTCTTCGGCGAAGAAATAAGAAGATACCGATGTTCTTCCCGTCTCAACAGAATTGAAAGCCAAGGCGTAAATAAGTTGTAGGCGCGTCTTGATATATTTGGCAGTGTGTTTTGTTTCAGACGGAAGTTCATTGGGGGCATTGTTCCCGATGGAAGGAGCAGAAACGGTGTTGGCAGAGGCGGCCAATGTGAGGCAGGCGGCGCAACATGCAATTAGAGAGGCTAATCGTTTCATGATGTATTTGAGTTTTGTTGGTTAATGAAAAACAAAAGTCGGTTGTCTGAATGAGATGGTGGTCAGGCCTATCGTGTGTTCTACAAGAGCAGGGCCGCTATGGTTGAAACACCGTAGAAAAGAATGATGAGCGAGGTGACGGCCAGCATCTTGTTGAGCTTTTTACCGTTGCCAATCCTTTTGATTCTCATAAAGGCGAGGAAGTTGAATATGCAGGTCGCGGCTGCCGTTCCTGTTGCTATGCCGATGGCCGTGTGGCGGGAGAGAAAATAACCTTGGCATGCGGCAGCGATAAGGCCGTATATCAAGTAGAGTAGGAACCCCAGTTTCTCCCCACACATCACAACGAGTGTAGTCTTCCCGTGTTCTTTGTCCTGGTGGCGGTCGCGGATGTTATTGACCGTAAGCAGCGTGCATATAGCAGCACCGCATCCCAGAGCCATCGGCCACAGTCCGGCTTCATTGCAGGTCGCAAAGTGCAGATAGTAAGTGCCTGCAACAGGGATGAAACCGAAGAACACCAATACGAGGAGGTCGCCTAAGGCATGGTAGCTGCAATAGGTGCTATAGAGAAAAGCAAAGACCATGCAGAGGAAGCCGACGCCAAACATGGGCCAAGGCATGTGTCCGAATACTTCAAAAAAGGCGAAGACGGCATACAGGCCGATGAACATTGCTAATGTCAGAGAAACACCGATGCCTATCCGCATGGCCTGCGGCGAAATCCATCCCATGGCGCAGGCCCGCTCTGGTCCGATGCGTGTTTCGTCGTCGGTACCGTTGATGAAGTCCACATAGTCGTTGATGAAGTTGGCCATGATTTGCATCACGACAGCGAAAAGCAACGTGAGCCCCATGATGGTTGTGGAAAAACTATGAAGAGATTCTTTGGCTACGACAAAAGCCAGTGCGTTGGCAATCGCTACAGGCACCAAAGCTGCTGTGAGGGTTTTCGGGCGTGCTGCCAAAAACCAGGCACGCAAAGAATTCGTTTTGATGTTAGAAGGCATATTTAGTTTGGGGTTTCTTTTTTGTTGGCGCACCTATCTGTTGGCGCTTGTTTTGAAAGACGATGGCATTCAAGAAGCATCCGTCGAATGCTATTTTATGAGTTCTTCCAAGAACGCAACGTCTTTATTGACAAGAAGAGATATGGCCTGAATGTCCATCCCCTTCTCTATCATGGCATTGACCATAGCTTTGAGCATGAGATCTTTCTGCTTAAGGTCTTCATCTTTCTGCTTGAGGTCTTCATCCTTCTGCTTAAGGTCTTCATCCTTCTGCTTGATTTCAGACTCCTTTTGTTTCAGCTCGGATTCCCTCTGTTTCAGCTCCTGGTCTTTTTTCATGATGGCCGTGTCGCGGTCTTCAATGGCTGAGAAGTATTCGTCTTCAACGTTCATGTCCGTCCTTACGTCCGCGTCTGCTGCTGCGGCAGTCAGTCGGTGGATTAGGTACATGATGTCGGCATCGTCTTGATAGCACGTCTCGTCGATGTTGAGCACTTGGGCGTCGCGTGTGTTCTTTTTGCTTTGGTCGAACACGCTCAACACCTTCTCCAGTCGGTTGTTGACCTGTCCACGGAGCAGGGGAATCTGTACGATGATGCTGTTGTGCGTCAGACTTTCGACAAACGGGTTCGGCATACCTTTCGACACCTCCTGTCCGTCGTAGTTATAAGCCTTATGGTTGACGTAGATGACCGGGTCGGGAATGTCTCCCACGCAGTGTCCCAGCAAATAGACCGCCACCATCGGGTAGGCGTATCCTTTCTTGGAGTCGACCTGTATGTTGTTTTTGTTGCTGTATTGCACGCCAAGGTATTGGCGGAAGCGCAGCGTTTCGGTGTCCAGCCATGTCTTCTGGAGCTCAATCAAGATGACTTGCTGCGAACCGTCTTCCTCACAGATTGTCGCTGCAAAGTCGATGCGGAACATCGAAAGCGTGTCTCGTGAAGTGTTGGCATATTCGTGAGGCCGCATCGTGACATGCAGCACTTCCTTCTTCAGCAAGGCGGAAAGCACCGTCTTGGCAATACGCTCGTCTTCCATGATGTATTTGAAGACAGAGTCGTATATCGGGTTGGCGATATGTACGATCATGATTCCTATGAGTTATGCGTTGGTTAGTAATGCGTTTTACCTTACAACAAAGGTAAGCATAATTTGTGGATTTCCATTCATACAGAGGGCGAAATGTGAAAAGATACTGGATCTGAGTGCACTTAGAATCCAAACAAATGATAATGGCAAAGACGTTTTGACCACATTCCCAACTTTTTTCGTACCTTTGCGGAAATAATGGGCGCTCAATATTCAGCGGTGTTTAGGCTGCATGTGTTTGGGGCGCCAGTCAAATATAGTAACAAATCTAAAGCAACAAATATAATGGCTCAAGAAGACGTTTTTAAGAAAATCGTTTCGCATTGCAAGGAATATGGTTTCGTGTTCCCCTCAAGCGAAATTTATGACGGTCTTGCCGCTGTCTATGACTACGGTCAGAATGGTGTAGAACTCAAGAATAACATCAAGCAATATTGGTGGCAGTCAATGGTGCTGCTTCACGAAAACATCGTGGGCATCGATTCAGCCATTTTTATGCACCCAACCATCTGGAAGGCTTCCGGACACGTTGATGCCTTCAATGATCCCCTCATTGACAACCGCGATTCAAAGAAGCGCTATCGTGCCGATGTCCTGATTGAAGATCAGATTGCAAAATACGACGAGAAAATCGAAAAGGAAGTGGCCAAGGCTCGCAAACGTTTTGGCGAAGCTTTCGATGAGGCTCAGTTCCGTTCAACCAACGCACGTGTGTTGGAACACCAGGCCAAGCGTGACGCCCTCCATGAGCGTTATGCTGAGGCCATGAATAAGATGGACCTTGCTGAACTCAAGCAGATTATTCTCGACGAAGAAATCGTATGCCCCATTTCTGGTACACGCAACTGGACCGACGTCCGTCAGTTCAACCTCATGTTTAAAACCGAGATGGGTTCAACGGCTGATGGCGCTTCAACCATCTATCTCCGTCCAGAGACCGCGCAGGGAATCTTCGTCAACTACCTCAACGTGCAGAAAACGGGTCGCATGAAGCTCCCCTTTGGTATCGCACAGATTGGCAAGGCTTTCCGTAACGAGATTGTTGCGCGTCAGTTCATCTTCCGCATGCGCGAGTTCGAACAGATGGAAATGCAGTTCTTTGTGAAGCCGGGAACAGAAATGGAATGGTTCAAATTCTGGAAGAAAACCCGTCTCGCCTGGCATGAAGGCCTCGGATTCGGTGACGAATGCTATCGTTATCACGACCACGAGAAGTTGGCCCATTACGCCAACGCCGCCACCGACATCGAATTCAAGATGCCGTTCGGTTTCAAGGAAGTGGAAGGTATTCACTCACGCACCAATTTCGACCTCTCGCAGCACGCCAAGTTCTCAGGTCGTAAGATATTGTACTTCGACCCAGAGACCAACGAGAGCTATATCCCTTACGTCATCGAAACCTCTATCGGTGTCGACCGTATGTTCCTTAGTGTGATGTGCCACAGCTACCAGGAAGAAAAGCTCGAAAACGGAGAAACCCGTGTAGTCCTCAAGTTGCCAGCAGCCCTCGCCCCAGTGAAGCTCGCCGTGCTCCCGCTCGTCAAGAAAGACGGACTGCCTGAGAAGGCACGCGAAATTATGGACGACCTCAAGTTCCACTTCAACTGCAAATACGACGAGAAAGACTCCATCGGCAAGCGCTATCGCCGCCAGGATGCCATCGGTACGCCTTACTGCATCACCGTTGATCACGACACGCTCAACGACAACTGCGTCACATTGCGTAACCGTGACACCATGGAGCAGCAGCGCGTTTCAATCGACAGCCTGCGTTCGCTCATCGAAGACAAGGTCAGCATCACGTCTCTGCTCAAGAAACTCTGATACGCTCAGAGCCGTATTACGAAAGAAATATCCAATCTGGGGAGAAGCACAAAACATTTCTCCCCAGAACTTTTGGTAGGCGTTCAAAGCAGACCAAACGGCTTTTGCATCGTTGCGCATTCTGAAATGAAAAGCAGATGAGCGTTCCAGCCATCCATGCGCTTTCATCGTTGCCGCCAAACGGCAGTTTTAGGTTGCCCCGAACTTCAAGGCCATACATTAACTTTGACCGTCAACTTACATTCCCAAAGCCCATGAAGCGACTTTTAAAATTCATTTTCGTCCTGCCAACCCTTCTGTTTGCTTTCACATCCTGCGAGGAAACCGAGAGCACAGAAGACATGCAGTATGCCAATTGGCAAGCACGCAACAGCAGTTACTTCACCGAGACAATGAATACGGCCAAGAATGCCATTGCCGCCGCCAAAGCCCAATATGGCAACGACTGGGAAGCCCATTGCGACTGGCGCATCTATTGTTCGATGTACAACGATGCCACCCAAACGGGCTCTCCGACCGACTCCATCGCCGTCTTCATCAAGGAGCGCGGCACAGGAAGCGGTTGTCCGCTTTACACCGACACCGTGCGTGTCAACTTCATGACGCGCACCATCCCCAACGAACTGGGAGAAGATGCCGAGTCAAAAAAACTCGGCAAGCTCGTCAGCTATTCTGGTGTTAGCAAGAATGAAGCCGACATATTCAGTCCGCTCTATTGCATGCCAAACAAGGTGGCCGTCAGCAACAACGTGGAGGGTCTCACCACGGCGCTCCAATATATGCACATCGGAGACCGTTGGCAGGTGTACATCCCGAGCGAGTTGGGCAACGGCGTGAACGGTCTTACAAACATTCCAGCTTATTCCACATTGATCTACGACATCCAGTTGAAAGCCTATTACCGCGTTGGTACAACGGTGCCAAACTGGCGTTGACGTCTCGCCAGTCGGCGACGTAAGATGTGAAAACTTCCAGGCGATTTAGGACGGAGGGATACACTGGAAATAGAAGGCCAGTCAGTATGTATATTATAATAGGTGCTGATTTCATCGACCATCATACATCTAAGTAAAAAGCGCAGACCAACGGACAAATCATGCGAAGTTGGCCTGCGCTTTTATTTTTCCTCCGAAGAGTCAGTCGGTATTCCGAAAAAATCGCTATCTTTGCAAATGAATAGCGCCTGTGGCGAAATTGGTAGACGCGCCAGACTTAGGATCTGGTGTTTTACGACGTGTAGGTTCGAGTCCTATCAGGCGCACGAAGAAATCCTAACTGCTTAAATATGAGTGGTTAGGATTTTTTTGTTTATAATAATCCAGCAAATTTCGCCGTAAAATCGTTTCGCTTTTTCGAGTTCTATTTGCCGTTCTTCGTTTTACCGCGATTGCTAAATCGTGGTAAAACATCTGTCGCTGTAAAAACCTATAGTTAAGTCCTACACAGCAAACAGCTGCAGACGCTTCTTTTCCCCCGCTGCCTTACCACAATATAACAATATTTTGCAGCCTGCATCTCGAATTATTTCATACATTTGCAGAACAGATTTCACTCCTTAAAAAATATCAACATGAACAACATTCCATTAGTATTTTGGCTCATTCCGATAGCCAGCGTTGTGGCATTGGGAATGGCGTGGTTCTTCTTCCGCTCAATGATGCGGGAGGAAGAAGGAACAGAAAGAATGAAGGAGATTGCGGCCCACGTGAGAAAGGGCGCTATGGCTTACTTGAAGCAACAATACAAGGTCGTGACCATCGTCTTTGTTGTGCTCGCCATTGTCTTCGCCTTCATGGCCTACGTTCTGAAAGTGCAGAATCCGTGGGTGCCCTTTGCCTTCCTCACCGGCGGTCTCTTTTCCGGTCTGGCGGGCTTCTTCGGGATGAAAACAGCCACTTACGCTTCGGCACGCACTGCCAACGGTGCGCGTTCCGGCCTCGATAAAGGCTTGAAGATTGCCTTCCGCAGCGGTGCGGTGATGGGCCTCGTTGTCGTTGGCCTCGGTTTGCTCGACATCGCTATATGGTTTATTGTTCTTAACGCCGTGTATGCAGGAGAGGGAACAGCCCTCGTCACCATCACCACCACCATGCTCACCTTCGGTATGGGCGCATCCACGCAGGCGCTCTTCGCCCGTGTTGGTGGCGGCATCTACACCAAGGCCGCCGATGTGGGGGCCGACCTCGTGGGAAAAGTGGAGGCAAACATTCCTGAAGACGACCCTCGCAATCCCGCCACCATTGCCGACAATGTGGGCGACAACGTCGGTGACGTTGCCGGAATGGGCGCCGACCTCTATGAGAGCTATTGCGGTTCCATCCTGTCGACGGCCGCTTTGGGGGCCACGGCCTTTGCTCTGAACGGCGACATGCAGCTTCGCGCCGTCATTGCTCCGATGATTATTGCCGCCATCGGCATATTCCTTTCTCTCATTGGCATCTATCTGGTGCGCACGAAGGAAGGGGCAACCATGAAAGACCTGCTCCGCTCGCTGGCGCTTGGCACAAACGTCAGTGCCGCGCTCATTGCCGTCGCCACCTTCGTCATCCTCTATCTGCTGGGCATTGAAAACTGGCTCGGACTATCCTTCTCCGTTATCAGCGGTCTCGCCGCCGGTGTCATTATTGGACAGGCAACGGAATACTATACGTCGCAGAGCTACAAGCCGACGAAAAAAATTGCCGAGGCCTCGCAAACCGGTCCTGCAACCGTCATCATCAAAGGCATCGGAACCGGCATGATTTCAACGATGATACCAGTGGTGACCATCTCCGTTGCCATCATGCTCAGCTATCTCTGTGCCAACGGTTTCGATATGTCGCTCTCTGCAAAGTCCATCAGTACGGGACTTTACGGCATCGGCATTGCTGCCGTCGGCATGCTCTCAACCCTCGGCATCACCCTTGCCACTGACGCCTACGGCCCCATCGCCGACAACGCCGGCGGCAACGCGGAGATGAGCGGACTGGGCGAAGAAGTGCGTGAACGCACCGATGCCCTCGACGCTTTGGGCAACACCACCGCCGCCACGGGTAAAGGCTTTGCCATCGGTTCTGCCGCGCTGACGGCCCTCGCCCTCCTTGCTTCTTACATCGAGGAAATCAAGGTGGCCATGGTGCGTGCCGTTGAAAACGGCAAACAATATGTTGACGCTGCTGGAAATGTTTTCAACCCGACGGATGCCACCACGATCGACTTCATCAATTTCTTCCAGGTGAACCTCATCAATCCGAAGGTGCTCGTTGGCGCCTTCATCGGCGCGATGGCGGCCTTCCTCTTCTGTGGCCTCACGATGGGCGCCGTTGGGCGTGCCGCAGAATCAATGGTTCAGGAAGTGCGTCGGCAGTTTCGTGAAATCAAGGGCATACTTGAAGGCAAGGCAACCCCCGACTACGGCAGTTGTGTGGAGATAAGCACGCGCAGTGCCCAGCGTGAGATGATCATCCCGTCGCTGCTCGCCATCGTCATCCCAATCATTGTCGGCCTCGTTCTCGGAGTGGCTGGCGTTCTCGGACTTCTCACTGGCGGACTTGCTGCCGGCTTCACGCTTGCCGTTTTCATGTCTAATTCCGGTGGCGCATGGGACAATGCCAAAAAATTGATTGAAGAAGGCAACTTCGGCGGCAAAGGCAGTGAAAACCACAAGGCCACCGTTGTTGGCGACACGGTTGGCGACCCGTTTAAAGACACGTCTGGTCCGTCGCTCAACATCTTGATCAAACTGATGTCGATGGTGAGCATCGTTATGGCCGGTTTGACAATTGCATTCCTTTGAGAAATATCTTCAAGAAAAAACAAGCCTAATACTTGTCAGCGCCTCTGGGATGTGAGACAAACGCCTCTGGGACGTGAGACAAATGCCTCTGGGACGTGAGACAAACGCTTCTGGGACGTGAGATGACCGTCTCTGGGGCGGCGTTCGCCGACAGACTGCTTTTCTGAAATGCCACGCCGCGTTCAAGCCTCAAATATCCTTGGGATGTGTTTCAGAAAGCGGGGCGATTGCCCGTTCCTCCAGGCCTTCCAAATGCTTGATGGAGAGAAAACAAAAAAACTCGTTGCAGAGCCGCAAGAGCATCTGCAACGAGTTTTTTATGAACGCACTGAAAAATCTGGTGTGCTGATTGCGTCATCGGAAATGCCGATGGGGATTTTTTCAGGATGTGTTTTGTCAAGTTGGTCACTTACTTGTCTTCACCTTCAGGCACCTTCCATCCCGCAGCCTTGGCAATGAGGTAAGGAATCTGCGTGTTGTCGATCTTTCCGGCGAAAGCCTCAGAACCGACACCGATGGCGAAGACGGGGACGTAGCCGTTAGAGTGGCCGCCGCTCTGCCAGCCGATCAAGGCACATTCGGCGAGAGTGCGGCGGGCAGCGTCGCTGATGCCACTCAGCGTGCTGTAAAGATTCTTCGAGTTGGCCGATTTGCCGTTGATGTAAGCCTCGAAAGCACGCTTCATGCGGTCGGTCTGGTGGTCAGAGAGCTTCACGCCTCCCCAGAATCCCCAGTTCTCCTTCAGGTCGCGCTGCATGCGTCCCCAAGTCAGCTTGTTGCCCAACTTCTTGTGCAGGCGGTCGAGATAGCGAGTGTATTCCTCAGCGCTCATTTTCTGGAACTTCAGCAGGTCGGTGTGGAGCTCATAGGCACCGCGTCCCAAGACGATGCCGCCCGTCTCGTGGTCGGCCGTAATAACGATGAGCGTTTCGTCGGGGTGCTGCTGATAAAACTCATAGGCCACCTTCACCGCGTTGTCCAAATCAATCGTTTCGAGGAAAGCCGTCGCCGCGTCGTTGGCGTGGCAGGCATAGTCAATCTTTCCGCCCTCAATCATCAGGAAGAAACCGTCTTTCTCCTTCTGCTTCTGCGTGAGGAACGAGATGCTAGCACGCGTGATGTCTTGCAGCGTCAAGTCGCCCGGCTTGCGGTCGATGGCGTAAGGCAAACACGTGCGGTCGTTGTTGCTTGGGGCAGAAGGCTGCAGGAGGATGAACTTCTTTGCCTGCTTGCTTGTCTTCTGGAATTGCTTGTAGCTGCGGGCGATGGTGTATCCCGCCTGCTCGCAGCGCTCAAACAATGTTCCCGTAGCCGTGGAATCTTTTTTGTTTTCTGGTATGCGGAAATCAGAGCCGGCATAAAAGTCAAAATCGGCCTTGATGAGGTCCTTGCCGATTTCGTAATATAAGTCGCGCTTGGGCTGGTGGGCATAGAAAGCGGCCGGCGTGGCATGGTCAACAGAAACGTTTGTTGAGATGCCCACGGCTGCTCCGCTCTGCTGGGCCCATACGGCCACGCTCGTGACAGGCGTCTGCAGGTCGGCAAGCATGCCGAGCGCACTGTTTTTCGTTTTGCGTCCCGTGGACAGCGCCGTGCCAGCGGCGGCAGAGTCCGTCACGCCGTTGGTGGCAGAAAAAGTGGTGACGAGGCCTACGGCCGGAAATTGCGTAAAGAGCAGCGGTTCAACGCCGATGCGTCCCTGCAAGGCCGCAAGATACGTTTCGGTGCCGTTCACTTGGTTGACACCCATACCATCGCCAATGAAGTAGAACACATATTTGGCTCTACCTTCGGCAAAAGAGGTGATGGCGATTAAAAAGAGCATCGCCAAACTCAGAAAACCTTTTTTCATGTTATAGTATTATAGTAGTTGTGATTAAGTAATGAACTCCGTTTGGAAGCGTAGCCCACGTGAAAAAGCGGTACGCCCCTACAAAAGTACATAAATATTCAGTGCAACAGGCGGCCGTGTGGCCGAAAAAATCCAGTGGTCGAGAAAATTTCGTTGACAGAGGTGGTCATGCCTTCCCCCTTGATAGCCTTCATGTTGCCCAGAAAGAGGGCCTCCGTTGTTCCCTTCTGTTGTCATTATGGCTTTTTGACATTATTTATACAGAGAAACGCTACTGCAATCCAAATTAAATTGCGAAATTTGCATGGAGAGTAATAGGCATGAATCGGTTCGGACTGCTTCGTTATAGCGTAGTCCGATATTCGTGTGCCGCTTGCTACATCCTTTTGTAATACAAATCTTTTTACAAATATATGAAGAAAAAAAACTACTTAACATCAGCACTCCTCGTTGGTGGTCTCCTCGCTGGAAGCCTCACGGCTGGAGCAACGGTACGTACCGTTAAGCTGAACACCTCAAAACCCGTCGGGACTGAGATCACGCTTCAGGTGAACCGCACCTATGCTGGTGTCACCGTTGACTGGGGAGACGGTCAAGTGGAAACCTACAAGGCCGAATCTGGCGAAGTGATTCAAATCACGGGCACGGTGAAGGGCTCTTTCATCACCATCTCTGGCAACGAAGCTTGGGACATGCTCGCTTGCCCAAATTGCGGTGTGGAAATCATCGACCTCACCAATGCCAAGGACATGCGTTCGCTCTTCTTGCAAAACAACAACCTCATGACTGTGCCTTTGCAGGGCATGACGAAGTTGGTTGACTTCGATGCCAGCAACAACAAGCTGAACAAGATCGAATTTACGCAGTCGAGCTATCCTGAAAAGGACCTCCTGAGCATTGAAAACTTCAATGTGGCCAACAACCAGCTCTCTGGTGCCTTCGTCATCCGCGCAAACACGCTGCGCTCTCTCGATGTGAGCAACAACGAATTTACGGCGGTTTACACCTCAAGCAACCCTTCGCTCGACTATCTCGACGTGAGCCACAACCAGTTGAAGACTCTCTCTTTGGCTGGCAACCCGCAGCTCTCCACGCTCATCTGCAACGACAACGCTCTGACCAACATCATTTGGCCAGCCGGCATCACGACGATGCAGCAGCTCATCTGCGACAACAACTCGTTGAGCACAACTTTCAATTTGGCCAACTGCAGCAGCCTGAGCGACGTCTCAATTGCCAACAACAAGATTAGCTCAATCTATTTGCCGGGCAACTCAAAAACCAATAGTTTGAACGTGTCAAACAATCAGCTCGGTCTCGGTGCGCTGCCTTTGCGTGCCGTGCGTCCAACGCAGCTCTCGTTTAATCCGCAGGCTCCCGTTGATATTTCAGGCTATGACAACGTGAAGAAAAAAGACGGCGTGCCTTACATGCCAGTGGCTGAATGGGCCAAGCGTCGCGAAAACGGTATTGATTTGACCGAATTGCGCAACATCGGCGTGACGTCAACCAGCACGGGTACGACGGAAGGTGTCGTTACTTGGTATGCCATCGAAAACGGCGAAGAGAAGGAACTTAAGCCGGGACGTACGTCTGCAGCCATGAACGACTACTTCGCACAGGGTGCTAAATATAATTTCTTCACTCCGCACGCCAAAGTGTTTGCACGCATCGTGGCCAACTCGGTATATAAAGACGACAACATCAGCATCAACACCAGCGTAATCGCCGTGGGCGAAGATATGACCACTGGCATCGGCCAGGTTGTCAACGAAAACGGCACGCTCCAGATTGCCACTTCACGCGGTAGCCTTACCCTCCAGAGCGAACGCGCCATCAGCGTAACGGTTCGTGCGCTCAACGGCAAGACGGTATGGGCCGGAACGGTCAATGGCGTTGAAACCATTTCGCTCCAGTCTGGCGTTTACATCGTGAACGGACAGAAAGTGGTGCTCTGATAAGCGCTCATAGATTTCGATAGCTTTAAACCAACGACAGCACTCGTCTTCTGTGCGCTGTCTGATTTATTCCAAAAAACATCAAACGATGAATATTTTCAAAAACTTATTATACGGCTCCTTGGTGATGGCTTCTCTCACGACAGTGCCTGCTTTCGCGCAGAACACACTGCCTGAAGGTTCTCTCAAGATGATTGTAACGCCACACAACCAGAGCATCAATAGTTACGAGCGTACACTCTGCCTCAACATCAAGGCCAACGTGAAATACACGGTGAGCAGCGACCAGAGCTGGGTGAAGGTGCGCAAAGGTTCCGACAATTCGGTTTACGTTCACGTAGACCAAAACTATGCTATGGAGGCTCGTTCGGCCAATGTAGAGTTTGTGAGCAACGACGGCAAGATTTCGCAGACACTCGTCGTGACGCAGGCTGCCGATGGTTCGGCTGCCGAACTCCCGACAGACGTTCGCATCTATCCGTCTTCGGCAACAGACAACACGCATGCTAATTCGGGCAACGACGGCGGTGTGGCATACACTTATGACAACGACTTGTCAACGCTCTACCACTCGGCTTACAGCCCAAGTAAGTTTGTCGTGTCGCAGACCAATCCAGCGATTCTGACCTACAACTTCAAGAATGTCAGCAACATCGACTACATGACCTACGTTCCGCGTCAGAGTGGCGCCAATGGTAACTTCGGTAACTTCAGCGTTTACTATAAGCTCCAGGGCGACACTGAATATAAGCACTTCGGCGATTTCAACAACAACGGAAGCAACAACGAATACACTGTTAAGTTTAACGGTGCCCTCGTTAACCCAATTTCTGTTCAGGTCCGTGTTTACGACGGTACGCTGGGCTACGCTTCTTGTGCTGAAATGAAGTTCATGCAGGACGGCGGCGCTTCAACGGCCTTTGATATCTTCGCCGACAAACTCCTCACTTCTTTGAAGAAGGACGTGACCCTCGACGAAATCGAAGCCATTTCGAATCCGTTCGTGAAAGGCCTTGCTCTGAAACTTTATGACGGTTCTTACAACAAGAAATACCGTGTGGCAGAATTTCCCTGCTTGCTCAGCGTTCAGGCGTTGGCTGCAAAATGGAATGTCGATGGCAAATACTACGACCAGATGGCTGGCGTGACGGGCATCAGCTTCGCTCCGGGCACTTATGCCATTGCTTGCGAAATGCCAGAAGACCGCACGGCAAAGCTGAAGATCGTTTCTTGGTACAACGGCAAGAAGGGCGACAGCTTCGACGGTGGTAATCCGCAAACGGCTACCTTCACCCTCAAAAACGGTTTGAACGTCATCGAATACCAGCCGACGAAGATGGGCTTGACCTATTATGGCGCTTGGGATGATGCTTTCAACGGTCTCGGCTACATCGTTTATGACGATGACACGGATCCAGACGCTGTTGCTCCGTTGAAGGTTCACTTCATCAACGCTGTTGTCAACGGTTACCTCTCTGAAGACCTCAGCAATGAGGAGATGCATGAGCTGACTGGCAATGCCAAGAACTCTCACATGGACGTTGTTTCGAAGAAGGTTCACGCCGTTTGGTCTTCCAAGGGCTTGCACAGCTTCTGTAAGTCAACCACTGGCGGCCTCGGCTATAAGCAGTACATGAACGTGCTCGACTCTCTGATCGTTTGGGAACACGACGTGCTCGGCTTCACGAAGTACAACCTCGTTCCGAAGAACCGCACCTTCGCTTATGTCAACTATACTTACTACATGTTCCAGGGTGGCCTCGGCGTTTCCTTCCACATTGACCAGGAAAGCCGCGTGCTCAACTGCAACACGTTGATCAACCGCGATGACGACGCCATCTGGGGTCTTAGCCACGAGTGGGGACACCAGCATCAGCTCCACCCATACTTCTGCTGGACGGGTACGACGGAAGTCACCAACAACGTGAACTCTTACTACAACGTCATGAAGATGGGCTACCGCACCAGCGATAAAATCGATGCCTGGAAGCCTGCACGTAAGCACTTCATTGACGACAACCTCTCTGGCGTGACAATTGCCAGCGATGCCCGTAAGAAGGCTTACGATAATGTTGGCGGTTTGAGCTGGAACGCTGACTACTATGCTCTGGGTCAGGAAATGAAGGACAACACCATTGTTAAGCAGTCTGAAAACCTCGTGAAGGGCTTGAGCATCCATGAAGTGGGCGTTGGTGAAACGCTTTGCCCGTATATCATGTTGAACAACTACTTCACGGTGGTTAAGAACATGCCAGACTTCACGCCTGATATGTATGAAGCACTTCGTCAGACCGACAAAGACGGCGGTTCTAACATTGAAAAGAAAGACGGCGTCGACAAGTACGAACTCGTTGCCTCTGCTCAGAACAACGACAAGAACAATGGTTTGGCTCGCTTGAAGGCTGCATATCCAAACTCAATTTGGACGAAGTACATCACTGCTGGCCACACTTCACGCAACACCAACTCTATGCCGTTCGTGCTCAACTACATCCGCAAGGCAAGCCGCCTCTCTGGCTACAACCTCTTCCCGTTCTTCGAACGTTGGGGTTTCCTCCGTCAGGTTGCCATGTACATCGGCGACTACGGCAACGGATGGTGCGTCTTCCCGAAGGCTGCCTACGACGAGTTTAAGGCCGATATGGACGAACTCGTAGAGAAGGGCGTTCTGCAGGAAATGCCAGAAGGCATGGTTGAAGAAATCTCCAATACGGCAGATCGCTTCATGCCAAAACCTGTATTCCCCAACTGATAGCAATTATTGCTGAACAGAATAATATAAACCGGGTGATTCCTCGCAAAGGGGAATCATCCGTTTTTTTTGTAATGGTGAAAGAATAAGTTGAGCAATTTTGACCTGTATTTTTGTTGGTGTTTTCTCGCGTGGCTGGCCATTTGATAAACCATTCATTCCGACCATCCGACAAGTTTTTTGTAAATTTGCAGAAAACGTCAAACATCAGCCTATGCTCATCACCTATACCTTCTTTCAGCATGCCTTGCTCGGCAGCCTTTTGGCCTGTTTGCTCTGCGCTATGGTCGGCACCTATGTCGTGACGCGCCGCATGGTCATCATGGGCGGCGGCATGGCCCACGCCTCCTTGGGCGGTGTTGGCTTGGGCGCCTATTTCGGTTTCTCGCCCCTTGTCGGCGCCGCCGTCTTCGCCCTCCTCTCCGGTTTGGGCATTGGGGCGCTTTCTAGCAAGAAGCGCGTGCGGGAAGATTCCGCCATCGCCCTGCTTTGGACACTCGGCATGAGCATCGGCATCCTGTTTTCCTACCTCACGCCGGGCTTCATGACCGACCTCCCCGCCTACCTCTTTGGCGATGTGCTCTCCATCACGCAGAGCGACCTCTGGCTGATGGGCATGCTGACCGCCCTCACCTTCCTCTTCTTCAATCGTTGCCTCGACGCCATCATCCTCGTTGCCTACGACCGCGATTTCGCCCGCACGCAGCGTCTTCCCGTCCGCACGCTCGAAACCATCATGACGGCCCTCATGGCGCTCACCATCGTGGGTTGCCTCCACATGGTCGGCATTGTCCTCGTCGTGTCGCTCCTCTCCGTGCCGCAGATGACGGCGGCCCTCTTCGCCCGCACCTTTCGCGGCATCCTCCTCCTCTCAGCCCTCATCGGCTATGCCGGCTGCTTGGGCGGCCTTTGGCTCTCCTATGCCGCCAATGTGCCGAGTGGAGCCGCCATCATCCTCTGTGCCATCGCCATTTACTTCCTGGCAAGAGCAATAAAGTGGCTGCAGAAACGTTTTAATAGGTAATGGCATATATTATAAGAATATTTTTGACCACCTACTTAACATCGGAAAACCCCCTCCATCCCCACACAAGACAAGCATTATATTTTGTGAAACATAGTTCCAGACATATCCTGTTCGGCATCTTGGCAACATTTCTGCCGCTGCTTCTCCTGACCTCGTGTTCCATCAAGAAGAACACGGGTGCAACGCGTTTTTGGCAGTCGTTCAACACGCGCTTCAATGTCTATTTCAACGGCAGCGAGGCTTATAAGGCAGGACTCGAAGAAAAGGAAAAAGGAAACAAGGACAATTACACCGAGACCTTGCCGCTTTTCCCTGTCGGCAATGAGAAGTCGAAGACGCTCGGCAAGAGCAATTTCGAAACGGCAATCACCAAATGCCAAAAGGCCATCCAGCTCCACAGCATCAAGCGCCGCCCCATCGTGAAGGGCAACAAGCGCAAGTCGCCGAAGATGAAGGCCTATCTGAGCCGCAAGGAGTTCAACCCATTTTTGAAGAATGCCTGGCTACTGATGGGCAAGGCGCAGTTCCAGAAAGGAGACTTCCTGGAGGCCGCAGCCACCTTCTCATATATCGCCCGCCAGTATGCCGCCGAACCGCTGGTGGCTGCCGAAGCCCGCATTTGGCTGGCCCGCTGCTACACGCAGGAAGACTGGTTTTACGATGCCGAAGACGCCCTCAAAAGGGCGGGGCGTGACTCGCTGACGGCGCGTCTGCAGCGCGAGCAGACGGTGAGCATGGCCAACCTCCTGCTCAAACAAGGCCGCCTTGAAGAGGCGTTGCCCTATCTGCGGCAAACGGCACGCTGGGAACGCAGAAAAGCGCAGCGTGCCCGTCTTTATTTCTTGCTCGCTCAAGTGGAGACGTCGCTCGGGCATGCCCAGGCGGCCTATAAGGCATACGGAAAATGCCTGCGCCAGTCGCCGCCCTACGAAACGGCCTTCAACGCCCGCATCCGTCAAACGGAAGTCCTGGCCACGGGGCGCAACGCGCAGAAAATGCTTAAACGTCTGCGCCGCATGGCACGCTCGGCAAACAATGCGGAATATCTCGACCAGGTCTATTATGCCATCGGAAATATCCATCTCGCAGCCGCCGACACGGCCAACGCTGTGAAAGCCTACGAAACGGGGCGAACGAAGGCCAAGCGTGCTGGCGTGGAGAAAGGCGTGTTGCTGCTGAAACTCGGCGGCGTTTATTGGGACTTGGGGGCTTACGACAAGGCACAGACGTGTTACGCCGAAGCCATCGGCCTCATCGACAAGACCTATCCAGGTTATGAAGACATCACGCGCCGCTCAACGGTGCTCGATGAACTGGTGCCGTACACTTCGGCCGTGCATCTCCAAGACAGTCTGCTCTTGCTGAGCACCATGCCCGAAGCGCAACGCAACGAGGCCATCGACCGCGTCATCAAAGACCTCAAACACCGCGAGGAACTCGAGCGTCGCAGCAAGGCCGACTCCATTGCGGAGGCTCGTCGCAGCGAAAACGGTGGGAATGCCAGTGGCGGAAATGCCGGCGGCAACCGCAACAACAATTCGCAACAGCCCAACAGCCAGAATGCGCAGACGTGGTATTTCTACAACCCGACGATGGTCAACCAAGGCAAACTGGATTTCCAGAAGCGTTGGGGACGGCGTAAGAACGAAGACAACTGGCGCCGCTCAAACCGCACGGTTTTGGCCACGGCGGAGTCGGACGAATATGACTATGCCGCCGACGACTCCATCAGCAACGCCAACGCTTCTGCCGAGGCCGCAGATTCCACGGCAGACACGGCGGCCGCTGACTCCATTGCCGAAGACCCACACACGCGCGAGTTCTATCTGAAGCAGATTCCTTTCACGCCAGAGGCGAAGACAGCTTGCCACGACATCATACAAGACGGCCTCTACAACGCTGGCCTCATTGAGAAAGACAAACTGGAGGACTTCCCCCTGGCCGCAAAGACCCTGAAGCGCCTGCAACGCGAATATCCCGAGTTTGAGAAGATGGCCGATGTCTATTATCAGCTCTTTCTGCTCTATTCGCGTTGGAACAAACCGGCGGAGGCCGATGCTTATCGGGCGCTCATGGCGCAGCAATATCCCGACGACGCGATGACGCGGCTCATCAACGACCCCGACTTCGAGCGCAACGCGCGTTTCGGAAAGGCCATCGAAGACTCGCTCTACACGGCCACTTATGAGGCCTACCGCCAGCACCAAACCGATGTGGTGGCGCGAAACTTTGCACTCTCCACCAGTAAGTTCCCCAACGGTGCCAACCGTCCGAAGTTCATCTTCGTGCATGCGCTCAGCCAAATTGGACATGCCGACAACAAAGACATCATGGCAGAGTTGCGTGAACTCGTTAGCAAATACCCCGACAGCGACGTGAGCGAAATGGCGGGTCTGCTCGTGAAGGGCCTTGAGAGCGGCCGTCTGCTGACGGGCGACGGCACAGGTCTCGGTTCGCTTTGGTCACACCGCAGTGCGGAGGCCAATGCCGCCGTTGATGAAGCGGGGCACCGCAAGGAACTGACGACCGACAAAGATGTCCCCTTCATCTGCATCGTGGCCTACCCGACAGGCAGTTTGCCCGACGGACAAGTGCTCTACGACCTGGCGCATTTCAACTTTACGGGTTTCAAGGTGCGTAATTTCGACATCGCCCAAGTGCGCGATCCGCAAATCACCCAGTTGCGCGTGGCGGGTTTCAACTCCTTCGGCGAGGCACACCTCTATGCGCAACAGCTCTTTGCCGATGCCCGCTTTGCTGCCGACATGAAAAAAGCCCGCCTCGTCATCATCTCAGCAAGCAATGCCGAACTGCTCGGAACAACCTATAGTTTCGACGACTATCAGAAGTTCTACGACCAGCACTTCGCACCGCTGAAACTCGCGCCGCAGCTTCCGCTTGACCTCCAGGAAGGCCCAGTGGAACAGCACTACGAAGACGAATACACGCCGGAGGAACTGGAACAGATGAACGGCAAGAAAACCGATACTGACGACTCTGACGATGACGGCGAATGGTATTCGCCGTTGTGAGAGATAGGGCGCTCATAAAAACTATTATAGTTTGGCAGCAACGCCCTCGCATCGAAGATATGCGCTGGCCCGCACAGTCGTCTGTTGCGGCGCCAGCATTGTAGCTCACTTTGCTCGCAAAGTGAGGGCCAC
>ERZ791912.98-NODE-98-length-62056-cov-67.854696_pt1 | contig 62056 bp, 72 predicted proteins | sample MGYA00510141_ERZ791912 | MGnify/ENA primary metagenome ERZ791912 (study PRJEB30046, sample SAMN00792082) | human gut metagenome | study: EMG produced TPA metagenomics assembly of the A metagenome-wide association study of gut microbiota in type 2... | reverse complement strand
TGCGGATAGTGACAGATACTCTCTTATCGTCCCCGAAGGGGGCGAACAGGAGCAATACTGGATGTGGTTCGCCCCCTTTGGGGACGCTTTCTCCCTACTATTGGTTGTCCGCAGGTTCCATGACCTTCGGTCATTCCACCAGCGGTTATTGAAAGTTGGCCCCCTTCGGGGACCGGAGGTTACTTGCGAAACTTAAATATATTTAAATAAACATTCTTATACATTAAGTTTTGATTTGTTTTTCATACTTTTGCATCAATCAATTTTAATATAGTGGCCTATGAAACGTATACTGATTATTTTTGGGATCCTTTTGGGTTTGCTTTCATCTTGCAAGGATGACGATGTGCCGCAGCCTACGATTCTGCGGGGAAGCCTGATGGAAGGAACTTTTGTGGCTTCGAAAGGAATGTTTAAGTTGAATGGTAAGGAAGTTTCCTCTAATGACGTGACATTGAAGTTCGAAAGTTGGGGAGGAAAGGATTCTGCCTATTACACCCTGACGATATATGGATTGGTTCCTTATGAGAATCGAGGGATAAATACTACGGTTTTGATTTCTCCGAAGGAAAATGAAATAGAGTTTGAGGGTGATGATATCCATGGCTCTTTCAGACCAACTCTAAGCAATGATAGTATCAAGGGGTATCAATTGGCGGCAGATTATACACTCAAACAGAACAATAAGCCTCTTTTAGATAATCTTTTTGTGTTTAATAATACAAAATCCTGTCATACTTATGCTAATGAACTGGATGGTGATATTGAGGTCGATGGCATTCGTTATTCAAGGCAGGGATTGCTGGATAATCTCTGTGAGCAAATTGCAAAGCTAAATGCAAAGTCAGATTCTTGCATGAAACTGAGTTTTCATAACGATCTTACGATGGATATTACTTCGCTTAATAATAGGGCAGGAGTAACCGTAGAGGATAGTTTGATGAAGGTTAAGTTCTGGGATTGGGGCTCAGAGGCAACTTTGGAATTTACCAGAGAACAGGCAGAGAAGTTTGTGGCAAAATGGCTGAACGATAGGGAACCTGAAGCTTGGGTCGACTATGTGTTTGCCCGTTATGATTCTACCGAAAGGTATGCCTTAAATGTCTGTTGGTGCTTAAATGAATATGATGATAAGAAAATATTCTGGTATTGTTTGGCACCTGATTTTAGACTTCGTGCCTTGTTTGTGTTGATAAATGGTAAATTTAAGGATACTCTTTCTGAAGAAGAACTAAGAAAGATAAAGGCTGCCTATACCGTGATTCGTCAAGATGGGGTAAATGAAAGACTATTGCCGTTCTGGCATTCTGAATTTCGTTATATTTCCGCTAGACGTACCGCCGGATTTGCATGCTTGGAAGAAAATATATTTACCGACAACATCCTCCAGTTCCAGCTTCGCAAGGAGACTGCCAAGCTTAATCCTGAGGCTTGGCTGGGAAGATAAATGCATAAATATGATGCAGTCGGTAGTGTTTTTACTGCCTGGTTGCTGTAGATGATAGAAAAGAAGCCTCCAATCGATTGGTTCGATTGGAGGTTTTTTATTGCTTGCAAGAGAGATGGTTACTTGCAATTTACCTGATGACGTAACAAAAGCTTTTTCTCATGTAACTTTTTAATATCTTTTAGATATTATTTGAGAGCTAAATCAATTTTAGGTTGTAATTTTGCACCCGAAATTTTGAAATAAATATAATAACTAAAAAAGAAGTTTTATAAATATGAAGCATTCATGAAAAGATGTATAGGACTATTCTTATACTGTTGGCTCCTTATCATTTTGTTTACTTCTTGCATTTATGAAGACTATTCCGGTTGTCCGCAAAAGGATGGCCGTAAAATGGTGCGGATTAATGTGGATTGGCATTTGTTTGATAAAGAGGTGCCTACTGGTATGACGGTCATGGTGTTTCCCTGGTCAGGTGGTGCTCCGCATACAGTCTTGACTAATGAGATAACTCATGCCGACTTTTCCTTAGAACCTGGAAAATATCATGTACTGGTATTCAACCAAAGTACGACCGAGTTTGGTACACTCGACTTTCAGGGAATGGACTCTTACGAGACAGCGCGAGCTGTGGTACAGCATACAACATCGCGCTGGTACTCGCGTGGAGATAATGAATTGATTGGGGTTCAGCCCGAGTGGCTTGCCTCTGATAAACTCGATGAATTCGATGTTTCTGGAGACTATTCTGAGGCTACTTTAACGCCAAGGAATGTGCTTTCGCATATCCAGGTCAACGTGAAAGTTCCAAGTATAGGATACCTGTATTCTGCGAGAGGATCCTTAACTGGTATTTCAGAAGGTTTTCTGCTGGGACAGGGGAAGCCGCTTCAGAGTAAGGTGACTTATCTTCTGGAGACCTGGACGAAAACGATAGATGAGAATGACGCGACACTAGGAACGTTGAAGACATCGGTTAAATGTTTTGGACTACCAGAAACCACCCATTCAGATGCTGAAAACAATAAGTTGTCCCTTTCTGCTTTGTTGATAGACAAAAAGACGCAGGTAGATCATCAGTTTGCGGTAGGAGATAAGTTTAAGAAAGATGAAAATTCATCGGAGTTAGGTTATGTTATTTCTCTCCATGTAGATGTTAAGGTGCCGAAACCATTACCTGAGGTGAAGCCTTCGGAAGGAAGTTCTGGCGGTTTTGACGTCACGATCAAGGATTGGGGTAAACCTGAGGATATTGATATGGAACTGTAGAAATAGTAAAGAGATAAGAAACATATAAAAATAGTAAAGATAGTAATAATAGATTAGTTTAATTTAAAACAGATATGTATAAGAAATTTTTTATGGGTATTGCTGCAATGGCAGCGTTGACATTGGTAAGTTGTTCAAGCGATGACTTGAATAGTCTTTCAGACAATTCTTCTAAGAATGAGGCTATCAGCTTTGATGGCTATTTGGGAAGAAGTGCAGTTGCTGTAAATGGTTCACGTGGTAGCGTGGAGACGAAGGAGACGCTTAAGACTGATGGTTTTGGTGTGTTTGGTAACTATAACTCTACGGGGGGGGCAGAAGTTTGGTTCTAATTTGTTCAACAATGAGCAGGTAACTTTTTCTAGTTCTCCGGAACCTGCAAAGTGGACATATACAAATACTAAGTATTGGCCAACAGAAGGTCATATTGATTTCTTGGCGTATGCTCCATATTCAGAAGGAACGAAGTTAATAAATAATACATCTATTGAATTTACTGTAGTAAATAATGTTGCTGGCCAGAAAGATTTGTTGTGGGCTAATGCTAAGGATCAGACAAAGGAAAAAAACTCTTCTCCAAAAAAGGTGGAATTCAAATTTGCTCATGCTTTGTCTAGACTTGGTTATTCAGTAAAATTAAAGGAAGCTTATACTGGCGCAACTATTACATTGAAGAAGATTACATTGGCAGGATCTGCTACAGAACCAACAAAAGAAGCTTTCTACACAAAGGGTACCATAGATTTGTCTAAGACTTCTTCTGATGCAAATCTTTGGACAATATCAACTCCTGCTGAAAAGCAGAATTTTAATTGGTTCTCTGCTACTCAGGCATTAAGTACAACTGTTTATAATAATCCTAATACAGAATATTTGTTTGTTATTCCGCAGGATTTCTCTCAAAAAACATCTGGTGCTGATGAACTTTATGTCATTGTAGAATACACCGTAGAATTGCCCCTTCAAACTGGAACAACAGGACCAATGACAACTAGTGTTTCTAGGAAGCTTGAAAAGAACTTCGAGCAGGGTAAGGCATATATGATTAACTTGACCATTGGTCTGACTCCAATCGAATTCGATGCTGAAGTTACACCTTGGGGTAATGATGATTCGAGCGATATTACCTGGAATTAATCGTATTGAGTAAAAATAAAGAATTAATAGATATCATAAGATGAAGTTTCTTCGTTTAGCCTTTTATGTTTTGATAGCACAGCTGGTATTATCTGGTTGTGCGGGCGAAGCCGTGGAAGAAACTTCATCTTCTTCATCTTCTGAAATCAACTTTGATGCTTATCTGGGTCGGAATGCTTCAACCCGTTCTGAAGTAACCGATAATACTCATCTCAAAGGGACGGAAGGTAACTCCGGATTTGGTGTCTTTGCAAGATACAACTATAATGGGAAAATCTTATCTCTGCTGGATACTGAACACGTAACCTGGAATAAAGATCAAAATCATTGGGAATATACAAATACCCGATATTGGCCAAGTGAAGGATCTGTGGATTTCTATGCCTTTGCGCCTTATAGTGATCAACCAAAACTGATAAGTCCTCCTAATAAAAACGAACCTAATCCAACTTGTATATATTTTCCTTCTAATGTGTCTCCTGTAGATTTGGTGTGGGCTAATGCTAAGGATCAGACAAAGACAAATGAACCTGTTAAATTTACTTTCAAGCATGCATTGGCTCGTTTGGGCTTTGATATCACAGCCAATCAGGATTTAGAGGAAAATGGTGCAGTTATAAAAGTTAAAGAGGTGAAACTATATGGCGCCGATGAAATATCAGGCGTCTTTGTTATGGCGGGCTATCTGAATCTTGAAAATGGAGCTTGGACTCTCGCCGATAATGGTATTAGATGGTTTTATACTTGGACACCAGATGGTAAAGTAGATGTCAATGAAAATGTCAATGAAAATGTCAATGAAAATGATGGTACCGTATTAAAGTTAAGTGCATCTCAGTTAGACCATGAACATGGTATAATAACAAATGATGCCGATTCTTATATCTTTATAATCCCTCAGGTGAAGTACTTTCCGTTTTATCTACAGGTAACTTATAAGGTAAAGCAGGGAGATTTTGAGGAAGAGGTGACGGTAAGGAAAAATCTGCTAGATGTTCGTAATCCGCCAGGAGATCCTAATCCGTCTTTTTCGTTTGAAATGGGAAAAGCGTATGTCTTTCATTTGAAACTTTCACTTGATCCTATCAATTTCAACGTAACGAATGATGTCGAGCCTTGGAAAGGGGGTGAACGATGAAACAATGTTTTTATAAGGATAATCGGGAATATGAAGCGGAATATTTATAGTTATAGTAAGTTATGGATGATTTTCTTTGTCTTGATGGGTGCAGCCTGTACCAATCAGGTGGAGGATGCTATTCCTGTATCTGGTCAGCCTATTGAGTTTTCTGTGCAATCAGATTGGAAGGAAATTCCCAATACTCGCTTGAATGATGGTAAAATGAATTTTGGCGCAAAAGACACGATTCAGATTTTCGGCTTTCATACATCTCTTAAAAATGAGGTTCAGAAGTTTATGTATCGTGTAGGTGATCGGGCTAGAGGTCAGAAAGTAGGATTTGATGGTAAAAAATGGAATTATTCACCCAAGCGTTTCTGGCCTAAAGAGGGAACGCTAGATTTTTATGCCAGTTATCCAGATTACTCTGTTCTCAATGAGAAAGGTAAGATGACTTATGTGCAGCCGAATTTCAATCCTTTGGGAGTTGATCTGTTGTGGGGCTTAGCTACCAATCGTGATTGTGCAAAGGTGCGTAAGGAAACCGTAAAGATCTGGATGGTGCATGCCTTGGCTAGGGTGGATATCCGTTTTGACTCCTCTTTGGGTAAAATCAGACAAGCTATAGTCTCGGCTTACAAATCAGGCTATTTCTTAAATGCCAAATCGGATGGAATTCCTCTTTGGGAAGTTGATGATAAAACGGATATTAAAGCTACCATTTCTCCTGATCAAGGATTGACGACAATTGATGATGCTACCGTTTTTATCTTGCCGGATAAGATTACGGGACTCATACTGACTAAGCTTGATGGGACAGAGATTGATGCTTCTGAAGAAATAAAGAAGTATACGTTTGAAGCAGGAAAGGTATATAATCTCAAGATATCAAAAGGAGTACAGAAGAAGAATACAAATAGCCGTTCTATAGCAATGTCTGTCCGTTGTGTTTCAGAATAGCGAAAAATGACTTGAATGTGCTAGGACGTAGTGCTAATAATATAAATATTATTAATTCAAGTTTAGCAAGTAACCTCCGGTCCCCGAAGGGGGCCAACTTTCAATAACCGCTGGTGGAATGACCGAAGGTCATGGAACCTGCGGACAAACTAATAGTAGGGAGAAAGCGTCCCCAAAGGGGGCGAATCACATCCAGTCTTGCTCCTGTTCGCCCCCTTCGGGGACGATAATAGAGTATCTGTGACTATCCGCAGGTTCCATTCTTCATCTGCTTTACAGCTTACATGCAGCTCGTTACGCCGAGCGAGGTGGCGATGGCCGACGTACCGCCGGATTTGCATGCTTGGAAGAAAATATATTTAGCCTTAAGGGAAAATAAATTTAGCCTTAAGGGAAAATATATTCAGCCTTAAGGAAAAATATATATGAGGATGTGCCATGGACTTGTGACACATCCTCATAGTTCTTTTTATGTAAGCTTTTTATAATTCCTTCCGTTAGGCGTTAGGGTCCGCAGGAACGCCTGGCGGACTTGCGTATCTCCCTACCGCCTAGCGGACTTGCCTTTATAATTAAGGTGTAGTCAGAACGAATGTCTCTTTCAGATGCTGGCTCCATCCAAGAGTTCCCGGTATTTAGCTACAGCATCCGAAATCTCGCTTATTTTGATAAATTCATCGGCTGAATGGGAGCGGGATGATTCGCCAGGACCCAGTTTGAACGAAGGGAAGTGCATCAGAGCCTGATCGCTGAGGGTAGGACTGCCGAATGGCTTCATGCCCATGGCTACGCATTTCTTAATAAGAGGATGCTCGGGGTCGATGCGTGATGATTTCAGACGGAAGCTGTGTGCCTTTACCTCGCTCTTGAGATGCTGGCAGATAAACTTGTAAACCTCCTCGTTGTCATAGAACTCGTTGGTGCGGATATCCACGAGCATCGTGCACTTATCCGGAATCACATTGTGCTGGGTTCCGGCATTCACCACGGTGAGCGTCATCTTGGTAGGGCCCAGGAACTCGCTCACTTTTTCGAACTTGTAGTCACGAATCCATCGCATATCATCCAATGCCTCGTAGATAGCGTTTACTCCTTCGTTTCTTGCCGCATGTCCGCTCTTGCCGTGAGCAATCACATCCAGCACCATCAATCCCTTTTCTGCTACGGCTGGATTCATACCGGTAGGTTCGCCCACGATGGCAAGGTCGATATGCGGGAGCAAAGGCAGGGCTCGGGTAATGCCATCCTTTCCCGACACCTCTTCTTCTGCAGATGCCAGATAGATAAGATTATACTGCTGAGGCTTTGCGGTCAGCATTCTGAATATCTGGAGGAGCGAACAGAGTCCGCCGCCGCAATCGTTGCTGCCCAAGCCGTAAAGTACACCCTCTTCAACATCCGGTGAAAACGGGTTGCGTGTCCATGAAGCCACAGGCTTCACGGTATCGATGTGGGCGTTGAGCAGCAGGGTAGGACGGCTCTCATCGTAATGAGGGTCGATCATCCAGATGTTGTTTGCCTCACGCTGAGGCTCAAAGCCATAACTGCGGATGGTCTGCTCCATGATGTCGGCAGCATCCTTTTCGTTTCTGCTTACCGATGGGGTGGCGATGAGCTTTTTCAGCAGTTCCACGGCATCGCTAACATATTCTTCTTGTAGCATCATAATCTCTCTTTTTAATATTTTGGGGGCAAAGTTACGAAAAAAAGAGCAGATAATGTGGAAAAAGTATCTTTTTATTTTGTGTTCTTAACAAATTCTATTATCTTTGCATCAGAATATAAATATAAGCTTATGCAGATTAATAGTCATCTTTCGGTACTGGTACATGAACTCGCCAAGAAATGGGGAGAGAAAACTGCTTTAACTTTCAGAAAGTTTGGCAGCGACCAGTGGCAATCGGTTTCCTTCAACCTCTTTTCCTTAAGAGTGAAACAAGTGAGCAATGCCCTTTTGAATCTTGGGGCTAAACCACTCGACAAAATCGCTGTCTTCTCGCAGAACTGTGTGCATTACCTGTACACCGACTTCGGTGCGTATGGTATCAGAGTTACCTCTGTACCTTTCTATGCCAACAGCAGCGAGCAGCAGATTCAATATATGATCAATGATGCGCAGATTCGCTTCCTCTTTGTAGGCGAACAGGAGCAGTATGACAAGGCTCACCGTATCTTTGCCCTCTGTCCATCCCTGGAGCGTATCATCATCTTCGATTCCAGCGTGCGCATCAGTACGCATGACCCTGCCGCCCTCTATTTCAAGGACTTCCTGAAGCTGGGTGAGAATCTTCCTCGCCAGACGGAAGTGGAGAAACTCTACAAGCAGGCAAGTATGGATGATTTGGCTAATATCCTCTATACCAGTGGTACAACGGGCGACAGTAAGGGCGTGATGCTGAAATACAGTCAGTATTATGCTGCTTTGAAGGCAAACAATGAGTGCATTCCTGTTACCGAAAAGGATCGTGTCATTGATTTCCTTCCATTCACCCATATCTTTGAGCGTGGATGGGCCTATCTCTGCTTGAGCGAGGGTGCCCAGCTCATCATCAATACCTATCCGCAGGAGATTCAGGATAGTATGCGAGAGATGCATCCTACCTGTATGTGTAGTGTGCCACGTTTCTGGGAGAAGGTGTATATTGCCGTGAAGGCTAAGATGGACGATGCCGGTCCTATCCAGAAGAAACTTTTCTATCATGCCTTGGCTGTGGGAAAGAAGCGTAACATTGATTATATCGCCAACGGTAAGCGTCCTCCTCTGGCTCTGGAGCTGGAATATAAGATTATCAACAAGACTATCCTGAGTATCGTGCGCAAGCAGTTGGGGTTGGATAATCCTAATATCTTCCCTACAGCAGGTGCTTATGTAAGTCCTGAAGTAGAGGAGTTTGTACATGCCATAGGTATCAATATGGTGGTGGGTTATGGTTTGACCGAGAGTCTCGCCACCGTATCTTGCGATCATCTCGACAAGAAGCGCAGTCTGGGTTCTGTAGGTCGTCCTATCTCCAGCATTCAGATTAAGATAGGTGAGGATAACGAGATTCTTCTCAAGGGTCCTACCATCACACCTGGATATTATCATCGCGATACCACCAATGCGAAGGCATTCGATAAGGATGGATTCTTCCATACGGGAGATGCCGGCTACATGAAGGATGGCGAACTTTACCTGACTGAGCGTATCAAGGACCTGTTCAAGACATCGAATGGTAAGTATATCGCTCCGCAGCAGGTAGAATCGTTGCTCCTGGTAGATAAGTTTATCGATCAGGTGGCTGTTATTGCCGACCAGCGCAAGTTCGTTTCAGCCCTCGTCGTTCCAGAGTTCCGTCTCGTGGAGGATTGGGCTCGTGAGCATCATATCACATTCACCTGCCGTGAAGATTTGTGTGCCAACGAGAAGGTGCAGAAGATGCTGATGGACCGTATTCAGATTCTCCAGCAGCATCTGGCTTATTATGAGCAGATCAAGCGCATTACCCTCCTGGCTCACCACTTCTCTATGGAGTCGGGTGAGTTGACCAATACCTTGAAGATTCGCCGCCCTATCATCAACAAGAACTACAAGGCGGAGATTGACAAGATGTATGAGGAGTAATCTAAAGTTTAAAGTTAAAAGTTAATAGTTAATGATTACAGCTGACCAATTGAAGGATGTGATGGACAGAGCTGACGCTCTGCATCGCTATCTCAATATAGACCAGAAGAAAGTAGAATTCGAAGAGGAGCAGCTCCGCACTCAGGCTCCAGACTTCTGGGAAGACCCGAAGTATGCACAGGAGCAGATGAAGAAGGTGAAAGGTATCCAGAAATGGCTCGACGGTTATAAGACCGTACGTCTTTATGCCGATGAACTGCAGCTTGCCTTCGATTTCTATAAAGACGAAATGGTAACCGAGGAAGAGGTGGATGCCGATTATGCCAAGGCGATAAAAGCCATCGAAGACCTGGAGTTGAAGAACATGCTTCGCCAGAAGGAAGATCCGATGGACTGCGTGCTCAAGATCAATTCCGGTGCCGGTGGTACGGAAAGTCAGGATTGGGCTCAGATGCTGATGCGTATGTATATGCGCTGGGCTGAAGCTCATGGCTACAAGGTAACCATCACCGATATGCAGGAAGGCGATGAGGCTGGTATCAAGAGCGTGACGATGACCATTGAGGGCGGCGAGTTCGCCTATGGTTATCTGAAGAGCGAGAATGGTGTGCATCGTCTGGTGCGTGTATCTCCTTTCAATGCTCAGGGCAAGCGAATGACCAGTTTTGCCAGTGTCTTTGTTACTCCGCTGGTGGATGATACCATCGAGGTGTATGTAGATCCTGCCAAGCTCTCCTGGGATACTTTCCGTTCGAGTGGTGCCGGTGGTCAGAATGTAAATAAGGTGGAGTCGGGTGTCCGTCTGCGTTATTGGTACACAGATCCTGATACGGGCGAGGAGGAAGAAATCCTCATCGAGAACACCGAGACCCGCGACCAGCCGAAGAACCGTGCCAAGGCATTGTTGCTCTTGAAGAGTCAACTCTACGACCGCGCTATGAAGAAGCGCCTCGAAGCCAAGGCGAAGATTGAGGCTGGCAAGAAGAAGATAGAGTGGGGAAGCCAGATTAGAAGCTATGTCTTCGACGACCGCCGTGTGAAAGACCATCGTACCAACTATCAGACCTCTGATGTAGATGGCGTGATGGACGGCAAGATAGATGATTTCATCAAGGCATACCTGATGGAATTCCCAACTACCGATGACGAACAATAGAATTATAACAACCTAAAAATAAGATAACTATGAGTGGAAATAAAGATTTAAGAAGAGCCAAGCATGAGGCTTATCAGAAGAAGCAGGCTGCCAAGGGCGAGAAAGTAGTAAAGTGGATTTTCATCTCTTTGATAGCACTGGGTGCTCTCTTTGCCATCTATGCAGCTTCGATTGCATAATACTTCTATCGCATAATAAGCTTCTATTGCATAAAATGAGTAAGAAATGAGTGGATTGGAAATAGAAAGAAAATTCCTCGTCAAGAAGGGCGACGCTTACAAAAGCGCCGCCTTTTCTAGTAGTCATATCCAGCAGGGATATATTCCGGCTGAAGGGGCTACTGTGCGCGTTCGCACCCGAGACGACAAGGCTTACCTTACTATCAAGGGCAAGTCGGTGAATGGCGGAATGACCCGCTATGAGTTTGAGAAGGAGATTACGATGGACGAGGCGCAGCATCTGCTGCAGCTTTGCCAGGGTGGTGTTATCGATAAGCGCCGCTATCTGGTGAAAAGTGGCAATCATACCTTCGAGGTGGATGAGTTTTATGGTGACAATGAGGGGCTGGTAATGGCTGAGGTGGAACTGGAGAGCGAGAGTGAAGCCTATGAGAAACCCGACTTCATCGGTATGGAGGTAACGGGCGACAAGCGTTTCTATAATTCTCATCTTCTGGGTAATCCTTTCTCGCAGTGGCGTGATACCTTGCCTGAGGAATATCGATAGAAAAAGTGAATAAACTGCCTTTTTTATCCAAAAAAGCATGCTAAAATGCATAAATATTACTAATTTTGTACTTTTGCTTTCAAATATTTCTATTATTTCAGAAATATTTTATAATTTTGCAGGCTGTTATACGAAAAGTTAATGAAATTAGTAAGAAAGAAATAGAAAATGGCAGAATCAAATAGAGGAAGTTTTGGTAGCAAGATAGGAATGATACTTGCTACAGCAGGTGGCGCCGTAGGTTTGGGTAACGTATGGCGCTTCCCTTATATGGCTGGTCAGGAAGGTGGCGCAGCCTTTATCTTGGTTTACATCGGATGCGTACTCCTGTTGGGCATCCCTTGTATGGTTTCGGAGTTTATCATCGGTCGTCATGGTGCTTCCAATACGGCACGTGCCTATACCAAGCTCGCCAATGGAACGGCTTGGAAGTGGGTGGGCTACCTGGAGGTGCTTACGGGCTTCCTGATTACCGGTTACTATGCGGTGGTTTCGGGCTGGTGCCTGCAGTATGTATATGCCAGCATCATGGGCGAACTGCATGGCGACCCAACCTTCGTGGCTAATTACTTCAAGGAGTTTTCTGTCGATCCTATCCGTCCGGTGATGTGGACGGTGGCAATCTTCCTGATTTGTCACTTTGTGATTATCCATGGTGTGCGCGGAGGAATCGAGAAGGCATCCAAGGTGATGATGCCGCTTCTGTTCATCCTGCTTCTCATTATCGTGGTGTCTTCCTGTCTGTTGCCGGATGCGGGAAAGGGTATCGAGTTCCTGCTGAAACCTGATTTCGGAAAGGTGGATAGGAATGTATTCCTCAATGCTTTGGGACAGTCGTTCTATTCCATGAGCATCGGTATGGGTTGTATCTGTACGTATGCATCTTATTTCAGCCGACAGACCAATCTCCTGAAATCGGCGATTCAGATTTCTGCCATCGACTTGATGGTAGCGGTATTGGCAGGATTGATGATTTTCCCTGCAGCTTTCTCGGTGGGTATCTCTCCGGATAGTGGTCCGTCGCTTATCTTCATCACCTTGCCGAATGTCTTCAACGAGGCGTTTGCATCGATGCCGGTATTGGGATGGATTATCTCGCTGATGTTCTACGTGCTTCTTTCTGTGGCTGCGTTGACATCGCTGATGTCGCTCCACGAGGTGAATACTTCTTTCTTCTATGAGGAGTTGAAGATTGACAGAAAGAAGGGTGCCATGATTGTTACGGTATCTTGTGCCATCATCGGTGCATTCTGTTCACTCTCTTTGGGAGCTACGGATAAACTGTCGTTCGGCGGCAAGGCTTTGTTCGATTGGTTCGACTTCGTAACGGGACAGTTGTTCCTTCCTACGGGAGGTCTTCTCACCTGTTTGTTCCTGGGCTGGTATGTTCCGAAGAAGGTGGTGAAGGATGAGTTTACTAACTGGGGAACCTTGAAGGGACAGGTATTCCATGTCTATCTCTTCCTGATCAAGTTTGTTTGCCCTGTCCTCATCTTCCTGGTATTCCTGCACCAGTTTGGAGTCTTCGGATAGGTGCCTTTAATATAAGGTGTCAGAGTAGTTAGTCATGCGCCCTGTAAGGGCAGAAGCATAAAAATCATAAGAAACAATGGAGAGTAGAGGAAATTTCGGAAGTAAATTGGGCGTCATTCTCGCCACGGCAGGTTCTGCGGTAGGTTTGGGAAATGTATGGCGCTTTCCTTATATGGCAGGTCAGAATGGAGGTGCCGCCTTCATCCTTATCTACCTGGTGTGCATCATCCTGCTGGGTTTGCCTGGCATGATGAGCGAGTTTATCATTGGTCGTCATTCGGCTTCCAATGCGGCACGGGCTTATAGCAACCTGGGTAAGCATAAGGCTTGGGGAACCGTGGGACTGGTGGGTGTCATCACCTCCATGATTATCCTGGGTTTCTATGCCGTAGTGGCAGGCTGGTGCCTGCAATATCTGTATGCCAGCATCATGGGTGGCGTTCATGGCGACCCGGAGTATGTGAAGACCTACTTCCAGACCTTCTCCTCCGATCCTATTCGTCCTACCTTATGGGCGGTGGGCTTCATCCTGCTTACCCATGCGGTGGTGGTAAGAGGTGTCCGCAATGGAATCGAGAAGGCATCCAAGATTCTGATGCCGCTGCTTTTCATCCTGCTCATCGTCATCGTCATTGCCTCCTGCTCTTTGCCGGGAGCGATGAAGGGCGTGCAGTTCCTCTTCCATCCTGATTTCTCTAAGGTAGATGAGAACGTGCTGCTCGAAGCTTTGGGACAGGCATTCTTCTCCCTGAGCTTGGGAACAGCCTGTCTGTGTACATACGCATCTTACTTCAGTCGCCAGACCAATCTTCTGAAATCTGCCAGTCAGATTGTGGTGATAGATACCGTGATTGCTGTATTGGCAGGATTGATGATTTTCCCGGCAGCTTTCTCGGTGGGCGTGCAGCCGGATAGCGGTCCGTCGCTTATCTTCATCACTTTGCCTAATGTGTTCCAGCAGGCGTTTGGTGATATGCCTGTGGCAGGTTACATCATCTCGGTATTGTTCTATGCTCTGTTGGTATTGGCGGCACTCACTTCTACCATCTCCATGCACGAGATTGGTACGGCGATGATTTATGAGGAACGCAAGATAACCCGTTCCAGGGGAGCGTGGATAGAGACCGTCACCTGCAGCATCATAGCCGTATTCTGTTCTCTTTCCCAGGGAGCAGTTCCAGGATTGGGCTTCTTCGGCAAGGATTTCCTTACCAATTGTGATAACTTCACGGCGCAGCTGCTGATGCCGCTGGCATCCATCATCACCTGTCTCTTCCTGGGCTGGTATGTTCCGAAGAAGATTGTGCGTGATGAGTTTACCAACTGGGGTACGGTGAGTGGCAGGTTATTCCCTGTCTTCCTCTTTATGATCCGTTTCGTCAGTCCTATCTGCATCCTCCTTATCTTCCTCCATCAGTTTGGAGTAATCTAGAAGATTTTAGAAGCAGACATAAGGTTGGAGCCTTTCTATTTCATCAGGTGGAAAATCCTTGAGGAGTTTCAGCTCTTCCAGACTTTTGATAGGACCTCTTTGTCTTCGGTAATCGCAGATTTCCTTAGCCTGATAGAAGTTGATGTAGGGATGATTGCGAAGCTGGTTGAGGGTAAGCTTGTTGATGTTGAGCCGGTGGATGTGTTCGGCATCAATCTGGATGAAGCTGATGGCAGCTTCCGGGAAACCGTCGATTTCTTCCAGTTGCTCGGCAGAAGCGAAGCCTCCAAGTTTGTCTCTATATCTGACGATGGTGCGGGCATAGTAGCTGCCGATGCCCGGAATCTTCATCAGTTCCGTGGTGTCGGCATTGTTGATGGCGATGTGTTCGCCCTCCTTTAACTTGTGGGGATAATTGTATACCTTGGATTCCCTTTCATCATACCCCCTATTATAATAAGGTGTATGTCTTCTTTCCCTGCGCTCATATCTTTCATTTCCGTAAAACTCGGAGGCTTGCTTGAAATCATCTGCTATTCGGATGAAGGGGAGCAGGGCTTCGAAGGTTCTCTTGGTGATGCCATAAACGCGGGCAAAGTCGGATGGACGGGAGAAGGCTCCTCCTTTCTCTCGGTATCGGTAGATGCTTCTGATTTGCCAACTCTTCAACCCCAGTCGCTTGAAGGTGGTAGAATCGGCAGTGTTCGGGTCAAAGGGAAAGAGTTCGTGCACCTTTCCTTCTTCCTGATAATACAGAGGATGCTGGGAGGTGGCTTGTTGGATGAGAGCCTGCTGGGAGGAATCACGTAGAGTGAGCGGTTGCCCGGTAGTATCTTTTGATGCAGACACGTCTCTTCCGTCATCGGAACCTCCGATGACGACCACAAGAGAAAGGCATACGATGAGAATGGCTAGCAAGGCGAAGACGGCTTGTCGGTCATTCTTGGAGAGGTAAAATAGGTCTTTTATGTTCATAAGTCCCACTTTTTGGTGAATAGTCGGGATTACTGGACTGCATTGAGTCCATTTCCTTTCTATAACACATTGATAATCAAGATACCATATCTGATATTTTATACATTAGGTTCCGATTTTTCGCTCTCTTATAAGGTGTAGCAACCGCCTATATACTAGTCGGTTGCAACAAGGAATAAGAGAGGGGAAAATCTTTTTTTTATCGCTGTACGAAGTTTTGGGTCAGAAGCTGTACCTGGTTCCGTAGCCAGGTAATCTGCTCTGCCTGTTGGTCGAGCATCACCTTCTGGTTGTTAATGACTCCCATCAACACATCCGGACTGCTGTTGATGTTAACAGTAGAATTGCTGATGTGATGCACATTTGTCTTCTCTGACTTTTTATCCTCATACTCTTCATCTGAAAGAAAGAAGTCACCAATTGGTACCTCAAAATATTCAGATAACCTTTCAAGGTAACGTGAGTCTATATAGGTTCGGTCCTTGAAATAAGCCATCGATATGTGAGAGCTTTGACCGAAGACAAAAGCCACCATTTCTCCGACGGCTTTGCGCTGCTCATCGAGCAGTCTTTTCACTAAATTTCCGTTAAACATACTACAAAATCTATAAATGTAAGTTAAATAATACCGCAAATAAAGGATTTCTTTCCTAAAATTGCGGTGTTTTCAATAATTCTTCTTATATTTGCCCACAAATTTAGCAATTAAATTCGAGATATGCAAGAAAATGAAGTTAAAAATGGAGCATTAACCATAGAAGGTTATTATGCGACTCTTTCCAAGAAGGAAAAGAGTCAGCTCATTCAGTTTCTCATGACAAAGTATGGTTTCTGCTACAATACTGTGCAACAGAAGTTGACCGGCAGGACCAAGTTCAACCCAAGAGATCTCTTGGTAGTAAAAACAGTTATAGATCAAAGCTTATGGAAAAGCAATTAGAATTTTTCGTGTCTCCACAAGGAGAAGTGTGTTTCTATGGCCATGATGGCAAGGTGTTCAGTTACGGTACTGAGTACCCGGATATCATTAACCACATGGCTGAGTTGATTAACCGACTTTACCCGGAGGCGTATAAGTACCTGGCAGACTTATACGCCAAGAGCAAGCCTAACAGACTCTATTACAGATTCCTCATTACAGAGCGTTTCATCCGTTGCAACCTGGGTTCCAACGATACACTAAGTTTCGATGTCGATGGTACCATTCTTCACCTGGAGAAGGTCAACTGTCCTCTCAGAGGTATATGCCCTAGGGAGAACATTGTCTGCAGCCCAAAGCAGAAGACTCCTTTCTTTCCAAAGGAGCTAGAGGTAGCTAAGTTCTTTGCTCAGGGCTATGTAGCCAGAGAGATAGCACAGAAACTTGGCAAATCCAAGAACACGGTGGCAGCACAGCTTCGCAAGATGACCAAGCGCCTAGGGCTGAAGTCAACAAGAGACATCATCAAGGTAGTTCATGAACTGAACCTATGATTTGCCATCGATGCTGTAACAAGCGCAACTGCATCAATGGCTCCTGGTGCAGTTGCTTTAAGATTTACGTGGAGTACAAATTTATTGTTCTATGCATATTTTATAAGAGACCAAAGTTATGAGGATTAGGATTAAGTTCTGGACAGACCGTGAGATTAGAGCGGCATTCGATAAACGGGGGGGCAAATATAAGGGCATCCTCCAACAGTTAATGATGGAGCGAGACTACGCTTTTCAGCGTCAGATTCGCTACTATGTCAATGTTGACATTGATAAGATCATGCGCAAATTATCTTAGTACTTTCTGTTTAGGTAGTTCTGAGTTAATTTTGCAGCACAAAATATAAAGATATGATTAAACAAGAGATAGTTGATCGCATTATAAGTGATGTCTCCATTCTGGAAGTAGCCGAGAGTGAAGGCATTGACTTCAAATCCCATAAAGGCAACCGCCATTGGGCTTGTTGCCCGTTCCACAACGAGAATACTCCATCATTCTATGTGGACACAGGCACGAACTGCTGGCGATGCTTTGGCTCATGCCGCTCAGGCGGCAACGTCATCAGCCTCTACCGCAAGCTGAAGAATGGACTTCCTTTCCCGATTGCCTGCAAGGAACTCGCCAAGAAATATCTCAACGAGGAGATTGAGGACGAGTGGCGACCAAGCAAGGAGGAAGAGGAGAAGCAAAAGGAGCAGGAGTCCCTGCGCATAGCTCTCAGCTATGCGCAGAGCTACTTCACAGAGTGCATTCAGGAGGTCAATCCCGCTGCCATCAAGGCACGTGAGGCTGTTTGCAAGCGATGGGGCAAGGATGCCATCGGTACTTTTGGCATCGGTTATGCACCGGTAGAAGGCTTCATTGCCTGGGCCAAGCACAAAGGCTTGGACTTCGATATCCTGGAGCAGGTTGGTCTTGTAGGCACTGGTGAACGTGGCATGTTTCCTATGCTGCGAGACCGCTATACTATACCTATCTATGACAAGATGAGCAGAGTGATAGGTTTCACGGCTCGCACCATGTCCGATAACAAGGATGTCTGCAAGTACCTCAACCTCAAGAACAGTCTCGTCTATCGCAAGGATACATCGGTTTTTGGCATCAACTTCGCACAGAAGGAGGCGCGTCAAAAAGATAAGTTCTATCTCGTTGAGGGTGCTCCAGATGTGCTCAAACTGCAGTCCATCGGTATTTTCAATACAGTGGCATCACTCGGTGGGTCGTGGACCGAAAACCAGCTGAAGCAACTCTACCGCATCAGCAAGAGAGTGACTTTCATCCCCGATGCCGATGAACTTAAACAAGGTAATGAGTTCCCGGCAGGAACAGCCAATGTCTTTGCCAATGGCCGAGCTGCATTGAAGGTCGGTTTCACGGTCAATGTCAGGGAGATACCGATAGATTATCCGGCTCCAAAGAAGGAGGATCCAGACTCGTGGATTATTGACAAGGGGCACTTCTCGCAGATGCGTGAGGAGGAGTTTGTCTTCTGGTACTGCCGCCGCAGATACTGGGCAAGTCCGGAGGATATAGAGGAATTGACTACCGAGGATAGACTGGAGGCTATCAGCGACATCTGCTCGCTGCTCATGATGATCAGGGATGAGGACTTGCAGAACAGCTACCTCAGCACACTGATCTCCACCTACAAGCACAGGAGGGAGTGGATGGACACACTGAAGCGTGCCAAAGTTGCTGAATTGTCTGAGAAGCAGGAGGCTGAGCGCAAGGGCGATGCCAGGATGCTCAGTGAGTTTGGTTTTACCGAACACGACAATTGCTATTGGGCATACAACAAGGAGGGCAGTGAAGTGCAGTGGTCCAACTTCAAGCTGAAGCCACTCTTCCACATCAGAGATGACTTTAACCCTGTCCGTCTCTTCGAAATCAAGAATAACAGTGATGAGCCAGCACGTCTCATCGAACTCAACATGGACGAGATTACCTCTTCCAGTTCGCTTCGCAAGCGTCTCTTCGGCATCGGTGACTATGTCTGGATGGCCCGTGATGAGCAACTTATCAAATTGCTCGGTTATCTGGGCAGGGTTACAGAGACCGCAGACCCTATCAAGCAGTTGGGTTGGCAGCGGGAGGGTTTCTACGCATTCTGTAACGGAGCCATCGAGGATGGTTCCTGGATGCCTATCGATGACATGGGCATCCTGCGCTTGACCGCAGGCAAGTTCTATCTTCCGGCCATGAGCAAGCTCAATAAAGACAGCCGCGAATTATATGTGAGTGAGAAGAAGTTCCGGCATGAGAAGATGGTTGACAACCCGACAAGTCAGTCAGACTTCTTTGCCAAGGTAGTGCAGGTTTTTGGCGACAACGCCAAGGTGGGGCTGTGCTTCTATGTCGCCACACTCTTCCGGGACATCGTCATCAGCAAGAGTCGTTCCTTTCCGCTCCTCAATGCCTTTGGCCCGAAGGGATGTGGTAAGACAGAATTCGCTGCGACGTTGATGAATTTTTTCTATAAATATGAAACCAAATATGAGCCGTTGTCTATCACCAACGCATCCATGCCAGCACTCTCCGACTATGTCGGAGGAGTTAGCGACGCCCTGGTACACATCGATGAGTACAAGAACTCCATCACACAGAACAAGGTGGAGTGGCTCAAGGACTTGTGGAATGGTATAGGTCGCACCAAAATGAACATGGACAAGGATAAGAAGCTCGTGCAGGCCAAGGTTGACTCTGGTATTATCCTCACTGGCCAGGAGATGCCTACTGCAGATATCGCCCTCTTCAGCCGACTCATCTATCTCACTTTTGACAAGGGTGAGCATAGTCGAGAGGAAAAGCAGAACTTCGAGGAGTTGGAGCGCATGCGCCAGATAGGTGCCACCCACATCACACTTCAGCTGCTGAAGCACAGGGAGCAGTTTCAATCCTGCTTCGGCAATGCCTGGAAACAGGCATCTGATGATTTGGAGGAGCGTTTGGATGGTGAGAGCATCCTAGACCGAATCATGACCAATTGGAAAGTGCCGTTGGCAGCCTTCCTTGCCATCAGGGATTACATCGATTTTCCCTTCACCTACGAAGACCTGTTGGGAGTTATTGTCAAGGGAGTCAAGACACAGAACAGCATGTGCAACACCACCGATGAGGTGGCTGGCTTCTGGAACATAGTCAATGCGGCTGTCCAGATGGGCGAGCTGAAGAAAGACCAGGACTTCAAGATCAAGACCTGCGGCACTTTGGCAACCAACAAACTCAAGATTGATAACTGGGCGATGCCTAAAAGTATCCTGATGATTCGCAAGGACATCACCATGGCGGTTTACCGCAAACTGGGCCGTCAGATGGATGAGAGCCTCCTTCCCAAGGAGTCTCTGTTGCACTACCTTCAGATAGGTGCCGACTTCTATGGTGCGACCAAGAACCCGGAGCGATTTGTCAAGTTCGCACCTAACGGTTTGCCGGAGACAGTCGAGAAGACAGATGCCAATGGCAACATCACAGGCCGTCAAAAGATATATTATAAGGATAGACCACTCTGTTTTGATTATATTATGGTGGCAAACCGATATGGCATCGACCTTGATACAGAGATTGATGGTGAGCAGGCACAGACCAAGGATCCCATGGCCATGACAGATGCTGAGCTGAAGGCCAATGGCATGCAGTCTTTGCCCTTATAGTATGGATAAGTTTTTTGTTTAGATCATATCGATAGCAGCCTCTAGGGGAACGTGGTTCCTCTGGGGGCTTTTTTTGTGTCTATAGGGGAGTGTGCCGAGAAGGTCACTGAGTTTTCACCGACATCACACACACGACTTAAAATCCATGTGGCATTTGTGGCAATTGTGGCAACGTTGATAATCAGAGAGTTAAGGGCGAATGTACTTGTGGCAATTCTGTGGCAATTTGTGGCAACGAGAGGAGAAGTGTGGCAAAGGTTGTGGCAATGTGGCAATTCTATTATATATTTGTGTCAATAAGAAAAGACTTATAATATTAGTAATCAAGCACTTAACATTTTTGCCACAATTGCCACAACTGAATTGCCACAAAATGGGTTCCTTGAATTTTAAATGCAACTTTTCCCCTAAAAACAAGGAATTTTGGCATGAAAAAGATAACTTTTTCCTATAAACATAGGAATATCTCAATTATTTTTCCTAACTTTGCGGTGTTTTTAATTACAGAAATATGAGCAAATTCGTAGTTTATGTCGAGGTCGAGCCATACCTGAAACAGTGGCTCACCCATTCTTTCGGCGACCCCGTGGAGTTTCCGGTCAACAGCAACGAGAATGCTGTTCTGCGTCGGTTCATCACGAAGCGCCCAATCAACAACCAACCTGAGAAACCTGGTGAGCGAGATGTTGCCATCTGCATACCATACTCTAAGGCCAAGAACCCGGAGACCTACAACTTTCTCAACGGTCATGCCAAGCAGGCACTCACCGAGAGTATCAATGACCTCTTCCGTTTAAACATGTGGTGCGACCTCGGAGACCTCAATGACATGTCGTGCAAGAAGATGTCTGCCTTCCGTTCTTGGTGCGTGCAGCAGGGCATCGATATAGAATATGCAGAGACAATCAGGATGAAATGGTATCGCATGAGAAAATCCTATCAGGAGAAGGGCATCAATCTTTTTAATCTTAAAAGATGTAAAAAAGACGATTTTTCTTAAATAATTCTCATCTACTCTAGCCCTGTTTTTGTTCAACACCGAACAGGTGCGTACAGATGCGAACAGACGCGAAATTTTTCACAGCTTATGAAAAGACTCAGTTATATCTGTCAAGTGCAGCGCATACCAGTCAGAGAGTTGCCATTTGATACACTTCTGGGCAACCGCACATTTGACATTCCAGGATGCAAAGATTGGCCAGTCGTGAAGTGCCAGAAGCCTGCTAAATTGGAAATAACAGACAAAACCGAGGATGGCGAGCGTTTTTACACTCACAAACTCACCTTTCGTACATGTTGTGATGACCTGGACATGAGAGGCATCTACGCCTATCTGGTCACCACCATTGAGGGTAAGCGCTATCTCATCGGCAACGGGGAACGTCCATATCCTATTATAAATATGTCAGACGTTCACCCCGATTCTCTTGCATCTTCAGCCATGGTCGAATACACGGTTCAGTGGGGGAGCACCCGAAAAGCACCGTTGATAGCCTGATTTACGTATTTTTCCGTTGGCAATTGCCATATTATCTTTGCATCAAAAAAGATAAGCGCATGAAATACGGAATGATGATATGCGGTACCATCGGAGCCGGCTACGACTGGTGGTCGGGCACCTACGGTACACGTTCCAAGGATGTCAAGGCCTACCTTGACGCTCACCCTGACGAGGAGGTGGACATTGCCGTCTCCTCGCCGGGTGGTTATGTTGATGAGGGCTTGACCATCTATCAACTTATCAAGGACCATGGACATGTCAACGTCCACATTATGGGCATGACCGCTTCCATCGCTACAGTCTTGTGCATGGGAGCCAAACATGTTGACATGTCAGTCGGCAGCACCATGCTCATTCACAATGCCTCCACAGGAGTCACGGTATGGGAGTCTGCCAACAAGGAGAAGCTTGACGAAATCATCAAGCTCTGGCAGAAGCAGCGCAACGACCTCGACACCATTGACAAGGTCATCGCTTCCGTCTATGCCAAGCGATCGGGCAAGTCCAGCGACGAGATGCTGAAGCAGATGGGCAAGGAGAATTGGTTGAGTCCGGAGCAAGCTTTAGAGTTGGGTCTCGTAGATGAGGTCAGAGACCTTGATGACGAAGACAAGAAGCGTCAGACCAATCTCTCCAAGCGCTTCACCAACGCTTTCTGCTCCAACATGGGTTTGCCGCCATTGACGGGAGCGACCGCTGATGAGCCATCCAAAACATTTCTCGAGAAGGTTGCCGACTCTCTCAGGGATATGTTCAAGAATAATTCACAAATATCAAACATGAAGAAGAAATTCCTCAATCTTCAGACCCTCCTCAATCGCAAGGAGGATTTTGAGGTTAGCGATGAGAAAATTTTTCTCACAGATGCAGAGATGCAGAAAATCGAGGATGCTCTTGCCCAGAAACAGAAGGACTTGGATGACAAGTCCGCTGAGCTCGACAAAGCCAGTCAGGAGGTCAAGGACCTGAAGGCGAAGGTTGAGCAGAAGGACAAGGATATCCAGGACAAGGATAAGGAGATCAAGGATCTCAAGGGCGCACCGGGTTCTGATACCCAGGATGACGTCACACCGGAGGTTGACAACGTTGACGCTGGTGAAATTTTCAAAGCTTTGAAGCAGATCAATTAAAATGGCAGCTTTAGACAATACAATTCAGATTACTCCTGATTCTCTGAAGACCAGCTTCGCTAAGTACCGCAAGGACATCATACAGATGCCGGTACGCGCTCTTGACGAGGCTGCAAAATTCATGAGCCGACGCGTGGGCGTTCGTGGCAAGGAGACTGTCGGAGAGCTCGCAGGCGACATGGAGCTCGGGCCATACTCTCTTACTCGCAAGGATGAGAATGGCGTTACCATCACAGGCCGTACCCTGGAGACATTCCTTGGTTCATGCGTCAAGCCTTTTGAACCAAATGCTGTTCGTGAGTCTATCTGGGGCTCCAATGTTTTCCAGGGTGATGCGCTCAAAAACCAGCCTATCACAAAGCTGATTGGCATGTTCCTGGCAGGCAAGATTGGTGAGGCACTCTTCAAGAACCTCTTCACCATGAAGCGTAACTCAGCTGGCTCTGGTACCGCAGACCTCGCTGATGGTTTCAAAACCATCTCCGATGCAGACATCAAGGCCAAGGCGATTTCTGTCGAAAAGGGCAACCTCTTCAATACAACCGCGATGACTGGTGTCAACGCTGTCGATGCTGTCGAAGCATTCTATGATGCTGCCGATGCTAAACTGCAGGGCATCAATACATACATGTTCATGAACAGCCATGAACTCACGCTCTACCGCCGCTGTTATCGCGACAAGTACGGCACGGTCAACTGGAACAATGAGTTCAACCACAACAAGATGGATGGTGCCAGCAACTGCACCCTCGTGGGTCTTGACAACGTTCCTAAGGGCTACAAGATCATCACTCCTGGCAGCAACATGCTCATCGGTTTGGCCACAGAGGGTGACAAGGCGAACTTTGGCGTAGAGAGTTCTCTTGACTCTCACTTCCTGGTTGACTTCGTGGCAACCATGTACTTCGGTACTCAGTTCGAGACGATCTCCAAGGAGCGCATCCTCTTCGGTTACGACACTATCCCTTCAGAGTAGGGGATAGCTGTCCATGGTTATACATTATATTATATATTGATATATGGCAACAAAGAAAACATGTGCTTCAACCGCAGACCTTTATGAGGATGTGTTGAAGTGTCCTGGTGAGAAGAGACTGCCGGGTGTCAGAGCTTTTGGTTTCTTCATTCCACGACGTTACATCACCAAGTTAGCTGAGCCGCAGAAGGAGGCTGCCACTTCACTCAAGGATTATCTCGTCATCAAGGATAGCCATACCATTCAGGCAGATAAGGTCTGGTTCAAGGTAGCCTTCGTCACAGACAAGAGTTCCTTCTCGCCAGAGGCGCAGGGTGAGCATGGCTGCAAGACCATGAACCTCAAGGCTACTCTCATCCTCCCAGGTACAGAGGAGGAAGCTTCAGCCCTGGCATCCATCCTCCTCAACGATGACTGCATCTTCATGGTACCTGAGCGCAACGGCAAGCTTCGCCAGTTCGGTGACGAGACCTTCGAGGTTGACGTGACACCTTCTCAGTCATCAGGTGCAGGCATTGCAGACGAGACCAACACCACGCTGGAGATCTCTGTCAGCTGCGAGACCATGCCTCCATTCTATTTCGGCAACCTTACAACTGCTGATGGAACCATCAGCGGCAAGGATTGCAAGTCTGTGGTGGCAGCTGGCTCGGGCGATCAGAAATAACACAGGGTACTTTATTTCCAGAATAACTACAATCGGTGGCGGGGCGATGCTTACATGAGCTCGCCTCGCCATTTTAATTTTCTCATTTTTATGAATGATCCGAAATTCACTGAAAAGTTAAAGAAGTGGTTTGACTGCGAGCATACCGATGCCAACATCAGGGAGGGAGCGCTGCTCCTCCTTCAGATGAATAACAATCGCCACCTCTACCAGCTCATCAACTTCGACCCTCAGGGCAAACTCGAGTTGCTTAAATATGAGCTGCAGAAGCATCTCAACTATCGTATCGAAGGCATGACCATCGATGATGTCCGAAACTATGACAAGGCAGTCACGCCAGTTCTTCAGACTGCGGTTGACAAGACATCAGAAGCAGACAAGATTGCAGAGCAGCTAGCTCCTCATCTTCCGGTCGTGGAGTCGGAAAACATCGATTCCATCGTGCCTTCTGCCATCGTAGCCAAGGGCAAACGAGCAGATCATGACCAGTTGCCTGACAACATCCAGGCTATCTGGGATAGCAACTGCGCACTATGGAAAAAAATCAAAGAGCACTTTGAGGCTTGCAAGGCATACGACATGTCATGTGACAGATACGAGGGCTTGCATGCAGCAGATGAGGACTTCAAGCGCATGCTCCTTACGCTCAAGGAGGAGTACTATGCATACAAGCAGGCCATGGATGTTTACGACCACGCCAAGCCAGGTGAGGATGATGAGCAGGCACAGGCTGAGACCAAGACTGAGGCTGCCATCACGGCAGGTCAGATCAGCAACGCTCGTTCCTACATCACCAAGAACCTCGACAAGGTTATAGGCTTCCAGAACTCTGGCGATACAGCCAAGGCTGACGAGTGGCGTGCCAAGGTGAATGAGCGTGTGCAACTCCTCATTACTGCCAAGGCAGAGATAACCGCTGATACCATTGCCAAGCTTCAGCAGGCTGGCATCACCATGGAGCAGCAGGCTTCAGCCGATGGCGAGGAACAGCCAGAGAGTGCAGAAGAGGAGGTTACAGATGAGGGCGAAGCAGATACAGCAAGTCCTGAAGCCGCTTCAGCAGAGTAGCTCGCAGGTCTTCCTTGGCCAAGGTCTTCACACCCTTGGGCTGTTGGGGTGGATTCTGGAGCAGACAGGTGCAGCGCACATTGCTGTCACCACCTTCTCCACATCCGATGCCTTCCTCTGTGGAGTCATCAACCTTCGCAAGCGAGGGTTGATTAACTCCTCAGTGTTAGTGGCTGACATTAAAGCTTCAAGTAAAACTTTAAAGCTAAGTCGCTTGATGACAGAGGCTTTTGATGAAGTTAAACTGACGCTCAACCACTCCAAGGTCATGCTCGTTGCTAACAACGAGTGGTTAGTCTCTGTGATAACATCTCAGAACCAGACCTATGGTGACCGTGCAGAGTGTACGTTCATCACGACTGACAGAGATGTCTATCTCAATCTCAATAACATGCTAAATAATTTGCTGGATGATACGACAACAATTTCCCTATCTGGGAGAGAGTGAACTTTACCTGCAGACGGTCTATGACCTGGCAAAGACCATGACACCGGTCGAAGAGGTGCCCATCATGATGGAACTGTCTCCCGACGAGGCCATGGCCATGCAGTTGGAGCTGCAGGAGCCGCGCTCACCCTATCGACACCGCTACCTCAAAGGTTTAGCGGAGACCGCTAACGAGCTGCGCATCAATAATATCGCACTCGCCAAGGTAGGTTCTCCCGGAGCCTACCAGTCCATCATGTCGCAACTCTCGCAGATTATGGCTAACCTCAGTTAGATATGAGTCTACCAGTCAACATTGATGACTACATGAAGTACATGCCTCTCAACGAGGATGAGCTTCAGGAACTTCATATCTCCGCCATCGTCAAGGCGAGAGTGGAGCGGCTGCGTGGCTGCTACGCCTTCTGGCTGCGCTATCCACGCTTTACCGTCAGGGAGATGGTTGATCAGGACAAGGCCATGTTCGGCGTCAGCGAGACCCAGGCATACGATGATATTCATCTCTGCCAGGTCATGCTCGGCAACCTCAATGCCGCCTCAAAGGAGTTCTGGCGATGGAAAGTCAATCAGGAAATAGACGAGGACCGCAAGGCTGCCAAGGCTGCAGGGGATTTCCGTGCACTAGCCCAGATGCAGAAAAACCGCATCAAGAATAACCGAACCGACACGCCTGATGAGCCGGAACTTGCCTTCGACAAGATTGTTCCTGTAGAGTTCCGCATGACGGATGATCCGTCAGTCATCGGTTTGCAGAAGATACCAAATCTTCGTGCGAAAATCAAGAAAATGGAAAAACGCTACTCGATGCCGGACATCGAGGATGCTGACTTCGAAGAACTTCCGCCAGATGATGACAGCAAGACCTAAGGAGTTATTTTTTAACGACGAACAGTCGCGCGTCCTGCAGCTCATGCCCAAGACGCTGGTCTGCGAGTGGGGGCGTGGTACCGGAAAGGGTGTGGTCGAGGCAGGCCGCATCCTCTATGCCGTGCAGCACATGCCGGGTTCGTGCCTGGGCATGGTGGCTCCGTCGGTCAAGCGATGCCAGACCAACATCCTTCCTTCAGCTCTGGTCCACCTCGAGGAGTGGGGCTACAAACGCGATGTCCACTACATAGTGGGCAAGAAACCATGGAAGGCGCTGCATTGGCAGGAACCACATTTCCAGCCCATGAACTGGGAAAATACCGTAGCCTTCTATAATGGCAGCTACCTCAACATCATCTCTCAGGACCGCAGCGGTACTTCCAATTCCCTCTCTCTCGACCATGTCTTCATCGACGAGGCGAAGTTTATCGACTGGGAGCAGCTCAACAATGAGACGCTCCCAGCTAACCGAGGCAACAAGCAGCTGTTCGGTGACTGCTGCCTCCACCATGGTCTGACCATTACTTCAGATACTTCAGCAACAAAGAAAGGTTCCTGGTTCATGTCGTGGGAGAAGAAGATGGATAAGGAGCTGATTGCTACTCTCGAGACGGTACTGGTGCATCTGCATAGCATCCGAAACAAGCTGGCTGCTCACCCAGAGCGGTACGATTACTACATGTCGCAGGTGCAGAAATACGAGAAGGTTCTGCACTCCCTCCGCTCCTATGCCCTGGTGTATTCCAGGTGCTCGAGCATTCAGAACCTCGCAGTTCTGGGCGAGGACTTCATCAGACAGATGAAGCGAGACCTGCCAAAGATGACCTTCCTCACGAGCATCATGTGCCAGCATGTAGGCATCGCACAGGATGGTTTCTACTCCGGACTTGATGAGGATCGCAACTTCTATACGGCACCGAACACCAGGTTCCTCAATGACCTGCAGTATAAGTTCGACCCTAAGCACGACAAGCCGGACTGCCGCATGGATGGCGACCTGGAGGACGGTTTACCGCTGATAATCGGTTCCGATGCCAACAACAACATCAACTGTCTCGTTGTCGGGCAGGTGGGTTCTGATACCAAGCTGCGCATCGTCAACTCATTCTATGTCAAGTATGACCGGAAGTTGCCTGAGCTCGCTCAGGACTTTTGCGATTATTACAAATATCTCAAGAACAAGCGAGTCATCTTCTACTACGATGCCACCTTTGTGGGCAACTCCTATGCAACCCACAACGATAAGTTCTACCAGATTATCACCAAGGTGCTCCGACGCAATGGATGGCTCGTTACGGAGGTTTACATCGGCAAGCCGATGAACCATCTTGAGAAACAGTTGCTCATCGACCGCATGTTCAAGGGGCATGCGCGCCACATGGTCCTCATCAACCAGGACAATAACGAGGACCTGATCATCTCCATCGAGAGTGCCGGCTGTTACAACAACGGCAAGGATAAGCGAGGCGAAAAACTCGTGGAGACAGACGAGGACAGGCTGGAGAACCGCACCGACTTCTCCGATGCCTTCGATACCGTTTGCATAGGCGTTGATAAGTTCCCTCAGACCGTCCTCTATACGGGAGGCATGAGCAACTATTACCCTCGATAGAATATTTCGTTCTTTTTAGTTTATAATTTTAGGTTTTAAGTTTTTATTTATTTTATCTGAGGCTGCTAGCTCGTGAGAGTTGGCGGCCTTTTTTTGTGTTTTTCAATCTTGCTGCAGAAGCGGTATCGCCTTTTGGGCGATGGTTGTTTGATGCTGTTCCGTACATTTTTTATTACATTCTCCGCCGCCCGTCATGTGTTCCCATCCGAAATTTCCTGTGCAAAGTTAGCTGCTGGCGATTCAAACCTGTGTATGAACCTGGGTTAACAAAAGCCAAAGGTTCTTCACGTTTCACTAAACCTTTACCTTTTGTCAACACAGAACCCCACACCTGTTTGCCTCTGCCAGCGCATTTTGAAGCACAGGAAAAATCGAAAGGGCACACCGGGCTTTGAACGGAATGCAATTAAAAAAAAATACTCCACAGCAGGAGTGGGAAAAATCTCTGGACTCCCAAACATTACCAGAATACAATTTTCAAACTTTATAATTTTTTTCGATATGAGACAGAACTATTTCATCGAGTACGTTCCAAACGCTTATCTCAACCTTTGCGTTGACAAGGCACAGCAGATGGCAAACAACCGCTTCGTTTACGACTTCAAGGCAGGCGACAAGATGGCGGCACAAATCTGCGCAGAGTGGCTAGTCCGCTATCTGACAAGACAATACGGCAACTTGTTGAAGGACTTCATCGTAGTCTTCGCTCCATGCAGCTCCCAGTGGAAGTATAACAAGCGATTCGGCTATTTCGCTGCAATCCTCAATGCAGCAGGCATCATGACCGCAAACGAGCACATGAGCATCTATGGCGAGCGCAAGCCAACCCACAACGGAGGCAGCCATTTTGTTAACGAGGATGTTTATCATGTTTCGGTAGATGGCGAGTACTTCAAGGGCAAGCAGGTCATTCTTTTCGACGACCTGCTGACTAGCGGCAAGACCATCGAGGACTTCAGAAGCAAGTTGGAGGCGGCAGGCGCTTATGTGGAGAGAGAAATCTTTTTGGCTCGCACAGTTCACCACGACCCGATAAGCAACAGAGGCGTGCTGCAGGAGATGGAAGACGGCTTTTATGAGGCAGTTGCACACTCAAAGAGATGTTTCCCACAGGGTGTTAATATCATCAAGAAATCAAACAACAACTATAATAAAGTAGCGTAACATGAAGAAGTACAATGATATACTAGCAGACGAGCGCCCAGAGTTCAAGGCAGCTAATTACGGATTCGATTCACTCAGTAACACTGAATTGTTATCCATGGTAATCAACAGAGGGGCAGGAACAGCCGAAAGCCTAAGCCAGGCTAGGCAACTGATGAACATGGCAGACAACAATCTCAGTAACCTTTCAAAGTTATCCATGGACGAAATGCAGGTGGTGCAGGGAATAGGCGACTGCAAGGCGTTGGCAGTACTCGCAGCTTTGGAACTAGGCAAGCGCAGGGCAGTGGAGAAGTTGGGCAGCAAGCCCGACATGGGCAGCAGTCGGGGATAGGGGCAATTGCCACAAGAAAAATCCCTTACATATACCGCTCCAGTCAGCCATGGCAATTGCCTCCGAGCGTAGGGCGGTGGGGGCTACCCTTACAGGGAAGCACGGTCTTTTTTTCCTCAACTTGCTAAAATTCCGTGAATTTCAGTAAGTTGAGGAAAATGACCGTGGAAAATTTGTGCAAAATGCCCAAATTTTGCAATCAATTGCCATTGATTGCCCGCTCGAAAACGGCTACTTATGCCAATTTCCATGAAATTGCCACAAGAAACGAGCCGTTTTCGAGCGAACCCCTACATTGCATTTCGGGGTAAAAGAGGAAGAAACATTGTTTGACATCATTCAAGAATGATGAGAAAAAGCGGTAAAAACCGTGTTTGATGGGGGGTGAAATGTTAAATCTTACTTAATAATACGTTTTTTCGTAGTAATAATTTGGATAATACGAATATTTGTAGTATCTTTGCAGTGTCTTAAAGAAATAATGATATGAAGAAAATTTTAGTAAGCGACAAAGAGGAAGAGCTGATAGCAGCTATCAGAAATTACAAAAAATCTTTTCCTAGAGGTAACCCGCAGTTATTATGGTATGCTCAACAACTTTTCGATGAGATGATTGAGCCGCCTGAGTATTACACAAAGTATTAACAACAGACCCTCCCTTCGGGGAGGGCATTAAAAATATAAAATTATGGAAGTAGCAGTAGCAACAGTTAAACAGACCAAGGATAGCGCAGTAAAGCAGCGCATCCAGGATATTCAGATGCTTATTTCGTGGCGAGAGATAGCACATACATATTTCGGCAAGTCAGCATCATGGCTTTATCACAAGCTCGATGGAATTGATGGAAATGGTGGAGTGGGAGGTTTCACCGAAGAAGAGAAGATCATGCTCCGTGGAGCACTATGCGAGGTTTCAAACCGCATACGTGCTGCTGCAGACAGAATATAAAATGAGGCTGGGGCTTATCATTCCCCATAAGACAAAAGTCGCCATAGCCTTGTGGCGCAGAAATACAAAAGAGTTCGAAGCCATCCGTGCGTGAAGCATAGATGGCTTTTTCCCAGACTTCAACTTGTTTAATTTAACACCTTGACTTTTGAGGTCTGTCGCCCTCGGATGGCTTGCCATTCGGGGGCTCTCATTCCTTTAAACTTAAAAAATATAAGATTATGGAATATACAGAGATGATTGATAAGGTGAAGGCTTTGGCTGCACAAAACAGAGCTGCCAAGACCGCAGAGGATAAGGCGGAGGTTCGCCGCCAGATGGATGCACTCAAGGAGTCAGACCCTAAGGCTTTTGCCGTGGCAGTTGGCTACATGGCTAAGACCACAGAGCAGAAGGTCAAGGAGCTGACCATGACTTAGATATTCGGCTCGCTTAGCCTTGCTATTTAGGCTATTTTTATTTAACACATCGTCCCCGGCACAGAGCCGTGCCGGGGACTTCATTTAAGCAGTTTTTGACATGAGAATTATTAAACTAAACGATGATGAGTGGAGCCACTCCAGTGATGACGGCAGTGGATACTCAAATGAGGGACATACCAAACCTTAGGAGCTTGATTACCTCTATGATGAGGGCTATCAAACAGTCTGCGCCTACAGACCATTTGATGGCTCTCATTGCCTTATCTATGACTCCACAGCGGTTTGAGAGTTGTTGCCTATTGTATTGATAGGCTGACTCTGCATATTCTATGCTATCCAACAAGCAGTTCTTTAGATAGATCTCGTTCGCTGCGACCAGGTCTCCATTGGCGTGCCTTTTGGAATAACCTATATTTTTGTCCTGCAAGTAACCTCTTGCCGAGCTACCTGCATGTTTGAAACCGTGTATTGAGATAACCTTGGCAAACATTTGCCACAGGGCGTAACTGATGCCTGCCCAGAGTATGGATGCTGTCAAAAACAATATCGGATTTCGGGTGTTTACGATGAATACGGTCAAGCCTGTGCAACACGTCAGCAGAAAACCTGTCAGGGTGTAGGCCCTGTCTGTCGATTTTCTGAGCTGCTCAAGAGAACTTGACAGCCTTAGATCTGCTCTGTTCAAAAGTGTTTGCGCTAATTCTATGGAGATAAAATTGCGCATTTCTTTTGAGATAAAATTTTCTTCCATACCTTAATATATATTATTTAGTTAAACCGATGCAAATATACGGAATTTTATTGAATATCCGTGGAAAATCGGAGAAAAACAGAGAAAATCAGAGAATATCAGAGAATTTTGGAGAAAATCGGGGGCTTTTTTGTACCCAAATGTTAAAAATGAGTTAAACATAATATTTTTATTATGTATCATTTGCGTATATCAAAATTATTATGTATCTTTGCAGTCGAGTTAAGGAACATGTTTAATCAATTAAATTTTTAAGCTATGCAAGAAGATTTAGAAAATGAAATCGAGAGAAAGAAGAAGGAAATCGAAGACTTTCTCCGAATCGTGAAATTCACTGGTCTTTCGCAGAAGGAAATCGAAAAGAGACTTGATTATCTCTTGGATGACCTTTCAAGACTGATGAAGAAAAGAAAGTAAAGTTCAACTTCCCCTCCTTCGGGAGGGGATTACAAAGTATATATTGATATGGAAGATATTAGAATCTTATTGGAAGAATACAGGTCTCTTGCAGGCAATACCGACGCAAAGAGCGAGGAGCGAAAAAATGAAATTATCGCCAAGTTGGAAACTATGGATAAGGATGCCGTAGCCGAGGTGGCAAAACCTTTCGTGGAGGAAAATACAACTCGTCTGGAGGGCGAAGTGAAGGTTCTCCGCAGCCAGATGGATGCAGAGGACTACAAACTGCTTCCTATTTCCTATATTGCCAAGAACTATTTCAATAAAAGCGCATCATGGCTTTTGCAGCGTCTCAACGGATACCAGGTACGTGGAAAGGTTTATACGCTCAACAAGGAGCAGAAAAGCATCTTTAACCAGGCCGTCAAGGAAATAAGCAATCGCATCAGCGCATTGCAGTTAGCATAGCTAACATGTTCAATAACTCAACTCAGTCCCCGACACAGAGCCGTGCCGGGGACTTCTTATATTCACATTAAAATTATAAGGGCACATACTCTTTTCTTTCCATACCTTAATATATATTATATCCATTAAAAACACCGCAAAGTTAATCATTTTCCACAAAAACACCGCACATTCCATTGATTAATGTTAAATAGTAGTAAAATAGATACGATTTAACCTAAAATATTTGGCTATTCGTAGTAATATTACTACCTTTGTAGTGTTGAAATCAATAAACAGCGTTCTATGAAAACAGTTAAAGTGAGCAAGATCCTTAGGATCTTAAAGAAAGACGGTTGGGTTAAGGACCGTCAGAAAGGAAGCCACAGGCAATTCGTGCACCCTACCAAAAAGGGGACGGTCACCGTCAACGGTGGAGATAACGATGACGTTTGGGGATTTCTGCTTAAAAGCATCGAAGAGCAGTCAGGGCTTGTGTTCTAAACACAGCCCGCTCTTCGGAGCTGACGCTGTTTCGCATAGCGTGTTTGTGGTTTCGGCACTGAGCGAACTTGGCAAGAGCCTCGGTCGCTCCTTCAGTGAAATATATTAAAGACTATATATATATGAATAAGGTTATCATTGATACGGCTCGCACGGAGCAGGGCTACAGCGCAGCATGCAGCTTGCTGCCTGGTTGGGTTGTTGCATATAGCGGCGATTTCGAGGGCTTCCGCCAATACGTGCAGGAGAGCATCGACTTCGAGATAGAGGGCTACAAAGAAAGGGGCACGGCTTATCCTGATGTCTTTGATGGTGAATACGAGCTTTACTTCAAGTTCGATGTCCGCTCACTCCTGGACTACTACCGTGGTATCTTCTCCTTTGCCTCGCTCCAGCTCATCACGGGCATCAACCAAAAGCAGTTGGCTCACTATGCCTCTGGCATCTCCAAGCCGCGCCCAGCGCAAGCCGAGAAAATTGCCAACGGCTTGCACAGATTAGCTAACGAATTACAAATGGTCACTGTTTAAGATTTCAACATCAAGGGCTGCTGACCACAGCCAAATGGCAGCCATGTACAATGGTTGTACTTCATGGAATTTAAAATTAAAAGATCGCTTTAGAAGCCTCTGGTGCGAGATGCATCGGGGGCTTTTTTCGTACTCAAATGTTAAAAATGAGTTAAGCATAAAAGAAAGTTTATGTTTTATTTGGGCATTAAAGGAATTTTATGTACCTTTGCATCGTGAATAGATAACAAGATGTTTAACAATTAAATTTTAAGCGCATGACACAAAAAGAGTTAGAGCAAGAAATTAAAAGAAAGGAAGACGAAATCAAGGCTCTTCTTGAACTGAAAGATTTGGTTTTCGATTATGAGAGACAGATTGATTTGAGACTCGCAGACCTTTCTAAGCTTTACAAGCAAAGAAAAAACTAAAAAAGTCCTCCCCTACGGGGGAGGTTCTTTGAACAATATAAATATAAGAATATGGAGAATATTAAAGAATTAATGGCAGAGTACATGGCATTGGCTAGCAAGCAGGATGCCAAGAGCAGAGAGCGCAGAGACGAGATTCATCGCTATCTCAGCGCAAATGCTACGGAGGAGGATAAGAAATATATTAGTGAGTTGGTTGTAGATAGAGTAGCAAACTTGAAACTGGAGGTTGCCACTTTGCGTGAGCAGCTTGCAGAGGAAGATTACAAATTGCTTCCACTTCGATACATCGCACAGAAATACTTCGGTAAAAGCGCTGCATGGCTCTCTCAGCGTCTCAATGGGTCAGAGGTTCGTGGTCATGTTTACACGCTCAATTCCGAGCAGAAAGATATTTTCAATCGTGCCGTCCAGGAGATTGGACAACGCATTAGCGCTTTGCAGTTAGCATAGGGTTATCTATTCACACATCGTCCCCGACATGATCCCGTGCCGGGGACTTCTTATTGTTCACGTAGATTTAATAATAAAAATATAAATATGAAAAGCAAGATGCCTGATGATGATATGGATTATATGGATTGGTCCTATAAAATTTATCAAGACAAAAAGAAAAAAGAGAGGGAAGCCAAGAGAAAGGCAGAAAAGAGAGAACGCAATAAATATTGGATGGAGGTCATTACGTTCCTGTTGATGGTGATATCTGTCTTATACTCGTGCCTGGCTTCTACCATTAAGCAAGTATGGCAATGGCTATTGATATTGTTAAAGCTTCAATGACTACAAGCAGAAAAAGACAGTTATTGTCTCTTTCTGCTATTTCTAAACGCTCGTTGGCTATATCTATGCGTTCATTGGTCTTATCGATAAGTTCAATAACCTTATGTAGGGTAAGTTTCTTATTTCTTTTCATACCTTAATATATATTATAATGTAAAAACACCGCAAAGTTAGGAAAAAATTCGGAGAATATTAGAGAAAATCGGAGAAAATCAGAGAAAATCGGGGAATTTTCGAGGAAAATGCGAGGAAAATCGGGGAATTTCCGAGGAATCCATTCCTCGAAGTGGCAGAAACGAAGGGAGATCCTGCGGTCGTTTTCGGTCGTTTTCGGTCGTTTTTCCGGTCATTTCCGGTCATTCCTGGTTATGATTCCGAATGATTCCGAATGATTCCGAATAATTCCGCTAAATCATTCCTTTTCTTTCCTTTTCATTCCTCAACCCCCATGTTTTTATGCTCTAAAACATAAAATATTCATTTTCTCTAAAATTTCTCGCTTTTTTTTTGGCGGTTCCAAATATTCTTCGTACTTTTGCCATCGGTTATAAGATAGTAGTAATCTACTCAGCGATGGCGACTGTTTCGCCTAGGCTTCACGCCGTGGGCTTTTTTTATGCCTATAAAGTATCATTTTCCCGGCAGCGGGAAAAAGGTCTTTTCAATATGGCGGTTGCATGATCCGTAAGATACTTGCCCTTCGCTGGTAAAGCTACCATCTTATAACCAACGGTGAATGTGACCGCCACCATTGTATTTATACATCAAGGTCGGTCTATAATGGTTATAAGATGGCAATTATGCAGAATTCAATTTTATTAAGTGATGCGCAGGTAAGACCTGCAGGCATCAGCGTAGAGGAGGGTATGAATGCCCTCAAGTGTGAAATCAAGAAGCTCGCCAAGACCAAGAGCGAGACCTTCAGCTGTCTCTGCGGTGAGAGCGTCACCTATGGAGAGGTTGTGCTCACCATGGTTGGTTTCGCAGCTGTGATGGCGATAGTCATGATTGGTGGTTTCATTTTCGGAGGGGAGGTAGCATGATGGAGAAAAGTAGAAACCGCAGAAGACGCACAGCAAAGCTGACTACCAAGGACATCAGCAAGTGCAAGTACTTCATGAATATTGGCAAAAGTATGAACGCCCATAAGGTGGAACTCAAATTTCAGAGAAACAACAAGACTATTGGTTCTGTTGCATTCATCGGGGATGCTCCACATAAGCAGACTGTTATCCGATGGCATGATCATCGCTACTTTACTCTTCGATATGGGGCTAAGGAGGCTAAGCCACTCAATATGACTCTGGCCAAGTGGAAAACCATAAACAACGATTAGGCATGAAAAAGAATAAGAAGAAAGTCAAGATAGACGTTATCTTGCTATATTTCCGCCGCCGTCGCATTCGCGCTGCGCTCGAAAGACGCTGGTGGGAGCTTGATATCAAGCGTAAGGAGCTATACAAGCTCGTGGAGTACGCCAAGATTCAGTCAAGATACTGTAATGATCTGGACTGCCACCGAATAGTCGGCAGATACCTCAGAGAACTGGAGCGAGAGGAGATCCGTGTTACCAGACTTCAGACCAAATACGACCTTTGGGCATCCCGTCTGGGCTACTGGGTTGACCTCTATGAGACGGCATTGAACCGCCTGCACCCTGGAGACAGTATTTAAGTTTCACCCTTTTAAAAATGAATATTATGCCAAGAAATACAGATTATTTCGACAGCGAGCAGTTTGAGCAGGATCTGCTCAACGCTTACTTCCATTTCCGCTGCAACCTCCCTATGAAGGATGCAGACACCGGTCTCGACTACAAGAAGAGTTTCAAGACCACCCGGGACATCGCCACGGAACTTGATGACATGGGCGGTGTCAGTATAGAAGCCATCAACCAGTACCTGCAGGCGCATGACTACCAGGTAGCCACGCAGCCAGACGGCACCGTGGCATGGGCTATATGGGAGAGAGTTGTCAAGCCGGATAGCCTGGTTTAAGTTAAAAACTCATATAAATTTCAAGTACTACCATGTATTATGAATAGTTTTTCGTACCTTTGCAGCACGAAAAATTTTATAAAGTCTGAAAAGCTTTGATGCGGCTGGCCGCCCGTGAGGGTAGCCAGCCGTATTTTTATTTTTATCCCCTCCATATTATCTTTGCACAAAAAAAGATAATATATGACCATCACATCACTTCCGTCGGGCAGTTTCTTCCTTGAGAACATCCCCGACATCGACATTCTTACGGCCAAGACCCGCCTGCTCGTCACCATCAAGATAGGTGATGATACCATCTACGATGAGTATCTCTATCCTGCCGATGGAGAGGTCAGAGTGATCGACCTTGCCGACATCTTCCGTCCCTATGCACGCCGGATGCTGGCAGTCACAGCCAGCATCACCATCGCCGAGCAACAGGTTCCGGACTCCGGAGACACCGACTCGGAAACAGTCACCGATACGCAGACAGCCAACCTGCAGGTCTACTATTCTACCGTAGACATCGTGGGCGTGGACTGCTCTACATTCCTCACCACCCACTTCCTAACCCTACTCGAGGGACACAAGACCACCTACATGGGGCGACTGGAGTATCTCCACTACATGGGCAAGGAAGCGGCACAAGTCACCGCACACTATTCCGACAAAACCACAAAACTGTTTACCGCACCAGCCACCGGCGGCAACGACCTCTACACCACCATCGACGTCTCTCCGTCGCGATTCGAGACCGATGGCACCGATCTTCTCTACTATGTGGTAGAGGCAGGCTCACGCTCCATGACCTTCATCATAGACAGCGAGGAGCGTGATGTGGCGCCTACTCTGCTCTTCACCAACAGCTTCGGCTGCCAGGAGCTCATCTACTGCACAGGCAAGCACGAAGTAGACCCGCAGTACACCCGCGATGCAGCCTACATGGGCGGCATCAGGGTAAACTACCGCATCACAGAGCAGCGCACCTTCAACGCCGATACGGGCTATCTGGGCACGGACATGGCCAACTGGGCAGATGATCTCTTCCGCTCAGACGAGGTCTATCTGGTCAACTTCATCGGCGGGGTAGCCAAGGTGGGCAAGCGTGTCACCCTCTCAGACTCCAAGTCCAAGCGTGACAACCTGCGCGACAGCGTGCCACGCTTCACCTTCAGCTACACCTACGCACAGCGTCAGCACAATGTGCTTGACCTGCAGCGAGCCGGCCGTATCTTCGACAACACCTTTGATAACACCTTCAACTGATGAGACGCACGGCTTACCACCTCACAGAGGTGCTGCGCCTCCTGGCCAAGGCAGAGCGAGACCGCTCTACCATTAACCTGAAGGCGTGGACATCAGACGGCGAGACCGTCGATTATACAGGATGGCTGGTCAGGGGCAGCAGTTGGCGAGGCGGTTTCCACCGCCTCGTCAATCCGGCAAATGCCGAGGTTCGCACCGTTCCGGACATCTACATTCACCAGTTCCTGGGCTTACCAGTATATTTATGACATGAAACAGAAAAAATATCAGCTTCAGCAAGTGGGAGCCAGCGGTTCCTGCAGCCGCTACGCCCTCGTGGCAGAGGGTGTGAGCAGGGTTACAGACTCCACCACCATCGAGCAGCAGTATGGGCAGGATACCAGTTTCCTGGGTTCCGGAGAGGTGGGCGATGCCACCACGGGCATCCTGGAGACTTCAGACGGCAAGCTCTTCGAGTATGTGAACTATGGCGATGACAACGACATGCCATACATCCTGCAGCAGTTGCTGCGCCGCAACATGGTGGCGCAGCGTGCCATGGCTTTCAACGTGCAATGCTGCTACGGGCAGGGTGTGCGCTTCATGGATAGGGAGACCAAGCAGGACACCACCGACGCAGAGATCCGCGACTTCTGCCTGAAGAACTCCATCCACGAGGTTTTCCTACAGCAGGCTACAGATATGAAGTTCTTCTTCTGGTCGGTAGAGGTCATCATCCTGAGCCGTGACCACTCCAAGATAGTCAACATCCGCCACAAGGACGTTTCCTACTGCCGACTGGAGGTACCAAATGAGAAGGGGCGCATAGAGCATGTCTTCTTCGGCGACTTCCGCAACGTCATGTCGCCGGTACATACCGAAGTCATCCCGCTGCTCGACCTCTACGACCCGCTGGGCGACCTCATGGCGCGCATGGGAAAGGCACCGGACCCCTACACAGGCATCAGGGGCAAGGCACCCGAGATGGGCAAGGACTGCAAGTTTGCCATCATCACACGCATCCCGACACCCGGACTGCAGTACTATCCGATACCATACTATGCCAGCGTCTTCGACGATGCCTGGTACGACATCTACCGTCTCATCGGCATCGGCAAGCGCTACATGATAAAAAATACCTCTGCGCCACGCATCCAGATAGAGGTGCACCGCGACTACTGGGAAGAGCTCTGCAACAACGAGGACATCATCGACCCGGATAAGCGCAAGGAACGCATCCTGCAGGAGAAGGACAACATCATCAACTTTGTGTGCGGTCCGGAGAATGCAGGCAAGGCACTCATCACGGGCTATTACTTCGACCCTAACGGCAAGGAGCAGCGCATGGTGCGCATCATCAACCTCTCCGAAGGCAGCAAGAAGGAGGGTGGAGACTGGGCAGACGACATGAGCGAGGCATCCAACGCTCTCTGCTTCTCGTTTGGCGTGCATCCCAACCTCATCGGAGCCACTCCTGGCAAGAGCCAGATGAACAATTCCGGTTCAGACAAGCGAGAGCTCTTCATCCTCAAGCAGTCGCTCGAGAAGGCTTGCCACGACATCATGTGCAAGCCTTACCACGTCATCTCCCACTACAATGGCTATGCCGACCGAGGAGTGACCGTAGATGTGCCGATGATAGAACTCACGACACTCGACAAGAATAAGGATCAACAGACATCAATAGTTTCAAACAATGGCAACAATGAAGATTCAGATCAGCAAGGATGACTTCGAGCAGAGCATCCTCGCAGCCACCAGCTCGCACTCTGAGGTGTTCGAGTCGGTGGAACCGCATTTTAAGGAGTCCTATCTGCGACTCTGCCAGCAGATACTGGGCGAGGTTGGAGAGGCGGCACTGGAGACCAGCGACGACCTGCGTGATGCAGTCATCAAGGCGGTGTGCCTCGATGCCTTCCTCGGCGTAGTCAGACACCTCGACCTCGTGCTTACGCCTACAGGCTTTGGCGTTGTGGCCAACAATGAGGTCACTCCTGCCAGTTCCTCCAGAGTAGAGGCACTCATTGAGCAATGCCGCATAGCCCTCATCGTGGCTCAAGACACAGTCATGGCTCTTCTCACCGATGTTCCAGGCTGGGGGAGCACCCTACAGGCAAAGCAGGGCATCCAGACGGTTTTGTGGAGCATAGAGGGTTATTGTTATCTCACGAGACAGACCAGCATGACTTCCAAGGACTGGATGTCCAAGCTGGCAGCCATGCAGGAGGCAGACGCCACCCTGCGCAAGCTGGTGTCCGACGAGCAGATGGATGACATCATGTGTCAGGTCAGAGGGGTGAGAGAGGGCAATGAGTTTGAAGGAAGCGTGCGCCTAATGCTGAGCCGCAGCCTGATCATGTTGGCAAACGACATGCTGTCGGCATACTCCAACGAGCGTGCGAGACTGCTCAGATACTTAGATGCACATCTCGATAAATTCCCATTATATGCGAATTCATCGGCATATAAGGCTAACCATTTCAAAGAGTTCAACAATGAAAAATCAAAACCTGCCTTCGTTTTCAACGCATAAAGATGGTACACAAGAGTTCAATTTCAAAGCACCGTCATCGTGGGCGGAACTTTCAGAGGAACAGTTGCGCTATGTCCTCTACATCTTATCTTCGAATAGGGACAAGATTGTCGCCAAATGCCACCTCCTGGTTAGATTCTGCGGTCTTGAAGTACATAAGCACACCCGTACAGGGTGGAAATGCAGCGTGCTCTGTTCCGTTCCCGGTGAAATGCCAAAGAGGAAAGTCCTATACATTAGCAGCGCCGAGATTCTGTCGCTTCTCAAAAATTTCGATTTCATCGACAAATTTACCGATTTTCGGCCTCTGCAGAGAGCTAGTGACGTTTTACTGACGGCAGTTGACAGCATGCTTCATGATGTCAGCTTCTACGATTACCTCAACATCGAGAAGAACTACCAGCTGTTCATGCTTAACCAGGAAGACAAGTTTCTCAGCAAGATGGCGCACCTCATGTACAGAACCGCAGATGGTTCTGCCGATGAAACCGCCCATTTTGAGCCTTATGAGCTTCTGGGCGTCTTCATGTGGTTCTCCAACGTCAAGGAGTATTTCGCCGCCAACTTCACGCACTTCTTCAAACCGGCAAGAGAGGGTGGAGAGCTGCGCCGTGTGGACATTCTTCCTGCCATGCAGGCGCAGATCAGGGCACTCACCGATGGCGACGTGACCAAACAGCAGGCAGTCTATAATACCGACTGCTGGGCTGCCCTCACGGAGCTGGACAACAAGGCACGTGAGGCAGAGGAGTTCAAGGAGCGCAACAGGCAAAACAGTTAAAATTACAGCACATGACAGTAAAAAACTTCGATTCCATCGCATATTTCAAGCAGCTGGCTGCCGAATGCAGAACCTGCAGGGATTATAATTTTGTCGCAACAGAGTGTTCCGGACCCGATTCCATCCAGGGAGTCATGCAGCAGTTCCGCAAGGCATCCAACTTCATCATGGTGTCAGACACCGTTGACAGCAACACCCATTCCGTCGGAGAGGGTTTCTTCGATCGCAATGTCTATACCGTCTGGATCCTGGCAGGCTACCGCCGCGAGGACATGGCAGACCGTGAGCAGAAGCTTAACATCTGCCGCTATATCTTCCGCCAGTTTCTCAGCCGCATGCTCCACGACAAGAGCCGTGAGGCATACGACGGGCAGATGGAGTTCCTGGACCTCACGCAGGTCTATTCGAGCGAGCTGGGCAGATGGTCCATGAATGGCGTCACGGGACTCTATTTCATGGTCACATCAGACGAACCTATCGACATACAGTATGACGAGAGCCTATGGCAGACCAGTCAACCATAAACGACCTGCTCAAGTACGAGCATGGTTGGGCTGATTCCATGGGCGAGTACTGGCGAGAGCGCATGGAGCGGCTGCGTACCATCGATACCGGAGCATTATACCGCAGCATCAAGGCGCATATCGAGCAGGGCTCGACAACGACCATTGAGCATAATTTCCTCATGTACGGTATCTATGTTGCAGCAGGCGTTGGACCGGCTCATGAGTGGTACCGCTGGAGCCAGGGAGCTAAAATCCGACGCATCAACGGTGGAGATCTCAACTTCCTCGGCGAGGAATACCGAGAGGAGCAGGGACTTGACAAGCCCAAAAAAGTGGGTCCTGCATGGGGCGGCAGGGTTGCCGGTGGTGAACCTAAAGGACCTCGCGACTGGTTTAGCCGCAAGTATTATTCTTCGGTGATGAAGCTCAATGAGCATGAAGCGGAATTCTACGGAGAGCGCTATCAGGGCTTAATGGCATCAGCCATCACGGAAATGTTTACAGGCATAGGAGCAGCACGCAACCTCTAGGGAGCGTATTTTTATCGGTTCCATCGGCATATTATCTTTGCAGACAAAAAAATAAATGGCAGACAAATTAGACAAGAGCAACCTTCAGACCCTCTTCGAGGGCATCAGAGACGAGCGACGCCTGCAGGCCAACACGGCAAACCGCATAGGCAATGCCTTCCTCTCGCTGCTGCACTTCTGTGCCGATGAGACATCAGACCGGTATCTCAGCCGCAAGCATGACGATGCAGCTGAGGGCATGATTACCTTCCTGCGTGGACTCATCTCCGAGCAGATGGCGCAGCTCAAGGCGGGTGCACAGTTCGGTAACTTCGTCTCCGGGCTGTACAACGGCAAGGGCGCACAGGTCGATGACAATGGCAATGCCGAGGTTGAGAGCATCACCGTCCGCACATACATGCGGGTCATGGAGCTGATTGTCAACCGTCTGTCAGCGCAGGAGGGTGACACTTTCTTCACAGAGAGCGACACCATTGAGAGCGTTGACATCCTGGGTGATAACTGCTATGGCCTGCACCTCCGCTCCAAGTATAGTGGATACTTCACGGCGCAGCATGTGGGCAACGTCATCAAGGGAGTGGTCAACAACATCGCCTCGGCAGCCAATTCTGGCACTTCGGCAGCCTACTACACCTCATGGATGAGAGTCAACAGCGTCAATGCGGTTAAGAATTACATCGAGGTCACCCTCTATCCTGATGCCGATGTTCCGGCAGGCAAGAACTTCCCTCCATGCGAGCTCATGAACATCGCCCGTTATGGCAACCAGACCGATGAGTCGCTACAGAGCTGCTTCTACATCTCCAGTTCCGAGGGACGCATCGTCAAGCTGACAGGCGTCACCAAGCCGATACTGGATGATTACAACTACGGCATGGTCTTCGGCGACATGCCTGAGTTCGTCAAGTCGCTCGACCTTCCTATCGTCAAGGGCAGGGATTATCTCTATGCAGCCGGCATCATCACCCAGGACATCATACAGATCGACTACCATGGCAAGCCGATAGTCGATTATATAGACCGGGGACAGTGGTCAGGCAAGGCAGACTATTTCTGCTCAGCCCTCAATCCAGATACCGGCAAATTCGAGACATCAGATGTTTGGTACACAGGGTGCAAGTGGCGATGCCAGAAAACCGGTACCCATACCGCACCAAGGTGGAACAATACCGACTGGGCGATGATAGAGGGCAATCCGGCATTCACCATTGACTTTCTCGAAGACGAGACGATCTACGACTTCGACAACTTCCGGGCTCCGCTGACTGTCGTTGCTACGCTCTACGGCCAGGATATTACCTCAGATATCCTCGACAGCGACGTAGCCTGGACCAGATACACCGAGAATAAGGCCGGTGAACAGAGAGTAACCAGCGACAACATTTGGGCACTCGAAGTCGGATCCAAGGCGGGCAAGGCTATCATCCTGACCCGGTCAGATCTCTCCGTCGACAGCGAGGGCGTTCCGGCTAAGATCAGGTTCACGGCAACTGTTACACTTCGTGATGGCCTGGGCGATGAGGTCGCCCAAGATTCCATCACACTGGAATGTGTTTAAAAACATATAAACAATGAAATACAAAAGATTAGACATCAAGTACACGCCTCTGCAGGTACATTACTCCAAGTCCGTGTCAGGCAGCGTTCCGCTCGAACAGGCCTATGATGCAGATCAGGATGAGTATTCTCCTGATTACAGGCTGACGCCATGCGCCTTGCAGCCGGTTATCAGCATCATTGACCGAGATGGCATACTCCCGAGTGGACGTGTCAACAGCGAGCTGACAGACATCGCCTGGTATAGAGTGGAAAACGGAGTGGAGGGCAATGCGCTGGTAACGACACCAAAGCAGCATGTCATCACATCGTCAGGCAATGATGCCGGCAAACTGCTCTGGTATATCAACGCAGCACCGCAGAAGCCGATACTGCTCCGCTTCAAGGCGAAGTACCTGGACACCCGAACCAACGAGGTGCGCAATATTACGATGGACTACTCCATCAACTGCAAGAATGCGACAATCTACAAGCCGACGCTGCTGCTGTCAAGCGGTGACCGCTTTTATAATCCGCTCCGTGATACCGACAAGCAGGTCATCAATGCATCCCTGCGCCTCGGTTCTGAGGAGTGCGCCAAGAACAAGCGCCAGTTCGTCTGGGAACTTCTCCGGAGTCGTGGACAGTTCTCTGCAGTTACTGCAGATGACCTGGAGGTCAAGATATCCGATGATGGTGCATCCGTTACGCTGGACCGTTCTCTCATGGGCAAGCGCATCTGCATCAGATGCAGAGCCAGATACTCTGCTGCAGGCAATCCGGCAAGCGTAGAGCTCAACGATGCAACCCCATTCAAGATAGTCAACATCGTCAGGAGGATTCCGTTCTACGATTACGACATGATTGACATCGTAGACGAGGTGCTGCCAGATACCAAGCAGGTCAAGGCAAAGGCTACCATCTTCGACAATATCGGCGATATTGCAGACCCTGCAAGAGAACTGCAGGTGCTCTGGTGGATGGCACCGAATAATTCGGTACACTTCGAGAATGCTGTACTCGTAGGTCATGGCATGACACCGAGTGTTTCTACAGAACTGCTGGATCCGAACAGGGGGTCCATCCTTGCCTTGGAAGTCAAAGACCTGGCTCCTTTGGCTCTGGCCATGGATGCAGACGGCAAGGTGTTCGTGGATGCAGACGGCAATCCGTTTATTTTTCACTAAAAACATTTAAATATTAAATATGGAAAGATACATCAAGGCAAACCGCAAGGTCGTGGAGTTCCTCCAGCTGGCTGAGGACAGAACAGAACTTCCAGACGGCAACTTCATTCTCTGGTGCCAGGACATCCTGCCGCTTGGGGATTCTATCATATTTGCGGAAACGCTGTCCAAAATTGGCGCTATCGCCATGGATGGCCAGACAGCCCGCAAGGAGCAGGACGGCGAAGTGTGCAACAAGCTGCCTGTTGCTATAGACAGCAGATTCATCATGAGAGAGGAGGCAAGGGATGAGTAGTGCAAGCAAATCGGTCAACATAACGTTCCTTCAGAAGATGGGCACTTTCACGCCGTCTATCCAGTCTCCTAATGGGGATCTCTACCAGGAGTACCAGAAGAACGGCGACGTCGTTACCGTCTATCCCGACTTCTCGCAGTCACAGCCTAAGCTCTACTTCGTAGTCATCTCATCAAGAGCTGCAGATGGTGTCACGACACCTGTCTCCATGCAGTTCTTCTTCAACGAGACTGAGATACCGTTCAACAGCGCAGGCAAATCAACCGGCCTCTTCGATGGTCTCTTCGAGATTATCAGACCAAGTGCATCGCAGTTCTACTGGGGTCTTAAGATATGCAACAACCTGGTAAAGGCATCCAATTATACTGCCATCAACATCAAGATGATCGGCAAGGTATCAGAGAGATCCAATCAGCAGGAGATTACCGATAGTGTACAGGCTGTCTACGAGATACCAGTTGGTCCATATACAGGCGTAGCCTATCGTGTGACCATCAAGGCTCCAGAGAATGATACGCATAACTTCATTCTCAACAACAAGGATGACAGTTGTCAGCTTGAGGCTAAGGCAACGCAGGGCAATGATACCATTAAGACTGGCCTCTACTACAAGTGGTACCGTGCGACCAACAGCATCACTGGCTGGGAGCAGATTGCAGGAGCAAGCGGTAAAACCATTACAGTCAAGGCTTCTGAGGTCGATTGCACCCGCGAGTACATGGTTGAGGTTTACAATGACAAGGCCATGGGCAAGGACAATCTTCTTGGATTCGACTTTGTTACAGTCATCGATGCGTCGGATCCGTTCGATATTGAGCCGAACCCGACACCTGCCGATGAGTCTATCAGTGAGGACGAGACAGGCAATGGTACTGTGACCTATACACCGAGGTTGGTTGTCAGAGGCAAGTCGGAGACGGTAGATACGAAATTCTATTTCACTCTGAAGTCCGGGTCTGGCGTTGTCCTCAATACAGAGGCATCACGCAAGCCTACAGTCCAGCTGAGTTCGTTCGCAGTGACGAGAGCAGACTGCATACACGCAGGATACGGCAACGTAGCATTAACAATTCAGTCAGTTAAATAGCCATGGGTGTTATAACAAGAGTGATTAGGTTTCTCCGAGTCGGTGTCGGCATATCCAACGCTGACTTGGAATATGCCGAGTCAACAAGTCAGACAACTGCACCGATAGAGGGCTGGCAGACAACAGCACCAAAGTGGCGCAAGGGCTGCTATATCTGGAGCCGAACGCACATCTACTACACCGATGGCAACGAGAAGGTGTCCACGCCTATGTGCCTATCCGTAGCCAGAAGCATCGACCGCATCGAGGAGTGCTACTACTCTTCCACATCTTCTACGGCCATCACCGGAGGTGCATGGGCCAAGGGTAAGTCTCCAGCGTGGGTGAGCGGCAGATTCATCTGGACAAAGTCCATCATTTACTTCACAGATGGAACCTCTACTGAGACTAACCCTATATGCTGTACTGGTGGCCTAGGTCCGCAGGGCAAACCTGGTAAGGATGGTGCTGATGGAGCCGCTGGCAAGGATGGTGCTGATGGAGCCGATGGCAAGGATGCCATCAACATACAGTTTTCAATGCCGACCATCGTCCACAAAAAATCTCAATTTGCCGGCACGTACGCTATTGACGTGAGAGCTTACAAAGCAGGAGTTGAATTAGCCTGTTCTGTCAGTGTGGAAGTTCCATCTAATTATGCCAGCTCTGTTAAGGCTAGTGTGATAAACAACGGCAAAGGGAAGAGAGTTATTGTAGTGATAGGAGCGAATATTGATGTCTATACCAATTTAGCTTTCGCTGTCAAAGTCGAGAATGTTACATACAAGTATACGATACCTGTCAAGACAATAGCCGATGGCGAGGATGGCAAGAGAGGCGAAACCGGTGCAACTCTCCGTGGCCCGCAATCTTGGGCGAACTGCGGCAATGGCTATAGCTTCGAGTCTGGAGCATCGGGCGAGGAGTGGAAAGATGTCGTTATCTACAACTCCGGCTATTACAGCTGCATCAAGAGTCACATCAGAACTGAGACCAACTTCCCTGGCAGCGCTGAGGACCAAAACAACCAATATTGGAGGCTTGGCAGCCCAATAGAAATGGTAATTGCCAAAATCATCTTGAGTCAATATCAGCTTGTTGACAACCTGGGAGTCAAGGTCATCGAGATGAAGGATGAAAATGGCAAAATGATGTTCCTAGCAAAGGACGGAAAAGTTATCTGCAATGGAGGAATATTCCAGAATATTAGCGTCTCGGGTGATATCTCTGTCGGAAGACTGAGATACAACGAAAATACGGTTACTGATGGTACTAGTGTCATCAATGGCTCTTTTATCAGAGGTGGTGGTACCTATGTCCTACCGCACCTAAGCGATGGAGAATTCATGCGCATTGTGGTCTTCAATCCTATCATAACGCGCAGTACACCGCTAGCGACACTTAAGGGCGAGCAGGAAATGGACGCATTCATGGCGGCAGGCAGCAGTTTCTTCTTGAATAGAGAGGCTACCATAGGAGTTTATGGCTGGTGTGAACTAATCGGCACGAGTCAGAATGGTCACACAATTTGGGTATATAGTGTAGTAGAGAATAAACAAAATTAGAATAGTTAAATGGAAGGTAAAAAATTCAATACCGTGACTAAAGTCACAACCGTCAACAGCAACCAGAGCGTGCTGCTGACTGATAATAATGGTAATGTCACTAGCATCGGCATGGATGCCCTTAAGGCTGACCTTGCAGTCGGTCAGCATGCCTGGTGCGGCCGAGTGTGGAATACTGCCAACGCAACGCCTAAAGCGGCGTCATACATTGGCTCACTTGAATTGCTGAAGGAGTTGCCATACATCCTCGGACTTGGCGCATACTTGGTCAAGAATGACCACAGCCGCAGAAAGCTCGACAGCAAGGATCACCACAAGTATGCTACTGGCGAACCGGCAAAGTTGGATGGTACAGAAGGTCACTATCAGTGGGGCTGGGGCAGAAAATTCTACGTTGTCATCAAGGATATTGGCGGATTGCACTATGAGCAGATTGGCATCAAGCCAATACCAGGTGAATACAATCTCGAGATACCAATCGGCAGTCTTTCTGCAGCGGGCTTCGCTACTATTGAGCGTAGTACAGGACGCCTGGTTAGTTACATCAACGATGCAGCTAACTACCGTGGTGGCGACAACAATGCCACCTATGATGGCAAGAACAATACGTTGCTGGGCAGACCTGCTACCGCTATGACTACAGAGCAGTTCAGAGCTGCAGCGCGTAAGAACGGCAAGGGGTGGCTTTGCACAACCATGCGACATACTTCCATTGTCGCAATTCTGTTCAGTGTCATATTCGGCACTCATTATGATCAGGATGCAGTCAATGCCAACAAGGATGCCAACGGACTCTTCCAAGGTGGACTCGGAGCAGGCTTGACGCAGATGCCGAACTGGGAAGCCTACAATGGTTGGCGACCAGTTGCACCAATGAGTGCAGGCATTGAGCTTGGTGATTCATGTGGAGAAGCGACCTATGCAGTTAAGAATGACGCAGGCACAACGGTCTATAATGCCAAGATTCCATGCTTCTTCGGCTACAAGAACGGCTTCGGCAATCTCTGGCGAATGATGGATGATGAGTTCTGCCAGGTGAATAGTGACAAGACCACGACCCACCTGGTCGCTCCGTCTATTTACGGCTCCTGGACTATCGGCAATGCTACCGGCATGAAGGCGTTGAGCAAGTCACCTGGCGGTGGTGAAGGATATATCAAGACCTTGTCGATGGAACATCTGGAGAACTTCTGTACGCAGATTGGTGCTACAGAGTCAACCTATTCGACAAGTTATTTTTGGAATACGTCAAACACTACTTCCGGTTTTCGCCTGTGTCTTCGCGGTGGCCACGCTGACGTTGGTGGTCTATGCGGTCTTTCGTCGCTCAACGTGAACAATGCTGTCTCGGATTCCAATGTGTACTTCGGTGCGGCCCTCTGCGAAGCAGCATCCGAGTGGTCTTTGGAACCAGTGTATTACGAGGCGGCCTAAAGTGTTCAGAGGTGTGCTGACTTGAGCAGGAGTGTGCAGGATTAACCAAGGTTCCCAAGCGGAGCCAAGGGCAATCCTGAGCACCCTGCGAGCGTAGCGAGCAAACCCTACCGCCCTTGGGCGGTCGATTTTTTTTGAAATTTCGCTCTTTGACATTCTTTCATTCCGATTTTTTTCAGTACCTTTGCAGGCGGTTTTCAAACCAGGCTGTGATTCCTGCGCCGGTTTTCGCCTGTGTCTTCGCGGTGGCAACGCTGACAATGGTGGTCAATGCGGTCTTTCGACGCTCAACGTGAACAATGCTGTCTCGGATTCCAATGTGAACTACGGTGCGGCCCTCAACTTAACAAGATACTGCAGGTTAGTTTGCTTAGCTGCAGAGATTTCGGGAGTCAGGCCTTGCCTCATGGCAAAACATACACTTTAGCAGAATAGCTAGTAGATGATGACAATGGGTCATCCGGTCGAAAGTTAGGACATTAGAAAAGCAGACAACAGACACAGACACCGACATTTATACAGACACCGACCTTTTTTTAATATTTACATAAAATTTTAAAAGCAAGTGAAGAGGTTAGGCAACATTTCACAGGAGGTGGAGACTTTGCAAAATTTTCGTGAAGCATTTTTTGATTTTTCCCGACACAAGAAGTCCCGTCTCTCTGTTCAAGCATTTGAGGCAGAGTTTGAGGCAAATCTTCAAGCCCTGCTAACTGCCTATACCCATCAGACTTGGCATACATCAGACTATGAGGCCAAGCCGGTTGAAAAACCCAAGCATCGCATAGTCAATAAGTTGCCTGTTGGCGATCATGTCATTCAGCATGCAGCCATGCACACCAGTGAAGATAAGTTGAGAGCCAAGATTCCTTTCAACAGTCCAGCTGGTACCAAGGGGCGTGGCACGCATTTCTTCTATAAGATAATCAAGCAGAACATCTTTACCTCGCCACAGCAAGACACATTCTATTGCTTGCCCATGGATATACACCATTATTTCCAGAATGTTGAGCACAATTTGCTCAAGAGAGAGTACAGGTTGTATATCAAGGACCGCAAGTTGCTTGCTTTCGTTGACGAGGTCGTTGACAGCTATGCCAATGGCATTGTGCTTGGAGTCAAGCTTACACAACTTTTGGGGCAACTGTTTCTGGCGAGGTTTGACTATCTCGCCATGCGGTGTTTTGATATACTTCAAGACCCCGAGAAACTCGGTTATTGGCAGGCTCGATACGTCACGGACATGCTCCTCACATGCCGCTCGGAGCAGCAGGCAAGAGTATTAAATGTGGGGGGGTAAAATCCCTCAATGAGCGCTTCGACCGTTTTTGCCGCGAGGGGCTCAAACATTATTATAGATTCATGGACAATATCTTCGTCATGCATGAAGATAAGGTCTTCTTACGCCTCATGGCGGAGCTTGCAGTCATGCACTTGGCTAGAGACTGGAAGCTGAGCATCAATAAAAGTTGGAATATTCATCGTACATGTGACGGCATAGACTTCTGTGGACAGAAGATCTTTGCCGATCATGCCCTTTTGCGCAAGCGCACCAAGCAGGCACTCTGTGCCCAGGTGGCAAGATTGCGCAAACGTGGACTTAGCGATGAACAGATCCGGCGCAAGGCAGCATCCAGGCTAGGCCTTGCCAAACACGCAGACACAAAAAACTTATTAAATAAAATCGGTATGAAAAAGTATGGTCAGATTGTGAAAGCCCGCAAGGGCGAGGTTCCCTTCGAGGGCATGAGTTTGGCACAGAAGAAGCATCCAGGCGATATCCTGTGCCACAACATTGAGGACTATGACAAGTTCCTCATCCTCATAGAGGATTACAAGATTGATAAGTCGAGAGTTGATTTCAAGATGGAGCAGGTTGAAGAGGTTGACGACCAGGGTATCAAGCGAATGGTCACCAAGAAGGTGCCCAAAGACCGCCTCGCCATCCGCTTCCGTTTCATTGATCATGTAAAGAAGACGGGGCTGTTCGATGAGCAGGGCGATGAGATTGAGGAGCCGGTGTGGCAGCCAGAGTCGTGGTGGCTCTTTACTGGATCTGACATCTTGGTTGACCAGGCACGCAAGGAGTGGGAACTGCTGGACAAAGGCTTCTACACCGTTGCAGCCGAGCTCACCAACAAGTTTGGCAAGAAATTTTATAAGTTTATATAGATGCACAAGAAATTTTATCTTTGTCGCATGTCATTCTTGAGATATGACAGCGAGCATTTTCTCCTGTTCCTGAGTGAACAGAGAGTTGAAAACTATCACCCAGACAACTATATGTCGGAGTCTGATGGCGATAGTCAGGCAGTAACAGCTTACAGCTACGAGGGCAGTGAGATCGACGGCTCCACCAAGATTGAGGCTAAGTCGGCAAGCTATCGCGAGTTCGTGAATGGTCTGGTTCGTACTAAGTACAGCCAGAGCGATGTCGAAGCCATCCTGTGCAACCATGGTGATGGCAACAAGGAGCACGAGACGGAGTACCTGACATTCCAGAATTGGCGAGAGCAGGCTAAGCAGATGGCCAAGGAACTGCTCGACCGTGATATCTCATAGTTTTCAGATACGGCAGGAGGGGAATAGTCCTTCCTGCCGTATTTTTATATATCTTATATTATATGTACCTTTGTGCCAGATTTAATCAGGTACAGATATGCAGAGAAATACCAAGGATTGGATACACTACAGCTCTGCTGGCATAGTTCTGATTGCTGGCATTGTGCTCGTGTACATCAGCTTTTTTATGTCCCACGACGTCACGTCTAACGTCTTGTGGTACTTTGGGCAGAGTCTGGTTTACGTGGCAACCGTCTTTGGTTTCGCACTGACTTTTGACACCCGAGTTAAAGACATTATCAATAAATATTTCAATAACAAAAATGGCACGCAAGATTAAGAAAATTTTCATTCATTGTACAGCAAGCCGACAGTCATGGTCTGTCGATGCCTTGCTCAAGGAGTTCACCAACAAGGGCTGGCACTATCCAGGATACCACTGGGTCGTGACCGCAGACGGCAGACGTACGCAGCTCATGACAGAAGACCTGCCATCCAACGGAGTCGCGGGACATAATTTCGATTCCATCAACGTGGCATACATGGGCGGCATTTCACGCACAGGCAAGCCTATAGACAACCGCACGGAGGCTCAGAAACAGGCGTTGCGTGAGTTGCTTGTGGAGCTGAGAAAGCGCTATCCTGATGCCAGGATCATGGGACATCGCGACATCTCGCCTGACAAGAACCACAATGGAGTGGTCGATCCGTGGGAGCGCATCAAGGAGTGTCCTTGCTTCGACGCCATTCCTGAGTATGCTGACATTTAAATCAATGGGATATGCAGAAACATCTCAAGTCTATCATCATGACCATATCGGTGATATTGGTCATCATCGCCTGCGTCTGGATTTCTGACCATCGACGGCAGCGAGCGGAGCAGGAACTGAGAGAACAGCTCAATGGGCTGAAACTTCAGTATGCTCCAGCCGAGCGAGACACCATCCGCGATTCGGTCCAGGTCATCACGCAGCAGGTGCTGCAGATGCCTGCAGAGGAGTACAAACTTCAAGCCTACGACCGCCAGCTGCTCCATGACCTGGACATACGTCTTGGCCAGGTCATGGTAGACCAGCGCACAAGTCTGAGTTCTGCTGATACTGTCAAGACAGACCGCAGCGATTCTGTATATACTTATTGCGACCGATGGCTCAGTTTCCGTCTCAACACGGCAGACTCCATCTTGACATACAAGGCGAGAGACAGCCTCCAGACCATCGTCTACAGGCAGTACAAGCACAGATTCCTCTGGTGGCGATGGGGCACCAGAGGCTATGATGTCAAGGTCATCAACTTCAATCCCCATTCCAACATATTATATAACAGCTATATACAAGTCACGCGATAATGGCAAGACAAGAGGTATATACAACAGTCATCAAGCTCAACTCAGAGGAGGCAAAGAACCGACTCAAAGAGTTAGAGGACAGAGTCGCCCGGCTGAAGAAGGCTAAACAGGATGCCTTCTCGGCGGGCGATTCCCGTTTAGGCGCATCCCTCGCCAAGGATCTGAAGGCCGCAGAGCGAGAGATGAAGCAATTCAAGAACTCAACCATGAGCGTCAAGGAGACACTCGACAACCTGTCAAGTGCAAGCCTCGGACAGCTGGAGAAGGCAGCTAGACATCTGAAGGGGCAGATGAAGGCAGCGTCTGATCCTTCAGACTTCGCCAAGCTGGATGCACAACTCTCAAAGGTCAAGGAGCAGATGCTTGCCCTGAAGGGCGCAACACGCAAGGCTGATGAAGAAGCGAGACGCATGACGGCAACCGTGTCAAATCTGAAACATGCATCTCTCAACGATCTCAACTTTACTGCAGGCAGACTTCGCTCGCAGATGGCCGATTTCGACCCAAACACAACCATGTACGCCTCTCGAGCTTCGCAGCTGAAGCTGGTCGAGGCAGAGCTGGAACGCATCCGACAGAGCGAGCAGAAGGTGGTCACCCTCATGCAGCAGTATGACAAGGAGATTGACCGCACAAATGTGGACATCAAGGAGACCAAGCGGCAGATGCAGCTGGTAAATAACACAATGTCCAACCTCAAAACCTCTTCCATCCGTGACTTGGAGTACTCCATCAAGGCACTTAACCAGCAGATGCAGGGTATGGAGCGTGGTACCGAGAAATTCAAGCAGATGGAGAGACAAGCCAAGCAGCTGAAGACAGAACTGCAGGCGGTCAGAGCCGAAGGAGTAGCCCAGGAGTCCTGGCTCAAACGCTCTGCCGATTGGTTCAACCGCATGCAGGGCATCGCCCTTGGAGCCGTTGCTGCCATCTCCGGCATCACCTTCACAGTAAAAAAATGTGTGGAGGAATATGCCAAGATGGATGATGAGATGACCAATGTCCGCAAATATACCGGTCAGGCAGCCGATGAGGTCGAGCGTATGAACGAGGACTTCAAGAAAATGGACACCAGAACCCCTCGCCAGAAACTCAACCAACTGGCAGAGGATGCCGGCAGACTAGGTATCACATCGACTGCTGCAGTTGAAGATTTTGTTGATGGAGCCGATAAAATCAATGTCGCCCTCGGTGATGACCTCGGAGACAAAGCAGTCTCACAAATCGGCAAACTCGCCCAGATGTTCGGCGAAGACAAGACCAAAGGTCTGCGAGGTGCCATGTTGGCAACAGGTTCTGCAGTCAATGAACTGGCTCAGAATTCCTCTGCCTCTGCCGGCTATCTCGTTGACTTCACCGCCCGTGTGGCAGGTGTCGGCAAGCAGGCAGGCTTCACACAGGCTCAGATCATGGGTCTCGCATCTGTCCTTGACCAGAACATGCAGCAGGACGAGACGGCTGCTACTGCAGTCCAGAACCTCTTGGCAAAGATGTTTCAGGACTCCGCAAGGTTTGCAAAGATTGCAGGACTGAATGTCAAGGACTTCGCTAAGACCCTTAAGGAGGATGCCAACAGCGCACTCCTTCAGTTCCTGGCAGCCATGCGAGCCAAGGGCGGTTTTGCCGACCTCGCAACGATGTTCGAGGAAATGAAGATGGATGGATCCAGAGCTACTGGTGTCCTCACAGTCCTCGCAGATAAACTCGATGACATCAAGACTGCCCAGAACCTGGCAAACGAAGCCTATTCCGAAGGCACATCCGTCCTCAATGAGTTCGAGACACAGAACGAGAGTGTACAGGCTCAACTTGACAAAGCGAGCAAGAAGTTCCTGGATCTCTCCATCGAACTGGGCCAGAAACTCTATCCTGCAGCACGATATTGCATATCTGCAGCCAGTCTCGGAGTTAGGGCACTCTCCACACTCGTTGATTTCGTCAAAGATTATTGGCGCATATTAATTGTGCTGACAGCCGCCATCGTCACCTATACAGCAGTCTCTAAGGCAAAGTTGATAGCAGACAAGGCGCAGATGGCATGGCTCAACATCATGATTCTGCGCGAAAAGGCGCATCTCGTCCTTGTGGGTCTCAAGACATCTGCTCTCAAGACCATGGCAATCGTTCAGATGGCGTTGACACGTGAGATAAAACTGACCACTGCTGCGCAGATGTTGTGGAACAAAGTGTTGTTGGCCAACCCGATCACTGCCGTGATTGCTGTTGTTGTGGGTCTGACAGCCGCAATCGTCACACTCTCTAAAGAGACGAGCACAGCTGAGCAGGCTCAGCGTGACTACAATGATGCCGTGACAGAAGCCAACAAGCAGGCAGCAGAAGAGGAAGCATCCATCATGCGTCTCGTATCTGCCATCCAGTCAAACACCAGTGCAGAGTCAGACCGCAAGGCAGCTCTGGAGGAACTCAATGGCAAGCTGATGCGTGAGCACCTAGGCAACATCACAGAGGAAGCAGTGCGAACCGGTCAAGCAACAAGGCAGATTCAGTCCTACATCGACATGATGAAGAAGAAAATCGTAATCGATGGCTTGCAGAAGAAACTTGCTGAGTCTATAGCCAAACAGGCTGAACAAGAAGACTTGCTAAGCGAAGCTGACAACGACAAGCGTGGTTTCTGGGCAAAAGTTTGGGGGCGTGTTAATCCGTTTGCAAATGGTAAAACTAAGATGTTGAACTTAGCTTCTGACAACAAAGAAGTGTTCATAGATGTGATGAACAAGAGCATTGAGCGTGAAAAGCAGTATCAGCAGAAGCTAATCGAAAAGATTACCCAGCTCGAAACGCAACACTTCGAGGTGAATGATCCGGAACCATGGCGCAACAATGGCTACAATGGCAAGGGCAATGATGGTACTATCATTAAGAAGCAGAGTACAGCCGACACTCATCAGGTTTCAGAAAAGGAGCGCAAGGCTCGTGTCAAAGCAGAGAAGGCTGCTGCAGCCGAGGAACGCAAGCGCCAGGCTGAAGCCAAGCGCAAGCAGAAGCAGGCAGCCGATAGCATCAAGGCTGAGACCAATCAGCTGCTAGCTGACAACGCGAAAGCATACGCAGAAGGCAAGAAAACCTATCAGCAGTTCATCGACGACAGACAGAGCATCCAAATTAAGGGTTTTGCCAAGCTGAAGCAGTTGTATGGTGCTGAGAGCAATGAGTACAAGCAGTTACTTGACAACCAGGTCAATGTTGTCAAGCAGCATGATGCTGCAATTCAGAAAATGAATGAGCAGACCATTGAGCGTGAACGCCTCCAGAAGGAGGCTAGCATCAAAGCTCAGTACAATGATGCCAGTTCAGCTATCTATCAGAATGATACCGCACTCAATGAAGCCCTATATAAGAATGATGTCGAAGCCATGAAAAAACGTCTTGCACTCTACAAAGACAGAGAGGGCAGCGAGGAATGGCTGGATCTGAAGGCTGAGATGGAACAGGCTGAGCTCGACCACCAGCTGCAGATGCAGGAGTCATACCAGAACCAGCTGCGTGAACTCCGTCAGCAGTTCGGTAAGCAAGACTTGCAGGCACAGGAGACCATGTACCTCAATGGTCTAGACAATCTCTACAAGCAGGGATTGATCAAGGAGGAGGAATATCAGCAGATGAAGTTGGAGATAACCAAGCAGTTTGCTGCCCAGAGAGCGCAGATTGATGCTGATGACCATGGAGCAGGTAGCGCTCAGCTGAAGATTAATGATAAATCTTCTGAGATGGTCAACAGCGCCAGGGCTGCTGCAGGTGAGTCCCAGTCGACCAGCAATGCAACTCTGGGTGGGTACTTCTCATCACAGATTCAGAACTACCAAAACACCATGGAGAAGCTGAAGGAATTGTATGGAAGCGACGAGCAGAACCATGCTGCGTACATGCAGGCGAAAGCGCAGGTGACAGCCGACTTCCTCGATAACATGGTGCAGCAGACATCTGCCGCATACAGCGGCATCAACAACATTCTCTCTTCTGCGTCAGCATACGCTCAGGCATGTTCAGACCTGGAGCAAGCCAAAATCTCCAAAAACTACGAGAAGCAGATTGCTGCAGCTGGCAAAAACTCAAAGAAAAAGAAAAAGTTGGAAGAGAAGCGTGACAAGGAACTGGCTGCTGCCAAGTCGAAGGCTAACAAGAAGGCGATGAAGATCGAGATTGCTCAGGCAATCGCATCTACCGCCATGGCTGCTATCAACGCATACTCTTCTGCAGCTGCCATCAAGGGTACTGGCTGGTTGCTTGCACCAATCGCAGCCGGCATGGCAACCGCAGCAGGTATGCTGCAGATTGCAACCATCAAGAAGCAACACCAGGCAGAGGCAGCAGGTTATTACGAGGGTGGTTACACCGGTGGCAACCGCTACCGAAAGGAGGCTGGAGTTGTGCATGAAGGCGAGTTCGTGGCTAATCACAATGCCGTCAACAACTCATCCATCCGTCCGGCTCTTGACCTCATCGATAGGGCCCAGCGCACAAATACAGTTGGCTCGCTGACCGCTGATGATATCACACGTTCTTTGGGACAGGGTAGCAGTACCGTGGTAGCTCCTGTTGTCAATGTCAATAATGATAACACCGAGGTACGCCAGTCCCTCGATGGAGTTAATTCAGCAGTCACCAGACTCAACGAGAATATTGAGAGAGGTATCAAGGCAGATGTTTCAATCGCTGGCAGAGACGGCATCGACCGCAAACTCAATGAATATCATCGTATGCTAAACAACAAGTAGATATGATAACATGCATCATCAATGGCCATAAGGCCTATCCCATTTCTACATCATCCATCAAGGTGACATACGCAAACCAGTACGTCACCGATGACGGTGAGTACACTTATGACATCACCTTTCCCATGAATATCCTGGAGAACCGTGTCATATTCAAGAATGTCTCACGATTGGAGGTCAAGAAGAACGTCGCCAAATACGATGACTGCAAGCTGTTCTGTAACAGCCAGCTCATCATGAGCGGTGTCGGTACCATACTCTCCGCGAATGAGAAAGAAATCAAACTGCAGATAGTCGGAGGCAAGTCCCGCATCAAGTTCAACGACCGCATGACCAAGCACTATATCGATGAGATACCGTTTGGCACAGCTGACAAGCCTGGTTATACTATTGATAAAGGTTTTTCTCAGGGATTTAAAAACCAGCTGAAGATTAAAGACATCTACAGGCTGAATGAAAATCATTCGGAGTTCCTGGGAGCGGAAGGTAGATGGTGCTTCATGCCAGTAAGAGACGAAACGAACGACCTAATCGCAAATTTTGTTGGAGTGGATAAAACAAAGCAGTTCATCGGCTACAATGCACCATTTATCATGAACCTGGCAGTTCAGCCAAGCTTGATGTATATCTTCCGCAAAGTGGTGGAGTACGAAGGATATACTCTCAAGCGCAACGACTTCGACTGTAAACCATGGAACCTTCTGTATATAGCTTCTGCCTACAAGACGCGTGAACTTTGCAAGGCGCTTCCTCATTGGTCTAGCTATACATTTATTGAGGAATTCCGGAAACTCTTCAATGCTACAATCGTTTTTGACGATATTCTGAAGACCTGCTCGGTTATCAATGCTTCAGAACTGGCAACAGCTGATTCAATAGAGATTGAACCTCTGGACGAATACACTACAGACTACGATGAAGATGGTTCATTCTCTACTTCATCTACGGCAAACCTGGAATACAATCTGGGCAATTCTGCCAATAGAGACAATTATGAAGTTATTTCGAAAAAAGTTTTCGATAATTTTGAGATAGTTCATAGCAAAGAGTTAATGGGGGCAAACAAACAGTTTGCATCCACAACGCTATCATGGTCTGAAAAGCAAAAACGACAGACTATCATCGAGAATTTTGGCAATTACTATGTATATATGGTAGATGAAAATGATAACAAAAGCTGGAAACCTGTTGGCATCTGGTCACCACTTATCAGGGACAGCTCTTCAGATGATTTTATAGATCTGAACATTTCACCCGTAGCTCAAGTAGTTGAGAATATCAATTTCAAGTCGGGGTTGTTGGAAGACAAGTATTACGAGAGACGGTGCCTACTGTCAATGCCTAATGATAAGGAATCAGATTCCAAGGAGTACGATGTTGACGACGATGGCTATAGTTATACATCTGTCCAGGATGCGCTCGATGATGAGTCAGCACTCGACAACTCAGAAGACGAGCAGGAATGCATGAATATTTTCTTCATTATTCCAGGAAGGGTACAATCTACCGATGGTTCAACCACAAAACTATCTTGGGTTGGGGAAAAGTCTAGATGGCCACAGTTCCTAACCGACTATCGTATCAATGAGGGATTCAGACTCGGCATCGCCCATTTCGAGGATAAATATTTCTCGTTGTCGCTATGCATGAAGAGCGAATTTGGTACAACCAGTCTGGGTACCTTACATGCTAGCGGTCTCAGAATAGACAATAAAAACTGCATGGAAGTCAAGTTCAAGTCAGATGACATACCTGACCCATCCAAGATTTACATCATCCGCAACAAGAGATTTGTGTGTGAGAAGATAGAGATGGAGGTCAAGGACGATGCCATCGAGCCAGTTTACACAGGCTATTTCTATATGCTATCATAATATATAATAAGGTGGGGAGCAGTTGGCTCTCCACCTTATTATATTATAGGATACCCTGATAGTTCTTGATATACTCATTCGCCTTCTGTATATCCTTAGGCGTATAGATGTCAGTAATGAGGATGGATGAGTGTCTCGCCTGGTCTCTGACCGACAAGACATCGGCATTGGCACGTAGCATGTTTGTGATGTCTGTATCCTTCAGACTGTAGAACTTGAAGCGAGGTGAGAGCTTCAGGTCTTTACGCAAGACTCTAGTCCAGTAGTCTCGGAACATTTTCTCATTCTTTCTCTCCGGTCCTGGGCAGAACCCGTCAGAGAAGAGATAGTCCTGCCCAGGGTGTGAGAATATGTTGAGTTCCATCATCAGCTTGATGACGTGAGTCGGCAGGGTGATTACTGCATCATTTCCATTCTTCGTGTTCTCACCATGCAGACTTATGGTCTGAGTCTTGACATGGATATCGCAGATTCTGAGATAGGACATCTCACGAGGGCGGATGAAGAGATAGTGGATGATTTCGCAAGCCAGCAGATAGTGCTTGTTGTGCTCCAGCAGGTAGTCTCTGATGAGCTGCATGGTACAATCCGGTATGACATCTCTATTTTTCTTCTGTCTGTTCTTGATGCGTCCCAGTCCTTCAGTTGGATTCTTGGGGATATAGCCGCGAGCAAGCAGGTAGGTGGAAAAACTTTTAGTCCAGGCAAGATAGTTGTTGCGGGTCTGAACTGTATTGTTACGGTCAATGAATATGTAGTCCAGGAACTTGCTCACATTACTTTTGTCCCATTGGTAGGAGAAGTTGAGGACTATGTTTTTCTCCTTCTTCCATCTCTCCAGAATTCTGACACGACTGCTATAGTCAACATAAGTCTCCTCACGCATACTACCCTCGTTGCACATTTTGACGAGATAAGCTTTATATTTCTCGAGTACATCTTCCCACTTCGTATATTCCAGTGGCTGCAGAGCCTCAATCCATGGGTTCCAGCCAGCCATGAGCTTCTCGGTGAGACGCTTCATAATCTGGTCGGCATAGACACGCTGATTACGCTTGCCCTTGATATGGTCAAGCATGATTTTCTTCTTCCTCATGCGGTTGAGCTGAGGATCAAACGCCATGAAGGAGATATAACATTCAGATCTCTGGTGAAAAACTGGAGGTTTCCAGCCAATGACACTGCTAAGTACAGTGTCATTCGAATTTGGAGCATAATTTTTTTTAGCCATATCTTTAATTTTTCTCAGATACAGCTTATTAATAATAATGTATATAAAGGTTTGATACCGACATTGTACCGACCACTTTGATGCCGACTAAGGCGAAACCTCAGTGTTTACGGTACATCTGACGACCTTTCGTCGGGATTACTGGCTCGAACCAGCGACCTCATCGTCCCGAACGACGTGCGCTACCAACTGCGCTAAAT
>ERZ791912.89-NODE-89-length-66744-cov-42.466824_pt1 | contig 66744 bp, 48 predicted proteins | sample MGYA00510141_ERZ791912 | MGnify/ENA primary metagenome ERZ791912 (study PRJEB30046, sample SAMN00792082) | human gut metagenome | study: EMG produced TPA metagenomics assembly of the A metagenome-wide association study of gut microbiota in type 2... | reverse complement strand
CTCAGGAACTTATAAATAAAGTTAAATTATAGTGTTGCGGAATTAAGGATATACATTCAGAGTATATGAAGAAAAGATAATGCCAATGCCGCAAAAGTACTAGAAAATTTATGCAAGAATCATCATATAACAAAGCATTATTGCGTAGGATATTCCGACAAACTTGTCTGAATACTTACAATTCTTTTGGAGTATATTTAGTTGTAAGTATAGAAATTAACCCAAAAAGTTCTAATTTCCCTAATTTTCTCCTTGCTAATTATGAGATATTTAGAAAATTGTCGTATCTTTGCCCCTGAATTGAGGCGTTCTTTGCATTTTGTAAAATACAGAAACGAGCAGAAGTCCGCTCGTTTCCATATTGTTACCTATATGATATAGGCAAACGCCCAACTTCTTGATATTCAATCAAAGAGCAATTTAGAGCGAGTTAGTTTTTTTAGCTTTACTTCCTCGGAAAATATACGTATTTTTGCAGCATTCATTTTAAAAACAACATGTATGAAGAAATCAATTTTACTCACTTCATTATTCATGCTGCCGTTATTCTCAATGGTGATGACGGCACAAGACAAGGCATCAGGAGTGCCGGCGATTAAGATAGCCACGCAAGGTGCACAAAATGAAGGAAAGCTCCTCTCTTTTTCTGCATTCACCTCTCAGGGCGGCTTCTATGTTGATTTTGGTAATGGTAACACCAGAGATTACCCTTGGGGAGGAACAGTAGCTTTCTCCGACAGGACTTATGGTGACACCATCAGAGTATACTCGCTCAATGCTGATGACCCGATACAGGGATTCAGTTGTAAAGATGACTCAATTAAAGGAGTTGTCCTGAATGAACCAGCTCTTAGACTCTTAGACATATCCGGAAATCTTGTGTCAAGTATTGACCTTTCAAATAATCCGGCACTGGAAACCTTAATCGCTGCTCGCAACCAACTCCAGAAGCTGGAGTTTCCTAACGGAGTGAATCTTACTCATGTTGACTTGAACCAGAACAGCCTTGAAGTTCTTGACTTAAGCGGTAGTACAAAGCTTGAATACCTTGACGTATCAGTAAACAACCTTCGCGTGCCGAAGAGCATAAGTTGGCCAGAAAGCGACGCGATGACATATTTCGACGTATCATGCAACAAATTGTTCAACCTTGATTACGTCCCTTCATACCCAGCTCTTAAATACTTTGCAGCCAATCATAACAAACTTTCAGTTGTGGACTTAAGCAAATTTCCAGAGCTGCAAACCCTTAAATTGCAATACAATACCAATATTTCCACACTTACCACTTCAGTTTGTCCTGACCTCAAATATCTTGATGTTACAGGAACCAAACTTACTGAGATGGAACTCAGCTCGAATCATAATATAGAAACACTGAAGGCTTCTTTGTTAGGTCTCAGCGGTTTGGATGTTTCGGCCGTTACTGAACTGAGAGATATTATCGTTGAAAAATGTGGACTAACGGATATTGATTTCTCTTCAAACACTAAACTCCAGAAGGTCAACGTAGCAGGAAACGCATTGACAAGCCTTAATTTTGCTAACAATGATGATCTTACATATCTTGACTGTAACGATAATAAACTGACGGCAATAGACATGTCGCAGTTAGCAAAAGTAGATACACTCAATTGTTCTTTAAATGACATTGAAAATCTGGATCTTTCAAAGAACACTGCCTTGATGAACCTTAATTGTTCTTCAAACTACATTTCTGTTCTTGACCTGAAAGCAAACAAGAACCTTAGATACCTGAATTGCGCAGGAAACAAAATTGAAAATCTCAACTTCTCAAAGCAACTTGATATAGAAGGCGGCTCTGTTAAGAGCAACAATATGAGCAAGGAAGCACTTGAGGCAATGTTCGCATCTCTCCCTGACATCAACGGAATGGAAATTCTGCCAGAAGACGTGATGTGGAAGGGTATTATGGCTTTTGGCAGTAATCCCGGTTCTGAGGCTGCAGATATAACAGCTCTTGAAGCAAAGGGATGGAAATCGGAACAGACAGCAGACGTGCTTGGTGATGCTTCTGCAATGTTCGTAATCTCACCTGAAGTAGTGGGCACAAAATACGTGTTCGCCATTGATTGTGCTGCTGATATGTATGTAGACTGGGGTGACGGTGTGAAGGTTACATATAAGTATGACGAAAACAACAGTTCTTATCAGAATCTGGAAAACGTGCTGAAAGGTACTGTTATCAAGATTTATGCTCCTGAAACAACAAACTTAGGATTCGGCAACAATGCAGTGAAAGGATTGAATGTTAGCAATATGCCTAACCTGAAATCACTGGCTTGCTTCAACAATGCAATTACAGAACTTGACGTTTCGAAGAATGAACAGCTCGAACAGCTTGCATGCGACAGAAACCCGTTGACCTCCCTGAACTTAGGCGAGGCAAAGTCTCTTCAGAAACTCTTCTGTGCAAGTACTCAGCTCAAAGAGTTAGACTTCGGTAACAGCAAGAAGCTTACATACCTTGATTTGCAGAAGAGCCACTTGAAGAAGCTTAATGTGAAAGGCTGTACAGCCCTTGAAACAATCGATGTCACATACAATGATTTGACTGGAATTGACTTGAGTTCTGCCAACAACCTGACCACTTTCTTTGCAGACAAAAACCAGTTGCAGACGCTTGACCTCTCAAACAATAAGTTGCTTGAGAATCTCTCTGTTGGTTCTAACCAGCTTGAGATTCTTGATGTCTCAATGCTCAATAAGCTTGTCTATCTGTATTGCAATGATAATAAGATTGCAGAATTAAATCCTGCAAGCAATTATCTAAAGGTAATAATGGCTCAGAATAACCAGATTTGCGGCATAGATCTCTCTAAGTGCAGTAATGTTACAATAGCAGCTTTCAACAATAACAAGTTGACAAGAGCTGACCTGACAAACTGTATCATGTTACAGAGTCTATGGCTCAACGATAATAAACTGAGCAGCGTGATACCTCCTAAAAAGATGCCGTTCCTGAATGTGCTGAACATTGCCAACAATGAATTTGAAAGTTTCGACTTCAACCTTGCTTCATCAGCATCAGAGATTGTTGCTAATAACAATAAACTTAGTGGAACAGTAGACCTTTCAAAGTGTTATGTTCTTGAAAAGTTCTTCGGATCGGATAACAATATTGAGAAGATAGAATTCTCAGGCTCTGATTTGACAACATTGATTGTAAACAACAATAAGCTGAAGGTGCTTGATCCGAAAAGTAGCAGCATATACTGGTTGGAGGCGAAGAACAACGAAATCACCGGTGTGAATGTAAGCTATGGTGACAACTTGTATCTTGCTCACCTCGACAACAACAAGTTGAACAGTCTGAATCTGAACGAAAACAATAAGATTGTTTCTCTGTCTTTGAGAAATAACCTATTTGAAGACAATGCTTTGGAAAGAATTTACGAGCAGTTGCCAGTTCTCGACGATTTTACACCAGCACCTGAATACAGTGGATGGATGAAATGGCTGTTCGTAGAGGGTAATCCTGGAGCAAAAACTGCAGACGCGACTATTGCTACAGATAAGGGTTGGCTTGTTGATGTTGTCACTCCGACTGGAATAGAAAAAATGGATACCGACAACAGTGGTCTGTTGTTTGACAAGACATCAGGCAAATTACTGCTCAATGGTACGATTGTAACATCAGGTCGTATTGTTTCTATGGACGGTACTTCAAGGAGTTTCGATTCTAACAACGGCGACTTCAATATCAACAATCTGCCTCATGGTGTCTATGTCATAAGAGTTGTTGCCGACGGCAAGACATATACAAAGAAGATTTTGAAATAAAATCTGAAACATAAATAAAAAAAACGGCTATAGACTGTCCCTTTAACGCAGGGCGTCTATAGCCGTTTTTGTGTGTTTTATAAGATGGCGTAGCTAAATGCAAATGACGTTATACAGCGATTTATCTACTGGCAATAGATAAATTCACTGGTTTTTATCTACTGGTAATAGATAAATTCATGATTTTACTGCTAACACCTCCAGATTTTCTCTCCTTTTATCTTCAGCGGCATCTCCACGTTGTCCGTGAACAGCTGTCCGGTGCCGAGGCCTTGCGGCATCTTTATGTCGGGGCCGTAGATGTCGGCGGCAAGCTGTGCAACGGCGTTAAGACCTACGTTGCTTTCGAGGGCACTGGTCATCCATGAGCCGATGCCTCGCTCGGCTGCCATGCTTATCCATTCCCTTGCTCCACTCATTCCGCCGTGTAACGATGGCTTGAGGATGATGTATTGGGGGCGGATGGTGTCGAGCAGTTCCTCCTTCATGCCGGGGAGGTTTACGCCGATAAGCTCTTCGTCGAGGGCTATGGGGATGGGCGTTTCGCGACATAATGCAGCCATGTCACGCCACTGGTGCTGACGGATGGGCTGTTCGATGGAATGGATGTCGTAACGGGCGAGCTGCTCCAGGCGTTGCGGAGCCTGTGCTGGAGAGAAACCGCCATTGGCGTCGACGCGCAACTCTATCTGGTCTTTCGTAAACGCTTCACGGATATGACGCACGAGGGAGAGCTCATGACTGAAGTCGATGGCTCCGATCTTCAGCTTTACGCAGCGAAATCCGTCGCGCATCTTGGCCTCAAGACGCTCAAGCATCTCATCGAAGCTTCCCATCCACACCAGTCCGTTGATGGTGATGCCTTCCTCGCCGCGTGTGAACGGCGTGTCGAAGAGCATGCCCTTGCCTCCGTTCTGGAGGTCGAGCAGGGCCGTCTCAAGACCGAAGAGCATGGAGGGATAAGGGCGGAGCATATCTGCGGGCACACGTCCCATCGTCTCCACCATACCACACAGCGAACGCAAGGTGCGCTCATAGTCGGGACGGGCGTCGCAACTGAGGTCGGGGAGCGGGGCACACTCTCCCACTCCGCTCACGCCGGGACGCTCCGTGTCGGTGACGGTGAGAAACCATGACTGGCGTGTGGTGTAGATGCCACGCGACGTTCCAGCCGGTTGCTTGAAGTGGAACGTGCGCGGCTCTATGTCTATCTTATAGCTCATAAGGTGTGACGGTTAGGGCAGTTTGGGGTATTTGCTGAAGTCGGGCTTGCGCTTCTCAAGGAACGCACGACCTCCCTCCTGTGCCTCGTCGAGCATGTAATAGAGCATGGTGGCGTCGCCGGCAAGTTCCTGTATGCCAGCCTGTCCGTCGAGCTCGGCATTGAGACCAGCCTTTATCATACGAAGGGCAAGCGGCGAGCGCTCCATCATAGTCTGCGCCCACTCCACGCAGGTGTCCTCAAGCTGATCGAAGGGCACCACCTTGTTCACCATTCCCATGCGCTCTGCCTCGATGGCGCTATACTGACGGCACATGAACCATATCTCGCGTGCCTTCTTCTGACCGACGATGCGGGCGAGATAGCTGGCACCGAAACCGGCATCGAAGGATCCTACTTTAGGTCCGGTCTGACCGAAGATGGCGTTGTCGCTGGCGATGGTGAGGTCGCACATAAGGTGGAGGACATGTCCGCCACCGATGGCGTAACCGTTGACCATGGCGATGACGGGCTTCGGCAGGGAGCGTATCTGCTTCTGCACGTCGAGGACGTTAAGACGTGGTACGCCGTCGTCGCCGACATAGCCTCCGCGTCCCTTCACATGCATGTCGCCACCAGAGCAGAACGCCTTGTCGCCGGCTCCGGTAAGGATGACAACGCTGATGCGCTGCGCCTCACGACACCAAGCGAATGCCTGCGACATCTCCCACGTGGTGCGGGGGGTGAAGGCATTACGATAACGAGGACGGTTGATAGTTATCTTGGCGATGCCATCATATTCCTCAAACAGGATTTCCTTAAAGTCAAAGCCCTCCACGGGCACCCAATTTCTTTTTTCCATATTGTTGTAAGTTGATTGTTATTGTTGTTGTTTAGACAGTAAGACAGGTAGACAAGTTATTTGTCCTTTAATTGCTTAATAGCCTTGTCAAAATCACTTTCCAGCATACGCATCTCACGTTCTCTATAAATCTCGAATTCTCGTTCAGCCTTCTCTATGGCTTCCTTATGCGAAATACTGCCATTCCCTTCCAATATATTCTTGCGAAGGCGCAGAATTTGATCATCAAGTGCAGCAATCCAATCCGCCATCCGCATCGGTGTCTGCTCTAAGGCTTGAAATTCTGCAAAATCGAGAAACTGCGAAGTCAAAAGATTCAAACGCTGCAGCTCCAATTTTGTCAGATAATTCTTAGCTATCTTCACATCATCGCGAGTTACATAATTACCCTTAAAATTGGTCATACCAACGAATGGCTTTTCATTATCCACTCGTTCATATATCAAATCCTTTTTGGATATACTCATGCAAACGCTCAGTTGCCCATCGGCGGAAATGTACAGCCACAGGAGATTGCACTCTATAACCAAGGGCGATAATCATGTCAAGATTATAATGGTCTATCTCACGTTTTACCTGACGAGAGCCTTCCTGACGAACTAACAAGAATTTCTTGTGAGTTGCCTCATCAATAAGTTCCTGGTCAGCATAGATACTCTTAACATGCTGACTGACATTCTGTTGTGTGGTGGCATATATTTGAGCTAATTGCTCTTGTGTCAACCATACATCCTCATCAGCAAAGCGCACATTTACAGATACCTTGCCATTATTATCTTTGAACAGTATGAGCTTATTCTCCTTTTCCATATATATATTCGATATAGCAATTATTCAGCAATATAAAAATCAAAAGTCGCTTTAGCGTCCGCTTCTGCTTCGGTAAACACCTCCAGCAGCAGGGGGCGGTCAGTCTGGCGCGTCAGCAGCGTCACAATGCCGATTTGTGCCTCCTGCATGTTCTTTGCGGATAGATAGCCTATGTCGTTCTGGGTACAGATGCCCTGAGCCGTTGTCTCGTGCGTGGCTGCCACCAAATCGCCAGCAGCCGGACTGTCCTTCAGACCCGGCAGAGAGCGGAAGATGCCACCCGTGCGGTTGTTGAGGAGAAGGATGCGCAGATTGCCGTTGAGGTTTCGGTTCCACAGCGCATTCTGGTCGTAGAAGAAGCTAAGGTCGCCGATTACGCAGACCGTCAGTCCCGTCGAGGCAAGCGAGAAGCCAGCCGCCGTGGACAGCGAACCTTCGATGCCGTTCACGCCACGATTGCACCATACGTAGTGGTTGGCGTAGATGCAGGCAAGGCGAATGGCGGAGCTGTTGGCGTAATGTACGAAGATGTCCATGTCAAGGTCGTCGAGCTGTTCCTCGAAATACCTCACCACTGCCATCTGCGAGAACTCAGGTTCATACTCGGCAGCACGATCAGCACACTCGTCAAGCAAGAGTTTCCAGCGCTCGTAAAAGCCTCTCTCATCCTTCGCCGGCGTCGCCGTCAACGCGTCCAGCAAGCTACTGACGTCGCCGTAAGGACATTCCACGATGTCCGTGAGCGTCATCAACGGGTCGTGCGGTTCAAGGGCGTTTGGCGTGACAAGGCATGACGGCGCTCCGAGGCTGCGCAGCCAACGGCGCGTGGCCTTGCTCACAATGGTGTCACCGAGATAGACGATATAGTCGGGACAGTAGCTGTGAGCATCCTCAGCTGCCATGCCGGAGATACGTTTCACCGCCTCATCGAAGTGGACATTCGTGCCCGACGTATTGGAAAGCGGTTCGGCAAACACCACGTAACGCTCCATCAGATGCTCCAGCTTCAGACCGTCAAACACACCAGCCGGCATCTGACCTATGACGATAAGCGGACGTTCCGCCTTGGCAATGCGGGCTGCAAAAACCTCACAAGCATAAGGCAGACGGCGTTCCTCCGTCATCATTGTCCATCGCTCCACATTCTGCAACGCCTCCACATCGAAGGTAAAGAGCGGTTCCGTGATGGGTACGTTGATATGCACGGGAGCCGACTGACGACAAGTGGCGAGGAAGAGAGCCTCGTTGACAAGGCGGCGGCAGTACCATCGCTCCTCGTCGTTATGCGGTTCAGGCAGTTGCACGGCGCGTCTCACGAAGCGTCCGAGAGCGTCAGGCTGAGGAAGCGTCTGTCCGTCGAGCTGGTCAATCCATTGTGCAGGGCGGTCGGCAGACACCACGATAAGCGGCACGTGCTGATAATAAGCCTCAGCCACGGCAGGCATCACATTGAGCAACGCCGAACCCGATGTCACGCACACCACCACAGGACGATGCGTGGCCTGAGCCAGGCCCAGAGCATAGAAGCCCGCCGAACGCTCGTCCGTGACCGGGCGGCACGTTATACGGTCACACTCATTAAGGTTATGCACTATCGGGGCATTGCGACTACCGGGGCACACCACAGCATCCGTCACACCATACTTGACAAGCAGAGCTGTGAGAAGGTTTACGTTTTCCTTGTTACAGAACATCAGTTTATAAACTTATATCTTGAACTTTAACTCTTATTTCTTGAACGTTTGTCTCATTGTATTCATCTTAGCCTCCGTCTCGTCCCACTCTGTCTGGCACGAACTTTCCTTCAGGAGACCACCGCCAGCATAGAGCGTAAAGCGCCGCGACGAGGCATTCTCATCGCTAACGTCTTCCATGCGCATACATCTCAGAGTGACGAACAGACTGGTCTCGCCGTCTGGATTGAGAATGCCGGAGAATCCGCTGTAATAGAGGCGCGGCAACGACTCGTTACGCAGAATAAAGTCGCGTGACTCTTCCTTAGGGATGCCACACACGGCAGGCGTGGGATGGAGGGCGTTGAGCAGATTGCCAAGCACGTCCATCGAGTAAGGCTTGAAGGTGATGTCGGAGCGCAGATGCACCAGGTCGCCAGCCCTCGCCGTGGACGGACCCTTCACGGAGAAATCGTCAGAGAAATGCTCCACACACTCCGTGATGTACGTCTCGACGTAATGCTGCTCCTGTCGGTTCTTCGTGCTCCAGTGGATGTCAGCCTCAGAGACGCTGCCCCCTTCCGTATCGAAAGACAGCTGGTCCTCAGTGAGGCGCATCGTGCCGGCAAGCGCCATCGTCCTCATCTCGTCACGCCTACCGCGAACGAGCACCTCTGGAGTGGCAACGAGCCACGTGCCGCTGCGTTCCGTGGAAAAAAGAGCCACAAACATACGAGGATAACGACGGCAAGCCCTTGCGAAAAGCGTAAGGGGCGACACGTCCTCCGTGGCGGTAAGTCGGGCGCTGCGGGCAAGGACAATCTTGCTGAACGTCCCGTCACGCAGCTGCGCATGGAAATTCTCGAAGTCGATGGCATAGTTCTCCTGTTCTTTGGCGAAGTCGGCATCCACAAGAGACGCCTCCGCCATCGTATCGGCTGGCAGCTCCATCGGCTTCCACTCCACGTCGAGCAACAGTATGGGGCAATCGTCCGACGGGGCGAACGGGGCGATGACAAAGCCGCGACGCCCGTTGAGTTCGGCAAGCGAAGCCAATTCCTCAGGCCCCTTTCTCATCACGCCACGAAACACCTGCTGGGTATGAGGCAGACGGTAATAAACGAAGTTCATCTGTTTCAATACAATTAGTTATTGAACTTGCAAAAGTTCAGTAAGTTAGCTTTATTTGTTAGGTTTGTTCATCACGAAGTTAGTGACTTCCACCGACGAAATCAGTTCGCCAGCCTTATTCGTGATGTCGATATGCCACTGATGCAGCGTCTTTCCACGATGGAGGAGATGCGCTGTGGCTGTGACGGTATCGCCCTCCATGACAGCCTTTACATGGCTACCGCTGACATTGATGCCCACACATATCTTGTCCGGGCACAACGCCATAGAGCCGACACCGGCGAGGTTTTCGGCAAGCGCCAACGAGGCACCGCCACTAAGAAATCCGAACACCTGACGATTCTTCTCGTCCACCTTCATCTTCGCCTGACAGGTGTCGGGCTCGGGGGTTGAGATAAATTCCATACCAAGAGTGTTAGACAATCCGTCAAGATGCAGACGGGTTTCCTTTATTTTCTCTAAATCCATTGTTGTATATATGTAGAGTTTAAATATTGTTCATACTATATTACCCTTCCCTGATGAAGTCGAGCGCTTCCTTTATCTCTTCCTCGCTGGCTGTCTGATTGAGCTTTACGTCGCCGATGTTGGCGAGGAGCGAGAAGTTGATGATGCCTGACGTATTCTTCTTGTCGTGCTTCATCAATTCGAGGAGCTTGGGATAGTCATCGCAGGTGATGGCGGGTGTGCCGTAAGCCTCACGGATGAAGCGTGCTGTCTGGCGCAGACGGTCGACGGGGAACGCGGTCTTGCATACGCTAAGATAAAGCTCGCCCACCAATCCGTACGCCACGGCATATCCGTGGAGCATCGGTCTGCCCTGCTCCATGGCGAACGATTCGATTGCGTGACCGATGGTATGTCCGAGATTGAGAGCCTTGCGCAGTCCCTTCTCATGTGGATCCAGCTGCACGATGCGCTCCTTCACGGCTATCGACTCGCCCACCATGCGCTGCAACTGTACGAAGTCGGGATTATGAAGACTGAATCCTACAAGTTCTGCCCACATTCGCTCGTCATTGATAAGCCCGTGCTTGAGCATTTCGGCATAGCCGGAGCAAAGGTTAGGCATATCGAGAGTGTCGAGGAAGAGCGTGCTGACGATGACAAAGCGTGCGTCAGCAAACACACCTATTTCGTTCTTCAGTCCATTGAAGTTGACACCTGTCTTGCCGCCAACCGACGCGTCAACCATTGCGAGGAGCGTTGTGGGGATGTTGATGAAGTCGATGCCGCGCTTGAAGGTGGCAGCAGCGAATCCTCCAAGATCCGTCACCATGCCGCCACCCAGATTGATAAGCAGCGAATGGCGGGTGGCTCCACCCTTGCTGAGCACGTCCCAGACGAGAGCCAATGATTCGAGGTTCTTGTTAGTGTCGGTGGCGGGAATGGTGATGAGCGTCACTTCCTGCATGCAGCGCATACTGCTGAGCTTAGGCCAGCAAAGACGCTTCGTGGTCTCGTCGGTAAGAACAAAGACGCGGTCGTGCTGACATTCCGAAATGGCAACAACAAGGCTGCGCTCCAGATTTTCCGATATCACTATATTCTGTTTCATAATAAGGCTCCTTTCTTTTTAATGTTGTTGTTATTCCGCCACCGCTGCCGCTATGCGCATCATCTCGGGGCGTGCCGGTTTGCCTGTGGCGGTGAGTGGTATGGCAGGAACGGAGATATAGGCGTGGGGCTGTTCGTATCGGGAGAGATGGTCTTGACACAATGTCCGCATTGCCTCCATGTCGTCGGTGACAGCAAGAAGCACAACTGTCTCGCCGAACTTGGGATGGGGTCGCTTCGTTATAGCAAACTCCACGTCGGTGTGTGGCCTAAGCTTCTCCTCCATCTCCTCTATCTGTAGCTTGATGCCACCGCTGCATATCACGTTGCCGCGACGTCCACGAATGCGGAAGCGGCGTCCGTCAGAGTCAATCTCGACGATGTCGTTAGTGACCAGTGGCTGGGCGCACACCTCCGGCGCATCAATGACAAGGCATCCGTCGGCGTTGGTGCTGACGCTTACACTGGCGAATGGCGTATACCATGAGCTGGCTTCAGGACCGCTGAGTCGGCGAAGGGCTATGTGCGACAGCGTTTCGGTCATGCCGTATGTGCTCCACACTGCATTTGGAAACTCACGCAACAGCTTCGCCATATCGTCGCTGACAGCTCCACCTCCGATGATAAGGTGGCGAATCTGACGCAGCACACGTAGTTCTTCGGGCACCTGCATACTGTTATACACCTGCATCGGCACCATAGCAGCAAACACAGGTGCCTCCGTTATGCCCTGAAGCGGATGACCCGACGGCTTGACGCAGACCAGCTTCAGACTGCGGACGATGCTACGCACCACCACCATCTTGCCCGCAATGAAGTCGAGCGGCATGCAGAGCAGGGCTGAGTCGCCGGGGTGCAGACCAAGGAAGTCGCAGGTGATGCGTGCCGATGCCTCCATGCGACGCTTCTCCACAGTCATCGGTTTCGGCTTGCCCGTCGAACCGCTCGTGTGGACAACAAGCGTCGGCGAAGCACTCTTCCACTCGGAAAGAAATTCGTTTAGGGTCATTTTATAAAGCAATTATGGGGTTAAATCCTATAAGATTAGATAAACTGCTCCCACTGGTCGCAGAGTTCCGTGATGCGCTGCAGTACGATGTTGGCGCCCTGGTCAGCAAGAGCTGCGTCAGGCAGCGGACCGCTGTTTATGCCTACCGTGAAGATACGTGCTGCCACACCGGCACGAACTCCCAACGGAGCGTTCTCCACAACAATGCCCTGCCACGGCTGCAGGTTGCCAGCCTTGCGCAGACCCATCAGATAAGGGTCAGGATTGGGCTTGCCGCGCTCCACGTCGTAAGCCGTTACGATATGGTCCTCGGTAAGGAAACCGTCAAAGTCGTTAAGCAGTCGCTTGAAGAGCGGTCGCTGTCCGCTTCCCGTCACCACACCGATGGTAATGCCAGCATCCTTTATCTTCTGCATAAGCGGAAGGACACCGGGGAAGATTTCAGCCACCGGCATGTGATGGAATATCTCCGTCTTGACGTCATACATGCGTTGCGCCTCCTCCGGCGTTATCTCCTTGCCCTGCTGCATGCGGACATAATGGCGGATGGTGTCGACGCCGCGTGCTCCTTCCGTGGCATACGAGTCGTCGGCAGTGAAGTGGATGCCGAACTGGCTCATCGCCTCCTGCCATGCCACAGCATGATTGGGCATGGAGTTATAGAGCACTCCGTCCATGTCGAAGAGCACCACACGTGGAGCAAACTCCGTGAAGGAATTGGCTTCCAGATAGTGTTTTATAGCTTCTTTTATCATCTTGTTGTTTCCGTATTTTTGTCAGTCCCATAGACCGACAATAGGACTCACAGGCCTCATTCACAAGGTCTGTAAGTCCTATTTGATATATTAATGTGAGGAAATCAATGTTTCCCCCGTATCTTACTTCTCGTTAGCGAGGCGCTCCTGAATGGCCTTGCTCTCTGCCTCGTAACCCGGCTTGTTAAGAAGAGCGAACATGTTCTTCTTGTAAGCCTCCACACCCGGCTGATTGAACGGATTGACCTCCTCAAGGAGTCCGCTGATGCCGCAAGCCTTCTCAAAGAAGTAGATGAGCTGACCGAGGTAGTAAGCGTTAAGCTCAGGCACGTTGATGCGGATGTTAGGCACACCGCCGTCAACGTGAGCGAGGCGTGTGCCCAGCTCTGCCATCTTGTTGACCTCGTCCACACGCTTGCCCTCGAGGAAGTTCAGACCGTCAAGGTTCTCGTCGTCGTGCGGGAAGAGGAGCTTCTCGTTAGGAGTCTCTACGCTGATAACAGTCTCGAAGATGGAGCGCTCGCCCTCCTGAATCCACTGACCCATAGAGTGGAGGTCTGTGGTGAAGTCGCAGGCTGCGGGGAAGATACCCTTCAGCTCCTTGCCCTCGCTCTCGCCGTAGAGCTGCTTCCACCACTCAGCGAAGTAATGGAGTTTCGGCTGGAAGTTGGCAACAATCTCAATCTTCTTGCCAGCCTGTGTGTAGAGTGCCTGACGTGTGGCTGCGTACTGAGCAGCGAGGTTGTCAGCGAAGGGAACGTCCAGAGCGCAAACCTTCTCCATGTCAGCAGCACCAGCAACGAGCTGCTTAACGTCGAATCCGGCAACAGCGATAGGAAGAAGACCCACCGGAGTGAGTACAGAGAAACGACCACCCACGTTGTCGGGAATGATGAAGCTCTTATATCCCTCCTTGTCAGCACATGTGCGGGCAGCGCCCTTCTTGGCATCAGTGACAGCCACGATGACGTCCTTAGCCTCCTCCTTGCCGCGCTGGTCCTCACACTGCTTCTTGAGCAGACGGAAAGCGAGAGCGGTCTCAGTGGTAGTACCCGACTTAGAGATGTTGATCACACCGAACTTCTTGTCCTTAAGATAAGTGGTGAGCTCATAGAGATAGTCCTCGCCGATGTTGTTTCCGGCGAAGAGTATGGTGGGGTTTTTCTTGTCAGCAACAAGCCAAGCGAAAGAATTGCCGAGACCTTCGATTACGGCGCGTGCACCGAGATAGCTGCCGCCGATACCAGCCACAACCACTACCTCGCACTTCTCGCGCAGCGTCTTAGCCACAGCCTCAATCTCCGCGAGGAAATCAGGAGTGATGGAAGACGGAAGGTGGAGCCATCCGAGGAAATCGTTACCTGCGCATGTGCCGTTCTCAAGAGCCTCTTGTGCGGCCTTTACCTTAGACTCATAAGCGTTGACTGCTCCTTCTGCGAGGAAAGAGGTAGCTTTTGTAATGTCTAAACTGATAGTTTTCATTGCTTTATAATTTATATAGTATATCTGAAATCGTTTTATCGAATGCCATTACCTGAACGAGTCGGTAAGCAGCTTTATCTCCACCTGCGGGCTGATGCGCTCGTAGAGGATGTTATATACAGCGTCGAGGATGGGCATGTTGACGTGATAATGACGGTTTTTCTCCTTCATACACTTTGTGCCGAAGAATCCCTCCGCTATCATCTCCATCTCTATCTGCGCACTCTTGACGCTATATCCCTTGCCTATCATCGTTCCGAATGTGCGGTTGCGCGAGAACTTGGAATATCCCGTCACGAGCAAGTCGCCGAGGTAAACCGAGTCGTAGACGCTGCGCTCAATGGGATTGATGGCAGAGAGGAAGCGCGACATCTCCTGTACGGCGTTAGAGATAAGCACCGCCTGGAAGTTGTCACCATAGTTGAGTCCGCTGCAAATGCCGGACGCTATGGCATAGACATTCTTGAGCACTGACGAATACTCGATGCCGATGACGTCGCTGGACGTCTTTGTCTTGATAAACTCCGAGTCGAGCACCTCACAGAAAGCCTGTGCCTTATCGCGGTCAGAGCATCCTATGGTAAGATAGGAAAGTCTCTCGAGAGCCACCTCCTCAGCGTGTGACGGTCCTCCGATACATGCAAGATTGCAGTCGGGCACATCATACACCTCATGGAAATACTCCGAGCATGCGATGTTGTCCTCCGGCACCAAGCCCTTGATGGCGGTCACAATAAACTTGTCGCGCAGCCTTGCCTTCAGCTTCTTCAAGTGGTTCTTGAGGTAAGGCGAGGGCACAACGAACACCAGCGTGTCGTAAGCTTCCACAATGCGATTGATGTCGCTGGAGAAGAATATCTCGTCTGTGTTGAAGTGTACGCTGGTAAGGTAATTAGGATTGTGACTGATGCGCTTAAACTCCTCTATGCTGTCGTCGCGGCGCATATACCATCCTATGTGATGGGTGTGACCTATCACAATCTTGGCGATGGCAGTCGCCCAACTGCCACCTCCAATAATTGCTATTTTTCCGAGATTGTACACGCTCTTTGATGTTTAACGGGTTAATGCTTGATGTTTAAAGAAATGCTCGCAGACGAACACTTCCTAAACATTGCTCTTCTCAATCCACTGCTGGATTTCGTCCACAGAAGGCTTCTCGTAGCCGAGCTTATACTTCTTGTTTATCTCGCCGATCTTCTGCTGCAGACCCTGCGGCTTTTCGTCGCGGATGTCCGAGATGAGATTAAATCCAGCCTTGCGGAGAACGTAAGCCCACTCTTCAGGAACGCCGATCTCAGCCCATTCCTTGATGGTGCTCTGCGGCATCTTCTTCTCAGGCTTCATCTGCGGGAAGAAGAGCACCTCCTGAATGAATGTCTTGCCTGTCATGAGCATCACGAGACGGTCAATGCCGATGCCGATACCTGACGTGGGAGGCATACCGTACTGGAGAGCACGGAGGAAGTCCTGGTCGATGATCATAGCCTCGTCGTCACCCTTGTCAGCAAGCTTCATCTGGTCGATGAAACGCTCCTCCTGGTCGATGGGGTCGTTAAGCTCCGAGTAAGCGTTGGCAAGTTCCTTGCCGTTAACCATAAGCTCGAAACGCTCTGTGAGGCCCGGCTTTGAGCGGTGCATCTTTGTGAGCGGCGACATCTCGACGGGATAGTCGGTGATGAATGTAGGCTGGATGAATGTGCCCTCGCAGAACTCGCCGAAGAGTTCGTCGATGAGCTTGCCCTTGCCCATTGTCTCGTCCACGTCCATACCCTTCTCAAGGCAAAATGCGCGAATCTCGTCCTCTGTCTTGCCATTGCAGTCGAAACCTGTCTTCTCCTTAATGGCGTCGAGGATGGGAAGGCGGCGGTAAGGAGCCTTGAAGCTGACGATGTTGCCGTCAATCTCACGCTCCGGCTTGCCGTTAACGGCTATACAGATAGTCTCAAGGAGTTTCTCCGTGAACGACATCATCCAGTTATAGTCCTTATACTGTACGTACAGCTCCATGCAGGTGAACTCAGGGTTGTGGTTGCGGTCCATACCCTCATTACGGAAGTTCTTGCCGATTTCGTAAACACCCTCGAAGCCGCCTACGATAAGACGCTTCAGATAAAGCTCTGTTGCGATACGCATATACATATCCTGGTCTAGAGCGTTGAAGTGTGTGATAAACGGACGTGCAGAAGCGCCACCGGCGATAGCCTGCAGTGTCGGAGTCTCCACCTCTGTGTAGCCAGCCTCATCGAGCACTCTGCGCAGTGTGCGGATGACAGTAGCACGCTGGAGGAATGTGTCCTTCACGCCGTCGTTAACGATGAGGTCAACATAGCGCTGACGGTAGCGAAGCTCAGGATCGTCGAACTTGTCGTATGCCACGCCGTCCTTATACTTGACGATCGGCAGCGGCTTGAGGCTCTTCGAGAGGAGCACGAGTTCCTTTGCATGTACCGAAATCTCGCCGGTCTGTGTACGGAACACGAAGCCCTTCACACCGATGAAGTCACCGATGTCGAGGAGTTTCTTGAATACTGTATTATAGAGTTCCTTGTTCTCGTCGGGGCAGATCTCGTCGCGAGCCACGTAAACCTGGATGCGGCCCTTCGAGTCCTGCAACTCAGCGAAGCTTGCCTTACCCATCACGCGGCGGCCCATCATTCGTCCGGCTATCACCACCTCACGCGGCTCGTCCTCGTCCTTGAAGTCGGCTTTGATGTCAGTGCTGAAAGCGTTTGTGGGGAATTCGGCTGCTGGATACGGGTCGATACCCATATCGCGGAGGGTCTGAAGGCATTGTCTTCTTACAATCTCTTGTTCACTAAGTTCTAAGATATTCATATTTGGATATTATATTTTATGATCTTCGTTACACGTTACGGCAATACATAATAGCCCATAACAGCTGCAAAATTACGAAATAATTTCGTCTTTCGCCCTTAACACTTACTCTTTATGCGTGTTATTAAGCATTTTTCTTGATTCATTCCGTAGTCTGCGAGTTTATTATATATTAAATATATGTAAGCACAAATATAGCCATTATTGCCGAATAGTAAGATTGACAAAAAGCACATTAACCAAGATTAACGATTTTTCTGATTGTTAAGTCATCTTAAAGTCTATGTAATACCATTGCAACATGATACTCATAATTTTGCGGCGTGAAACAATAATTATAAATCATAAACAGTCAGAAAGAACAATGAAAAGATTGAGATTTTCAGGAAACGGCATCGTTGCGCTTATCGCAACAGCCATTATGTTGATCAGCGGCTTGCAGTTGCATGCACAGACACCCACAGAATGGAAAAAGCTGAAAGGCGACGTAACACTCTACATGGCTAACGACCTCGGACGCAATGGCTATTACGACCAGAAGCCCATCGCCGAACTGATGGGAAACATGGCGAAGGCCACGGGCTTGGAATGTGTGCTTGCCGTCGGCGACATCCATCACTTCAACGGCGTGGCCTCAGTGAACGACCCGCTGTGGACCACCAACTTCGAGCAGGTTTATTCGCATCCAGAACTGATGATCGACTGGTTCCCCGTTCTTGGCAATCATGAATATCGCGGCAACACTCAGGCTGTGCTCGACTACGGTAAGGTGAGCCGCCGCTGGATGATGCCGGCACGCTATTACACCAAGGTGTTCGAGAGCAAAGGCACCACGCTGCGCATCGTCTTCCTCGACACCACACCACTGATTGACCGTTATCGCGAGAACAGCGAGAAGTATCCTGACGCTTGCAAGCAGGACTATCAGGCACAGCTCGACTGGCTGGACCGCACACTTAAGACAGCCAACGAAGACTGGGTGATCGTTGTAGGTCATCATCCCATATACGCCGAAACATCGAAGGCTGAATACGAGCGCACCGACATGCAGAAAAGGCTGTTGCCCATTCTCCACAAGTATAATAATGTGGCGATTTATGCCTGCGGACACATCCACAACTTCCAGCATATACGCATGAATGGCGACAACATCGACTACGTGGTCAACTCATCCGCTTCGCTTGCACGTCCTGTGAAGAAGACTGTCGGCACCGTGTTCTGCTCGCCTGCCGATGGCTTCTCCATAATCTCCGCCAACAAGAAGCAGCTGAGAATGTCGATGACTGACAAGGAAGGTAATGTGATACACTGCATAGAGAAAAACAAATAGCGGAGAGAAACGTAACAAAAAGATGCAATAACATGAAACGAATTCTAATCAGCGCTGCTCTCATTGCCGCTTCATCAGCCGCAGCCTCAGCCCACACCCTCGACGGCATAGTCAAGGACCATCGTACGGGCGAACCGCTTATCGGCTCGGTGATTGAGGTAAAGGAGTTGCCGGACATGAAGACAACGACGGGGCTGGACGGTTCGTTCACCCTGCACGAACTGCCTGACAAAGGACGCTATACGCTCGTGGTGAGATACGTATCTTACAAGACCCGCGAGATTCCCGTGGATGTGTCTGACAAGGGCATCGTAAGCATATCGCTCGACGAAGACCTCAAAGAACTTGGTGAGGTGGTAATCAAGGGACACAAGGAGAACCATTCTGATCGCAGCGCCATCGACTTGGAGAAGACTGCCGGCAACGTGCTCAACGTGATGAGCCAACAGAGCATCCAGCTGTCGCCTGACGTCAACGTGGCAAGCGTGCTGCAGCGCGTGTCGGGAGTGACAATGGAGCGCGACGCTTCCGGCGAAGCCTCATACGCCATACTCCGCGGCATGGACAAGCGTTACAACTATACGCTGGTCAACGGCGTGAAGATTCCGAGTCCGGACGACAAGAACCGATACATACCGCTCAACATATTCCCCTCTGACCTCATGGACCGCCTCGTGGTGTCGAAGTCGCTTACTGCCGACATGGAGGGCGACGCTGCCGGTGGCGTTGTGGACATGGTGATGAAGGACGCACCATCGCATTTCCAGATACAGGCGAATGCCGCCATAGGCATGAGCGACTATTTCTGGAAGGACGGACGCGATTATCTCTCATCAGACCGCAGCGACTATACACACAAGTCGCCTTACGAAGCTAACGGCAAGGACTATAAGGCGCAGACATCCGACTTCGCCAATGGTCCTGCCAAGATAACCACCCACTCCACTCCTGCCCCTAACTTCATAGGCGGACTCTCCGTCGGCAACCGCTTCTGGAAGGACCGCATCGGCGTCATGCTCGCAGGAAGCATGCAGAACGTTTTCCGCGGAACGGAGCGTACATACAACTCAGTAAAAATGGCGTCTGGCGAACAGGCGATGTACATATATTCGCTCCAGCACCGCTACTACTCCACTCATGACCTCACAGCCGGCGTCCATGCCAAGGTGGACCTGCAGCTGGACAATCACAAGCTGGAATGGTATAACATGTACATACGCACCAACTCGAAGGGCGTACGCTACAACAACTCCATCAACACGGAGTATATAGGTTCTGACACGTACACACAGGATGACGAAACCCGCTCTCTCTCGCAGACACAGACCATCTTCGCCACACATCTGAAGGGCACGCATCACCTCACACATGACCTGACCGTTGACTGGGCTGGCATCTTCTCGCAGGCAAAGAAGGAAGACCCTGACCGCGTCTACCTCACTCTTACCAACACCGTTCAGTCACCGGACGGAGTGGACGGTTCGCTGTGGTCAGCTGACAAGAACATTCTGAAGACGCTGCCGAAGAACATGGAACGCCGCTTCCAGCACAACACGGACAAGGACTGGGCTGGCTACCTCAACTTCTCCTACGACACACACTTCGCTCACGACGTAGACGCTACGTGGAAGGCTGGAGGACAATATCGTCGCAAGGAACGAGGCAACCGCTACTACTCGTACATCTTCAACCCCGCCAACATATCCCAGCAGCTGGACGGCAACGGATTCGATCAGTTTGCATCCATTGACTGGACCTGCAAGACTCCTTACTCACAGGCTTCGCAGCTCAATTACGACTCGAAGGAACACATCGGCGCGGCATACGCTATGGTTACGCTGAAGAGCAAGGCAGGAGAACTTAACGCCGGATTGCGTGCTGAGCACACCAATCAGATTTACACCATGCTGCAGAAGTTCCGCAACATGGGTCAGGTGGGCGAACAGAGCTATTGGGACTATCTGCCGTCAGCATCCATCAAGTGGACTCCGACAAAGAAGATGAACGTGCGCCTCTCTTACTATCGCTCCATCAACCGACCGGGATTCTACGAGATAGTACCTTACCAGATTATGGGAGAGGAATATCAGGAGAAAGGCAACCCTAACCTGAAGCGTGCCCGCATCGACAATGTGGACCTGCGTTGGGAATGGTTCCCGTCAGCCACGGAGCAGGTGCTTGCCGGCGTGTTCTACAAGTATCTGAAAGATCCTATAGAGCAGGTGTTCGTGGCTTCTGACGGCAAGCTGGGCAGCGGAGCCGACGCTTACTATATGCCTGACAACCTCGGCAACGCCAAGAACTACGGCTTCGAGATTGACGTAGTGAAATACATCCGTCACTTCGGAATCAAGGCCAACTACACCTACACCCACTCTGCCATCACAACGACGAAGCGTGAGTATAACGCGGGTAGCGCGGAATACAAGCAGGGAGTGAAGCAGACTCGTCCGCTTGTAAATCAGGCTCCTCACACAGCCAACCTCTCGCTGCTCTACAAGGACACCAACTATGGATGGAACGCACAGCTCGCCGCTTCCTATACCGGCACCAAGCTGGCTCTCGTGTCGCCCTTCAAGGATGCCGACCAATGGGACAAGGCTATGTTCGGACTCGACCTCAGCGCTGAGAAGAAGTTCGATTGCGGCGTTTCCATATTCATGAAAGCCAACAACCTGCTCGACGCAAAACGCGAACGTTATCTGAAGACAGTCAACGAGAGCAACCTGCAATATGAAGGACAGCGCTCGGACAAGACCATCGTGGGAACATACAAGTATGGCAGGACATTCCTTGTGGGCGTGAGAGTGAAACTGTAAGCTTCACGCACGAATGTTTAATAGTTATAATATGTATTATTCACATTAAATAAATCGAACAATATGAAAACCAAGAATATAGCTGTAATGCTTGCCATTGCAGCAGCAGGAATGGCTGCCACATCATGCGAGAACGACAACATCAATCCTTACGACTATAACACCAACGGCAGCAGCAACGAAAACCAAGGATCTGCGGATGTACTGAAGACCGCCATTGCCGAATATCCCGCAGGATCAGTGGTATGGACAAGAGACACTACTCTGGCGGAAAGCGTGGAGATACCTGTGGGCACATCGCTCTACATAGAGCCGGGCGTGACCGTCACATGCAAGTCGGACGTGCAGGTGCCCATCGAGATTGTGGTGCTCGGCAATCTCTACTGCATGGGAACAGCCGAACATCCCGTAACTTTCACCTCCGACACGAAGAAACCGCAGTCATGGGGAGGCATCATCTGCGGATATAACTCTGAGGAGGTGGTGCTCAATCATGTCGACCTTGGTTATGCCGGAGCCACACCAACCGAGTCGTCCGTCTCGTTCCAGAACAAGCTCTTCAAGACCACCATAGACGGCGGCGTTCCAGCCTTCCACTTCTGTAACGTCAACGGAAAGTTCGTGATGGCAGACTGCTTCCTGCACGACAACTACAACGACCAGACTTACTTCACCGGTGGTCAGGGCGTGATTTATGACTGCATCTTTGCGGACAGCGGCAATGCTGCCGACGGCGGCGAGGCTATAAACGTAAAGGCGGGATGTAAGCTCGACGTAGCCAACAACATCATCTATAATGCCTGCACCAATGCTTTCAAGCTCTCCAATTCCGGCAACAGCGAAACCATACCTTTGACGCAGATGACTGTATATAACAACACCATCGTTAACTGTGGATGGCGTCGCTCGAAGAACAAGAAGGGTGGCAGCATCTGGCTGGAGAAGGCCATCGCACCGACATTGGTAAACAATCTCGTCTATGACTGCCGCTTCGGACTGAAGCAACCCAAGAAGGACGGCGCTGACCTCGAGCACTCCCGCATAGCTCCCAACTATTACTTTGCTTCCACTGAGACCGGCGTTAAGCAGATGGCAAAGGATGCTGACCTCAGCATCTGGAGCGACCTCGACATAAAGAGCAGCGTAGCAGGACAACTCAATCCGCTGTTCAAGAACTTTAAGCAAAGCGATAAGATGAACATCAATTGCGAGGTGGACGACGTTGAGAACGGAGCACCGCTCGCCTTCGACCGTTCATGGAACTTCAACGTGCAGAACAGTAGCCCTGCCCTCTCTGGCGGCGTGACCGACTTCTCGCGCATATTCCCCACCGGACTGGCGTTCTTCGGAATGAAGAAGGTGATGTTCCTCGACATCCACAACGACCAGAACTATTACTTCACGGCTCCGACACCGACTTCACGTTTCGGAGCAACGCTATAAGGAGTTGAGAGTTGTATCAAGTTGGGAGTTGAGAGTTGAAAGTTGAAAGTTGAAAGTTGAGAGTTATGATATGTATTGTCTATCACTCTTTAATAGTGTAAGCATAAAAGGTAATCATAACTTTCAATTCTCAACTCTCAATTCTCAACTATTGTATATCTATACACCAAGCATTCGCTTTTTCATAAATATTCATCATTTTCGTTGTTTTATTCATTATTATCCTTCGTAGATACGGCTATTCTTCGTAACTTTGCATAAGAAAAGGAATGTTGCATAATTATGCAACACATAAACGAAAAGATAACAAAACTCATAAAAACTCCAGGATAATGAATAACGAAAAAAACACAAAACACGAACAGCATCTTAAGAAAAGACCATCAGTGATGATGGCATTGATGCCACTGGCAGTGCTCGTCACTATGCTTACGCTCACCATCCGCGCTTTCGGAAGCGACTCACTGGAGGGTGCCTCGCAGGTAACTCTGCTCATAGTGTCGGCGTTCTGCGTGCTTGTAGGCATGGCATACCTCAACGTGCCATGGTCAAGCTTTGAGAAAGCCATAACGAAGAACGTATCGAGCGTGTCAAGCGCACTCATCATTCTCCTTCTCATTGGTGCGCTTGGCGGCACATGGATGGTTAGCGGCGTGGTGCCCACACTCATCTATTACGGCATGCACATCATCAGCCCCGATGCTTTCCTCGTCTCGTCATGCGTCATCTGCGCCCTTGTCAGCGTGATGACCGGATCGTCATGGACCACCATCGCCACCATTGGCATCGCGCTGATGGGCATAGGCAAGGCACAGGGCTTCGCGGAAGGCTGGGTGGCTGGCGCCATCATCTCCGGCGCTTACTTCGGCGACAAGATTTCGCCGCTCTCCGACACCACCACGATGTCGTCCGGTGCGCTTGGCGTGCCGCTGTTCAGCCACATCCGCTACATGCTCATAACGACGGTGCCGTCCATCGTCCTCACCCTCATCATCTTCACCGTGGCAGGCTTTTTCTGCCAGGGATCGCAGTCCACTGACGTGGCAGCATTCACCGGAGCCTTGCAGCAGAGATTCTGCATCACGCCGTGGCTGTTGCTCGTGCCCTTCTTCACCGGTGTTCTCATCGCACGCCGTGTGCCACCTGTCATAACGCTGTTTCTTTCAACGGTGATGGCAGTGGGCTTCGCCATTGTCTTCCAGGCTGACGCCCTGCACGAAATCGATCCGTCCCTCTTCAGAGCAGCCATGAAGAGCGCCTACGGCAGCACGTCGCTCGCCACCTCCTCACCCATGCTCACCGACCTTGTAGCCACACGCGGCATGAGCGGCATGATGGGCACCATCTGGCTTATCATCTGCGCCATGTGCTTCGGCGGATGTATGTCGGCTGGCGGCATGGTCAGCGCCATCTCACGCCTGTTTATCCACATGGTGAAGGGACGCACGTCGCTGGTGGGTGCCACAGCCGCCACGGGCGTAATGCTCAACGTGGCCATAGCCGACCAGTATCTGTGCATCCTCCTAACGGGCAACATGTTCCGCGACGTATATGACCGTGAAGGATATGAGCGCCGACTGCTCAGCCGCACCACCGAGGACGCCGTAACCGTGACGTCCGTGCTGGTGCCGTGGAACACGTGCGGCATGACGCAGAGCACGGTGCTCGGCGTGTCGGCTTTCACATACCTTCCTTATTGTTTCTTCAACATCATCTCGCCACTCATGAGTGTGGCTGTTGCAGCTTTAGGCTATAAGATATTCCGTAAGGAAACAGCCGAAGCTGAGATCACAGCGGTCAAGGCTGCGGCTGTTCCTGCCTGACAGCAGGATCCTCATAGTGTCCGTTCACCTTCACCGGTTCGAGGTGAATGCTGATGTGCGTGTCGGCACCGAAACGTTGCTTCAGCCGTTGCTCTATCTCGGTGGCGTGATGATGCGCCACGTAAAGCGACGTTTCGCCCGGCATACGCACATGCATCTCTATGGCAATGCGATTGCCGATGCGGCGCGTGCAGAGATTGTGCACCACGCTGACCTCATTGTCCTCACTCACGATGCTCTCTATCTCGTCCTCCGTCTCCTTAGGCAGGCTGCCGTCCGTCAGCTCGTCCACGGCTTTAGAGAGCACGCTCCATGCCGCCTTCATAATGAAGAAGCTGACGACGATGGCGGTCAGCGGGTCGAGCACAGCCCATTTCTCGCCAAGAATGATGGCGCCACCGATGCCCACCGTAGTGCCGACGGACGAAAGGGCGTCGCTGCGATGATGCCAGGCATTGGCCACCACCGCTTCCGAATGGCAACGTCTGCCCACGCGCACCGTGAACCTGTAAGCCCACTCCTTCAGCACCACACTTGCCACAGCAGCTGCCAAGGCTATGAAGCCCGGCTGCTGCAGCGGTTCGCCGCACATGGCATGGTAAGTCTTGGTTACGCCGGAATAGCATATCATCATGCCCACCACGAGGAGCGACACACCGATGATGGCACTGGCAAGCGTCTCATACTTGCCATGACCGTAGTCGTGGTCGCGGTCAGTGGGCTTGCTGCCAAGGCGCACGAAAACAAGGACGATGGCGTCCGTGACGAAGTCGGTAAGCGAATGGATGGCGTCTGCTATCATGGCAGCAGAATGTCCAAGGATGCCGGCAGCAAATTTAAAGGCAAGCAGCAGTATATTGATGATGCTGCCTGCTATCGTAACGCGATAAGTTTCTTTCTGTCTGTCCATAATTCATAAATGTTATTGTATACCTGAATTTGTTGTTATCTCTGTTATTATATATAAAAGCGAGGCAAAAGTAATAATAAATCGGAATAAGTGATAACATTCCCCATACTTTTTTCCCTGATTCTTTGTTAATTGACATTACTGGCTGTGACAGCCGCGTCAGCAGCTACAACTACAGCTATATAGCTTTCCTGACAGCGGACGGCTCTACACGTAACGCGTGCTCAATGTCAACGGCAATACGGCGCATGCTGTATATGCCAAGGAGGACGACACGGACCGCGAGGCTGAGGACACTGGCACCATCGTGGTGAACTCCTGTGACGACGCCATCAACTCATCCTCACACATGTATATAAAAGGTGGCGGTCCCGGCGGATGGGGCGCTCATCAAGAAGAAAGCCTGTCGGTAATGAAGAAATTTCACTACCGACATGCTTATCTGTATTTTATCTATAAAGTTATCTCCATAGAGGCTCCGAAATCCAATTTTCAGGGAATCCCATTGCTGCCGGATCTACCTGTGGATAAGAAACAAGTAAGGATTTGAGTTCATTCTTGAAGTCCAATCCATATCCCATGGAATCAAGCCAATAGGCAATACAACAGGCTATAGCATATACTTTGTTCGCATCAACACCATCAGTATCCACCCACGCACCACGTAAAGAGGCATTCATTTGTGGAGCGTTGGAAAGATAACGATTCCAAAGTCGTGAGTGGTGTGCGCAACAGTTTCTCAGGACAGTAACACTACGCATCCAGCTTTCCAACACCTTATGCTGTGGAAGATTGAATTGACGAGCTACACGCTTCTTCAACTTCTTGTCACTGAAATTGTAATAGAGTTTTGAAAGCGTGCCGAAAGATGCAAGTTCAAGCGTTTTCCATGCTGGAGGGAATATCGGCTTGTCATAGTTGCGCCTATGCTCTTTGATAAAGTCCTCCTTGCTACGTTGAAGTTCTCTATCTATGGAGTTCATATTCTCAATAAACTTGTGTTCATCGTCAGCAAGACTTGTATCAAAGAACCAAAACGGTCCATGAGCCAACGAGAACTCTTGTATAATCTTTGTGCGCAAAGCAATCTCTAATCGTTGAACCGCTTTGAACATCAAATCTCTTAATTCTATATCAAAGTTGTAGAGAGCTACGGCATCTTCAAATCTACTATTAGGCTTAAATTGATGTGTAGTCTTGTCTGCCTCCATAGGACGAAGGTATTGAACAAAACGAAAATAGCTGACCTCACCAAGAAATTTTGCAGCCTTGGATGAATCAGCAATATTTAAGCCTCTACTTTTTAGTAGTTCTATTTGTTCGGAAAAAGAAAGAGCCTGTTTAGTGTATAATCTTAATGTTCCCATAAAAGCAAAAGACCCGCCCTGGTTCGCTGTTCAAATGGGAAGCGTGGCGGATTCTGTTGCTGCAAAAATACGAATAATCATTGATAATACAAACTTTTCAGCAAGAAAAATCACGATAAAGTGGATTTCTTAGACATACTTATATTTAATAATGTTAAATTAGGGCTTAAAATCATACTTTGCCAGCCAAACAAAGTGGTTTTCAAGGTAAAAGTGTTACATTTGCAACGTCTATACCCATACCGAAAGCCCCGATGGGCAGAGGTTGGGCAGACATACATACGGTATAAGGCGTTTTTGTACGCTTTGGTTTTGACGTGTAGGAATCTGGCAATTCACGACACAATTTGTCAAAAACAAAGCAATGCAGAACGCCTCATGAGGTGTATTATATATTGTTCTCATTGGCTTCGGACGTTTTATCGTTCGTTGTCAAGGGTGCATTCTATATACTTACACTGGCGTGGGGCTTTCGGCGTTGCTCGTTTCGACAAATTGGGCGATGCCAGAGCCTCTACACGTGGAACGAGTGACAGAATTGGCTCCACGCTTTTTCGTATGTATTAACATATAAAAAGTTCTTGCCTTATTGGAGCCTATGGGTATAAATCAATTCTAATATGGAACGTTGTAATGATAAAGACTTATTCATAGAACCACATCCTCTCGAAGGTACGGTTCTTGACATAGATACGCCTTGTTCCCAAAAGGCTATAACATCTTTACCCGATAATTTTCAGATAAGAACAAAGTCTGATATTAAGATATTGCAGGAGTATGTTGCCTTTAATTATACCAAAGGGATAAGTTTGTATCGTGGACATGAATCACGTGATTACCAAATAGAATCAACCATTATTCGACATGTAAAGGGAACGAAAAAGGAATGTTCTATTGAGGATATTCTTGAAGCGGAGAAGAAAGGGTATAAAATGTTTTGTAGTGATGTCTTTGAAGCTGAGTGGTTACATAACAAATCAAATAAATCAGACTATACTCTGTTCGCGATGTCAATAGGAAGGCATTTAGGGCTACCTTGTAGGCTAATTGATGTAACGGCAAGTCTCGAAACTGCAATATGGTTTGCTGTAATGAATCCACAATTTTACAACGAAGATGCCGAGGTCGTTCTAATAGTCCTTGACAAAAATGACGTTTTAGACACAAACCAATCTCCTTTCAAGGCGACAAAATTGTCATATGCTCATGAGCCATTTATTGCAGACTCTCTTAATGAGTTGCCATTAGGGTAGCAACGTAGATTTGTCCAGTGTGGACATTTTATATGGGTTAATGATAAATCCTTGTTAAATGAAGAACAGGTGATTTCTGATTCAGCTTTCCATATAGAGCGTTTTACGATACCTTGGTATGCGAAACTGTCTTTGGACATTGAACTTTTTAGAGACGTGTATAGCGGTTGTGCGTATCAATCTGATATAGCAAGAATAAAACGGCATATAAAATAAAGTTTTTTCTAACAAAGAAAATCTATAGCCTTTTATGGCTAAAAGATATCACAAAATCTTTGTTAATGAATGATCAGAATGAAGCAGCACTAAATCGTCAACGACAATGTACTTTTGAAAATTCTTATGTCCAGAATATTTGATAATAAAAATGGTGAACCATACAATAATGTATTGAATGAGGTACTGACTTTCAAGATAAAATATATTATATAAGACGACTTTATGCTGATTACTTAGATATAAATAATAAAATTTACAAAACATTTGTTACTATGTTCTTATCAAAACAAAAACAATTATTGGCTATTCGGAATCTAATAGCTGGGGCTATCTCTAAATGGCAACTACGAAAAGTTACACTACTTTTCGTCGGATTATTCTTTTTTTGTATTAGCATGATTGCACAAACTACGACTATTGGCGATTTTGAATACACATTTAGTGGTCCCAATGCAATCGTGAAGAAATACAATGGTGGTGGAGGAGTATGTTCTGTACCATCAGAAATAACCTATAATGGTTTAGAATACACAGTTACTAAAATAGGTAACAGAGCTTTTGCAAATGCAACTGTAACTGAGATTAAACTGCCAGAAACTATAGAGTATATAGGTGTATCTTCGTTTACAATGTGCAGAAGTATGACAAAAATCAATCTGCCTCATGGACTTAAGGAAATTTCTGGCAGTGCTTTTTTGGGATGTTATAATTTAATTCAGCTAATTATTCCACCATCTGTTAACTTTGCAAATGACAGTTCCTCCAAAAGCTGTTTTCATAATTGTCTAACTTTGAGAACCCTTATCTATTTGGGAACAACCGCACCACAAAGATGGACTGCTTCGGGCAATACTTATGTACCGGATCTTTCTGCCTATTCTACTCCTTATGTCACAATGAATGATGCTAGGATAATTGAAATGATAACATTTAATGAAAACACATTTGATTATACAGGTACAGCTCCAAAGCCTACTTGGACAAACAACGTTGCAGGATGGTGCGCAAATTTAGATCTATCAGTAATTAAGGCAGACGCAGGTAATTATACAACTTATATTCCTGCTACTTTTACTAAAGGTACAGAATCTTTCTCTACACAGATAAAGTACAAATATACCATCAATAAGGGAACTATTACTGCGTCTGTCGCTAATGTATCAAGGGGTTATGGAGATAATAACCCTACATTCAATATTAGTTACAGTGGTTTTGTCAATGGCGATAATGAAAGTGTTATTACAACAAAGCCGATTGCAATAACTACAGCTACAGCATCAAGCAATGTGGGAACTTATCCAATTTCCGTTAGTGGCGGCGTTGCTCAGAACTATACCTTCAAATATGAATTAGGTACATTAACGGTAACAAAGGCTGCTCTAGAAATTTCCGTAAATAAAGTTTCTAAAGTTTATGGCTCTGTAAATCCCACTTTCACCCTTAATTATTCTGGGCTAAAGAATAATGAGACTATCCCAAGTTGGGAGAAATCTCCTACATTCTCAACGACGGCAGATAATACCAGTGGCGTGGGAGACTATCCAATAACAGTTGATTGTTCTGCCACGAACTATAATGTTACAAAGAATATTCCTGGAACATTAACAATAACTCCTGCAATTTTAACTGTCAAAGCAAATAATGCTTCTAGATTATATTTTGATGCAGAACCGGAGTATACTTATGCTGTCACAGGATTCTTAAATAGTGACACCGAAGCATCATTTACCAAAGTTCCTATCTTTAAGACAAATGCAACTATGGCAAGTAAGGTTGGCACTTATACCATTACTCCATATGGGGCAGAATCAAGGAACTACGATATTAAATATGAAACAGGTATTCTAACTATAACAAAAAGACAGTTAACGGCTACCGCTAATGTTGTAAGTAGAGAGTATGGTGAGAATAACCCATTATTCAGAATCTCCTATGATGGTTTTGTGAATAATGAGAATGAATCTATGCTTGATGTTATTCCTTCTGTAACATCAACAGCAACGCCTACAAGCAATGTGGGTACATATACTATTTCACTTAGTGGCGGTGTTGCTACCAACTATAATTTAACATTAAAGTCGGGTATATTAACTGTCACAAAAGCACCATTAGCAATTGTTGTCAATGATGCAACAAGAAAGTATGGCGTTTTCAACCCTTCATTTGTGGCTACATATAGTGGGTTGAAAAATGGAGAGAAAGTTCCTGCTTGGTCAGTTCCTCCAAGTTTTAAGACAACAGCAACCATAGAAAGTGCTGTTGGTACTTACCCAATCGAAATGGTTTACGGCACTCCAAGAAACTATGAAATTTCTGAAATAAATAAAGGAACGTTGTCTATCATACCAGCAGATCTTACTATAAAGGCAAAGGATGCAAGCAAGAATTATTATGAAGAGAATCCAACTTTCACATATGTTTGTACCGGCTTTGTAAATGGCGATAATGCATCTTCTGCTTTGCAAGTTCAGCCCACACTTACAACAACAGCAAATCAAAAAAGCAATGTAGGCACTTATGAGATTGTAGCAAAGGATGCTAGTTCTAACAATTACAACATAGTATATACTCCAGGTGTTCTTACTGTCAATAAAAGACAATTGGTTGCAAAAGTCGGTAACTTTGAGCGAAACTATGGTGAAGAAAATCCATCATTTACTATAGAATATGAAGGTTTTGTAGGAAATGATAGTGAAAGAAGTCTTTCTATAAAGCCAACAGCAAAGACTTCGGCTACATCAACATCAAATGTAGGTACTTATCCTATAAATGTATCAGGTGGTGAGGCAACAAATTATAAGTTCTCTTATACTAATGGAGTGTTGACAGTCAATAAAGCGGAGCAAAGCATAGACTGGAATCAAGATTTGTCAAATGTCCAAGTTGGTTCTCAAATCGAATTGACTGCTGTAGCATCTTCTGGTCTTCCGATAGAGTATACAATGGAGACTAATAATTCGGCTTCTCTGTATAAGGTTGGTACTAAAACATACATTGATTGTATCGCATCTGGCCAATTTTTATTGAAAGCCATACAGAATGGTAACAACAACTGTTATGGTACACCTAAGGTAACGAATACCATAAATATTGTTGGCAACACTGTTGCCGATCCAACTTTAACAATCATCCAAGGTGAAAAAGGTTTAATTAAAACCCAAGTAGCAAAAGGAAGTGTATATACATTTACAATAGAAGCAACAGATGGTTGGAAAGTTCATTCTGTATCATTCAATGACGAAGATATAACAGAACAACTTGATGCCCACAATAGATTCACAACACCTAAGATCAATGCATCAACTACATTGAATGTCGTGTATGAAACTTCAACTGACGGCATTTGTTCTACAAAAGTATCATCTGCTAAAATACTTGGCACATCATATGGCATTAAAGTCGAAAATGCCAAACCCAATGAAGTCTTAAAGGTGTACACCATTGATGGCAAGCTAGTAAAAATACAGAAACTTCAATCTTCTGAAGTTGATGTAGATTTACCAAATAATGAGACCTACATTATCAACCTTGAAGATATTAGAGTAAAGGTAAGACTTTAACAATTTATATATTAGCCCCAGCCTATACAACCAAGCTGGGGCTTTTCTATGAAGTTTAACCATGATTTCTCTTTGTATCATCATGTATCTGCTGTCGAGTGTCTTTTTATCGATATATTATTTTACCGACATCTCTTGTATTAGCTCCCAATCCAACTTTCTGTGTTCCGTCCCAATTCGTAAGTTGGTCAGCACAGCCATTGGAGCCACCAAGTGAAACGTATGTGTCTGCACTGCATGACATGTGGTCAACAAAAGCGAGAAAGTTGTCAATGGCGTTGTCTGTGAATTGAACTTCATTCGTGGCGAAGAGTTTTGTCCAATTAGTGACACATTCTTGCTTGAAGTCTGTAAAACCTTTCCACGACATACCAGATAAGAAACTTTTTGCTGCCGATTCTATATAGGCTTTAGAGTCCAATCCAATATTATGCTTTACAACAGATGCCATGATGCCATAGTATATGGAAGCCGATTCTTTCTCGTTGAAGTTGACTCTATCAGTCTTGGCAAAGGAAGATAAAGCTTCATGGCTATGTTATACATACTTTGAGTATTCCACCTATGGAGTAAACGGAAGTGAACCATTGACAACCTTTATCAACCCAGTCCACGATATAATACTGCCTATCAGCTTCAAATTTGTCCTTCATCGTAACCACTCGTAAACCCTTGTCAACTACGTTCACGATATGACAAAATAAAAGCTCCGCAAATTCTCCACGGTAGAAATATGCTGCAAAAATATGTGGAAAATCGGGAACTGCCAAAAAGCACTCAGAAAGTGTAAAAAAATCAAATAATATTGAAAATCAAGGCTTTACATTTAGTTATTCATTGTAAGTTATAGTTAGTTATAAGGGTCTAAATACAGATTTCAAAGACACCATATTCCATGTGGGTCAGTCCTTCCGGAAGGACAACAGAGGTGAGAGAGTAACAGTAAGAGAAAACACCTGTCTCGATTGACTTCAGGTTTTTTGGCAATATTATGGACTTCAGGGGCTTCGATTCTGTAAAGAGATAACTGCAGAAAGTATCGTCCTTTAACTCCACCTTTGACTTTGAAGGAGCATTGTGACGAGGAACATATACAACCACATTGCCGCCTCCGATAATTTTGGCATCAAGAAGATCGAGATGTTGCAGGTTTCCGGTTTCTTTATTATTCTGGGCGTCAGGACAGCATGCCATCCTTCTGAGCCACTCCAAGTCCTGCGAATTAAGCTTACCAGTAACCTTAAGATTAGTTATCCTTGTTCTGTCTGCTTTCTTTATCAGACTGGACAAGGTTCCAGCACTCTTAACATTCACCACTACTTGCTCTGTAATCAGATTGTCGGCGGCTTGAGCAGTAAGGCTACACAACAACAATAACATAAAAGGCAATAAATGTCTTGTAAAAACAGACTTATTCATAACAAAACGTTTTTAGATGGTTCAAGGGCAATGTATCTATTGCCAATAACAAAGTTAGACTTTTTATCAATACCATTGATAAAAAGCGACAACATTTTTACCTTAAATTAGCAGACTTATAATTTTACAAGAAAGCATGTTACAAAATAAAAATCGGTTTTAGAGATTTGTCTTACTGTTTTTGTGGGGTTTTGTCAAAGCCCGGCCTAACGTCCGAATTCGTAATTCAAAACTCAAAATTCCTAATTTCTAATTCTTCGGTAGCGGTTCCGCCGAAGAAAATATTTGCATTTCTAACGCTCAATACTCCTCGTTGAGCGCACAACAAAATCTTTGGTGCGAAATTCTTGAGTTTTGAGCGTGCAGCGATAGTGTGCTGACATACAGTTGATTATGCTGACAGAGAAAGAAGTGTGCAATGAATAAGGGATATGAACGGGCATAATAGAGTTGCTATAGAGCCTCTTTTACACTCCTATACTGCCACTGTTGTAATACAATAGCGCAACTTTTACACTCTAATAGTGGCACTATTGCAGTGTAAAAGCGGCGCTATTGTTAAGCTCGGGTGCTGTTTGCACAGCAAAACACCGTAAAAACAGCAAACCGGAACTCTATAATCAATTTTTATTTTGTAACAGTTTTTTACCATTTGTACGATATTTGCATGGCGGTTACCTTATTATTACCTAAATGTTTATCATGTCTTAGGCTCTTTGTGATAAAGAGGAGAAGCCCAGGAAGTCATTTGCTTTATTGCTGTCTGTATTTCTACGGGGAAATTATCCATGCAAGCCTTGTATCCAGAAGCAACTTTACGGTTGTTAACGTATAGGGTGTATTCAACATTATCCTTAACAATAATGGAATCAATATAGGATGTATTGTCCAATTTTGAAATTGCCACTTGCATTGTCTTTTGTTGAGCCACTCCGAGTTTTTTCCTTATAATCGGATAAGACGAATTCCAAGCAACATCACTTTCTGATATTGTTTTATTTGCTGTCTCAACATATCCTACACCATAGGTTAACATCGAGTCACAACATTTAATTATCTGACACTCTGAATCTCCGAAATCCATAACCAGAATCATAGATTTCATATTCTGTTGCTCACGTAAAGACGAAGATATCATTGCCTCCTTCTTGGTTGGCTGTGTATTAGAACATGAGCTAATCATAAATACACTTATGATTAAAAACAATCTGAACATAACGAAGATATATGTCATACTTCTATAATTTGCTGATTATCAACGCAAAGATACTGATTTTATCCAAAAGTCAAGGCATAAAACCGTTAAATTCATCCAAAAGTCAAGGCATAAAATCATTAAATCTATCCAAAAGTCAAGGCTAACGATAAAAAAATCGGTCATTAGAAACTTGGCAAATGCAAATTTCTAATGACCGAAATCTCTTTTACAATCCGATCTTCACGCTTCCTCCTGCCATTATCCACAGACCCGGCTGACGAACTCCGCCAAGGTCATAATAGCGGTGGTTGGTGATGTTGTCTGCCTTTACATACAGGCTGTATGTGGGGGCGGTCCACTGCAACTTGCAGTCTACCTTTGTGTATGGCTCGTAATGATTCATGCGCTCCTGCCAGCGTACTGCCCATGATGCGGAGAGGCGACTCCAGATGCGATGGTCGAGCTGGAAGGTGGCTTTGTGGCGCAGATACTCCAAGGCGTAGAGCGAGCGATAGACGGGCTGCTCGGTGGTGTGGCGCTGGTGGATGCGGGCATAGCCAGCCTTTATACGCGTGACGAACGAACCCGGAATAAGCTCCGTCATGTTGAGCGTGGCGTCAACGGAATAGCCCATGTTGTCAAGCTTGCCGATGTTCATGGCATGATACTTACGGCTCTCCTCCGTCTCATACACCCAGTCGATGATGTCGTTGCCCTTCGAATAGAAGCCGCTTACGACAGCCTCAACGCCGCGGGTGCGGAAGCGGGTGCCAGCCTTGAAGGTGGAGGTGCGCTCGGGACGCAGACCCGTGTCGCCCTGCTGCACGGAGTTGCTGGTATAGAGGTCGGTGTATGTGGGCACGCGGAGCGCCTTGTTCCATGAAGCATAGAACTTCCACATCTCGTTGGGACGATAACTTATGTCAACGCCGGGATAGAAGCGGAAGTCGCCGTCCAGACCTGTGTTGCGATTGGCAAGCACACCTGCCGAGAGGGTGAAGCCGCCGAGGATGACGTTATGCTCAAGGAAGAGGCTGGTGTTGGTGCGGTCGCCACGATGGTCGTAACGGCGGTCCGTGCCGTGGATGTCCTTCCATTCGTTCTCGGGAAGCACGTCGCCGTAAGCCGTACTCAGGATATGCTCCTTGCGGATGTCCATGCCCACGGCTGTCTTGCCGAGGAGCCATGTGGCGTGAGCGTTAAGCGAGGCTCCGTAGACGTCGGTGCGATGATAGTTCTCACCGTTCTTGGCTCCCTCCTTGCCGCGTGTGAGCTGATAGTGGTCGACGTCGCGGTGCCAGTAAGCCTGCGGCGTGATGACGAGGCGCTCGTCGCCGAAGGGCTTGATGTCAGCCTGTGCGGAAGTGATGATGCGGCGCGTGGCCTCCCATTGATTATCAAACTTGGCGCTGTAGAACGTGGAAGCGCCATAGTCCTGCGACGAAAGTCCGGCTTGCCAGACGAGGTCAGCGTATCTTGAAGTATAGGAGCCTGTGTAGTATGCACGGCGACGCTTGAAATCGCTGTTCTTCGTTCCGCCGTCGCTCTGCGTATAGCCTCCGCTGAGTTTCTGGCTTACGCTGCCTGTGAGCAGGCTCACGCCGAAGTCGCCGCCGAAGGATCCGAACGAACCGCCCTCAGCCGAAAGGCGTACGCACGACTCGCGGTCTGGACGTGTGACGATGTTGATGGCTCCGTTGAAAGCCGACGATCCGAACACACGTGCCGATGCGCCCTCGAGAACCTCGATGCGCTCAATGTCAGAAAGCGAAACAGGGAAGTCGGCTGCGTTATGACCTGTCTGTGGACTTGAGATGTTTACGCCATTCAATAGAATGGTGATCTGGTCGAACGTGCCGCCGTTGATGCTGATGTCCGTCTGAACTCCAAAGCCACCGCGCTGACGGACATCCACGCCCGTGGCTAACTTCAAGAGGTCGTTTACACTCGCTGCCTCCGCACGCTGAATGTCGTCGCGTGTGATGACAGAGACGATCTTTGCCGACTGGAGAGCAGTAAGCGGCGCACGCGATCCGGTGACCAGCACCTCATCGAGCTTCACCTCCTCATGTCCCAGAGTGTCGGCAGCTGCAGTCTGATGAACGGGCTTTGTGCTCATGCCGTCTGCCTTGGCGTAGGTCAGTGTTGCCACGCTAAGTGTGCAGATGAGCACCTCTCGTCCGATGCAGCTGAACAGCGCATAGCTACGGCGCGTGAAATGCTTGAAGCGCAGTGCCTGCATGCTGTTGAATCTTTGTCTGTACATAGATTTGATTGATGAATGAAAAAAATAATTAATTAAAAAATACACCCTCCTCAATTATGGGGAGGGTGCTTTGAGGGTGCAAAGGTATAAAAAAAATACGAAAACGAGCAAAAAGTCTACAATATGTATATTGTTTCGTCTCCGCAAATATTGCGTACCTTCAGGCGCAGAGGCTTTGCGTCTGAGGTTATGGTACAGTCCCAAGGCTGTCTTGTCTTCGTGCCGTTGAGGGTCACTGTGCCCGTCTTTTCTATCTTCACTTCAGCGTCGCTATGCCACGGTGCGTCCTTTTGTGCATTGGTGCAGTCCACTGACAGCCACTCTATACACTCCAGTCCTTCGTCGCTAATCTCTATTCGCTTGAACGACGATTTCTTGCCGTCTGCCTTTTTCTTGTTATGTTGCTGTTCTCCTTTCAGATTAAACTCCAAAACCTTCCTCATGACGTAGTCGCTATGGAATGTCAGCATCTTCAGCTGCCACTTTGCGAAGAGTTCTTCCTGCACCTGCGAGAGCGTCCATGTGGCTTCGTCTTCCATCACCACATCGTCGAGCACCTGCTTAAGGTCGCGCAGTTCTATCTCTATGTCAGTCTGCGTGTTCTCGTCGTGTATGAACTGGCGCAGAGCCTCCATATCTTCCACGTCGATGTAATATACTATCACCTGCTTCACCTCATTGCTAAGGTCGGGCAATGCCTCACGTATAATATGGTTTAGCTCAGTTTTGTCCATCACGCGGCTGCTGCTGTCCAGCAAGTTTGGCAGATAAACGGGCATCTGTCCTTTCTGACTGTCGTGTATGCTACCTGCCCAGAATCGCTTGTCCAGACTGGTGTCCGTGTTCAGACCTGTGATAAGGCTTGCCAGCTTGTCCATTGTCTGCACAGGATTGCGGAAGAGCCTTACGCCGTCTCTCACTCTCATCATAGTGAACTCAGCTCCTGCGCTTACCAAGCGGTCGCGCGCCGTCTGGATGCTGTTGATGTTAGCGTCGCCATGAACAAACTTACGGCCGAGCTTATGGGCCACTGCTGCCGCTACACCGCTTCCTCCAAAGAAGTCAGCCACAACCATTCCTTCATTGCTGGAGGCTTTGATTATACGCTCAAGAAGAGCTTCGGGCTTTTGAGTGGAGTAATCAAGAGGCTCCTCCTTATCTGCAGGTTGAAGCATTGACAATCTCCATACGTCATCTATCGTTTTTTCATCCGTTTCTATGTAAATAACTTTGCCATTATCATCCTTTGCATTAACCAATTTTTGAGTTTCTTTATCCCAAATTCTTTTTATCTGCTTTACTGTTTCTTCTCTTTTTTCTTTTATTTGTTTATAAAAAAAGACATCAGACTTGGAATAGAAATAAATAGAATCATGATTTGAAGCAAAACGATTTACATTTCCTTGCATTTTATTGTAATAATGCCAAATTATCTCATTTCTGAAATTCTCCTCTCCGAATATCTCATCCATAAGAATCTTCACATAATGTCCGATATGATAGTCAAGGTGGACATATATGCTTGCCGTATCGCTCATTACCGCCTTAATTGCCATCAGATTCTCGTACATCCAGTTAAGATAGCGTTCCTTATCCCAAATGTCTCCATACATTTTCTCCTCGAATGCCATCATATCGCTGTTGTCGAGTTGCTGCTCAGCATCATTGATGGCTTTCTGTACAAGCGGATTGCGTCGGACGTGTATTTTCTTTGCGTAGTCTGCGCCCGAAGCGAAGGGCGGGTCGATGTAGACAAGGTCCACCTCTATGCCCTTGTCCTTCAGATAGGCACATGTGGAAAGACACTCACCGTGCATGACGATGTTTCCCTCAGCATTTTTGCCTACTGTTTCGCTCTCAGCCACTTCATAAATGGGCATTCCGCGCTCTATTCGGCTTATCACCTTATCATTGTCCTTATAGTAGAGCATACGCTTGGTCCGGGCAAAGCAGTCGAGGCGTGCTTGTCCTTCGAGGGGTTCGGTATTGTATGGTATGTATCTTATTGCCATTCTGTTGCTTAATTGAAAAATTCGTTTATCATTTCTATTGTTTTCTTCACTCGCGCCTCATGACCGTCCGTGTCTTTCAGATAGAGGAAGCTAAAGCGTTTTCTTCCGTACTGCTCGTTGTTCTTGGGCACGAATGTCTCTTCCATAAACTTCAGTCTGTCCTTAAACTTCGGTGCATAGCCTTCACCCTTGGTCTCGATGATGCAGATGCGGTCGATGTCGCCTTCCGGCGTGCGGCTCACGATGAGAAAGTCGGGCACGTACAGTCCGTCATACATCCAGTGTCCGCTTGCCGTCTTGCGGTACGTTCGTATCTTGAAGTCGGTGAGCGTGTCGTCACCATTGAAGTAGTATTCGAGACGGCGGTCTTTCATCACCACCAGCAGAGCTTTTGTGAAATACTCCAGTTCGAGGGTGCTGTCAAAGCGATAAGGCAGATACTGATAAGTCTGCAGACGCTCGGGGTGAGGGTCTTTGGGCAGCTTCGACTCCAGTCCTGCCCTTGCCGCCTCCACCGCTTCTTGCGGAATGCCCGGTATCTGCTTCATGCTCTCTATCATCTCCAGGTCCTTAGGCTGAAGCTCGCCCTTTTCGGGATGTGCGTCCCAGTCAAGAATCTCCTTCACGTCCTCTTCCTTAGGATACACCAAGCTCAGGTCGGCTACGTTGAAAGGCTTGACATGTTCGAGCGACAAGATGCTTGCTTCGTCAGGCACCACTTCCTCTACGATGGTGAAGGAGCGCTTCGGCACAAAGGCTTGGCGTATCATTGAGCGAATCTGACGATGGGCATATTCTTCATTGCCATTGGTCTTGTCGTATATGGCTCTTAGGCGCGCCTCATGCTCCATGAGCTGTGGCATGGAGAGTGTGCCGAACGACTCGCGCACAATAAGGTGTAGCCACCAGCTGAACGAGTGGTGCTCGTTGCTGGCAGTGTTCATCTCGTCATAGCCAGTCACCTTGCCCTCAATATCCTGTATGGTTATCAATGCCTTGTCCGTCTTGCAGAGAAGAGCGGGGTCAGCAAGGCGTGCCGCTGTGTCGAGTTGCGTATCCTTTACGATGGTGTTGTACTGCACACGTATCTGATAGAAACTGATGGCAGGCACTTCCTTACGTGCGAACCGCTCCATGCGTCGTGCCGCCACGGGCGGCTTGCTGCTGAAGTCGCTTAGCGTGATGTTCTGCTGCTGCTTCAGTTCCTTATTGAGCTTGTCGGCATTGGTCTTGTTGAGCCACACCAATGCCGTCTCTTGTTCTCCCCTTACCACTTGTCGCAGACAACGGCATGTGGTCTGTAGCACCATATTGTTGGGGCAGGCTTTCTCGTGCGGCAGTATCACGCCCGTAAGACTCTTACAGTCCCATCCCTCCTTGCCTATCTGCGCCAGTAACACTATGCGCACTTTGCTAAGTGACGACGAAAGCGAGGCAAACGCCGCCTCAGAGCCTTCCGGTTCGGGATGTTCCTTGTTGCCCTTATGACGGCGCAGGACGGTCTCCGCAGGATTAAGCCCATACTCCGTCACTATCTGTGCCACAAGCGGATATATAGTGTCTTCGAGTGTGGCTATCTGTCCGCAATAGACAGCGAGCTTGGCGCATGTGCCGTCAGCATATACGGTGTCCTTATACTTGTTAAGAAACTCACGCACTCCGCTCTGCACTATCTCCTCTGACGACACGTCCACGTGCTTCACTTCGGGACGCTTCAGGAAATTGTCAATGCCTTCTATAAGCGGATAGTAATACACCACGTTGCTGATGTTTGTGTTCTTAATGGTGAAGCTGCCTCCAATGACGGTCTTTTCGGCTTTGTCCAAATAAGGCGTGCCGGAGAAGCCCAAGACATTACAGAAGCTGTGGCTCGCTGTGGCCCAGTCGGTCACCACCTTACGCAGCTTGATGTCGCCGTCTGTGGCATGATGAACCTCATCTATGAATACGGCAAGATGAGGTATCTTGCCTATTACTGAGCGCAGCTCATTTGCTATCTCAATCTTCTTCATCTCCTCACGCGAGAAAGCCGACGCATCAACAGCCGACGCTTCCATGCGGTCCAGAATCACCTTCTCCGCATTGGTAAGTGCCACGATGCCCATCACTTCACGTCCATACAGATGGGTGTTGATTTTCTGCGCGTTGGGGTTGTGCACGGCATTACTCTTGCTGGCAGACTTCTGCTCGTCGAGCACCTCAAACTGTATCAGACGCTTAAGCTTCTGAGCTTCCGTTTCCGAAAAAATCCATGACGGATTAAACTCACGGATGTTCTTCAGACTTGGTATGATGCTTGACTTCAGGGCTGAAGGGGCAAGTATGAGGAAGTTGTGTGCCCATACCGGATTGTCCGGTTCGTTCTGCGCGAAGTAAAGGTCGATGTAGATAAAGGCTGCCATCAAGAAGGTCTTGCCGGCACCCATAGGAAGAGAGAAGAGATAGTCGGTATAGGTGACGCCATAGAAAATGTCGAGCAGGGTCTGCTCATAATCTATCTCGGTGGCATGATGACGGATAAACTTCTCCAACTCGGGAGCAATCTGTCTGCCGTTCTTGTCCTTCAGGCATGAGTACTGAAAAAGGGCAAGCGCCGCCTTATTGGTCTCGAGCACATGACGTGTCTCGACCGTCAGCTCCTTTGTGCTTGTCTCCGTGTCATTGAAATATCCCTCCACAAAGAGTCGGTGGAGAGGCTTACCCTTGCAGGCTATCTTCAGATAAAGGTATGTTCTGATGGCATCAATCTGGGCATCACGCATCATACCCCGCTGCTCAATGTACTGGAGCATAGGACGTACGGTGCAATCTGCTGACTGCAACCACTCGTTACGTTTCTTTCTTATAAGTTCGTAGAACATTTATATCGTCTTTTTTCGGTTCTTGAATTAGCTTACAAAAGTAACGTTTTCATTTGAAAGCAAAGAATCAAACCTTACATTTATTAACTTAAAGCATCGTAAATCGATCGTAACAAGCTCATGTAACAAAAGAAGTGAGGTCTCGTCACAATCGTAACAAGACCTCACTTCATTTGTGGACAGCCCACCATAGTGGCTGTATAACATTATATCAGAGAGACTGTTGGCTTTATTTACAGCCACCACAGCCCTGCTTCTGCTCTGCCTTCTTGCACTTCACCTTGCAGTTCTGCTCTGCCTTCTTGCACTTCACCTCGCAGTTCTGCTCTGCCTTCTTACACTTCATCTCGCAGTTCTGCTCTGCCTTCTTACACTTCACCTCGCAGTTCTGCTCTGCCTTCTTGCACTTCACCTCGCAGTTCTGCTCTGCCTTCTTGCACTTCATCTCGCAGTTCTGCTTCTTCTCACCCTGCTTGCAGCAGCCTTCTTTCTTCTCGCCCTGCTTGCAGCAACCCTGCTTCTTATCACACTGCGCAACTACGTTGTCCACAGTGCCTAATGTCTTGACGCTCTGTGCAGATGCCGCCATAGCGGTGAGCATCATCACAAGCATTAATAATGTCTTTCTCATAATCTTTTTGCTTTTTGTTTTTACTACTTGTATTCTTTATACTTTACTTCCGCAAAAATACACAAAAAGCCCGACATACAAACAAACCATATCATTATATACCGTAAAATTAACTTTTAATAAATACTAACGGACAAACAATCTCATTTTTTATTGTTACTTTTGCCAACAAATAAAAACAATAAAAAAACATGAAAATTATGAGGACAATTCTATCACTTGCAGCATGTGCCATAGTGGCGCTCGCTGCATGCGCACAGAGTAAGGAAGGAACAGAATACAACGTCAGCGGAAAGTGTAATGACGCCGCAAAGGTGTATATCATCGAAATGGGCAGCAGACAGGCTCAAGCCATCGACAGCGCCACTGTGACGGACGGTAAGTTCAGTATGAAGGGCACGGCGGAAAAGGACGCGCTGCTCGGCATCACAGCCACGAAGAACGACTACAGCGTGTTCTTCAATGACGGCACTCCCGTAACCATCGACATGGCAACGAAGATATTGAAGGGCTCTGACCTTAACACACGCCTCAACGGATATGACCGTGAGCTGGACGCCATCTCCTCACAGACAGCTCCTCTGTATATGCAGTACAGCGAGGCGCAGGAGGCTGGCAAGAGCAAGGAAGAGCTGGAGAAACTCGCTGCCGAACTGACGCCGAAGCTGGAAGCTCTCTCTAACCAGCTTGTGAAGCGCGTAAAGGAGATTGTGAATGAAAATAAGGACAACCTCATCCCCGCCGCTTTCATCAATAACATCGTGTACGACCTGGAATATCCTGAACTGAAGGAGGTGCTCGACCCGAAACGTGCATACGCTTCTCACCCGGCTCTCGCTGGTGCAAGACAGTATCTCGCTGCTCTTGCCAAGAAGGCGGGCATCATCGGACAGCCATTCATTGACATCACCGAGAACGACATGGACGGCAATCCGCACAAGCTCTCCGAATATTGCGGCAAGGGCAACTACGTGCTCATAGACTTCTGGGCAAGCTGGTGCGGACCGTGCCGCGCCGAGATGCCGAACGTGAAGGCTGCGTACGACAAGTATAAGAGCAAAGGATTTAACGTAGTGGGATTGTCGTTCGACAACAGCCTGGAGAAATGGAAGAAGGCGGTGGACGACATGCAACTCGGATGGGTGCACCTCTCTGACCTCCAGGGATGGAAGACTCTCGCAGGACAGACCTACGGCATCAACTCTATCCCTGCCAGCTACCTCGTTGACCCGAGCGGCAAGATCATCGCCGCCGACCTCCGTGGCGAGAAGCTCATGGAGAAGCTGAAAGAGATTTACGGATTCTAATTAGGAATTAGGCGGTACGGCTTCGAGCCGTACCACTTAATCTATATTACACATTAATTGCTTTTAAGGCTGAATGGTACGGCTCGAAGCCGTACCTCCTATATTTATATAATAAAGGAAGGAAGAAAAAAGGACATAAATGGATAACAAGAAAGCTACACTCGAATTAGGAACCAAGCCGGTCGGCAAACTCTTAGTGCAATATGCCCTACCAGCCATCATAGCGATGACGGCATCGTCGCTCTACAACATGATAGACAGCATATTCATCGGACAGGGTTGCGGACCTCTGGCCATCAGCGGACTGGCCATAACATTCCCGTTTCAGAACCTTGCAGCTGCCTTCGGAGCCGGCGTAGGAGTCGGAGCCGCGACGTGCATCTCAGTAAAACTGGGACAGAAAGACTATGCCACGGCACAACGAATCTTCGGCATCAACATCACGCTGAACCTTCTGGTGGGCATCGTCTTCAGCATCATCACGCTTTCTTTCCTCAATCCTATCCTCCTCTTCTTCGGAGCCAGCAAGGACACGCTGCCTTACGCACGCGAATACATGGAGGTGATACTCGCCGGAAACGTCATCCAGCAGATGTTCTTCGGACTGAACGCTGTGCTGCGTGCTGCCAGCAAGCCAAAGCACGCCATGGGAGCGTCCATGCTCTCCGTGCTCCTCAATGTCATCCTCGCCCCCATCTTCATCTGGCCCTTGGGTATGGGCATCCGTGGAGCCGCTTGGGCCACGGTGATATCGCAGTCGGTGGCGCTGGCTTGGCAATGCCGACTCTTCAGCAACAAGAATGAGATAATGCACTTCCGACGTGGCATCTACCGTCCGGAGTCACAAATCGTAAAGAACATCTTCGCCATTGGCATGTCGCCTTTCGCCATGAACGTGTGCGCTTGCATCGTCGTGATATTCATCAATACCGGACTGCAGAAGTACGGCGGCGACATGGCAGTGGGCGCTTACGGCATCGCCAACAAGATGGCTTTCATATTCATCATGATAAACATGGGCGTCAATCAGGGAATGTTCCCCATCACGGGATACAACTACGGTGCACGCCGATACGACCGTCTGCTCAGACTGCTCAAGTACGGACTGTGCACAGGATTCAGCATCACCACGTTCGGCTTTATCCTCGTCCACCTGTTCCCTTACCAGTGCGCACGCCTCTTCACCACCGACGCCACACTCATCAGCATATCCATCAGAGCCATACAGATAAACATGCTCGCCTTCCCGCTCGTAGGCATTCAGATGATAACGACGGGCTTCTTCCAAGGTATCGGAAAGGCGAAGATAAGCATGCTGCTCTCGCTCTCCAGACAGATGCTATTCCTGCTGCCTCTGCTCATCGTCCTGCCACGCTTCGTAGGACTGGACGGCATCTGGATTTCGCTGCCTATTGCCGACACCACAGCGTCTATACTCGCCACTATAATCCTGATACGGTATGTGCGCAAGTTCCGCACGATGGCAAGCGCGAAGGCATAGCCCCACAATAATAAGAAACTATAACAAGAAACACCACATAATATGCAAAACGACAATATCATTATATGCATCGGACGACAGCTCGGCAGCGGCGGACACGTCGTGTCAAAGAAGATAGCGGAGGTGTTCGGATGCAAGCTCTACGACAAGGAGATACTCAACCTTGCGGCACGCGAAAGCGGATTCTGCGAGGAATGCTTCGAGAAGAACGACGAGAAGAAGGGATTTCTGGACCTCATGTTCCATGTGCACGTGCCGTTTATCTCGGACAATGCCTTCTACGATAACGAGATGTCGCAGGAGAATCTTTTCCGCATACAGAGCGACGCCATCCGCAAGGCGGCTGAGGAAGGACCGTGCGTCTTCGTGGGACGATGCGCTGAATATGTGCTCCGCGAACACAAGAACCTTGTCAGCATCTTCATCACGGCGGACATCGATGAGCGCATAGCTCAGATACGCCAGCGCCACGACTGCACGGAAGAGGAGGCACGAAAGATAATAGAGAATCAGGAGAAGGGACGCTCGTCGTACTATAACTACTATACGGGCAAGACATGGGGAAAGAGCGAAAGCTATGACCTCTGCATCAACTCGTCCCGACTGGGAATGGACGGCACAACCGAACTTGCCGTCAGCTTCATAAGGAAAGCTCTGGAAAGGAAGGCTGCGGAATGAAGACCATCGGCATTATCAGCGACACCCACTCTTTCTGGGACGACAAGTATCTGACTTACTTCGAGCCATGCGACGAGATATGGCACGCCGGCGACATCTGCTCCCCATTCCTTGCGGAGCGCCTCGCCGAGTTCAGACCTCTGCGCGCCGTCTGCGGCAACTGCGACGGCGGCGACCTCCGTATGATGTATCCGGAAGTGCTGCGCTTCAAATGTGAGGACGTGGACGTTATGATGAAGCACATCGGAGGTTATCCCGGTAAGTACGACGTAAGCATCAGAAAACAGATTTACGAACGTCCGCCCAAACTCTTCATCAGCGGACATTCACATATTCTGAAGATCATGAACGACAAGGAGCTGGGACTCCTTCACATCAATCCCGGAGCGGCAGGACTGCAGGGATGGCAGAAAGAACGTACCATAGTAAGACTGACCATCGACGGCGACCAATTCAAGGACTGCGAAGTGATAACACTCGCCGATCCGCGCAAAAACAAATAATAGAAAAACACTTTTAACACGCTAAAGAGCTATAAAGACATTATGAAAATCGGATTGTTTATTCCATGTTACGTCGATGCTTTGTATCCGGAAGTGGGAGTGGCTACCTACAAACTCCTGACAAGCCTCGGACTCGACGTAACCTACCCTCTCAAGCAGACTTGCTGCGGACAGCCAATGGCAAACGCCGGCTTTGAGAAGATGGCTACGGACATCTCACGCCACTTCGACGATCTCTTCAAGGAGTTCGACTATGTGGTGGCACCGTCGGCATCGTGCGCAGCCTTTGTCAAGCTTTATCATCCACGACTTGCCAAAGGCAATCACGAATGCCTCACGTCTAAGAAGATTATGGACGTGGTGGAGTTTCTGCATGACGTCGTGAAACCGACAAGCCTCAAGGCTCACTTCCCGCACATCGTCAGCGTACACAACTCGTGTCACGGCGTGCGCGAACTGGGACTGTCGTCGCCTTCAGAACGACAGGTGCCGCAGTTCAACAAGATTATCGACCTCCTCCAACTCGTTGACGGCATCACCATCCGTGAGCCGGAGCGTAAGGACGAGTGCTGCGGCTTCGGAGGAATGTTCTCCGTGGAGGAGCCGGACGTGTCGAAGCGCATGGGAGAGGACAAGATTGAACGTCACATGGCTACGGGAGCGGAATACATCACCGGCCCTGACTCGTCATGCCTTATGCACATGCAGGGCATTGCAAAGAAGGAGAACAAGCCTATTAAGTTCATACACGTGGTAGAGATATTAGCAGCAGGACTATGAGCACACTACATTCCGAAGCGGCACGACGCTTCAACGACAACAGAGAAAAGACCTCTTGGCACGACGCCACCTTCTGGTCATTAAGACAAAAACGCGACAACATGGCGTCAGGGTTGCCAGAATGGGAGGAGCTGCGCGAACATGCCAGCCAGATAAAGCAGCACACCGTAACACACTTGGCTGAATACCTGGAGGAGTTCAGCACGCAGCTGGAGAGCCGCGGCGTCATTGTGCATTGGGCTAAGGACGCAGCCGACTTCAATAACATCGTGCTCGACATACTGCAGAGTCACGGCGTAAAGAAGATGGTAAAGAGCAAGTCGATGCTTACCGAGGAGTGCGCCATGAACCCGTTCCTTGAGAGTCATGGCATCGACGTGGTGGAGACCGACCTCGGCGAACGCATCCTGCAACTCCTCTATCAGAAGCCGAGCCACATCGTCATGCCTGCCATACACCTCAAGAGAGAAGAGGTGGGAGAGATGTTCGAGGAGAAGGGCATAAGCAAGGAGAAAGGCAATTATGACCCGACCTATCTGACAAGATGCGCACGCGAGCATCTGCGCAACCAGTTTATGGAAGCAGGAGCAGGAATGACGGGATGTAACTTCGGTGTGGCAAAGACAGGCGACATCGTGGTTTGCACCAATGAGGGCAACGCCGACATGTCAACGTCAATGCCTAAGCTGCATCTCGTGGCAATGGGAATAGAGAAGATTGTGCCCGACTATAAGTCGCTCGCCGTATTCCAGCGTCTGCTCTGCCGTTCTGCTACGGGACAGCCCACAACGGCTTACACCTCACACTTCCGTCAGGCAAGGCAGGGAGCGGAGATGCACGTCATCCTCGTGGACAACGGACGAAGCGACATCCTTGCCAACGACGAGCATTGGGAGACGCTGAAGTGCATTCGCTGCGGAGCCTGCATGAACACATGCCCTGTATATCGCCGCTCGGGAGGCTACTCATACACTTACTTCATCCCCGGTCCCATCGGCATCAATCTTGGCATGCTGCACGATGCGCCACGCTATACCGACAACGTCAGCGCTTGCACGCTCTGCCTGTCGTGCGACAATGTATGCCCGGCAAAGGTCAATCCCGGTTCGCAGGTTTATCTGTGGAGGCAGAAGCTCGACTCGCTGCACAAGGCGAACACGATGAAGAAATGCATGTCTAAGGGAATGGAAGAGCTCTTCGATCATCCCCTACTCTATTCTTCTGCACTGCGCATTGCTCCTCTTGCCAATATCATACCGGACAGCCTGACGCACATCCGCTCACTCAATCCTTGGGGCGTGGGACACGCAATGCCGAAATTTGCAAAGGAGTCGTTCCATACTATGTGGAAGAAAGGAAAACTGAACCATAACGAACAGAAAGAACAATGACATACAAAGACGAACTATTGGAGAAGTTGCGACGCAACACACACGAACAATATCCGATGCCTGACACACCAATAGACGGCATATCGTATGACGACACGGTAAAGCAGTTTGTGGATATTAGCATGTCGGTGGGCAGCAAGGTGGTGATGGCTAAGCCGGGTGAAAAACTCGACGACATCGTAAGAAGCGCCTATCCGGAAGCGAAGACCATAGCCTCAAACATAGCTGAACTGACCATCGCCACCATCAATCCCGACACCGTGGCAGAGGCGCAGGACCTCAACGGCACCGACGTAGGCGTGGTGTACGGTCAGATTGGAGTGGCGGAGAACGGTTGCGTCTGGATTCCGCAGGACATGAAAGAGAAAGCCGTATGCTTCATCAGCGAGTATCTGGTCATCGTTCTCCCGAAGAGCGGCATCGTTAACAACATGCACGAGGCATACGACCGCATCTGCATGCCTAAGACCGGACTCGGCACATTCATCTCAGGACCGTCAAAGACTGCCGACATCGAGCAGGCGCTGGTAATGGGAGCGCAGGCTGCACGAGGCGTTACAGTGGTGATAAGGGAAGAATAAGAATAAAGAAAGAGAATAGGATATAAGAAAGCAGAAATCTTCTCTCGCTATACAATCAAGGGTCTATACGCCACCTGTTCATCGTGGCATATAGACCCTTGTCGTTTCCCGTGAAGTGCGGTATACCCAAGAAATTTACAGTCATTGTAGTCTTGGCTATCCTTGTATTTAGTAGAAGTTGGGGGCCACATTCCATCAAACTCCATCTCTTCTTGGTCGGCAGACAATGTCAAGATTATATTTTGGGCTACTATTATTTCGTTTATTTTTTTTCATTCCAGGAAATACAAGAGGTTGGTCAGTAAGATAAATATGGATGCCAACAGCAGAAAGATATAAAAGCGTTCTCTCTTGATGAAGTCACGAAAGCTATAGCGAGCCTTCCAATGATTCTCAAGGTACATCCTGTACTCATGTATCATGGCATATCCGAAGATAAGGCATAATATGAGTACAAAAAAACCGATGATAATCAGGGCTAATTCTATCCTTGGCATTGTTTCTATTATTTCCATCATTTTGCAAATATAGTGATTTTTCCCCAAAAAAGGTATCGCATTTCCCTGTCAAGGTGTCTACTTCCTACCAAAAAGGTGTCGCATTCGTAGGAAGTAGACACCTTTTTAAGTCTGATGACAGACACTATATTTGCATTTCTAACGCTCAATACTCCTCGTTCAGCGTACAAAGAAATCATTGGTGCGAATTTCTCGAGTTTTGAGCGTGCAGCGACATCATACTTACGCACAGACGGTTATGCGATAAAGAAAAGAAATGTGCAATGAATGACGGAGCTAAACAAGCACAATAAGGTTGCTAAAGAGCCACTTTTCCACCCCAATACAGCCTCTGTTATGATACAAAAAAGCCTCTTTTGCCTTCCAACAGCGGCTGTATTGGAAGACAAAAGAGGCTTTTCTTATATATAATGGGGTCAACAGCGAAGCAAAACCCTACAAAAACGGCAAGAAAAATCTCTAAAACCGATTTTTATTTTGTAACACCTTTTTACCGTTTGTACGATATTTGCATTGCCTGATTGCTTTTCAAATAATGACCTTATCTGGTCCGATATAATTAAAGGTTAGCCAGCTCCACTACCTTATCAACGGCAGCAGACAAACCGTCAGCGTTCTTGCCGCCAGCCTGAGCGAAGTGGGGCTGACCGCCACCGCCACCCTGGATGAGCTTGGCAGCCTCGCGAACCATCTTACCAGCGTTGAGAGAATGTTCCTTAACGAGGTCGTCGCTCATTGCAACGTTCAGCATCGGCTTGTCGTGCGATACGGTTCCGATAACGGCGAGCAAGTTCTCGGTTACAGCCTGACGCAGCTTGAACATGAGGTCCTTGGCAGCAGCCGGCTCCATAGGCAGAACAGCGGTGATTACCTTGACGCCGTTCACCTCGCGAGCCTTCTGAATAAGCTCTGTCTTGGTGCGCTCCACAGCCTGAGCCTGGAAATGCTCGATGTTCTTCTTCATTGCGTCGTGCTCCTCAATGTACTTGCCGATAACAGCCTGGAGGTCCTTGGCGTTGTTGAAGAGGGCGCGGATGGCCTTCAAGCTGTCCTCGATGTTATAGAGAAGCTCCTCACATTCCTTACCGGTCTTTGCCTCGATACGGCGGATGCCGGCGGCAACGCTGCTCTCAGAGATAATCTTGAAGAAACCGATACGACCGGTTGACTTGACGTGAATACCACCGCAGAACTCGCAGCTCGGTCCGAAACGAACCACGCGAACCTTGTCGCCATACTTCTCGCCGAAGAGAGCGATGGCACCAAGCTTCTTGGCTTCCTCGAAAGGAGTGTCGCGATGCTCGTCCAGAGCGATGTCCTGACGGATCATATCGTTGACGATACGCTCCACCTTGCGCAGCTCCTCGTCAGTAACCTTTGAGAAGTGAGAGAAGTCGAAACGCAGAGTCGTCGGCGAAACGAACGATCCCTTCTGCTCCACATGGTCGCCGAGCACCTGCTTCAGAGCATAGTCGAGAAGGTGAGTGGCGGTGTGGTTGGCAGCTGAAGCGTCGCGCTCGTCGGTGTCAACACAAGCCATGAAGTCAGCCTCAGGGTTCTTCGGCAGAGCCTTCACGATGTGTACGGACTGACCGTTCTCGCGCTTTGTGTCGGTGATGGTGACAGTCTCGTCCTCGCTGACGAGCACGCCGGTGTCGCCCACCTGACCACCCATCTCGCCGTAGAACGGAGTATAGTCAAGCACGATTTCGTAATATGTGTTCTTCTTCTGCGTAACCTTGCGGTAACGAAGGATGTGACACTCATATTCTGTGTAGTCATAGCCTACGAACTGCTGCTCGCCCTCGCGGATGTTCACCCAGTCTGAGTTCTCCACGGCAGCGGCGTTGCGTGCGCGGTCCTTCTGCTTCTTCATCTCAGCATCAAATTCTTCCGCGTCCACGGTGAAACCATTCTCGCGGCAGATAAGCTCAGTAAGGTCGAGCGGGAAGCCGTAAGTGTCGAACAGACGGAAAGCCTGAACGCCGTCCAGCTTGGTCTTGCCCTGCTTCTTCAGCTCTTCCATAGCGGCAGAGAGGAGGTTGATGCCCTTCTCGAGGGTGCGGAGGAACGAGTCTTCCTCCTCCTTGATAACGTGAAGGATGAGGCCGTGCTGAGCCTTGAGTTCGGGGAAAGCCTCTCCCATCTCTCTTGTGAGCACGGGGATGAGCTTATAGATGAACGCTTCCTTCTGTCCGAGGAACGTGTAAGCGTAACGAACGGCACGGCGAAGGATGCGGCGGATGACGTAACCTGCCTTGGCATTGGAAGGAAGCTGTCCGTCAGCGATGGAGAAAGCCACGGCGCGGAGGTGGTCAGCGCAGACACGCATAGCCACGTCAGTCTCCTCGTTTACGCCATACTTCAGACCGGTGATGTTCTCCTCCTCCTTGATGATGGGCTGGAAGATGTCGGTATCGTAGTTGGAGTGCTTGCCCTGCATGGCGCGAACAAGACGCTCGAAGCCCATACCTGTATCGATAACGTGCATTGGAAGCGGAACGAGCGAGCCGTTGGCCTTGCGCTCGTACTGCATGAACACGATGTTCCAGATTTCGATAACCTGGGGATCGTCCTTGTTTACGAGTTCGCGTCCGGGAGTCTTAGCCTTCTCCTCGGGAGTACGCGAGTCGAGGTGAATCTCAGAGCAGGGACCACAAGGACCCGTATCGCCCATCTCCCAGAAGTTGTCGTGCTTGTTGCCGTTGATGATATGGTCAGCTGGAACATGCTTTGCCCAATATGATGCAGCCTCATCGTCACGCTTCAGTCCTTCCGCTTCGCTTCCCTCGAAAACCGTAACGTAGAGGTCAGCTGGGTTGAGCTTCAGAACGTCCACCAGATACTCCCATGCGTAGTCGATGGCTCCTTCCTTGAAGTAGTCGCCGAACGACCAGTTGCCGAGCATCTCGAACATGGTGTGGTGGTAAGTGTCGTGTCCGACCTCCTCAAGGTCGTTATGCTTGCCGCTCACGCGGAGGCACTTCTGTGTGTCGGCACGGCGGCGCGGTTCGGGCTCGCGTGTGCCGAGGATGATGTCCTTCCACTGGTTCATACCAGCGTTGGTGAACATCAATGTTGGGTCATCCTTGATTACCATCGGTGCAGAGGGCACGATGGTGTGTCCTTTCGACTCAAAAAACTTCTTAAACGAGTCGCGGATTTCGTTAGCTGTCATCATATTTAAAATATTATGTACTTTGTATTTAAATTCTTACTAAAACGTTTGCAAAGGTACGCCGTTTTGGTTATTTTTGCAAATAAATTCGAACATTATATAATAAAAAACGGTTTCGTCGATGGCACGGACCGTATTAAAAAACATATATCTATTCCTCATGGCACTAAACACAGACAAGAACGTGAAGCTATATTACTCCATAAAGGAGGTGGCGGAGATGTTCGACGTGCGCGAAAGCACACTCCGATATTGGGAGACCGAGTTTCCGCGACTCAAGCCCAAGACCGTAGGCAAGAACGTACGCCAGTATACGGAGGCTGACATCGAGCAGATCAGAGCCATATACAATCTGGTGAAGGTGCGGGGATTCAAGATATCCGCCGCACGAAAGATGCTCAATCATAACCGGGCCGGCGTGGACAAGAGCTCGGAAATACTGGAAACGCTCATCTCCGTGCGCGACGAACTGAAGGAACTGAAGAGACAACTCGACTCATTGGTGTAGGACCAACAAGATAAAAAACCAACTAAAACTCTACGTCTATGAAATATGCAGAATACATCCAACAAATTGAGATAGACTCATTGTGGAGCGGAAAGCGACACGTGGTATGGAATCTCGACCGGCAGGTGAACATACTGAGCGGCATTAACGGCGTCGGAAAGAGCACCATCCTTAACAAGGTGGTGAAGGGACTGTCTGCAGGCGGAGAGTTTCCCAGCCACATGCTCAAGGGCGTACGCCTGAAAGTGGTGCCTGAGGATGCGCGTTGGATACGCTATGACGTCATCAGATCGTTTGACCGTCCGCTGGTGAATCCTGTCTCTGCCGACAAGCTCAACACATCACTTGCCGACCTTGCAACGGAGCTGGACATACAGCTGTTCTTCCTACAGCGCAAGTATCTGGACTATCAGGTGAACATCGGCAACCGCATCATACAGTGTCTGCAGGAGGCAACGCCCGACGCTGCACAGAAGGCGCAGACCATTTCGGCTCCTAAGAAGCGCTTCCAGGACCTCATTGACGACCTCTTCGCCGATACCGGCAAGACCATAATACGTACGGAGAACGAGATTCGCTTCTCCCAGATAGGCGAGACGCTCACGCCATACCAGCTCTCAAGCGGCGAAAAGCAGATGCTCGTAATACTGCTGACGGTACTCGTGGAAGACCAACGACCCTACGTGCTCTTCATGGACGAGCCGGAAGTGAGTCTGCACGTCGACTGGCAGCAACGCCTCATCGACCTCATACTCGAACTAAACCCCAACGTACAGATAATCCTGACCACTCACTCGCCAGCCGTAATCATGAACGGATGGGCAGACCGCGTGACCGAAGTGAGCGACATCACGGACAATCAGTAAACCCCAAATAACCCCTCACCCTATTAACCCCTAAAACCGAAAGCACTATGGCAAGACGTCTTCGCGACAGCATAACGTCGCAATACATCGAGGCTGCCAACCGGCTCAACTCACGCCAGTCGCGCCGACGCATCGTGGCTTACGTCGAGAGCTACGACGACATATTCTTCTGGCGCTCCGTGCTCTCACGCTTCGAGAACGAGGAACGCTTCTTCGAGGTGATGCTGCCATCCCGGAAGGAGCATCTGGAGCGGGGAAAGAAGGCTGCCATAATGAGCCTCATAGAGGACGGAAGAGTGGGCAAGAACATGATAGCATGCGTGGACGCCGACTATGACTACCTCGGACAGGGAGCCACAAAGCAGTCGGACGTCATCCTTTCCAGCCCCTACATCTTCCACACTTACGCTTACGCCATAGAGAACATGCAATGCTACGCACCGTCGCTCCACGATGTCTGCGTGGCGGCGACGCTGAACGATCAGGCAGGATTCGACTTCCGCCGGTTCCTCGCCGACTTCTCCGTGGCCATTTTCCCGCTCTTCGTGTGGAACATCTGGTCATACCGCACGGGAGCCACGCCACACTTCACCATCTCCGACTTCCTTCACACCATCGAAATGGGCAACATTTCGCCTGAAAACGCCTCCGCTGCGCTCGACAATCTGCGCAAACGGGTGGGCAGAAAGATTGTGCAGCTGCAGAAGCAGCACCCTGACGCAAAGCCGTCATACGCCGAAGTGAAGGAGTCGATGAAAAGTCTTGGCGTAATGCCGGACCAGACATATATGTATATACAGGGCCACTTCCTCTTCGACAAGGTGGTGATGCCGCTGCTGAAGAAGACGTGCAACCGTCTGATGCGCGAACGGGAGAGAGAAATAACCCACCAGAGCCTCCACACCACGCAACGTCATAACGAGCTGTCATGCTATTCTTCCAGCGTGGCAGACGTGGAATGCCTCATAAGAAGAAACGTGGGATACGTGGGTTCGCCACAGTTTGCAGCCGTCATAAGGGACATCGAGGCGTATATGAATCCGCCGAAGCCTGCGCAAGCCGAGCCGCAAGAAGCTCCGAAAGAGCAGAATGAAGCTCCGCAGGAGCCTGAAGAAGCTCAGCAAGAGCCTAAAGACGCGCAGCAAGAGCCTAAAGACGCGCAGAAAGAAAACCAACAACAACATTCTTAAAAATAAAAAAATCAAATTAATCAGTTAAATGAAGAAAACCACACTCACGGGCATTTGCCTCGCGCTTGCTTTGACAGCCAGCGCACAAACACGTGGCGGAGGTATCTCTGCCGAAACAATGCAGAAGATTGAGAAGATGCAGACAGCCACACCGAAGGCTGTATTCAACGCAATGGCAAGCAACAAGATTGACAACCTTGCCAAGAACTTCTCTAACCGCACCACCTTCGACAACCACTTCAGCGTGGAGACACCGTCACAGAACATCCACGACCAGAAGAGTTCGGGAAGATGCTGGATGTTCTCCGGCTTCAACGTGCTCCGTTCTGACTTCGCTCGTCAGCACGCAGACAGCCTCGTCGTGGAGTATTCGCATGACTATCTCTTCTTCTACGACCAGCTGGAGAAGGCAAACCTCATGCTCCAGGGCATCATCGACAACGCCAAGAAGCCCATCGACGACGTGCGTGTGCAGTTCTTCTTCAAGAACCCGCTCAACGACGGCGGTACATTCTGCGGCGTAGCCGACCTCGCTCCGAAGTACGGACTCGTGCCCAAGCAGGTGCAGCCCGAGACTTTCTCAGCTGAGAACACATCCAAGATTTCGTCTCTCATCTCTTCAAAGCTCCGTGAGTATGGTCTGGAGCTTCGCAAGATGGTGGCTGACGGAAAGAAGCATAAGGCCATAGAGGACCGCAAGGCAGAGATGCTCGGCACCGTTTATCGCATGCTCGCCATGACAATGGGTGAGCCGGTGAAGGAGTTTACATACCAGTTCCGCAACAAGGATGGCAAGCCGGTCGGCGAACCGCGCAAGTTCACACCGAAGCAGTTCTACGACTACACCGTTGGTCGTCCTCTCGAAGGCACATTCATCATGGTGATGAACGACCCGCGCCGCCCCTACCACAAGACATACGAGGTGGAGTATGACCGTCACGTCTACGACGGACAGAACTGGAAGTACCTCAACCTCCCGATGGAGGACATCGCCAACCTCGCCATCGCTTCTCTCAAGGACGGCAAGAAGATGTATTCTTCTTACGACGTAGGCAAGCAGTTCGACCGCGATCTCGGCTACCTCGACACAGAGAACTATGACTACGGTTCGCTCTTCAACACAACATTCCCGATGACAAAGGCTGAGCGCATCTCTACATACGACTCTGGTTCGACACACGCCATGACTCTCTCTGCCGTCGACCTTGACGCTAACGGAAAGCCAATCAAATGGAAGGTGGAGAACTCATGGGGCCCGAGCAACGGCGACAAGGGTTGTCTGATTATGAGCGCCAAGTGGTTTGAGGAGTACATGTTCCGTCTCGTAGTTGACAAGAAGTACGTACCCGAGAACCTCCTCAAGGAGTTCGACCAGAAGCCGGTAATGGTAATGCCGGAAGACCCGCTCTTCGGTGTTGACGAATAAGCATAGTTTCTCAAATACACAACAACTTAAAAAAATTGGCGCAAATCCACCGCGACATTACGGACGGATTTGCGCCAATATTTTTTATACCTTACTCAAAGTAAGACAGTCTGACAATCTATCAGAAGTCGGTAGCCAATCCTACCATATAAACATTGCATGCATCGCTTGCAGCGGCTATTTTCACTCCACCATTAACAGTAACACGCCCTATACGCACAGCGGCACCTGCTGTTAACGCATTATCGTTATCGCCAATATGAGTGCCGACACGCAGCGTATAGTTGTAGAGGAACGTGTAGCCAATACCTGCCGCCAACTCAGTTTCGCTCTTAGCATTGCCAGAGGCGAGATACATACCTACATCAACATTCGCACTTATATTCTGTCCGTGACCTGTAACAAGCCCAACATTTCCGCCTGCACCAATACGAGGCGACAGCGATCCGCTGTCATCACCGTAATTATAACATCCAAGATTAGCCACACTGACTCCTGCTAAATATTTGGCTTCAAGACCTAACAACTTACCTTTATATGTATAGTCAGCCCCTATAGTTCCGCGCACAGCGCAGACCGTTGCCAATGCCTTTTCCGACACATAGCCCACAGTGGCGTATGTGTGAAAGGAACCGGATAAAGCAAAAGCATATCCTGCGTCGAACGCATATGAGCGTATCGTAAGATGAGGTTTGGATGTCTCTTTCATGTTCTCATCCACAAATATATCCTGCTTGCCCATAAGCCAATAACGACCTCCCATAAGCACCGCGTGCCGTCCTTTGTGCCAAGCTGCCGTTAACGTATGCAGAGTCTGCGTATATTCGTCAGACGGTATTATGGCTACAGAATAGTCGGCACAGAAGCTGCCGTCCTTTTCAAATGCCGCAGACGGTAACGTATATACCAGCGCCTCATCGGATGCATAGCGCGACCCTCCTGATGAAAGAGCAGATGTCGATGCCACCATATCGTTAAGCGGCAACATACGGCTTTGTGCCATGGCTATGTCGAGCGACACAGCGAGCAATATTGTTATGATTATCCGTTTCATTTACTGATGTTTATTCCTATTTCTTAATGAATTTCTCCTTATATGTCTTTCCGCCGTTCTCTATTGAGACTGTGTATTGTCCTGGATAGAGCGATGAGACATCAAGCATAATTGTGCGCTTCAATGCATCGAGTTGCGCAGTATCGTACGATTTTTCAATTGCCAGCTTATTTGCTGCATTGCGCACGCGCAGCACAAGCTTTCCTTTCACTTCCGTACCGAGTTTGACGTACACCGTGTTTTCGGCAGTTGTGGGAAACAAACTGTATATGCCTTTGTCCATATACACAAACATATCGAGAGAGAAGCTTACTTTTTGGTTGTGGCAGTCTGTCACCTCAAAAGTCTGCCTCGCTTGCCCATAGCCGAGAGCCGTCACCTTCAGCATATAACCGTTGAGAGCGGTCGACACATTAGTGCCTGTCACATTTCCGGCAGCAAATGTCAGCGAGCCGCTGTCCTCATCGTCCACATACTGACGCAGGTCTATGCTGCACGTTTCGCCCCGCGCCAAGCCCACCGGCTCTATCGGAGTCTTCACCACCGGCGGATTGTCTGTGGTCTTCACCACGTTTATCACAGCCGTAGCCGTAGCGCCATATATGTCAGTGACAGTAAGTGTGAACGACTTCTCCCCTACCTGCAGACGCGATGCGAACACACGCACATTAATATTGTTGCCACTACGCTCCACATTGAGCAATGCACGGTCGGTAATGGAATAAGCGAGTTGCTGTCCTTCAGCATCGTCAATACGAAACACGATGTCATGTATGTCATTACCAGCCAAATGTATAGGATCATCACCGCCAGACACAACAGATACTTCAGGAGCGTGATTTACGGTGGTGGCAAGCATGCCTCCATAAAATGTCGGAGCTGACTCGCGTCCAGAACGTGCCGTGGCTGTGAGCGCCGCATAATAGCGCGTGCCCGTAGGCAGTCCGGACAGAGTCCGCACCACCTGTGCACCTTCTTTCAATCCACTTGCAGGAATGATTAAGCGTGCCACTTTAGCGTCAGTCATATTGTCTGCTGTAAAAGGTGATGCAGAATAATAGAGCGTATACTTCAGTATTTGTCCTTCCTCAAGCAAGCGTGCATTCCATCCCAAGGTGATTGAGGTAAAGTCAGTATGTGTGAGCGACTCGTCAAATGACGGCTCCATTGGCTTCACCGACTCGTCAATGGCTGCGAGAGCCGCTGCTGCATCGATGTAACCCAAGCCAAGACGGTCTGCATACTTGTTGCCGTCAATGGCATTTACGGCGTTGATGTCATTCCCTTTAATGCCAGCCATAAGGTGTCGCCATAGGTCGTCACGCACAAAACCGCTGCCACCGTACTTCGACACCACAAGCGCTGCCACTCCCGAAACGTGCGGACACGCCATTGACGTGCCTTGCATGTAACCATACATTGACTTACCGTCCTTGACTGGCAGCGTGCTTACTATTTCGGAACATGGTATGCCTTGCGAGTTGCGCGGATATTTGTAGCCGACAGGGGCGCTGCCGCCTGGCGCACAGATGTCCACCCAGTTATCGTAAACCGTGTAATATGCAGCCTTTAAGTCAGGAGCGTATGAAGACACAGATATCACATTGTCGAGCGCAGCCGGATAATACCTGCCGGTTCTGCCGCTGTTTCCAGCGGCGAATATCGCCACACCGCCCTTCATTGGCGCTCCGTCATAATTGCCCGCATTGACATTAAAATAGGCTATGGCTTCCTCCACAACCTTTGATCTGGTATCGGGCTGACCAAATCCCCATGAGTTCTGGCTTATCACAGCTCCGTTGTTAGCCCCGTATACGATGGCAGCCGCAATGGCATTGTCATCAGCTCCTATATTGTCCGGCGAATCAGGATCGTTGGGATCGTAGTCGGGGTTCACCTTGAATATCTGGCAACTCATAATGCGTGCTCCTGACAGCTCGGTGCCGTTGCCTCCAGCCACTCCGCAAATGCCCTTCGAGTTGTTGTTGCGTGCTGCCATTATGCCGGCGACGTGGGTGCCGTGGTCTACGGGAGTTATGGTGCCCGTGTCGTCAACGAAGTTATATCCATATACATCGTCAACATATCCGTTGCCGTCATCGTCAATGCCATTACCTGGTATTTCCCCCTTGTTCACCCACAGGCTGCCTTTAAGGTCTTCGTGGTTAATGTCTATGCCACCATCAACTTCAGATATTATAACATCCGGTTCACCCGTGGTCTGCAGCCAAGCCTCAGCCACGTTGATATCACCACCAGCCACGCTGCTGACAATCTCCTCGCCAAGCGAGTTAGTATAGTTGCCGATAACACCTGAATTGCTCAATCCCCATTGCAAACCGAAGAACGGGTCGTTGTACGGTGCTTCAGCCATTGCGCGTGTACCGTCACAATCCACCTCGCTCACCTTGTAATTACCGAGCGAAGCGCGATGTACGGGTTCTGCCACGTCGGTCACACCGCCAGACGGCAGCATCACAGCTCGAGTAGCATTAGAACGACACGTGTCAATACACACTGTATACCAGCGGTTCAGCCCATCTTCAGACATACTTTTCTCAAAGCGTTCTGAGTAGGCGAAGACGCGCTTCATACTCGTTGCTCCTATTAGACCGAGATAATCGTCGAGCCTGATGTTGCCGGTCGGCACTGTCAGCGTGTTCTTGGTGTTGTCTATGGATAAGACGATGTCCTCAGAAAGTTTTACGTTCAGCCGGTCAGGGGCATCAGTCGGCACTGCAGAGACCACGTCACGCGATTCACCTCCAACAATATCATTGTCGCTGCACGACGCACATATAAGCACTATGGTTGCAGCAAGCGGTAAAAATCTATTCATTCTGTTTTTTATTAATCGTTCAAGAAACTAAAAAGCGTAAAACACGCATACGCTTACAAGTCGTTCGTCGCGGCTTCCGCATACGGGGACGGCATATTCCTCGCGGTATGGCGCAGACGTGCGCCGTGCATAACCGGCACTGGCGTTTACGCCTATTTCGCCATGTTTCAAGGTGTGAGCAGCAATGAGCGACGCTTTTATGCTCCATTTCTCTTCGCCACGGATAAGATATGGTATGTAAGCCTGCGCATGCTCTGTGGATGACGAAGCTTGCGTCACCGTGTATTCGTTGCCGACCGCCTTGCGCATACTGAACGACGCATCCCAATCCAGACGGTTGCGCCCATACTTGAAGCGATAGCCAAATCCTACAGACGGCGTGACCCCAGTATTGCCAATAACCATATATGGCATGTCATAACGCTCATGATGACGGTCGTAGGAAGCTCCAATGTTGACCGTGGCGCAGCTGTTGTTTCCAGTAACAACGACAAGGCGTGCGTCAAGGTTCTCCATGATGTCCGAACTATGGTAAAGCTTGTTGGTGCCAACATGCACATAGTCGTAAAGCGACTGCGACGCATCCTGCTTCTGATTCTCGTATATGTTCTCGTCGCCCTTGCGCCATGCCGCTTCACCCGAGAGGCGCAGATGAATCTGCGTGTTGCTGCCCAAACAGCGTGACGCCACAATGTTATGTGTAGCCCTGTGCGTGGATGTGAGATACAGATTCTTAAACGACGACTCCTCGGTCTGCATGCGACGGAAGTTGTAGCCGGCATTTACGGTGACATCCCACGCATCAGTTTCGTCTGCGGACTTACGCAAGACGACATCGCTGCCAATACCGAGCGTCTGCATCTGACGACGATACGAATAGCCAGCCGAACTCTCCTTGCGGTTCCATTGTCCGAATCCGTAAAAAGCCAGATACTTGTATGTCGTGACGGTGCTGGAAGCCGATATCGACTGCTTGTTTATCTCGGGATAAACCTTCAGAGCAGCAACCCACCGCGGGGTGTTAAAGGCAGCTCCGAAAGCCAGCCTGAACCAGTACGAATAAACCGAGCGGCGCGGCTGGTCTTCCTTGGCAGCCGCAATGCCTTCATAGAAGCCACTCACTCCGTAACGGAATCTTCCACTGCCCATGCTCAGACCGCCATGGACAACATAACGCTCGTTCTGTACGCTGCCCGTAGAAACGGTGTCGCCAATCGTGTATGGAGCGTAGTCGGCAGGACGTACTGCATAGTTCTGGTATGTGCCATGTTGCCGAGAGCGCTGATATGTGGCACTTCCGTAGAGCAGCCCTACGCCTTTGATTACAGCCTCGCTTCCAGCCATGGCCTTTAAGGAAGCCGTGCGGTTGCCGTTGTAGTGAAGCCAGTCGCCGTGAGTGCGCCAATAGTCGTAGCCAGCGCTCAGAACAGTGTTACGACGCGTATTACGGTATGCGAGTGCACGCAGTTCCGGATGACGCGCAAATATGTAGTCGGCAGAACATTCTATGTCTGTCTCAGTCTCGGCGCGGTCTTCCTGCGACTGTACGGGAGCAGCATATCTAAGATAGTCAGAACGATTCTGTGCCAAAGCCGCTACGCAAGCCGCCATGACAAGCGCCTGTGTCAGGATAAGTCTTGTATGTGTCATAATAAGCTGAGTGTTAGTTCGGCACCGAAGAACGGACGTTGCCAGTCGCGGATGGTCTGCAAGTAGTTGTTCTTGTATTTTGGCGACACCTGCAGCAGGTTGTCCGCGAAAAAGGACAAGCGTGCGTGCCGTCCGAACTCCTTGGTGAGTTTGAGATTCAAGAGCAGCGATACGGGGCGGCGCAGCTCGTTGTAACGTGCCGAATTAAACTTGCGGCGCAGTGTCTCGAACGTACTGTTGGCAGATATCTGCTCCCGTGTGAGAATGGCCACTTTGCCGTCCGTGTCCATATAGCGCGAAGGATATTCGTTGACATCGGTGCATAGACGCGACTTCTCAAACCACACGATTTGTATAAAGTTGGTGAATATGAGTTTCAGTTTTGGCAGATGGGTGTTTATCCAAAAATTGGTGTTGAAGTTTTCGGCACGTGTCTTATCGTATCCGTTGTATATTCCTACGTATGGATAAGGTTCGTCGTTCTCCATTATCTGCGGCCAGTACATCACGGGCACACCGCTCGAGTATTCGGTGCTGTAGTAAGCTCCGTTTATCTCCACCTCGGTGTGCAATGGTATTATGGTGGGTACGTGCATGCGATATTCCACGCCGCGCTTGGTTACGGCTGCACTGTTGGTCGGCACGTTCAGCTGCATGAACGTGTGGCGTTCGCGGCTGTAGAAATCATCCTTGGCAGGACGCCCGTCAACGGGATTCTTCAACTTATAATAATATGTGTACGATGCCGGTGTGTACTGCGTGAAATACTCCACACCGCCTTTCATCTTCTCATAGAATCCTGTGACGGAGAAGGCATAACCGTCGTAATTGAAGTCTACACCAACCTCAAACTTGCTGTTGCGGTTCTCGCGCAGTGCAGGATTAGTGGGGTCCTGTATCTTGGTGTTGGTTATGAGCAGGCGTTTCTCCGGTGCATCGGAATAGGCGTTGAGAGCCGTGAAATCATGATAGACCTTGTCAGGATAGAGAAAATCCGCCGATGGCAGCTTGTTCTCTATGCCAAATCCGGCTCGAAGAGACACGTTGCGCACAGTGGCACAACCCTTCGGTGCGAAATTGTATGTATATGACATCTGCAGTCTCGGCTCGAAGAGCGCCTTGCCGTGCAGAGCGTAGTTATGCGGCAGATTGAGCATCATCGTCTCACGCACGCCCCACTGCGAGTTCACCTCACTGCGTCCAAGCTTACAGCGCAGCTTCAACTCGGCATAGGTGGCATGATTGACAATGGCAGGAATGTCGCTGTTGGCACGCGGACGTATGAAGTCGCTCGACGGATAAGGCGGCCTTTCCTGATCCACCACCGCTCCTTGTCCGAAATTCTTGATATAGTTGAGCGATGTTCCGAGCATTGCTGCAAAATTGAGGAACGGCGTTACGTTGCCATACTTATTGGCTGTGAACTGTGTGAAGAGTGTGAACGGCTGGTTGTCCACGCTGTAATACGTACGGTATTTGCTTGGCAGATACGTTCCCTCGTGCTCGCCCTCCTCAGTGGCATGCTGCAGCGGTGTTACCGTACGGTTCTGTACGAGCTTGTCATACCGCAGCACGTCGCTCGTGTAATTGGCAGATGCTATAAGCTCGAGGTCGTCCACAAGCTTCATCTCTGTACGCATATTGAATTTTGCAGAGAGTGACGCATTCTGATAACGCGTGTTGTATTTCTCGCCGAGCGTCTCGGTGAGATCGTCAGTGCGGTTGTTGTTGAACGATGTGATATATCCGCCACGCACGCTCATGTCCACAGCCTTGCCCCACCAGCGCATCTGATTGTTCCAGTTGAGCTGTCCGGTCACACGGTTGTAGGCTCCGCGTGTGTCCTCAATGCTTGTGGCGGACCTCACTATGTCAGCTCCGGCATACAGAGTTCCAAGCGATTCTGACAGTCTGATGCCCTTACCCACATAGGCAAGCTTATTGAGCGGATCAAACTTGATGCGCACTCGCATCGGACTGCTGCCTTGCTTGGGCGTGACACGTATGGTGCCGCTGCTCAGATTGCCCTCCTTGGCAGACGCAATGCCGCGGTTTACGGTGACGCTCTCTATGTGGTCTGTTGATATGGTGCGCATGTCCACGCCAGTGTTGACGCTGGTGTTGCCTTCCTGGTCGCCGCCACCCGTTCCTGCCGTGATGCCTGTCATCTGTATGCGCTGGCCGTCGTTCTGCACGGGCACACCGTCTATGGAAAGTCCCATACCGAATGCGGTCGACTCATCGCTGCCCACCTGACGTGACGATATGAGCGAGCGGCTCTGCATGTTGTTCTGACCGGTCTTTCCTCCTGGCAGAAGCTGGAATATGTCCTGTATGGAGGTGGGCTGGATGTATTCGAGAGCTTCCTGTCCTATGGTGGCATCGCTGCCTGTCTTGTCATTATACTTGGCAGTTACCGTAAAGTCCTTGAGCGCCACACTCTGCTGTTCGAGCATGACGCTTATGTTCTTACGTCCGGATGTTGTCACCGTAAGCTCCGCTGCCTGATAGCCAAGGCTGCTTACCTTGAGGCGCACTTTTGCGTTACGTCCCACCTGAATACTGAAATTGCCATTTATGTCGGCAGCCACTCCACGGGCAAGGTCGGGCAGGTATATGGTGGCAAACGGTATAGGCTCGCCACTGGCCTTGTCTGTCACTTGTCCGCTCAGAATCTGTACCCGATGTCCGTCGTGCGAGGATGTCGGCATGACGCTTTCCGGCGATGCCGAACCGGCAGACGCCGCAGTACAGAGAGGTGTGTGCGACACGGCAGCTATAAGCAATGCTGCGGTTATGTTCATACGTTTGTGCTGTATTGTCTTTTGCTATTAATGTGTGTACGAGAAAGAAAAAACGCTGGACGGCGAACACTCTTAGGAATGTCCTGACCTTTCCAGCGTTAGAATGTTTGGGGTGTTACGCGGTGAGAGAGCTACTTCTTGGGATAGCTTTTCTGTCCGTGTGGGATTATCTCAAAGTCGTCAGTGCTGTTGTTAGTGTCGACAACAGTCTCCTTGCCACTTGCGTCAGTCACGCGCTTGCGCTGTACGAACTGGCCGCAGAAGCCACCGTAAAGGCCGTCGTCCTGTATGAGCACCGAGCCACGGTCGATACGGTCTGGCAACACCTTATGGAAAAGATTGTCCACGCATCCTGTCTCAGCACCGTCTATTACGGCAGACATTGGCAGCAGCAGGTGATCCATCTCCATCGAACTGCTTGTCGGCAGAGGCAGCTTCACCTTGCCGTTGAGCATTGCCGTCTTCTGCGCATCGGTAAGGCGCACGAGCAACATAGGAGTGCCGCCGGAGTAACCCCAGTTGAACGCCTGATTCATGGAGTAGTCAACGATTAGGTTGGGCACATCCTGATTGTCGGTTGTCATGCTGTATTCGTAAGGAACGTATATCTCGAAGTTGGCTCCGCTGAGGTCAATGCTGTATGGCTTCTCCGGGTCCACCTTACCGTCCTCACCGAGCTTGTGGTTGATGGCGGAATGCGCAATGACAATACTCTCGCCGGGATTCACCTTATATGTATGTCCGTTGCCGGGGATGGTATACAACTGTGTCACCACGATGGAGTCCTTTTTGAGGTATGACGGCATCGGGTCTGATTCGTCATTCTCGAGATTGTTATAGTCGCCACAGATGGCAATGGAGAGTCCGTCGGCGTAAAGCGCACGATCACTCACGTTACGTATGGTGAAATAGCCCTCGTAGTAAGTGCGCGAGAAGTTGCCGTTATCGTCACCGTTGAAGTAGAGCTCGTCAAGCACGAATGTCTTCTCAAGCTGACCGAACAATCCTGCCACCTTTACGCTGACAGTGGCCTGATAAGCCGAAAGGGTGTAGTTCTCGGTGTGTCCGTACATGGTGCTCACACCGTCATAGCTGTCCTCAGCCACAATGTCATACTGTCCCAACGGCAATGAGAATGTGGCCTTGCCAGAAGCGTCAGCCTGAGCTGTGAATGCCGTGCCCGACTTCGACTCTGTCACTTTAACCTGAAACGCTGTAAAGTCGGTTATGCTCTGGTCAGACGTGATTTGTACTGTGAATGTGGAAAGCTTAGGCTCGTTGTCGCTTTCGCCGCACGAAACAAAAATCAGTGCTGATACGACAACGGCTAAAAGGGAAAAGATTTTTCTCATTGATTTGGTTGAACTTTAATGTGTAAAAAATATATGCGTAAAAACACGTTGTTTTTTCTGGCTGCAAAGTTAACGCTTTCCACATTGTCTCCCAATACCCAATATTCAGTATTCTGGTAACCTCTCAGCACATGTCTTCTTGTCTAAAAACATGTTCTTCATGTCTTCTTGTCAAAAAACATGGCTTCATGTCCGTCATGCAAATATCGTACAAAGAGTAAAAAGCTGTTACAAAATAAAAATCAATTCTGGAGAATCAAAAAGCTGTTTTTATGGTGTTTTGCTGTGCAAACAGCACCCGAGCTTAACGATAGAGCCACTTTTACAGTGCAATATGACTTAATACAGATTTGCTTTACACGGTTTTAACAATTCAAAAACAGTG
>ERZ791912.81-NODE-81-length-69008-cov-34.028280_pt1 | contig 69008 bp, 61 predicted proteins | sample MGYA00510141_ERZ791912 | MGnify/ENA primary metagenome ERZ791912 (study PRJEB30046, sample SAMN00792082) | human gut metagenome | study: EMG produced TPA metagenomics assembly of the A metagenome-wide association study of gut microbiota in type 2... | reverse complement strand
TCAATTTCTTCCTTTATCAGACTTCCTACACTTGAAAAGTGCGAACATAAAAATAATTTCATCAATATTCTCCTTTATAAATTTCGATTTGTATAACAGTAGTCTAACACACGTTGTTTAAAAATACTACAGCCAAGCCAATGTCTGTAATTTGCCCTAAAATTTCATTTTATGGAATTTGGACTACTTGATTTTCTAATTGCATACGCAATTCGTGAAATGTATCATTATACTGTTGATACATCAGACACACAAATGTAAATAGGGACAAAAGTATAAAAAGTTGTTTCTACCCACAAAAAAGGATTGCCGTAATCATAATACAGCAATCCAATATATTTTACGAATAAGATATATTTAACATATGAATTAAATTATGCCATCTTCTGTAAAAAGCTTCTTGTTCTTTCACTCTTTGGATTATCTATTACATCCTCTGGTCTTCCCTCTTCTACTATAACTCCGCCGTCCATGAATATAACCCTGTCTGCTACATTTCTTGCAAATGCAATCTCATGTGTAACTATAACCATAGTCATCTTCTCATCTGCTAAAGCTCTTAAAAGCTTGAGAATACCAGCAGTTATCTCAGGATCAAGGGCAGATGTCGGTTCATCAAAGAACAATATCTTAGGATTCATGGCAAGTGCTCTGGCTATGGCAACTCTTTGCTGCTGTCCACCTGATAGCTGGCCTGGATAGTTATCTTCTTTGTTTTCAAGACCTACCTTTCTAAGCAGTTCTCGTGCTTCTGCTATAACCTCATCCTTATCCCTTTTCTGGACATTAATTGGTGCATCTATTACATTCTTAAGAACTGAGAAATGTGGAAACAGATTAAAATTCTGGAAAACAAGTCCAAAATCATTCTTAATCTCATGCAGCTTCTTCTTATCCGCATATCGTGTAGGACCTGATTCGTTTAAGGTTGCACTTTCTTTGCAGTAGGCAAGTGTTCCTTCATCCATAGTTTCAAGAAGAGTTGCACATCTTAAAAATGTTGACTTTCCAGATCCAGATGGACCTATAATAGCTACAACTTCACCTTCTTTTACCTCTATAGATATATCCTTTAACACCTCAAGATTATCAAACTTTTTCTTAACATGTTTCATTTCAAGTAAATTCATATTATTCACCCTGCTCTCCATTCTACTACTTATAATAGCGCATCTTCTTTTCTATAGTTTCCATAACCCATGCAACAACAAAGTTAAATATGTAATAGAACACACCAGCTACAAAAAGTGGCATTATACTTGCATTGGCTGCTGCAATCTGCTTTGCAAGTGTGAACATTTCTGTATACGCAAGTGCAAAAGCAAGAGATGTATCCTTTACAAGTGTTATTACCTCATTAGTTACAGACGGAAGAACTATTCTCATCATCTGAGGCAGAACTATTCTTACAAATGTCTGGCTTCTGGTATATCCTAAAACAGAAGCTGCTTCATGCTGTCCAACCGGTATAGCTTCTATACCTGATCTGAATATTTCTGCAAAATAAGCTGCATAGTTTAATGCAAAGCCTATGATAACTGCATAGAATCTATAACTATATGATAACGATATTCCAAATATATAATATGGACCAAAGAATACGACAAGCAGCTGAAGCATAAGTGGCGTACCTCTCATAATAGATATGTATATCTTGGCAATCCATCTTACAAGCTTAATCTTTGATATTCTTATAAACATAAGAAGCATACCAAGAGGAAGCGAAAAAACAAGTGTAAGAACAAATATCATAAGAGTAGCAAGCATACCACTTGCAAGCTTTCCTACAACATCTGCAAAATCACTCATAAACTCTGATGTTTTCTTATCAGCTGTAATATCATTAACTTTATTATCAGTACTTAAACATATGCTTTCTTCCAGTCCCCAGTCTTTAGCTATATTCTCAAATGTACCATCAGCAAGCATATCAAACAATGTCTCCTGGACGATATCTCTTAACTCTGTATTACCAGGCTTAAAACCTATACCATACTGTTCCTTTGATACCTGTTCTGATAACATTCTGAACTGGCCGCCTCTTGCTTCGAGTTCATACTTTGCAACACCCATATCCATACATATAGCATCAACTGAACCTGATTCAAGATTCATAAACGCTGCATTATAGTCTCCAACCTGCTGAAGTGATGCAAAGCTTTTAGCAAGTGCAAGATTATCCTCTGTTGCATCTTCTCCTGTAAATGCTGCAAGTGCAGATGAATCCGCCTGTACAACAACTACCTTTCCTGACAGATCTGCTAACTTGTTAATAGAAGAGCCCGACTTAACAATAACTACCTGAGAGTTATCTATATATGGAGTTGTCCATGTATAATCTGACTCCCTGCCATTCATAGTAAAACCGTTCCATATACAGTCAATGGTTCCCGAAGACAGCTCCATATCCTTTGAATCCCAGTCTATTGGCTGTTTTACCAGCTCCCATCCGTTACGCTTACATACTTCCTGTGCAAGTGACAGGTCAAAGCCTACATACTCACCATTATCATCCTTATATCCGTATGGTGGGAATTCAGCATCAAAACCTACTGTAAATGTTGTAATACCAGACTGCTTTTTCTTACCTCCACATGCTGTCAGAGTTCCAGTTATAAGTGAACATACTAAAAGCACAAGTAACATACGTTTTATCGTTTTACTACTAGTAAAAGTCTTCATGTTTCAATTCTCCATTTCACTTCACTACCACGTGAATATTTTATAACTTTAACACACTAAATCGTACCCTACTTGCTGTTATATGTCAACCAGCTTTTACATATTATTTTACGAACCGGCTTTTACATATTATTTTTATAAAGATTATACTGTTTTTGTTTTATACTGGTTATTTCTTTGATCCCCATATTATCAAGTGTATTAAGGTATGCATCAAAGCTGCTTAAAGACTGCCTTCCTGTTATAAAATCATTTTCCTCATCATCAACATATTTGGATATATAGTTTATATAGCCATTGTTCTTGTCAACGTCCGATGATGAAACATACATAAAAGGAAGTGGCTTTCTTACATACTTAGCCAGCTGCTTATCAAGTCTTATATGCCATTCTGGAAGAAGCATATCTGTAGCTGCTACCGACTGTCTTGACGGAACACATATAGGATTAACACCAAGCTTCTGAATGAAAGCATCGTCCTTTGCAGCATCCATAAACACTTTATTTCCCTCGTCATCCATATAATAACTTACTCCATCAATTCCAAAGCAGTACATGTCTTCATTATAATCAGATATAAGATAATCAAGAACTTTAACAGCACTTATAACATTGTCAGTTTTAGTAACACCAAATATGCCGCTTACAGCATTTCTTCCTATGTAAAAGCCCTGATGCTCACCTGATAGTGGAACTCCTCCTTTAAATACAGGAGTATCACCATTATATTCATTATACTGTGCACTATACAGCATTGACATATGCCAGCTGTAATCAAATGTTACACCTGTAATATTCCTGCTGCATCTTTCCTTTATAATATCCCTCGTGCATTTTTCATAGTCTTTCTCGATAAGACCTTCCTCATATAAATCATTAACGAACTCAAGATATTTTCTATAATTGACACTATCACTATATGAATAACTGACATTCCCATAATCATCAACTAGAAACCCTGTTGAAAGATCCAGTCCGAAAGCAGGTCCAAACATATATGGTATAAAATCAGGGATAATGCTTAATGGTATTTCATCTGTGCTATAACCATTATCATTCATATCCTCTGACTTATATATGCGAAGCAGTTCAACCAGCTCATCTAGTGTCTGTGGCTCTGATTTACCTGCTTTTTTCAGCCATTCCTGGTTATACATAACACATGGTACATAATTATATGTAAGGACTGTCTGTGGCACATAATATATATGCCCTGTATCAGTTGTCAGTGATGCTTTTATATCCGGATTAGACTGGAGAAACTTTTTATAATTCGGCATATAATCAAGATATTCATCAAGACACACGAATTTGCCAGTATTAATATATTCCATATTCATATCCATATCCGGCAGCTGTATAATATCCGCAAGTGTATCTCCATTTAGTATAAGTTCTCTTACCACATCATAATAGCTGTCCGGCTGTCTAAGTTTCCATTCTATATCATATCCTGAGTTCTCTGATACCTTTCTGATAACCTCTGTACTCTCATAATCCACATCTGTATACTGTGAATTCTTTGCAAGTATTGATATATGTACACCTGCTGTATTATTTTTATTTTTGACAGAACATGCTGTTGTCATGCATATAACCATCAACATTGTGCCCATCAATATGTATTTTACAATCCGGCTCATATAGTTCTCCATTTTCTGTTAATTGTATTCACTTGGATTAACACCCATTACGCTTTTAAAATTTCTCCGGAATGTAAGCATATTAGAATACCCACATAATGCTGCTATTTCCTCTAACGAATGTTGTCCATCCTTTATATACTCTGTTGCCTTCTTTATCCTCAATTCCTGAATATACTGTATATATGTCATTCCCTTTGTGCTTTTACAAAGCATGGTGATATATTTATTGCTTACGCCAAACTTATCTGTAAGGTATGCCAGTGACATATCTGCTTTCATATAATTATCATCGATTTCTTTCATTATTTCTTTATTAAGCTCATTAGTATCTTTTCTTGATGCTGACATATCCATATACTGTTCACAAGCCATATTATATACTGCCTTATAATATGTAAAGATTTCCTCAAGCGTTGCGGGATATTCCATTTTTTCAAGAGTAAATCCAACTACATTATCCTGTTGTATATTTTTAAGAACTTTGGCTGTGGTTATATGCAGTTCATCTATCATCAGACTGATAACTTTAAGATTATCAGAATTATTCTTCATGTTAACATTCATAATATCATCAAGAATATACCCGATATCCTCTTTTCTGTTTTCTCTTACATATCTTATAAGCTTCTGTTGTGTATCTGATGGAAAATAATATTCACATGCCATATACTTCTTATCATCATCATAATAATACACAGCATCTCTTCCACCTGTCATTATATTGGCAAGTGCATTATCTGCATTATGGCATGCAAGTGATAACTGTTCAATATCATCCCTTACTTTATCCACTCCGATTGTAAATACATACTCTTCATTATCAATGCGTTCTTTCATGGAATTATGTATATCATAATATATGCTGTCCAGATTATTACCATCATCACTGTTAATTATAAGAAAGGCATTATAATCGTCCTTATCATACCATACAACATATGTTTCATCATCTGTGTAACTATCTGCTGTCTGCTCTATAATATGATGCATTTTTCTAAAATATGAAACATCAGCAGACCGTGAGCCTATATATGACATATTGACATCTGCTATTACATAGTACTGCTTCTGAAGTACTTTATAATCATCTGTAAGCATACAACTAAGCTTTGATGGCTCTGTACTGTTGTTAAGCATGCCATGCAGCATTCCCTGCTGTGCATATGGTTTTATTGATATCATACGTTCCTTATAGCCATTATTCTCACCTATGAGATTCTTAATACCATTAATTATATTGTCATATTCTTTATCAAGTCCACTGTCAGTCTCCGTATGTCTTAATAAGCCCAAATCAGCCGCTTTATCTGCTGATTTTTTATTTCTTTTTGTTTTTGTTTCATTTACATCATTTTCACTGTTAATACCTATAATCCTGCTTATGTTATTTAATGGTGTATAAAATTTTTTCGACATATAAAGTGAAGATATTATAAGAATTATACAAAATACTCCTGCTACTACAACACTAATCCAGAATCTGTAATCTGTGTTAAATCTAAAACATGAACTGTCTATCTCTATTTTGTAATCTATTCCGGTGTTAAATACAGATGAAACGTTATATTCTATTGGCTTTTTTACATCACCATATGAATATGCAGGTTCATCATTGATATATATATTTATAGGCATATCATGAGTAATCTGTGAATCTATCATATCACTCAGGCTTTTTTTATCATATAATACACATATAACACCTTTTGCATACACCGAATTATAATTCTGTGTATATATTATAAATTCCTTATTGAAAACAACTTCGCTGTTTCCTATATCATATATATCATTAACCGACTTTCCACTATGCACTTTTCCTCTTACCTGAATATTATCTGCTGCTTTATCAAGTCTGAATATTCCAAAAGATGAAAATGCAGAATCAGAATCATTTAGCATAAGTAGGACATCATATATATTAATGTTATACCTTGATATCATATAATTCTTTATCTCGGTCATAACTTCCGCATCAGAAACATTATTTTCTATAATGTCTTTTTTCTGCATAGCATATTTATTTATAACATCCGATGAATTAATATCTGATGTTATGACATATGCATCCATAAGGAGCACATCAATACTGTTAGATATCTTTTCAACTGCTGACTGATAGTAATTCTCCTGGCGTTCCATTGATATTGCCCATGCTTCATATAACATAGCTGCGACAAAAGATACGAACAGTAAAAGTATGATTATTATATATGAAGAAAACAGTTTTTTGAATATCCCGCTTTTAAAATATTTCTTATTCATAACACAAATTTTCCCCTTGCCGTACAAAATATATAAATAATTATATATTTTATTAACATGTACGACAAGAGGAATATTATCCTATATTTTACTTATATTTTTTACATTTTACTGTATTTTCACTTGATTGACAACTAACAACTAACGGTCGGTACGCTTCTTTGATACTGCTAATACTGTTACCCCTGCTATGGCTGAAAGCATAAGAATAACTGCATATAGTGCTGTATTATACACATCCCCTGTTGCTGTAGATGTATCTGATGCACCTATGTTTTCTGTGCTGCCGGCTGTACCGCTGTTATCAGTGTTGCCATCTGATGCATCAGAACCCTGTGTTTTATCATCTGTTCCAGGTGTTGGGTCCGGTGTTGGTGTTGGATCTGGCGTTGGTGCTGGGTCCGGTGTTGGTGTTGGAGCCGGTGTATTCTTTTCAAGCGATGCGATCGCAGCAAGAATATCATCTGCCATCTTCTCAACTTCGCCCTGTTTATCAACTGTATAATCCTTTACAACTGCCTTAACTGCTTTTTCCACAGCTGTGAAATCCTTATAATCCTTTGCATTAAGTGCCTGTGCTTTCTTAACAGCATTGTCAACATTAGTGTAATCTGCTGTCTTGTTATAGAACGCGCCAAGTGTAATCTCTGTCTTACCATCATCTATAACTGGAGATTCAAGAACCTTAGCCCATGCTGCTCTTGATGCTGAATTATTCTCACCTGAAAGCTCTTTAGTTCCATATTCATACATCATAGGTGACTCACCACCAAGTGTATTATTCCATCCTGCAGGTGCTATAAGCGATTTGCCTTCCTGTCCCTTAAAATCTGTTGTCTCAACTGTTGTATTGTAGAATACAACTTCTGATGTATTAGCTGCCCAAGGTCTTCCAAAATAACCTGGTTTAGAGCGGTACTGTGATGCTGTATCAACACCTGGTGTTGTTGATGTTACATTACATTCATACATAAGGTAACCTCTTCCACCTGACTGCTGTGCAGCTGTTATGTAAGCAACATCAGAATCTGCCTCACTTGTGTTAAGTCTTAACTGACATCTGTAGAATACGGCTGTCATACCACCAAAGATATAATCTACTGCACCAAGTACATCGCACTGGTTAAACATAGCACTGATGCCTGTTGCACCATATAATGTATCCTGACGGCCTATAAACTTACAGCCTGTAAACACAGAATTATCGCCAAGAACTGCTAATGCTGCAGCTCTTTCAACAAAACTTCTTCCCTGAACAGATGTATCCTTTGCTGTTGTAGATCTTGTTCCTTTACCACCTGTTTCCCATTCAACTACAATATCATTAGCTTCTTTTTCTGAAATATACTGATTGAATGAGTTTTCAAACACAATACCATCTGCCTTAAAGCCTTCTGCTGATACGACTACTGTTGCATTCCAGTAAGAACCATCTGTACTACCTGAACCTGGATTCTTCTTTGTAATGTATCCATTTTCTTTGTTTGCTGCAAGTAAATCTGCATCATACTTGCAATCATTACCCATACTATAGTAGTTGTATCCATGTCCATAATAAGAAGTTATTCTTACTACATTCTCTCCTATATCAACACCTTTATTCTTTATCTCAAGGCTTGATTCACTTCCTGCTGCATTAACAAGTGATACATTAGGTACATCGATAACAAGCATTTCCTCGTAGTTACCTGGGTCAATAACTATCTCAACTCTCTGGTCTTTTGTTCTTTGCATAGCTGCAGCCCTTGTAAGTGCATCATTGATCGTCTTGAATTCTTTATCAGCTCCTACATAAAGCTGTGGCTGATAAGCTACAGCATCACTTACACTTATTGATGTAAAATATGTCTGCTTGATTTCCTTGCCATCAACAGCTGCTGTTACACCTTTGATATTAAGATTTCCATCTTCTTTTACTACATACTGTGTAGTTTCAATATTAGTAGTACTTCCACTATTACTTACTACTGGTTCCTCACCATTGATAGAGAATGCTGCACAATAGCAGTAACCTATATTGACAATCTGACCTTTCTTAACAGGGAAGTTAATCTCTCCATCTGTAAGTGCAAGAAGATATATCTTGTTTTCCATAACAGAGCCTGTTAACGCAAGTCCTGAATAATAATTATTCTCCCCAATAGCTTCAATACCAGGATTGCCATTGAGCTTAGAAAAATCCCAATTGGTATTCTTAATAAAGCTTACTGTCTTATCAACAGCTTTTCCATCTACCTTTAAATTAGATGTAATCTTCTGTCTATAAGGGACATTTCCAATATTATTTACTGTTACATCATACTGTCCATCTCTTAACTTTATATCAGAAAGATCTGTGAATGTGTATGTATAGCCATCTTCATTAATATTAGAAAATGTAACACTTGCAGCAGCTTCCTCTGGAAGATTATCAAATTTCATATTAACCTTATAAGCTGGTTTTGCTGAAAATACAATATCCTTTATAATGTCTTTATCTGCTGATATTGTCTTGATATCAGATAGATAATAATCATTTATTCCTTCAGCCACGATATCATAAGTTACTCCCTTTTCAAGATTAACTGCAATATCATCACCATTTATTTTGATTTCTGGTACGTATACATAATCTTTATTAACAAAGCTTAAGTTAAGTGCTTCAAGAGCTGACTGTGTAAGACCTGTTATCTTTCCTGTTAATTTTACAAGGTCTACTGACTTAATAACTATATCAAACTTCTTAGCTCCATCGCCTTTAGCTATAGATAACTTATTGGCTGAATTTATTACATATCCGTTAGCATCCATAAGAACTACATCATAGTCATACATCTCATTAAGATATACACTGTAAGAACCATTCTCTGGTTTTACAACATTCTTTTCGCCTGTTGACTTATTAACAAATGCTATGCTGTAATCTTTTGTATCAAGTCCGCTGGCATCCTTTGTATCAACAGCACCACTGACAACAACTGGCTGTGTATGCTGTCTTACAGCTCTGTATACAACAAGCTTTTCATTTGTTGAATATATCTTGTATATACCATACTCAGATGCTGTAAACTGTATCTTTGCACCTGAAACATTACTTTCTGCTGTCTGGATGTGTCCACTTGGTGATTCACATACTATAGTTGAAGCTCCACCATTAGAACCTGTATATAATGTGAGAATATCATTCTTATATAACTTTAATCCCATGTATACTACAGGAGTTGAATTGTTAGAATAAAGATATCCACTTAATGTCACTCCATCTATAGTAATATCATCTCTCTTATCGTATCTTGTAATACCTGTATTAGATGTTCTGATTCTGTTATTAGTCTTTCCTGATGGATTAAAATATAATTCATCTGTCATAAATGAACCAATAGTAGCACCTTCTGAACCAGCCTTAACTGATTCTGGATACCATGAATTAATAACATCCTCTGTAAGCATATTATTATAGTCTGCTTCATCAAGCTTTGCAGCACCAAAATCCCATACATCTGCCTTACCATTACCTACAAGTTCTGGTACCGCTGTCTGTTCTGGTTCATTAGCTACATTAATACCATGAAGATACATTTCTGCTTTATCTGCACAGGATACTGTGAACTTAAGTGTAGTTGCAACACCCTCATATCTGAACGACATAGATGAAAGTCCATCCGCTGCACCATCCATAAGAAGCTGCTTTGTATCTGTAACAAATTCGCCCTTTTTAGTAGATGCAACTATCTTACCCTCTGCATCGCCACCATACTGGCACATATTAAATGTAACTGTTGAATTACCTGCTACCTTCACTTCAAAGGTATTGCCATTGTATAAAGCAAGACCATGCTGTGTATCATGCATATAAAGGTCGCCACTACCAGTTATCTTAAGATTGCCATCCTTTGATTCAATACTTCCTTTAAGTGGATTAACACTATCATAGCTTGCTGGCACTACTGAACCATCTGCAAAGTTATACATATATGTTGAATCTTTCTTCACACCGTTATCATCTGGAGTATCAGCTGTATAAGGTCCAACAATAACCTCAGGAACATATACTGTGCATGAGAAAGCAATTGTTATTGTTGTCTTTGCCTCACCTGTATATGCAAAATCTATAGTTGTACCATCCTGATGATAACACATAGCAGTTCTGGCATCCTTTGTTTCTGTATATGAACCATCTGCACTTGATGCTGTTATTGTTCCATTGTTAGAATACTGGCATCCGCCAAGACTTATTTTTGATGGTCCATCAACAGCTATTTCAAGTGAATTGCCATCTTTAAATGCAACACCATGATCCGGACCATTATATTTGTATGCATTCTTAGTTCCAACCTTTACTGTAAGTCTGTCATACGTAACATCCTTCTTACCATCCGTATCAGTAGCTATGATTGAGCCATCACGCAGATTATAAATAGTTTCACCAGCTTTTGCTTCTACTGTTTTATCTGCTGCGCTTACAGTTCTGGCTGAAAATGACATACCTGCTGGAACTGCAAGAGATACAGCCATAATCACAGCCATCATTGCTGACATATGCTTACGCAGTTTACCTGTTTTTATATGATGCATAAAAACCTCCCACAATTATATAATTTTAATGTCATATTGTATGCTGCATTCAGAATCAACATCTATCTTTGTGAATCTGTTATCAGTTATCATAAGATTTTATATTGTGTATATTTATATCTCACGTTACCATGTTTAAGATTTAACCTATACACTATATACGTCACTGCTCCTTTCCTTACATATTCAACATAATATCTTACAGTCACAGATACATATGACTATTAATGCTTTAATTATATATAACAGCTCTCATAATTATAAGATTCATTTTTTTCATGGTTCATTTTTTTCCACACCCTGCCTGAAAAGTTATACTCAGACTACTTAACAACATTATTTTCTCTTATATCTGAAACAAGCTGCCGTCTGAATGCACGGCATCCGGTTTCATTCCAGTATTTCTTCTTTTCTATCTTAATAACCTCAAATGTTGTATTAAGTATATGTGATTTATAACTTGCAGCTGGTTTCTTTCCAGGATAAAACACAGTTATGGAATCTCTGTATTCATCCTCATCAAGATCATAATCCTTTGCAAACTGTTCAGCTAATTCTTCTGTAGTTATTCTCTTAATATGTGCATAATATCCAACAAGATAAGCAAAATAGTCAACATCAAACTTTTCAACCCAGTAATCATCTGATGCCACAAAGACTACAACAGGAAACTCCCTGTTTTCATCTGATATAAGCTTCTTAAGCACATCATATTCTTTCGTATGCCCAATACTCTTAACTGTCTGTCTTAATCTTTCTATATCGCATATTCCTATATTATCAGCAATCTCACCATAGAAATTAGGACGGCTGAATAATATATTTTCGTTATCCCTGTACTTATCTGCTGGTTCAGCATATTCGTTGCTTACATCAAACACAAGGGTATCATTCCTTTTTTCAATAGAAGCTATTGATATCCATACCCTGTTCGCTATCTTTGTATCAAGATGCGTTGTTACTTCCTTGAAATACAGCCTTTCAGGATCATATGAGATTGCAACCTTATATCCTGGCATCTCGTTTTCATATGCTCCTACACTCTCTGGCAGATCATCAAAGACCTCAAGAAATCTTGATTTAACCCATGAATATATATAATTAACTGCCTTTTTATATGCATCCTCCATGGAAAGGTTGGTAAGATCTATAGCCGAATGTGACTGGAATACTTTATATGTACCAAGCTTCTTAAAAGGCTCAAACTTTCTTCTCTTACTTACAGTCTCGTTATCCTGACCTTTTTCATGATCTATTTTCTTAAACGCCTCATTTAATCTTTCATCATCCGGACCAATCTGGTTAACTATTCTTACTATATTGTTAACAGTAAGTTCTATTCCCTTTTCTGATGTATCCATCCAGAGCTGTTCTATAGCCCCTGGTCTTTTAAACTTATAGAATATCTTTGCAAGCTCTGTATCCTCATCAAACAGTTCTTCTATGTATGGATGTAATGGCTCATTTTCAAACTTTAGTCTATAATGGCATCTTAACATATCATTCCACTTTTTATCTTTGTAATGCTGATGTCCCAGATCCTCCAACAGCCCCACAATCGAATCGTCACATAACTCAAACGTAGCAAGTATACTATTCATCTTGCGTGCAAGGGCTTCATTTCCGATTCCAAAAGCTGATCCCTTATATCTCATGTCATGTTCTATCTCATGCCATCCTTCAAACGAATTCGTTCTTACCTGTACTTCAAATGTATCATCTACATAATCTGCCAGATATGGATTAACAATTGTTTTGCTAAGATATGCTGGTAATCTGAATATACCATTTACCTTCATAGCCTTAAATTCATACTCGTTATTTTCTGTAGTTTCCCACATGCCAGGCGATACGAACAATGTATCCAGCAGCTTTCTGCATATATCAACATCATCAACAAAATACAGTATTATTCGAATGCCAACAAGATCCTGCATTTTCTTGTCAGCATTTTCTGTACCAGGTCTGCGGTAATCCTTAAATATAAGCTTGTTGACCATAGAATCAACCGTCTTTACCCTATATGCTATTCTGTAATAAAAACCTGCCCTCTTTAACTTTTCTTCTATAATACTTAACAGATCATCCTTAACAACCTGTGGCACCACTATCTTCTCTACATTTTCTTTAGTAAATAATTCATTAACCTCATTCATAAGTTATACCATCCAGTTTTTAATATTTACATACTGTTGTATCTGAATATCAGATACCTGATGAATAATAGCTATAGTATACCACATTTTTCCTTTTAGAAACTAATAATTTGCTTAATTTTATATTATATGTTATAATCTAAGCACTTATTACTATATCGACTTTATGATTTGTTCATATTATGATATATACCAGGGGGAATTAACGATGGTTATTCATGAATCAGCTGAAGATTATCTTGAAACAATACTTATGCTTAGCAAAAAGCTGCCTGTTGTACGTTCTATAGATATTGCTAATGAAATGGGATATAAAAAATCCAGTGTAAGTATAGCAATGAAGAATCTAAGGGAAGCAGAGCATATACGTGTAACTAAAGAGGGTTATATATACCTTACGGATTCCGGAAAAGAAATAGCTGAGATGATATATGAAAGACACCAGATTCTTTCATCATGGCTCATAAAACTTGGTGTTGATAAAAAAGTGGCAGAAGAAGATGCCTGCCGTATCGAACATGACATAAGCAAAGAATCTTTCAACGCTATTAAGAAAGCTATATCAGCCCAGCTGAAGGAACTTGAAAATAATAAATAACAACTAACAACTAACTACTAACAGCTAATAAACAATAACTAATAAATAATAGCTATAACTAATAACCCCAGAGTGCCGCATAAGAATCATTTCACATTCTGTCACGGCACTCTGGGGTTGTTTATACTGTCTTCTATCCAATATCTGGATATCGTGTGATTATCACTTCATATTCTTTATAAGCCTCTGGCACTCTGCTGTCTGTTATGAACTTTACCTCGTCAAGTCTGGCAAATGTAACTGAGCTTATATTGTCAAACTTATCCGAATCTGCAAGTACATATTTACAGCTGCAATGTGCTGCTGCCATTCTTTTTACAGCAGCCTCACTTATATCAGGTGTTGTTATTCCGCTCTTTATGCTTATTCCATTAGCACCAAAAAAGCCTTTATTAAAATTATACTCTTTTAATGCCTCTACAGCACTGCTTCCTACAACTGCTTCAGTTGAGCCTTTAAGCTCACCACCTATAAGAATTACCCTAAAGCCTGCTATAGCAAGACTCCTTGCATGTGTAACCGCATTAGTCACATATGTTGCTCTTTTTTCCTTTATATAATCTATCATACAGCCTGTAGTGGTTCCTGCATCAATATAAACAAAATCATCTGGCTCAATAAGCGCTGCTGCATACCTTGCTATACTCTTCTTAGTCTCCAGATTAATCTCCTTTTTCTGTGATACTGTAGGTTCTTTTCCAGAAAATCCGTAGTTAACCGACACTGCACCACCAAACACCTTAACAAGTCTGCCTTCTTCATCCAGTGTATTAAGGTCTCTTCTTATTGTAGACTCTGATATTCCTAGTTCATCCTTGATTTCATTAACAGTTATGCTGCCTTTTTTTCTAAGTAGCTGCAATATAATCTCATGTCTTTTCTCTGTCAGCATATCTTATCACTCCATTTAGAATATTAATAATATTACTTCATGCTCCTATAAAATGCCATAACCACGATATTTTATGAAAGCTGCGAAACATCTGTATCAAGGATAATCTTTCTTATCGGAAGTATTCTTCCTGGAGATACTGAAAGCTCATCAACTCCCATTTTTAAAAACTCTCTTGTAAGAGATGTGTCTGCACCAAGTTCTCCGCATATTCCTGCCCATATGCCAGCTTTATGTGCATTATCCACAACCATCTTTATCATCTTAAGTATTGCTGGATGATGTGGGTCAAAGAAACTATCAAGCTTTGGATTCTGACGGTCAACAGCAAGTGTATACTGTGTAAGATCGTTAGTTCCTATACTAAAGAAATCTACTTTTTCAGCCAGCTCGTCACTTTGTATAACAGCTGCAGGAGTTTCTATCATAATACCAGTCTGTACATTTCCTATATTAATTCCCTGCTGCTTAAGTTCATCCCTGACTTCTTTTTCAATCTCTTTTATTCTGTCGATTTCCCACATATTAGCAATCATAGGATACATTATGTTAATGTTACCATATGCACTGGCTCTGTACAATGCCCTAAGCTGAGTTTTAAATATCTCTGTTCTTGTCAGGCATATCCTTATCGCTCTCATGCCAAGTGCCGGATTATCTTCTTTATCCATATTAAAATAATCGCACTGTTTATCAGCACCTATATCAAGCGTTCTTATTATAACTGGTTTTCCAGCCATATTTTCAGCTACTGTCCTATATATGTTAAACTGTTCTTCTTCTGTTGGAAATGTATCCCTTTCAAGATATATAAACTCACTTCTAAACAATCCTATACCAGCAGCATCGTTAGCCTTAACAGTCATAACATCCTTAACATTTCCTATATTGGCATATAATTTTATTTTTCTTCCATCAATAGTTATATCTTCCCTGCCCTTTAAAAGCTGTAGAAGTTCCTTTTGTTTTAGCTGTTCATCCTGTTTTTTTCTATAATATCCAAGTTTTTCATTATCCGGGTCAACATATAAACATCCACTATTACCATCAACTATTCCCATTTTTCCATCTATATCATTGTCAGGAATAACAGGCGTTCCTATAAGTGCTGGTATACCCATAGTTCTTGCAAGAATAGCTGTATGTGAATTAACAGAACCTTTAACACTTACAAACGACAATATTTTGTCCTTATCAAGCTGGACTGTTTCTGATGGTGCAAGATCCTCAGCCACAATAATAACAGGTTCATCCGATACCATGGATGAAGCATTAAAACCGCTGAGTATATTTATAAGTCTCTCAGATATATCCTTTACATCTGCTGACCTGCCTCTCATATACTCATCTTCCATAGCTGCAAACATAGCTGCATAATTATCTCCTGTCTGTGCTACTGCATATTCTGCATTAACATGCTGGCTTTCTATGATATTTTCAACTGATTCCTTATAATCATCATCCGTAAGCATAATCTGGTGCATCTCGAATATAGCTGCATTAGCTTCTCCTACTTCTTTAACTGCTTTATCATAAAGTTCCTGAAGCTGTCTGGCTGCCTTATCAACAGCAGCATAATATCTTTTCTTTTCATGCTCTGTATCATCAACATGCACTCTTTTAACCTTCTGCTCTGACTTATTATATACCTTTATCCGTCCTATGGCGATTCCACCAAAAACGCTTTTGCCCTTATATTCTTTCATAAAAACCTCCTTTCTGCAAGTCTGTATCAAGTATATTCACACTAATACCATCATCACATATTTTCTTCAAAGAATTCCTTCATCTTCTGTGCTGCTGCCTCTTCGTCCGCACCTTCAACACTTATAGTTACTTCCTGTCCATTCTTTACTGCTAATGACATGATAGTAAACACCTTCTTACAATCACCTGTTTTTCCATCCTTTGATATAGTTATCCTGCTCTCAAACTGCTTTGCCGCCTTCACAAGCTCACCTGCTGGTCTCATATGGATTCCCTCAGGGTCTGTTATTGTGTAATTGAATTCTTTCATACTTAGCCTCTTTCCGCTTACGCTTTTATATTTTTATTTTTAATCTTCTACTTTCTTTTTGAGTACTCCTAAAAGGAATGTCGAAACAATAGTTCCTACAGCTAATGCAAGCAGATAATATAATGGATTACCAACAACCGGGAATACGAATATTCCACCATGTGGTGCCATAAGTGTACACTTAAATACCATGCTTATTGCTCCTGCTACTCCAGAACCCGCGATACATGCTGGTATAACATGCAGAGGATCTGCTGCTGCATAAGGAATAGCACCCTCTGTTATAAATGCAAGTCCCATAATAAAGTTAGTAGGTCCTGCCTGCTTTTCTTCCTTTGTGAACTTATTCTTAAAAAGGAGCGTTGCAAGTGCTATAGCACAAGGTGGAACCATACCACCTATCATAACTGCTGCCATGATATCGTAGTTACCAGAAGCTATTGCTGCTGTACCAAACACATACGCCGCCTTGTTGAATGGACCACCCATATCTATAGCCATCATCGCAGCCAGTATAAAACCAAGTATAACTCTGCTTGAGCTTCCCATGCTTACAAGAAATGAATTAAGTCCTGTATTGATAGCTCCCATAACAGGTTCTATAACAAATGCCATGCCAAGTCCGATAACCAGAATACCTACAACTGGATATATAAGAACTGGCGCTATCTTTTCAAGTGCTTCTGGAAGCTTGTCACACAGCTTTCTTAATCCAACGATGACATAACCTGCTACAAAACCTGCTACAAGTGCACCAAGAAAACCTGACTTACCATTAGCTGCTATATAACCACCAACAAAACCAAGTGCAAGCGCTGGTCTGTCACCTATCGCCATAGCTATGAATCCTGCAAGCACTGGTAACATAAAGCCAAAGGCTGCTCCACCTATAGTCTTAAACATAGCCGCAACTGGTGTAATTGTGCCGAAATTAGCTCTTTCCGCCTCAGACAGGCTGTTCATATCAACATTAAGTCCATCTATAAGAAATGCTATCGCTATAAGGATACCACCACCAACTACGAATGGAAGCATATGTGAAACACCATTCATAAGCTGCATATATATCTGATGTCCTATACCACCTGACTTTCCCTTTTTAACCGAAGCTGTTGGTCCATCGCTTCCATCCTTACTCACTCCCTGAGCCTCATATAATGGTGCATCACCCTTCATAGCTCTCTTTATAAGCTCTTCTGCCTTATTGATACCATCCGACACCTGACATTCTATCACTCTTTTACCTTCAAATCTTGACATCGGCACCTTTGCATCAGCTGCTACTATAATACAGTCTGCCGCCTCTATCTCTTCAGCTGTCAGCACATTCTTAGCTCCACCTGAGCCTCTTGTTTCAATCTTTACTGTACAGCCAAGCTTCTTAGCTGCCTTTTCAAGACCCTCAGCTGCCATATACGTATGTGCTATTCCTGTAGGACACGAAGTAACAGCAAGTATCTTAGCCGGTTTACCGGCGGTTTCTTCAAGCCTTTCGTTTATGCTGGCACTTTCTTCATCTGCTTCATCAATAACTTTAAGAAATTCCTGTGGTGTTCTGGCTGCCTTGAGTGCATTTGTGAAATCTTCATCCATAAGAAGCACAGATAGCTTACTTAAAACATCTAGATGTACGTTATCTTTAGTGTTTGGTGCTGCTATAAGAAAAAGAACATCCACTGGTTCACCATCAAGTGAATCAAAATCAACTCCATCTTTTATAATCATAGCCGCAAGTCCTGGCTTTGTTACAGCATCACACTTTCCATGTGGGATTGCTATACCATCACCTACTCCTGTAGTACTTTCCTCTTCCCTTGCCATAACCTGCTTAGTATAAGCTTCTATATCTCTTATGTTTCCGCTCTTTGCCATAAGGGCTGCTGCCTGCTTTATAGTATCATTCTTATCTTTAGGCGCTGCATTAAGATCAATACTTTCAGGCTTTAAAAGTTCTGTAATCCTCATATATTTATTCCTCCAATCATCTGATTTTAATCTATACATTCATATTGCTGCATTGTTATGTGATTTACATAATCACTATCTAGTACATCGTTTCGTAAATAACTATACCACCTGTACAACTTCAATCCCGCTTACCAGACTATCTACCTCATGCATAGTTGCAAGATTATCTGAAAATGCACTTGCACTTCCAGCTGCTATTCCCATCTTAAATGCATCCTCATAATTATGTTCTTTAAGCCATCCTGTTATGAATCCTGCCACCATGGAATCCCCCGCACCAACAGAATTCTTAAGAGTACCTTTAGGAGCCTCTGCCATATACACTTTGTTATCATCTGCTACAAGCACTGCTCCTTTACCACCCATAGATATAAGAACATTGACAGCTCCCATTTCCTTTAATCTTTCTGCATATGGTATAACCGACTCTTTAGTACTAAGAGTTACACCAAATATATCGCCCAGCTCATCCTGATTAGGCTTTATAAGAAAAGGCTTATACTTAAGAACATTCATAAGAAGACTACTTGTTGCATCTACAACAATCCTAACCTTCCTATCATCAAGCATCCTCATGATATTCATATAAATATCATCTGGAATACAGGCTGGGATGCTTCCTGCAAGCACTAACACATCTCCTGCTTTAAGACCTTCAAGCCTGTCTAAAAGACTTTCAATATTCTTTTTGGAAATATCTGGTCCTGCACCGTTAATCTCTGTTCCATCTATAGATTTTAACTTAAGATTAATTCTGGATATTCCACTATCTGCTTTTATAAAGTCAGCGTTAACACCAGCTCTATCAAGTCTTCTACTTATCTCATCACCTGTGAATCCTGCAATAAACCCATAAGCCGTATTCTCCAAGCCAAGGTTCTTAAGTACTATAGAAACATTAATCCCCTTGCCGCCTGCTAACATCTGTTCACTGCTTGTTCTGTTAGTCATGCCAAGCTTGAAATCATCAACTGAAACTATATAATCTAACGATGGATTAAATGTAACCGTATATATCACCTTTATCCCTCCCTTCTGTTCACGTATCTTCAAGTTATTATTATAATAACTCCATATTCGTTCATATTCAATCACCATCATTCACAAACATTCATCATCCGTTTTATGCATATTGCATAGTTTTTTATATTTTTCCATAGTTTTTATGTGTAATTATACCCATACATGATGTTTTGTATACAATCAAACCTGCAAATCATTCTTTTTCAATCAATCCTGTCCAGATTGTTCACGACAATATGCATTCCGCACATAAAAAGAGACTGCCGCCTCAACGATTTTCAATTTTCAATCGTTAAAGCCACAGCCCATTTTTATTTTTATTATATGATGTCGGGGTCCAAAGGTCTTTCACACACCTATGAGCAGGCTCATGTGGATTTAGACCTTTTTACCCTGGTATCATTATATTGTCTTAAGCTCAAACTTTCTTCTGATAAAATCAACCAGAAAATCTGCTGTTTTCTCAACACCAAGTACACTGCTGTCAACCATGATATTTTTATGCTTAGGGTCAGATGGAAGGAAGCCGGCATAATGCATGTGATAGTTATCTCTTGCCTCATCTACTGACCTTATCATCTTTTTTGCATCTTCTTCTGTCAGATTCAGATCCTTTACACAATTCTTAACACGTGCATCATAAGGTGCATATATGTATATGTGTATTGCAGCAGGTTCATCTGATAACACGAAATCTGAGCACCTTCCTACTATAATGCAGCTTTCTCTCTCAACAAGAAACCTCATAATATTCTGCTGTGCTTCAAATATATTATCCTGCTCAGAGCTTGATTCAGTTCCCAGAGGAAACATCATCCTCATATAAGAATTCTTTCTTGTCTTTTTAACCTTTTCCTCAAGCTCATCGATATGCGATACAGGAAGATTCAGCTTTTTTGCTGCTTGTTCTACTATATCCCTGTCGTAATATTCTATTCCAAGCTTCTCACTCATCATCTTGGCTATAGGTCTTCCAAGACTGCCAAACTGTCTGGCTATTGTAACTACATATTTCTTTTCATCACTCATAACTGCCTCCTATACAGAAATATCTCTTTTATCTCTTTTGTCTGATTTTTTCAATATCAGTCCGTAATCCTGTTTCAATAATATTTTACTTTTTATTAATTATATCCATTACATCATTTCTGTTTTCTAGTACACAAAACCAAGAACCAGAAATCCCATAATACTTACTGCCGCACCTATAAGCACATATGGCAGCTGTGATACTGCATGGTCAAAGTTATCAATACCTGAACCCTGTGAAGCAAGAACTGTTGTATCACAATAGAAGCATGCATGATTACCAAATGCACAACCTGAAAGAATAGCCGCCATAATAAGTATTGCATTAGCACCTACACTTGCACCAAGTGGGAGTAATACTGGTGCTACAAGTGTACATACGCCCCATGCATTGGCAATCATAAATGCTAATATACCTGTTATGACAAATGCTAACATAGGGAATATCTTAGCTGATAATATAGGCTGTGTCAGATCTATAAAGAATTCTGTCATCTGCATCTTGCTTGCTATAGTCTGGAAGGTAAGCGCTGCAATAAGAAGAATGATTATAGGTAACATATCCGCAAAGCCTTTTACAAAGTTATCCCAGTATTCGGTAAATGTCATAAGCTTTTCTGCAAGATACATAACTAACGTAACAGCAAGACATACAACCTGTGCTACTACAAGATTTCCTGTTACACATGCAACTACTACAAGCACAAGCATAGGTATAAGGAAGTTAAGGATATTACCATCCTGAGCACCCTCTTCATCATCCATATTATACTTCTTACTTGCATCACTGTACACCTTACCAGTTGTTGCAACTCTGTCATACGCTTTCTTCATTCCACCAAGCTTAGGAAAAAGACCTGCTGAAAAAAGAATAACTATAAGAAGTGCAACTATAGGATACACACAGAATGGGATTGCTTTAATATATGCTCCCATCCATGTCTTTGCGCCAAGTGCCTGCACACTTTCCTGTGCAAAGAATATTGCCCCGAAATATGCCGCCCACGAAGAAAATGGGAACATAACACATACTGGTGAACCTGTACTGTCAAGAAGATAAGCAAGTGCCTCTCTTGGAACCTTTACTTTATCATACACCTTTTTCATAGCTGTTCCAATTGACAATACATTAAGATAATCATCTATAAATATGATTACACCAAGTATAAATGTTGTAAATAATGTCTTTTTTTCAGTGTTGCATATTTTAGATACAATCTTGGCAAATCCAAAATGTCCCTTAGATGCTGTAAGTAATGCTATAATACTTCCAAACAAGCCACATACAAGTATCAGATATGCCTCTGCACTCATGACCTCTTCAAGTGTTGCCACCCACTCTGTTATAAAATTCTGTTTATATAAGAATAAAGCTCCTATTATTGAACCCGCTATCAAAAAAGGTTCGCATTTTTTAGTAGCTATAGCACCGATTACAATACCAATTACTATAATTACCGCTATAAGACCATAACTCATAATCAATCCTCCTGTTTTCTGTGTAACTTTTGTTGAATCCTGATGTTTTAGAATATTGTCATATACATTGGCAATAATCTTTTTTATGACAGGTTATCTGAATAATATCTTCTTAAAGCTTCAAAAAATCCTCTTAAATGTACAAAAAAGGGACTTCTGCCGGTCGTCACCAGCTAAAGCCCCTTTGCTTCATAAGATATTATATTTAAATTACTTCCTGTTCATGAGTGTAATATATCACCCAGCCTTATATGTTTCAACATAAAATATTTCATCAACCTGCTTTATATCATTCAGATACAAATCAATTACAGCTCATTTGTGCTCACAGCACAAACAGTATTACTACTCAACATATATTCTGATAACATGCTGTCAGCTGATTTCCATACATATAATGGCATTCATAAATTCCAGCCTGGTTATGGCATCATCAAAATCCCTGCCTGTTAACTGACTTATGCGCTGCACTCTATACTTAACTGTATTCCTATGGGTGTATAACTGTTCAGATGCATGAATAAGACTGTTATTGTTCCATAAATATGCTTTCAGTGTTTCCAGAAGATTAGAATTATTATTCCTGTCATACTCAATAATAACTCCCAACGTATTGTCTATGAATTCCTGCATAACCTTTTTATCTGCTAACTCTGAAAACAGGTTATATATTCCCATCTCTTCATACCAGAATACTCTTCCTGACATATTCATTTTCTCTGAGAGTATTACACATCTTGATGCTTCTGTAAAGCTCTTCTGTAAATCACCTATTCCTTCATATGCACGCCCAACCCCCATAACAAGCTTTATATCAGAACTTATGCTATAAAGGTACTCTGATAAGCTCTTATATATCTTAGCCAGCACTTCTTTTTTATCCGATTCACTCACTGTATCGGTGTCCTGTATATTTTTCATTGAAGAATCAACTGGAATAATCTCTGATATATTATTACCTGACATATTAATATCAGCACTTCTGCCCGATACATCCATCTCTCCCTTTTTTAAGCAGAAACAACCGACAATATTGTTGCCATATCTTGATAACAAAGCATTCATGTTACCTGAATTGAATTCATTTTTTATTTTACTTATAACTGTGTCATATTCATATTCTTCTATTCTTCTGTCACCATGAATATTTATTGTAAACATGCGGTTCTTACCATCCAGATCATAACCAGCTTCCGAAAACTTCATTGCAAATGCATCTGCATTAATATTCTTGCCAAATATAATCCCTGACAGAATATCATCACTAAGGGCATCTGAATTCTTATTATAAGCTATTGCATGTCCGATTTCTTCAAATATATCTACAAGTGGAATCTCTCCAGATATAACAAATATCGGAAAATTATTAAGATTCGCATACGATACTACACTGCTGTCTATGCTGGCTATATACTTGTCACCTGTCAGAAGCAGTGCTCCCGACATATTAAGCTTATTTGCTTTTTTAATAACAAGCGGCAGATTGAAATCTTCACTCTGAATAACCGGAGTACTTATTATAAGAAGCTCCTGCCCTTTGACCCATTTGGCAAAATTCATATTTTCCGGCTTATATACCCATCTTATACTGTTAGATAATCCACTTTTACCAGCAATTATTCTCGCCTGTGCCATAGATGGCAATGTTAATAGATCTTTACATTCAAACATTTTTTCTCTCCTGTCAAACTTTAATCCTATGCGATATAAAATGTTCCTGTATTGTATATTAACCTATATTATAGCACATTCTTTATATATCATAAAACGTAAAAAACAGATTAGATTGGCTTACAAGTAAACTAATCTAATCTGTTTGTCACACATTATAATTCTACTTCATCAACTATGAATCCATTAACTATCATTCACTCTTACTTTGCCATAAAATCACTCAAAGCCTCATACTGTACCGGAGCCTTCTTGAACAGATATTCTCCATCTCGGACACTTGCCACTACATCAGCTCTTTCGCACACTGCTTCAAACTCGCTTTTAGCATCAACTACAATAAAGTTAGCTGGCTTTCCTGCTTCAATACCATATTGGTCTGATATGTTCATAGTCTTAGCACCATTCACTGTTATAAGATCAAGACAGTTATCCATCTCCTCAAATGACATCATCTGTGCGATATGAATACCATTATCAAGGACATTCATAAGGTTGCCGTTGCCGGCTGGATACCATGGATCCTGTATAGAATCCTGTGCAAAACATACATTTATACCATTTTCATATAACTCCTTAACCCTTGTAAGGCCTCTTCTCTTAGGATATGTATCCTGTCTGCCCTGAAGATATATATTCTCTGTTGGGCATGATATAAAGTTAAGACCTGACTTTTTAAAGTTCTTCATCATTCTGAATGCATAGCTGTTATCTACAGAACCAAGTGAACAGGTGTGGCTTGCTGTTGTCTTAGGTCCGATTCCTTCAACTATTGAAAGCGCTGTAAGAAGTTCTACGAATCTGCTCATAGGATCATCACTTTCATCACAATGTACATCAATAAGCTTATCATACTTAACTGCAAGTTCAACAACCTTATGTATAGACTTCTCACCAAACTCCCTGCAATATTCAAAATGTGGTATGCCACCAACACAATCGGCACCCATCTTAAGTCCTTCTTCTACAAGCTTATCTCCATCCTTATATGAGTACATACCCTCCTGCGGGAAAGAAACTATCTGGATAGTTACTATATCCTTCAGCTCTTCCTTTAACTCAAGCAATGCTTTAAGTGCTGTAAGGTTAGGATCTGTTACATCTGCATGTGTCCTGATATACTGTACACCATGTGATACTTCCATCTTAACTGCTTTTATAGCTCTTGCCTTTATCCCATCTATAGTAAGATCCGACTTGGTTTCACTCCATCTTTGTATTCCTTCAAACAATGTACCCGTTCCATTCGTAGCTCCCTGCTTTCTTGCCGTGAATACATAATCAAGATGAATATGTGGATCTACATATGGTGGCAATGTAAGCTTACCATCAAGATCTTCTACCTCACAGTCAGCAGCAACCTCAATAGATGGTGCAATCTTTTTAAACACTCCATCCTCTACAAGTATTTCCTGTAACTCATTATATCCCTTTAACTTTGCGTTAATAAACTTCCTTCTAGCCATAATAAAACCTCCTGAACATTGTTTTTATACGATAAGTTTTTATCGATACCGAATAATTCTTGTTGTTTCTTTATGACCAGAATATAATCCTATACTATGTTCTTATCAAGATTTTGTGCACTGGTGACAAGATTTTTATACTGTTTTAACAAGTTATGCTGCTCCTTTTTGTTCTGTCAGGACATAATAGATGATATATTTAATATATTTGTTACATCTTATGTTCAAGTATACCGTTAAACTTCGCCATAAATACTGTTGTTGTTACTATCGCAGCTATGATATCGCTGACCGGCTCTGCTAAAAATACTGCAAACACCTTATCTGAAAGCAGCAATGGTAACGTAAATATAAGCGGAATCAGCAGAATCAGCTTTCTTAAGCATGCCATAACAAGACTTACCTTTGCCTGTCCAAGTGCCATAAATCCCTGCTGGCAGCTGACCTGGAATCCAAGTGCAAATATTCCTGCCATATATATACGCAACGCCCACGATGTATAGCTTACCAGACTGGCATCTGATGTAAACATTCCTGCGAATATCTGTGGAAACAACATCATTACAAGCCAGCTTATACATGTAAATATTACGCATATCTTAAACTGCAGAAAAAATGCTTTCTTAACTCTGTCCTTTTTATTGGCACCATAGTTATAACTTATAATAGGCTGTGCCCCCTGACATATTCCCTGTACCGGCATGACAACAAGCTGGTTGGTACTTGTAATGATAGTCATGGCACCAACTGCCATATCCCCTCCAAACTTTGACAGACTTGATGTAAAGCTTATAGAAAGAATACTCTCTGTTGACAACATAACAAAGCTTGATATTCCAAGTGCAAGACATGGACCTATTATACTGCCCTTTAACCTTAAATCACTCATTTTAAGCTTTAATATTGTTTTATTACCGGTAAGAAATCTTAATATCCATATTGCACCAACCGCCTGACTTATAACAGTTGCTAGTGCTGCACCCTTCACTCCCATTTCGAATACAAATATAAATATGGGATCTAGTATTATATTAATAACCGCCCCAATCACTGTTGTAAGCATACTTATCTTTGCAAAGCCCTGCGTTGTTATAAAAAGATTCATGCCTAATACAGTAACAACAAATATACTTCCCAGTATATATATTCTTGCATATGACACCGCATACGTAAGTGTTGCACTGCTTGCGCCAAACCATACAAGAAGTGTTGGTGCTGCCGCATAGAATATGACAGTAAGTGCAACTGCGCATATCATAAGAAACGAAAAACAGTTTCCCATTATTTTCTGTGCAGTTTCATTATCCTTCTTTCCCATATATATAGCTGCTCTAGGGGCACCACCTGAACCTGCTAACATTGCAAATGCATTGATAAGCATAAGTATAGGTGTAAATAATCCGACACCTGTTAATGCACTCGCACCTATGCCAGGAATATGACCTATATATATTCTGTCTACTATATTGTATAAAAGATTGACTACCTGCGCTACAACTGCCGGAACAGCCAGCTTTGCAAGAAGTGAGCCTATACTTCCTTCTCCAAGATTCGTTGTATCTGACATATTAATCTCCATTCCTGCGTATCTTTTACGCACATTTAATTTTATATTATGATATAATGAGCGCAAAAGAAAAGGAAGCGGCTGCGAAGCAGACATTTACTTTTCTTGCGCCATTAACGAACGAACAGCCATGCGAAGCAGGGCGAGATAGCGCGTAGCGCGGGTTCGTGAGTGTACGGGGTGAGAAAGAGTAAATTATGCCTCTTACTGCTGTAACCGGATTGCTTCATTGCCATGCAATTCCCGCAATCCTTAAACACCTCAAACTCTCATAAAATATTAATCTATACAGAAAGCGAAATCTAATGAAGCATACTAATACATACATCAAAGCAGACAACTTAAATACCCAATTAAATACCAATACACAATCTAATCCTGATTCCTGCTCACCATATAAATCCTCATCCAAATCATCATCCAGCTATGGTATCTTTCCTGATGGTACACCCATAAATAGCTGGTTTTATTCGAATTATACCAAAATCAAGTCAGCTTTGCAATCACCACCAGCTACTGCCAGTTCATATATTATAACAGACTATGGAATAAAAGATGATGGTAACATATATACTGAAGAATTCCAGAAGCTTATAAACTCTGTGTACGACAATGGTGGAGGTTATATTATAATACCTGACGGAACATATATGACAGGTGCCCTTTTTTTTAAGCCAGGAGTTAATCTATATATAGAAAAAAACGGCATATTAAAAGGAAGTCAGGATATTACAGACTATCCAATAATAAAAACACGTATTGAAGGCGAAAGCTGCCTGTACTATGCCGCACTTATTAACGCCAGCCATGCAGATGGCTTCACTATATATGGTGAAGGAACAATAGATGGCAACGGTCTGCATGCCTGGAAATGCTTCTGGCAGAGAAGAAGCTGGAATCCTGACTGTACAAACAAGGATGAACAGCGTGCCCGCCTTTTATATATCGCACATTCAGACAACATAACTATATATGGTATTCATATGAAAGATTCCCAGTTCTGGACGTGCCACATATATAAATGTACACATACCGCAATCTATGACTGTACAATATCAAGCCCACGTACTCCGATGAAAGCCCCAAGTACCGATGCAATCGATATAGATGCATGTTCTGATGTACACATAAAGGGATGTCACATTAATGTCAATGACGATGCAGTTGCACTTAAAGGTGGTAAAGGAATAAATGCCAAAGCTGATTCTGATAACGGACTAAATGAAAGAATAATAATTGAAGACTGCATATATGACTTCTGTCATGGCTGCCTTACCTGTGGTTCAGAAGCTATCCACAATCGTAATATTATTATGCGAAACATACGCATAAATAATGGTTATAATCTCCTGTGGCTTAAAATGCGGCCTGACACACCTCAGCTTTATGAACATATACTTATTAAAAATGTAACTGGAAAAGTATCAAGCTTTATAAACATTAATCCCTGGACACAATTCAGCAATATTAAAAATGAAGCTTCTTTAAAAAACGGCAGCGATAAACCTCCCATCCTGCTATCATATATTAACAACATTACAATGCAGGACTGCACCTGTGAATGTGATGCATATTACAATGTTAAAGAAGACACCTCTCAATATCTTATAAATAATATACAGCTTATAGATAATGCTATAACACTTATGGATAATAACAACCTGCAGCTTCATAACAATGCTGAATGACAAGAATGTTCTTTGCTTACAAGCAATATATGTTTGCCTATTTATAATAAAAGTGCTATAACAATATAGCTGATTAATGTATCGTAAAATGTTTATATGCTATATTTCTTAAAAATAACATATTATAATCACAAAATTACAGACATTTTTATAGTCACAATAAATGCACAGGATATATGTCACGAGGTATATATGAATTATATAAGTAACACTATAAATAAAACTTTTAAAAACAAGTATCATAAGGATACTTTAAAAATTGCAATCAATATGGCATGGCCAGCTATAATTGAATCTTTCTTTATAGCATTTGCAGGATTAATCGACTCGCTAATGGTAAGCTCCCTTGGTTCTGCCTCTGTTGCTGCTGTCGGACTCACCACACAGCCTAAGCTTTTAGGGCTGGCTCTGTTTTTTGCACTGAACGTTTCTATATCAGCACTTGTTGCCAGAAGACGTGGCGAACAACGTAAGGATTCTGCCAATGAGATCATGCTTACAGCTGTACTCTTTATCATAGTATCTGCCATTATTCTTAGTATATGCTTTGTTACTCTTGCAGGACCAATCATCAGCTTATGTGGTTCCACAGCAGAAACACATGATGGTGCCGTTGCTTATTTCAAGATAATCATGGGTGGTATGATATTTAACTGTATACAGATGGGTGTTAACGCTGCCCAGCGTGGAGCTGGTAACACTAAGATTACTATGCGTACCAATGTAACCTCCAATACTATAAACATTATACTTAATTATCTTTTTATCAATGGTCACCTTGGATTTCCTGCTCTTGGAATACAGGGTGCTGCTCTTGCAACCGTATCAGGAACTGTTGTCGGATGTATCATGAGCATAATATCCATAACAAAAAAAGATAGCTTTTTAAGTATACCTTATATAATAAATAAAAAAATAAAACCAGCCTCTAAGGCTTTTATCGACCTTATAAAGGTTGGTTACAGTGTATTCTTTGAGCAGGTGCTTATGCGTATCGGCTTCATGCTTACAGCAATCATGGCTGCTAACCAGGGAACAGATGCCATGGCAGCACACCAGGTAGGTATGAACATTATGTCACTTTCATTTGCATTTGGTGATGGTCTTCAGGCAACTGCTGTTGCACTTATTGGACGAAGCCTTGGAGAAAAGAAGCCTGAACTTGCGAAGGAATATGGAAGAACCTGCCGTCTTATCGGAGCATTTATAGCTGTATTTTTAGTTGCTGTTTACTTCTTTGGTGCAAGGGGATTGTACAGATTATTCTTTACAGAAGATCATATAATAGCTATTGGTATTAATATAATGCATGTTATTATATTCGTTGTTATATTCCAGATATGTCAGGTAATCTACATGGGTTGCCTGCGTGGAGCCGGCGACACACTTTATACTGCTATAGCATCTATGATAAGTGTAACATTTATCCGTACTATTGTTTCTTATCTGTGTGGATATGCACTTGGTGGAGGAATAATCGGCATATGGCTTGGCGTGCTTGCCGACCAGATGTCAAGATTTATATTAGCCACTGTACGATTCAAACAGGGAAAGTGGATTAATATAAAAATATGAAGAAAATATGTGGTCATGTTCATTAATATTTTCTTTTTTTATAGTAGGATAATTTAAAAATTAAATATTCAACAATAATAAAATCTCCCATTAAATGATTATTACGTAAACCATTTAATGAGAGATTGTTTAATTATATATGTTAAATACTCAACTACCTATGAATAATTATTATATAAACATTGTAATCACACAAACTTAGTTTTTATACCCTGTATAATCACGGGTATGAAGTATGCTCTCTGCTCTTTCTATCTGCTCCTTAGTTGGAGGCATAACATCTTCTAGTTCATACTTAACTCCAAGATCATGCCATTTAAACACTCCAAGTGTATGATATGGAAGTATCTCGAACCTCTTTACTGTCTTAAGCGACTTAACGAACTCTGAAAGCTTGTTAAGATCTGCCTCGTCATCTGTTACACCTGGTACAAGGACATGTCTTATCCACATATCTTTTCCGTTATCTGATAAATAGCTGGCAAGCTCTAAAATATTCTTGTTAGTCCAGCCAGTAAGCTTCTTATGTTTTTCATCATCTATATGCTTAATATCTAACATAAAAAGATCCGTAACTGCCATAAGCTCGTTAAACTTACTTAAAAATGGTTCTTCCATAGTAAATGGATTGCCAGATGTATCAAGAGTTGTGTGGACATTATGCTGCTTTGCTATCTTAAAAAGCTCAGTAACGAACTCCATCTGAAGCATGGCTTCACCACCGCTAACAGTTATACCACCTTTATCCTTCCAGTAATTATGATAACGATATGCCTTATCAAACACCTCCTGTGGTGTCTGAAGTTCTCCGCCTTCTTCTTTCCATGTCTCCGGGTTATGACAATACTTACATCTCATATGACATCCCTGAAGGAACACTATATATCTTACACCTGGTCCATCAACCGAACCAAAACTTTCAACCGAATGAATTCTACCTTTAATATCTGACATAATAATCCTCCATTCCTGCGCTGCTTCTTTGCGCATCTCAAGTTTGTGCGAAGCACAAATCTTGCGTGTGAAAAATCTTATTTTTCACACTAATCCTCATTTCTATATGCATTTTATACCAAAGCATATGATAGCATAACTGATATACATAATCTATATTATTCTCATATTTTAATATTTTATAATCTTGTACAATCTTGTGTGACATAATCATAACTTTACGCAGAAAACAAGACTTTATTTTAAGAATTATGGCTTCCAGTTCTCCATATGATTGCATATACTATACCGCCCATGACACCACCCAATGTGTTATAAAAAAGATCGGAAAGCTGGAATGTTCCAACCCTGAAAAACAACTGAAAAAGTTCTATCGACAGTGAAAATAAAAAGGAAACCTGAAGTGACTTACCGACAATGCCATGAAATGTCACATTTTTTAACAGCTTATCCTTAGCCGCCCACATAAGCAATATAATAAAAGGAAAAAGCATTATAATATTCTCAATACTATCTGTAATGTATACACGGACACCATTGGCATTGTAAGTCCACATTCTCCATCCACCACATACATCTGACAACGGATTAAGCCATAGATTTCTGTTGAAGAATGTCCTGAAAAGCACAAGTGAAGTATAAAGCACAAGCACAAACAATCTTCTAAAAAAGCTCGAATTCTTAAACTGCCTTAACCATGCCACTATAGCTGCCTTGTAACCTCTGCCAGCTTCTTTGGGACAATTGGCATACATATATAAAAACATAAAAAATCCTGCTAAGACCACAGCAAACATAAAAGGCTGATACAATGCCGTAAGCATGTCCGTCACCACTGTATTAATCATCTGCTTCATAATATAACTATCCTTCCTGCTACAATATCACCTGACATTTATAATAGTCCAACTTTACAGGCATATAAAGATAATTATATACATTTTTTAAATTTTATGCAAACATTTAACTACTTGCTTCTACAGCCTGTTATCTACAATCATTATATGCGGTCTTTTATCTACCTGTTATCTACCTTTTCCGGATACATATCATGCTCAGCCAGCCTGTTAAATGCAATCTCTTCCCACTTTGTTCCTGGTTTTCCATAATTGCAGTATGGATCTATTGAAATACCACCTCTTGGTGTGAACTTCCCCCATACCTCAATATACTTAGGCTCCATGAGCTTTATAAGATCTTTCATGATGATATTCACACAGTCCTCATGAAAATCACCATGGTTTCTGAAGCTGAATAAATAAAGCTTCAATGATTTACTTTCCACCATTCTGATATCTGGTACATAAGATATAGTTATAGTGGCAAAGTCTGGCTGTCCTGTTATAGGGCACAGACTTGTGAATTCAGGACAGTTAAACTTAACGAAATAATCATTACCCTGGTGCTTATTTATGAATGTTTCAAGAACGTCCGGAGCATAATCATCTGGATACTTTGTTTTCTGGTTACCTAATAATGTAATGTTTTCTGTCTCTTCCTTACTTCTTCCTGTCATATTCCATCTCCTAATATATATGAATCTATCTGTCTGTTATTTCACTTTATGCTATGCTTTTATTCCATAGCCGGGTCTTTTATTCCATTTAATTCAAATGCCCTGGCTCTGTCTATACATGTTCCACACCTTCCACATGGCTTTTCACCACCTTCATAACAGCTCCATGTATATTTATAAGGAACATTAAGCTCAAGTCCTTTTTTTACTACCTGCGCTTTCGATGCATTGATAAATGGAGCCACAACCTTTATCTGCTTTCCACTTCCAAGATATATGGCATCATTTATAGCAGCATTAAACTCACTGCTGCAGTCAGGATATGCACTTCCTGCTGCATCATCTGCATGAGCACCATAATATATTTCACTACAGCCCTTTGATAATGCTATGCTGGCAGCACTTGATAAAAACAAACCGTTCCTGAACGGAACATATGTAGATACCGGCTTTCCATCGGTATCCTTAATCTGTGCATCATATGATTCCTTAGGTATCTCCTTATCAGAATGTGATAAAAGAGAACAGTCGCTATACTGGAATATTTTTGCAAGATCAAGATAAATATGTTCTACATTATAATACTTTACTATTTTATCTGATGCCTCTATCTCCTTTGTATGCTTCTGACCATATGATATAGATAATGCTATAACATTTTCTGCACCATACTTATCAACTGCCATTCCAAGACATGTTGTACTATCTATTCCACCACTGAATAAAACCATTGCTTTCATTGTTAAATCTCCCTCTTAATGTCTGTGTATATGTTTTTGTGTCAGCCTTCCTTATTCCTCTTGCCGTCATACAGCTATGACAGCCTTCAATAAGCACTGCAACATCATCTGTCCCTGTAACCATCTGGATAATATCAGCAATATCGCTTCCGATTCTTTCCTGCAGCTGCAGTCTTTTAGAAACCATATCTGCTATACGCGCTATTTTGCTAAGTCCTATCACACGGTCTTTGGGAATATATGCAACCGTAACCTTCATATCATACATAAGTGCAAGATGGTGCTCGCAATAGCTGAAAATATCTATGTCCTTTACAACTACCATATCTGAAGCACCGCCACCAGATGCACATTCCTTATCAGCATGTTTATCAAGTGCAAATGTTTTATTGAACATTTCAGCTATCTCTTCATTGGTATAATTCATTCCCTCAAACACTTCTTCATACATTTTTGCAACTCTTTCAGGTGTATCTTTTAATCCCTCACGCTCAGGATCATCACCTAGTGCTTTGAGAATACCGGCTATATGATATTCAATTGCCTTAGTATCTATTTTTTTGTGTTTTTCCATAAAATCCTCATTTCTGCATCCTGCTAACCTGTATAAAAGTCTGCATCAGCCCTTTGTATACATTAATACACTAAACTCCTCTTTTATCCGGTGCCCATATTATTTTATGCAGCTGGATCTGCATATTAACATCGTTCATAGTATTATCCTTCATAAAATCAACGATTTCTTCTGGCTCTATCATGCCAAATACCGGACTTATGTAAAGATTGCACTTTCCATACAGGTTATATTTTTCTATGATCTGCTTCGTCCTTACTAAATCCTCATGGCAGCCTGCAACGAATTTGACAGTATCATTTTTGTTTAATACACTGAAATTCTCCAGCCTCATAGCCTGCTCCATGCCACTGCATGAAAGCTTATAATCCATCGTAAATGTTACATTATCTTTATGAAGCTTACGGATATTATCAAGCGGAATACTTCCATTAGTTTCTATCTCAACATTCAGGTTGTTATCTGCAAGACATTCAATAACATCTTCAATCCCATCCCTTAACAGTGGTTCTCCACCTGTAAGAGTGACATTCTTAACCCCTGTAGATAGAACATATTCAAGGATATCCTCCTTAGCCATCTTCTGAGCTAAAGCATCTGCCTCATTAGCCCATTTTGTATCACAATATTTACAGTTAAGATTACATCCTTTAAAACGTATAAATACCGCAAGCTGTCCGGCCTTAGTGCCCTCACCATTGATGCTTACGAACTTTTCAACAACCTCTAATACACTCATATACTCCTCCATAATTCTTTAATCGTATCTAATTCTTTTATGATTCAGCATGATTTCTGTAATCATTCCATATAAGCTGCACTATTGGCTGGAGTTTCATACACAGTTACAGATTTCATGCTATATCCAAGCTCTTTTATCTTTTCATAAAAATACTTTGCCATATTCTCTGCTGTTGGTCTGAAATCAAGCTCAATAATCCTGAAATTCTCACTCTTTAAGGCCTCAAGTGTTGTTTCCTTAAGTGAATTCCTCTCAATAATCAGTGCATGGTCCATAGAATCTGCTATATCCCTTAAATCCTTTTTTAGTTCCCCAAAATCAACATACATGCCTTTATGCTGCAGATCATCCTTAAGTTCCTCTGTCTGCACTTCTAAAACAATTCTCCATCTGTGTCCATGAAGATTACTACATTTTCCATCATATCCAGAAAGAAAATGTGCTGAATCAAAGCTTGCTTCTGTTTTTAAAATATACATATTATTCCTCATTCCTGCGCACACTTTCTTTAGAATAATTGGCTTGTGCCGGGTGCGCATAGACACAACAACGCCTGCGTGTAAAACAATCAATTTCTTACACTATAATTCTGCAATAATTCTATAACAACTCAAAATACGCGAAAAAAAAGCATGGATACTATGTACCCATGCCATGCTATTAATACTAATAATGTTATAAATATATAAGCTACTGTAATTAATATAATAGTCCTGGTTTTATTTAGAGACAGGATGGTACAAACGAACTGTCTATCTTTAATTGCCTTGTAATGTTAGCAAATGATTCTATATTTGTCAACAACCTTCTTGCATCTGATTTTAATCAGGTGCTAATCTTTTGTATTAATTTCAAATGCTAATCTTAAGTAAGCCCTACTGAGACATTCTATATAATCCCCTTGTCAGTCTCATTATTTCACCATAAAAATGAGACTTAGTTGAGACTAGCTCATTACAATGTCCAAGTTGAAGTCTTTTTATCGTAAACGGCACCTGTTTCCTCAGGCTCTGGTATCGGCACAACCAATGCTCGATAAAATAAGCCTTAAAAGCTGCTTATCCAACATAATAGTTCTATTCCACGGATTAAGGATTATACCTGCTATTTCATCCACCTGCAGGGCTGCCTCAAAAAGCTGTCTTATATCTGTCATAAATGTTGACATGACAGCATCTGAACCTTTCACTTCCTCATCAAAGCTTGTGAATGCCATCCACCATACTCTGTCATCATCAGATTTAACGGCTTTAAGCTGCATTGCTGCTTTATCTCCTGGCTTTGGCGGTTCTACCGATATAATAAACTGACCGCCATCCCTCATACGTCTTCTTATCAGCGTAAGCACATGTGCTAACAATTCCTGTGATGGCTCCTTCTGTAGTGCAGCTATCGCCTCCTCTATACGTTCATTCTCCTTAAGTCCATCATCCTTTGCGTCTACTTCTAATGTTTTTTTTAATATATCATTCATATTTTTCATATCTTTCATATCTTTCTATACTTTTCATTCATTCACATTCACTTATTCAAAGCAAATATCATAGCTTCTATGCCTTTTCCGATACAACCTTACACCTTTTCCTGCAAAATGCAATACCATAATATAAAATATCATTTCTGCCATCATTACGCAAAGCTTCAGCATACCTCTTATCTTTAATCTGAGTCATAGCCGCTACGCAAGCAGCATCAAGCTCCTTAATCTCCTTTGCATACTTCACCTCAATAACAATCCCCATATCAGGATCCTCTGGCCTGATAAGTATATCGCTAAATCCATCTCCAGACTCACGATTAGACTCGATAAGCCAGTCTGGATTGCTGCCGCGAAGCAGTCCAAGCAACAGTCCAGGATAGAAATTCTCCTTCATATCATCAGTAGCCTTGGTATCAAGCACACTTATCATGCGGCTCATCACCACATTAAGCTGTTTCTGAATCTGTACCTCATCACTATTAAGAATAGCTCTAGACAAAAGCTTCATAGCAGTATTGTCCTTTGAAACAGCCTACTTGAACCACTCCTGAATCTGGAGTATGAAAACCGTCCTCACTTCTTTATTAGGAATAACATCCGCCTTGCCGAAGTAAAATCCAAACCATCAACACCTTTAAATAAGAGCTGTTCAATAAGCCTTGTCTTATCAACATAATAAAAATGTGATTCACGCAGTTTCTTAAAATTATCAATTCCAACCGGTAACTTTATAGTATTTATCATAAAAACCTCCGATAAAAAAAATCCGCTATACTCTTTGTTAATATAGCGGATTAAAGGGTAAAATACAATTCTCATCGGAATGTATATTGGCGTACATTTTTTATTTTTATTTAACTCTTACATTAACCCATCCAGATTATCTTTGGTAGATTGATTTATCGAATGATAAATTAGAATTACAAAACAATATCTATTTTTGCAATTCACGTATCAGTATTCCCACATTACTTCCTATCGTATTTTTCAATTCTTTTTCATTCTCACAATATAGGCTCTCATTTCGAATTGCTTTTTCCACATTTCTTACCAATCCTATTGCATCATATTTGGATTTACTATATTTAGGAATTCTTTTTCTTAACTCTTGTTCACAATACCTTCTTTCCGCAGATACTTTAGGATTTTCCAGTAGTAACTCTTGATCAAGTTCCTTTACGTCATCAAAATGCATTAGTAGCCAGAATTCAAAACAAGGATTTGTAATATATATCCCATAATTTTTATTTTCACACTGCTCAACTACATAATCATACTGTGCAGAAGTAAAGCTATCCTTATCTCGATCCACAATCAAACATATCTTATCAATTTCTTCTGAGTACGTTAATGCACTATTATTAATTACTCTTGGAATATCAGCAACTATATTTTCAAGTTTTGATTCTTCTTTCAATGTATCAAAGATTGTTTCGCATGCCTTTTGAAGATTACCAACCTTTTCCTCGAGAGATACCCCTAGCTTTTCTTCACATATCTGCAGCAATGTAGTCCAATAACTTTTTGCTAATGGTCGATTATTTTCCAAAACACCATAATCCTGAAAATAATCCATTATCCAATTAAGAAGCGTTTCATATGACACTTCACCGCTTTTTAATTCTTCAATATTTTGTATGACTCTATCAAGAATTTTCTTAGGATTACTCCATCCGTCTTCACTATAGCTTCGAATAACTGGAATAACCTCTATCAATGGGTTAATTGAAATATACTCTTTTAATACGTCAACTGCTTCAAAATAAATAGCTTCTGTATTTTTCCCCTCATATACCAAAAAGTATTTTTTCTTTACTTCGTCATTTGGAAGGACTCTGGTTCTTTGTGAAAAACTTCTTTTTTCTCTCATACACTATTCCTCCTTTACAGGAAAAATCGTGCTAAAAATAGGAACACCTCCATATCGGCCTTCCAAATATGCTTTATCAATTTTTTGGTCAAATCTTGCATTATACTCTTCTAGCGAATATATAGTCGACTTTCCTAATTTATTCTTATTCACGAACCAGATTTCATCTCTTCTTAATAATTCAAAATCTAAAAGTCTTGATTCATGTGTTGTTACAATCAATTGTATATTTCTTTCTTCTGCAACTTGCAAAAATGTTTCCACAAACTTATATGTCAAACTTGGATGCAAACACCTATCAAGTTCATCTATTACATAGGTTTTCCCTTCACCCGCAAGCAAAATTTCCAATAAATCCAATACACGTACAGTTCCATCAGACTCTTCCGACAACTGAAATAATACATCTTTTTCTCCGTGCGAAAATTCTATTGTCTGACATTTTATTCCATCTTCTTCACTAAGAGTAATAATAAAAAAGTTAGTATTACTTCTCATAACCAGAGCAATTTGGGATAATTTTTCATTTCCTCTAATTTCTGCTTGCTTCTGTTCAATATCTGAAATTATTCTTTTCTGCAATTTCTGTGGTAACTCACCAAGCACCTTTTCTACTGGTACATCTACCATTTTAAAATCCGTAATTCCGGTACCAAATGCAGAAATAACTCTACAGACTTCCTGAACATCCTTTGCCTTGGCCAAGTATGAATAATCGGAAATAGGTTGATCTGGATAATTAATATCAAATTGCTCTTTTATCCACAAAAACACATCTCTTATTATGACTGCAGCATCAAATTCGTTATATAAATTTTTCTTATTTTGGTTCATTAAATTTAAAAACAATACCGATGTATCGTCACTTACATCGCTTGCATAAACATCTATTTTCTCATAAAGACCTTTATGCCTTAAATCTTTTCCAAGTTCATATTTTCCTGTCAAAATATCTCTTTGAAAAATCACTTTCTCTGAGTTATCTGTATTTAATTCAATCAACCATTCAGCAATAAATTTACTTTGACTTAAAATTACTTCAAACCCATATGCATAATATTTATTATTTAATAAAATTTCTAGTTCAAAGTAACTAGCTTTATCTTGATTTGAAGGCTCTATTTTGCAATAACGCTCAGTATGACCTTCTGGCAACCCCTTTATAACTGTTTGACGCATAAAATCCATTGCTTTAACCAAATTAGATTTACCCGCTGCATTTGCCCCATATATGGCAGCAAACTTTAACAACTTCATCTTGCCATCATCATAAATATGCTCTTTTTTGTTTCTTACCTTTCCTGAAATCATAGAAAACTCTTCTGTTTTTCCATCTTCTCTTCGATCAAAAGACAAAAAATTTTTAACATTAAATCTAATCAGCATATTATGCACCTCCATTAACTTACCCACTTCAGTTTAGGTGACTTTTTCACTTTTGTCAATATTATATTTATTATTTTTATCTATTTGTTGTATTTTAAATCACTTTTTTCGTTTTTATAACTTATCTCCACAACAAAAATACTCTATAACAAGCCAATTAATTATCAATTCCAACCGGTAACTTCATAGTATTTATCATAAAAACCTCCGATAAAAAAATCCGCTATACTCTTTGTTAGTATAGCGGATTAAACGGGAAATACAATTTTAATCTAATTGTATAATTTTTATTCGTATAATTTTATTGTACAATTTTTATTTGATGCAATCATTACATATTGCTTTAAAATAAAGCTTCACTATTTTTAACTAACATTCATCAGACAACAGGTAACAGCATACTCATTAAGAATTATATCGTCTATATCATCAACCATTTTCATCACTTTTGTGCTCACCTATAAGCTTCTCCATCCACACCATGTTATACCATCTGCCAAACTTATAACCACAGTCATAGAACTCACCTACGAGTCTGTAACCAAGATGTGCATGAAACATGGCACTGTTCTTATCAAGATATGCATCATCCTCTTTAGGATATGCTATACATGCATACATGTTAAGAATACCTCTGTCCTTAAGTTCTCTTTCAAGCTCATCATGAAGAATCCGCCCTATACCCATATGTCTCATATCCTTATCCACATATATAGAAGTCTCTACACATCTGTCATAGGCTTTTCTTTCATGAAACATTCCGGCATACGCATACCCGACGATTCTTTCGTTATATAACGCCACTATATAAGGATACTTCTTTAATGTAGCTTCTATACGCCCTTGAAACTCCTCTAACGATGGCACATCATATTCAAATGTTATCGCAGTATTCATGACATACGGTGCATATATAGAAAGAAGCTCTTTAGCATCATCCACTAGAGCCGTTCTTATATGAACCATAGGAGTATATATACCACCTTTGGCTTCAACACAGATACTGTTGCCAGATGTACTGTAACACATATTATTCACGCTATTATCTGTATTCATTATGTCTGTTCCTTATTTTAATTCAGTTTCTCGACTACTACCTTACATCTCTTTTTGTAAAAAGCAATGCCGTAAAATATCATATTGTGACGACCATCATTTTTAAGATACTCTAAATATCTTCGTTCTCTGATTTGTTTAATTGCCCTTTCACAGGCTTTATCTAACCCTGAAGCTTCCTTAGAATACATAAGTTCAAAGATAATACCATCATTCGGATTCTGCGGTTTAATGATAATATCCGCAAATCCTTCTCCAGCTTCTACATTTGACTTTACCACCCAATCTGTGTTTCCCGTCAACATCCCTGCAAGAAAAGTATGATATGAGTTTTCCTTTTCCATTTCAGGTGCTTTTGTATCAAAAACACTGATTGTATTACTTAGTGTTTGGTTTAAATACTGTTCTATTATCTTTGCATTTCCATCTTCAATAGCTTTCCAGAAATGTGCCATCTGTTCCGTATTATCAACAATTTTTTGCTTAAACCATTCCTGTATCTGTGAAATGTAAACAGTTCTAACTTCTTTATTGGGAATAACCAGCTTATATGCTCCTTGTTCCGTCATATCAGACTGTGTCAAATATCCAGTCGTAAAAAGAACACTCCAGATATTATCTATGCTCTTATCAATCTCATCATATGTCAAATCAAGCCGGACAGACTTTTCAATCGGTTCACCTGCAATCAGGTGCTCAATTTCATCCTGTGTCGTTCTGTTTGCTATGGAAACAAATCGTTTAACTAAAGCATTGCCACTGCTATTTATCCAATAACATTTAGGCTTTGCTTCTGGTGTATCGCAAAGATCATCTACTCTATTAATCACATCCCAAGGGCAGTAAATATCAGCATCTCCAAAATGATATCCATCATACCATTCATTCATTTCTGCCATATGCTCTTCCAAATGGTAATCTTTCAGCATCTTTCCGACCTCATCTTCTGTAAAACCAAACTGTTCATCAAATCTTGCATCTGTTATAGAAAAAATCTTAAAATTGTTCAAACCTGTAAAAATGCTTTCTCTCGAAACACGCAGACAACCCGTCAAAACAGCAAACTGCAAAAATTCGTTTGTTTTCAGAGCTTCTCCAAACAGTGAACGAATCATTGATACCATCTCTTTATAGTATCCATTTTGATATGCTTTGTCTAAAGGAACATCATACTCATCAACAAGAATGACTACCTTCTGTCCATAGTGGCGGTACAACAACTCCGACAATGTCTGAAGTGCTGATTCCAATGTATCCTCATCCATTGCATATTTTCCATCCTGCATCTTAACAAGAGCACAGTATCTTTGTTTTTCGTTGTCAGTTAGCTTATCGCTATTCTTCAGAAAAATGAATCGTTCTGCTTCAAGTGCGACAATCTTTATTAATTTGTTCGTTGCTTTTTCAAACGTCAGCCCATCAACACCTTTAAGCGTAAGAAACACAACTGGAAATCTTCCCATATATTCATCACAAAGATCTTTTCTTTGCATAATGTGAAGTCCATTAAATAATGTCATATCTGTTCCGATTTCAAAAAAGTACCGGAGCATACTCATATTTAAGCTTTTGCCAAAACGGCAGGGCCTTGTAAAAAGATTCACCTTCCCCCAGCTGTCAAGAAGCTGTTCGATCAGTCCCGTTTTATCAATATAGTAAAAACCATTCCTACGGATTTCCTGAAAATCTTCAATTCCTACCGGAAGCTTTAGATTCTTCATAATATATTTATACCCTTTACAAAACCATCACTTATATAAGCTCTTTATCAGTAGTATAGCTGATTAATGGGGAAAATACAATTTAAAGTTAATCACTCATACGCAGATTCCTCATCCCAAAATCCAGTCGATGACATTTACAACTTTTATGCCATCGTAATTTCCGAGTGAAAAACGATATTATGTGAACAAGTGATAGGTTTAGATAATATTGTAGAGGTTTCTGGTGCAGATTTTAATGAACATACAGATTTTTGGGCAACAATTGCTGCAAAAGTAGGATTACCCTATATGGGTGAGATTACAACAGAACGTTCAGCTGTAGAAGGAAATAATGAGGCACGAGACAGCAAGAATGAAAAATACATCCTATCTAAAGATAAGATTATTCAATATTATATTGAAAAGGGTAAAGTCTTAGTAATCGATGATTTTCATTATGCTTCGCCTGAAATGCAGATGAAGATGGCACAACAGCTGAAAGATGCAATTCGACGAGAACTAAAAGTAGTAGTAGTTTCACTTCCACATCGTGCGGATGATGCAGTATATTGGTTTGAGTATCTGTACTTTATTGGAAGACGAAGAGAAAACACAAGTCGATGCTAATTTATTAGAAAGAGCAGATAAATTCACTACGATGAACTTTAATTATGCAGATGTTGTAAATGTATTATCCAAAGGTCCAAACCCGAGAGGGCAGCAAAGAAAGTTATATAAAACAATAGATGGAAAAGATTTGGATCTCTATGGTGTGATGATGGAGATTTTGGCAAAAAATCCACCTCTCATGGAAATTGATTTTGAGACATTTTATGAAAGGATTCTTTGCACTATTGATACAAAGAATCAACAAATAAAAATAGAAAAGCAAACAGTAAAAAATCATCTGAAATATTTACAAAATGTGTTAGATGGAAAAGAAGAAATTTATCGTGCAATTGAATGGAAAGATGAGACAATTTACGTTTTAGACCCGCTGTTTTTATTCTATTTAAGATGGGGAAGAATGAATGGATAATAGATTTCTATATGTTTTTGGAAGCGTTAACAGAAAAAAAAATAGATAAACGTTCGACGATAAAACTTGAGGATTTTCAGAATCTTAAAATAAAGAATGAATATGATCTTCAACATTTTATGTATGCTGTTTTAAAACCATTATATCCAGATATAAGGAAAGAGGTTTCAGAGGATTCAGGCGTTGGAACAGTTAGAGCAGATTTGAAAATTCCATGTTTAGAAGTTAGTATTGAGGCAAAGTGTACAAGAGAAAATATGTCTTTAAAAAAATTAGCAGAAGAAATAGAGGCAGATATTGTTCATTACAAAGACAGTAATATTGTTTTTTTTATTTATGACAGGGCAAAAATAATTCAAGACAAACAAAATTATGAGAACAATTTTAATCATGTCTTCGATGGAAAAAAAATTAAAGTAATCATATTGCAACCAATATTTCTTTAAGAGCAAAGCAACTCAATGACATTCTTTATGAAGAGTCAAATATTTATCCTATATGAAGCATATTATCAAGCTTTGCAAAGTTTAAACGTAAAAGTGGGTCAATTTTACTTAACAATCAACATGCTTTTGACGAAAAATGCAGAAAAGCTTGGTACAGAAACTTTTATCAAAGAAACTTATGACGTTGATGATGCAGAAGCCTGAGCACGTTCTCATGTAAATGAGTTAAATGCTACTGAAAAAGCTGCAAAAGATGTTGAACACTTTGTACATTTCTCCACGAATGAACTGATTCCTGCTGGCAACACCAAAGGCAATGGCTGGAATAATCAGGCATTCCAAAGGATTATAATAATTACGCAAAACATTACGCTTTTAACGAAAAATATATAAAAGCCGCAAACGCAGTAACTGTCTGCATTTGCGGCGATTTTTAAGCTGAAAAGTGTCAAAGATGTGATTATACCATTTAGCATGTCAAACAGTAAATCAATGCAAACCACCGGTTTAATAACTTTTGCGAAAGAAGTTTTATAACAACACAGTCCATCAAAAAAATGAAAAGCAGGTTGAAAGAATGGTGTCTTGACGGCAAAAGCTGACATTTGGAGCGAAGCAAAAAAGCTTATGATATTTCTGAAATCGAAGACACTCCTGAAAACAGAAACAGGATTTTTTACAAACAGATGCTTGTTGACGGCTAACTTAATTCATCATCCCATATTTATCTTTGTAAACTATTTTACATATAGTTTTGAATACAATCCCTAATACTGTCCATCCTCCTATGATTATCCATTCCTGCATATCAAGATTACAATCAAACCATGGAAAAATATACACCATAACCATAAGTCCCGACATAAGAATTGCCATCACCCCAACAAATTTATAATGCTTAACTTTATAAGGTCTAGGTTCATTGGCCATTTTTTTTCTTAAAACAAGAAAAGAAAACGAAACCATACAATATGCAATGCAACAAGCAAAACTTGCACTGTTAGAAATCCATATCAACATTGATCTACCAAAAAATGGAGAAATTATAGAAAGAAAACCAATTAACACCAATGATAGAATTGGCGTATTATATTTGGGATGTAACTTTGAAAAACAATGTGGAATCATATATGACTCTGCCAAAGCAAACATTGCTCTACTCCCTCCTATTAGAAAAGAATTCCAACTAGTAATTATTCCACACATACCACCAATTATTGCAACCTTAGCCATTATTCTACTGTTAAATACTTTCGCCATTGCATCTGCGGTAACCAAACCTGTGCTATTTCGGGATGCATCAACTTCTGCTGGACTAATAGCATAGCTAACTGAAAAAACAACAAGAGCATAAAATAGTACTGCTAATACGATAGACAATATCAATAATTTCCCTAATTTTTTTAACGGAACATTAATTTCTTCTGCAACCTGAGGTATTACATCAAAACCAAATAAAAAAAAGGGAGCAACAACAGCTATGGATAATATATTTTTCAAAGAATTTTCCATACCATCACCTAATAGCATTTGTCCATTCAAATTATCTAATGAACCATTTATAGCAGAAGCAATAACAAGTATTATTCCCACTCCTGCTATTGTAAAAGTAAGAACTGTTTGAAAAATAGCCGCAGTTTTAATCCCTCTTATATTAATATATGTTATCAGAATTGCTACAAAAACCGCCAGAATCACCCACGTCGCATATATATCAAAACCTGCTACAGTATACATATATCCTTTTAAAAATCCTGGCCAAATGTATTGTACAATCGTTGGTAAAGAACAAGCTTCAAAACATACTACACCTATATAACTTAATATAATAGCCCATGTACATATAAATGAACCAATGGGTCCAAATGCTTTATAAGTAAATACATGCTCTCCACCACACTTGGGTATCATTGTTGTAAGTTCGGAATATGTCAACCCAACAAAATATATCATTATTCCACCAATAATAAATCCAAGAATTGTACCAATACTGCCTGCCTTTTGCAGCCAATCACCTGTTGATACAACCCACCCCCATCCTATCATGGCTCCAAATGCTGTTACTAATACATCTTTTCCGTTTAATACCTTGTCTAATTTTTTTTTATTATTTGATTTTTCCATAAAAATCCTCTGTAAATTATTCAGCCTATTCACCTGCATTTAGACTGTTGAAATCTGTATATCTAATTATAATGTCATTATTATTTTGATCGTATATTTTTACTGTAGCATTAATTTGCTTAATGACATCACACATTGTATTACTATCTGAAGTATCAAATGTTATAACATATAAATATTGATGTTTTGATATTTTGTTACCAACTTTTAAATTTCCATCAACATTAATATTTATACCTGGAATTTTCTCTATCTCATTTAACCCCTCAATTCTTGATATTGTTCCTTCTTCTTCACTCCATAGAATATAAGAACATCCGCATCTGAGCGGCTCTTTATCCTGTGTTTTTGGCAAGTCCAATATTGTATGTTTTATACCAGAAGCAACATCTACCAACCACGCATAAGTATCAAAACCACTTACACTTTTATGTACTCTTGCCATCATATCTCCAGACATTCTATACCCTGTTTCCAATACATAAAAATGTCCATCCTTATCAAGCATCATCTCAATCCATGCAATTCCCTCACTACATCCTGACATTTTTAATGCTTCCCTAAAATATGGATCTATCTCTTGTAAATATCTATCCAATTTATCTGTGTGAGTTGTGGTTACAGAATAACAATTGCTTGGATATCCCGGTTGATTATACATAGATGAAAAGTTAATTAATGAAGACTTTCCATCAGCCAACGCATACCATGCTGTATACTCTCTTCCTTCTAATTTTCTTTCTATAATTACAGTATCACTTGTAGACATTGATCTTGCATACTTACACGCAGCAACCAGTTCATCTTGACTATTGCAATAACTCATTCCTCTATTTGCACTTTGATCAATCGCCTTTACAACTACTGGATAAACCACCTTTTTGTATTCTTCTTCTGTTGGATTCATACCTATATAATAATCCTGTGCAACTGGCACATTGCATTTAATACACAAATCTTTAAAAGCTCTTTTATCTATAGTATAATTCCAAGAATCAGGTGTTGCATAACATGGTAATCCCAATCTTTTACATAATTCCATAGCAACAGAAATATTATATGTACTTATACCATTTATTATTGCATCAATATTATATTCCTTGCACTTTTTTTCTAATTCATCTATTTCACTTGTGCTTATCATCCAACACTCATCAGCATATTTTTTAGTAGGAGATTGTTCCTCACTTAAATTATCTGTTATTATTGTATAGATTCCTCTTTTTTTCGCCTCTAACAGCAGTTCTTTTGTTCCTCTACCAGTTGAACCAAGCATTAACATTTTTTTCATCTTAATTCACTCCTCTTCTTATTCAATTCATTACAAAATTCCTTAAAAAACTTTATGTCTACCATTAGCATTTTCTATAATAGTTATATGATCATTTCATTGCTCTTATCATACCAACAATATATTTCATATCACTAATACTATATCTTTGATCTATAGGTATTGGAAGAATATTCTTTGCCATATCATATTCTAATTCATCTTCATTACATATTTCGAATACTGCAGGCCATAGAGTAGGAATAAAAATCTTATGTTCTTGTAATTTTTTCCTTATGTCAACCCCATTCATAAGATAAAGCGGATACATGAAAGCGCCCGCCGGACATATTAATTTAAGTTGATTCTCTTCTTCAAATTGTTTATGAAGATATGCAAAATTTTCTGTCCTTCTTTTCTTTACAAATTCATAATCTATGCCATGTAAAAGATTATCTGTAAGCTTAGACATACGTTTTATTGGTTCATGTTTGAATAGATGATTATTATCTACATAATCTTTATAAAATTCACTAGCAGTTCGTTCATATCGTCCTAGCAAAAAATTCATTCTGGAATATGACTGATCTATGACATCTATTTCAATCCGACTGTCTGTGTACAAAATAGCCCCATCTGGAACTCCAAAAAATTTTCTACAAGTATATAGTGTATCTATTCCATTTATAGGTTCCTGAAAATAAGACTGAGCATTATCAACAATTATATTACAACCAAGAGATTCAATATACTGATTAGATAACTGTCCATAAAAATTAACTATATATAAATAACCGTCCCATGATGATAAAACAGGGCGAAAATCCAAGCCAATATTATAATATATAACCTCAACACCATTATCATTCAGTACCTTATCACAGGAATCACACATAAACTTTGGCATATATATTTTCCTTATTTTCTTACTCTTAATAAGATACGCTAATGCATTTCTACCACAGTTAAGCTTAATTCCGTCACCATGAAGCATCTTCCCAGTATAGGTATCAAGTTCTATATAACCTCCTATTTCTCTCATTCAACCACCACACTATAATATTCATTAATATTAGTAAGAATATCCGTCATTTCCTCTTGATTATTAAATTTCATAAAAATTATTCCAAGAGCTTTTGCAGCATTATCAAAAAAAGCAACATCATCTCCTGTTTTTTTATATAAACATTCCCTAATAATCTTATTTTCTAATTCATTTGAAAATTCTATATTCTTATATTTTCCATTTTGATTCGTATGTAGATTATGCGTTGCACAAAATGGAATTCCTTCATTAATGTTCTCTTCTATTTTTTCTCCCATTGCAGTAAGCACAGCCATTTTTACAACATCAACACCAAATATCATACCAAGAAGATCTGGTATCATATTTCCACCGGCCCTAGGTCCAATATCAATCGGCCATACTTTATTATTCTTATCTACAACCAATTCAACATTTACTGAACCAAATCTAATTCCAAGTTTATCAACCATTGACTGTAATGTATCCTGAACAGCTTTTTCATCTACCTCATCAAGCATCAACGGATAACTCTTGCCTACAGGCACCAAAGGATTAACACTATTATCTCTATGGCAATTAAGCAGTCCCCAAAGAACTACTTTACCTTCGTTTATAAAAATATCTCCCCCAATAAGATATGGATGTTTCTTTTCTATAAATTCTTCGACAATAATTCTATGAGATCGTGAAAAAGAAAAAGCAAATTCTATTGCTTCATTCAAATTATTCCATGAATGAATAACAGTTGCCCCCTTAGATCCAGATGAATCTACAGGCTTAATAATAACTGGTAAAGAAAATAGTGATGTATCAACATTATTATCACTATATCCTCTAGCTACTGGTGCATTAAATCCATTATCTTTAAGAAAACTTCTAAATAGATCCTTATTACAAAGTGTCATAACTGAATCATAAGGATTAGTAGGTAGTTCCATCTTTTCTGCAACATATGCCGCTGTAGGTGCTGCTGGATCTGAGGCATAAGCAAGTACACCATCAACGCATTCATTCAACGCAACTTTTAGTACAGCTTCTTTATCTGTTGTAGAAACTAAGTAAAACTTATCCGCTTCATATTGTCCAGGATTATCTGTCAAATAATCGCAAAGAACTGTATAATATCCAAGCTTTTTAGCTGTTTTAATTGCCACAATCTGTTGTGCAGAACCACCTAATAATAATATCTTCTTCATTTCTATTCTCCCAAAATTACATCACAAATTCTATCAACATCTTCTAAAGATAAATCGGCATACAATGGAAGTGTCAAAACTCTAAGTGCCACATGTTGTGCAATTGGTGTTTTTTCAGTTCCCGCTGTTGGATAATTTCGATAACACTCAAAACTGTTTGTCAACGGATAAAAATACTTTCGTGCACCAATACCAAAATCTGCTAATCTCTCAAAAACTTCATTTCTAGTATACTTATAGCCATCAAACACTACTGGAAAATATGCATAATTACTCTCAACATTTTTTTGAACCGCAGACAACTTAATTCCATCTACTCCGTCAAGACGATTTCTATAATGTTCTACAACATGCTTTCTCTTTTCAATCTCTTCTCCAAGATGTTTCAGATTACAAATTCCCATTGCCGCTTGAAATTCATTCATTTTAGCATTTCCACCAACAAACTGAACGGACTCTGGACCATGAATACCAAAATTCTTCATATCATTCAGTAGTTGAACCCATCCATCATTCTTAAAACAAATACAACCACCCTCAATTGTATTAAATACTTTAGTAGCATGGAAACTAAACATCGATGCATCTCCAAAACTTGCTGAAGACCTTCCTTTATATTTCACTGCAAAAGCATGTGCAGCATCATAGACAACTTTTAATCCATACTTCTTTGCAATATGATCAATTTCTTCAACATCGCACATATTTCCATAAACATGTACTGGAATAATAGCAACCGTATTATCTGTAATCAGATTCTCCAGTTTATTTGTATCAATTGTATAGTCATCTTCCTTAATATCGCAAAATACCGGAACCAGTCCATTTCTTACAATAGCATGAGTTGTGGAAGCAAATGTAAATGGAGTTGTAATAACTTCTCCACCCTTTGGAAGATTCAAAGCAGCAATTGCATTTTCGAGTGCAAGGTGACCATTCGTATACAACGCAACATGAGGAATTCCAAGATAATTCTCCAATTCTTTTTGCAATTTCTTATGTTTTACCCCCATATTAGTAAGCCAATGACTATCCCAGATTTCATTAATTTCTTCACAATACTCTTCAAAAGAAGGCATAGAAGATCTCGTAACCAATATATTTGACATAACAATCAACCTCTCTTTCTTACTTTCTTAAACATAGAAGAAACAATACCGAATAGATATTTAAAGGATTCATTTTTAGTAACAATGGATCCAACTAAATATATAGCAACTCCTAATGTAACCTGCATTAATAATGTAATAATTGGTGATAATCTAATAGCTGAAATCGGTAATATAAGAATCCCCATTACTACAGCTAATATAATATTAGGAAATATATCTTTAAGCTGCTCCAAATAACTGTAACCAAGCAACTTTTTATTGGGCCATGAATTTATAATTTGACTACAAACACTACTTGCTAATAGGCTGCACGCCATAGCCTTTACGCTTATATTAACAGTTAGCATTAAAAGAATAATTCCAACTATTTTTTTTACGATCTCCAATTTAAGAAACATATCACTTCTACCTAGTGCCTTTATAGCATTCAAATTTGCCGTATGTATCGGATAAAACATATATGTAATACAAAAAATTCTTAAAAAAAACACACATGGCAACCATTTTTCAGTTAATAAAATTTCGACAACTGTCGTTGCAGTAAATGCAAGTCCCATCATCATTGGTGCCATAATATATGTACTTGTCTTTATAGCCTTTCTTGTCATTTCTCTAACACGAAATTTGTTATCTTGCTCACTTGACATTACTGGTAATAAAACACTATCTATAGATGAATTAATATTAGTAACAATAACATTTGGAAACTGATTTCCCTGGTTATAGTATGCTAAATCCGTTTCTCTATAAACCTTACCAATAATCATTTGCCAGAGATTGTTATAGATAGTATCAAGTAGGGCTGATGCCAAAAGTTTCCACCCATATCCAATTAAACCTTTTAATCTAGAAAACGAAAACATTCGTTTTGGTCGCCATTTAACTATTATCCATAAAGCGAATGTATCTACAGCTAAATTAACAAGTCTCTGTGCAACTAATGACCACACTCCAAATCCATGGTAAGCCATCCAGATACCAACAATAGCTGAGAGAATTGTTCCAGTCAATGTGGACCAAAAGAACTTCTTAAACTGTAAATTCTTTGATACATAAGCTTGCTGAACATTTTTCACTCCTGATATTATAATAGTTAAACAAAGAACTCTAATAATTGCTGACAAGCTCTGGTTATTGTAAAAGGCAGCGATAAATGGAGCAATTAAAAAAACGATTCCATATAAAATAAAACACCAAATAAGATTAAAATAAAACACTGAGGAAAAATCTAAATCGTCAGCATCCTTTTTTTGTATCAATGCATTTCCCAATCCACTATCTACAAAAACTTGAAATATATTTGCAATAACTACAACAATTGCTACAGTTCCATATGCCTCTGGTGCTAATATTCTGGCTAATACAATTTGAACTATAAACTGTATAATTTGTGCACCACATCGTTCTGCAAATCTCCATGCCATATTAGATAAAACATTATTCTTTGTACTCATACCTATTTACCAATTATTCAAAAATTAATTCTCTAAGCTTCGAAATAATAGAAAAAATATATGGGACATTTATTTTAAGAACTAACTTTATTTTTTCCTTTCTATTTAGTTTCCCAACATAATCTTTCAATGGTTCTTTTTTCAGTTCATCATATTGTTTTTTTAAAACATAATAACTGTATCTATTACCAGTAATTCTTTGTTTTACATATTCGTGATAGTGATAATCTGTATCCTGATCGTATTCCAGCAAGTTATTATACATAGCTTCCAAATGTTGTGAAAAGAAACAATTATCTTTTCTCATTCTACTTGTCCATGATCCTACTGAATTTATTCTGTATGCCGACATGACATCTGCAAATGCATATACATATCCTTCACCTGCCAAATATAATTGCCAAAAATAATCTATACAATAATTTTTAAGATACAAAGGTACATCCGATACTAATCTCGTTGGAGCCAAAATGCTATTTGTTGCACAAAATTCTCCTCCAGATAAAATCACTTTATCAATTGAAATTATTCCATTTTTTTTAAAAGTGTTATATTGACCCAAACTCTTACCTTTCTTATTCACTTTAATAGAACTATGAATACACATAGTACACAATGGATTATTCTCCATATAATCAACCTGTTTCTGTAATTTTAGTGGATCAATCCAAAAGTCATCTCCTTCACAAAATGCAAAATACTTACCTTTTGCCAATGGCAAATCTATATCAAGAGTTATATTTACATTCTTTTGATATTGATTTTCTTCTTCAATGATAGGAACTATAATCTCTGGATATCTGCTTTGGTACTCTCGTATGATTTCAGCAGTAGAATCAGTTGATGCATCATCATGTATAATTACCTCAAAGTTGAAATTTGTTTTTTGATTAATAAAACTATCAAGAGTCTGTCGTAGATAACTCTCTTGATTATAAGTATTGCAAATTATAGAAACCATAATCTCCATAGTCTAACCTCACAAAATCTATTTATAAAAAATATACGGATAAGTTGCACCAACATTTGAAATGACATACATGTATAGCCAATAAATTACAAAATAGACATGTATAGCCAAACTAAATACACTATGTAAAGTGGTTGTATTTTTCCACTTTAAAAAATATGGAATAGAAATCACATAAAAACTCGAACAATAATATGTAATTCGTATTGTTTGCGACGACATACCTGCCAACTGTGAAAAAACAATCTCAATAATAAGAAGAATGCCATACAGATATTTTTCATCTGTACTCTGTTTTTTCCAACAAATAAGATACAATAGCAAAATTGGTAACCTAAGAATAATTTGATTTGGCATAAATGAAAAATTACCGCTTAAATACCACCCATAGTTGTAAAACAATGATTTAATCATAGGAATTTTTAAAACCGAATACACAGCAAAAATCACACATATTCCAACAAAAATCATTCTTACTATTTTTTTATAGTTATTTTTATTGTATTCTAGCTTTCTTTTCTTTACATTTTTCACGATAAATACATATGCACCATAAAATACTACCCCTATAATTGCAGTACTATGAAATAATATTGAAATCACACAATAAATAATTGCTCTCTTTATATTATAGTTACTTGAAAGCATATATGAAAATGCTAATAAAAGGAATCCAATTGCAATAAACTGTCGCATATTGTTTAATGATATATTGAAAAATGTAAATAAATAAATAAATACTGAAAACGCTTTATTTTTGTCATGAGAACAATTCTCTATTGCACCATATGTTGGAAATATTATAAAAGCCTCAACAACAAATGCACAAAATTGTAATGAATGTGTTAATTTAGATACAATATAAATTATTGTTGTAAATCCTATTTCCCAATCCTTGACGTATATATATCGCCAAATTGAATACCATCTTGAATTCAAATATTCTATAAAAGAATTGGATTTCAATGCGTTCAAAAAAATGGGTTTTAAATACACCTCGTAATCTGTACCAATTGAAGAAGCTCTAAATGCTGCAAGGAGACATGGAATAAGAAGAGCAATTATTACAACGATCCTATTGTATTTATTTTCTTTACTGTGCTCTACAAGCCATATAAGACCAGTGGTAATTGCAAAACTACAAATATATATCAATTAATCTGCCTCCCTTTAAAATATATTTATCACTATATTATCCATAACTATCTTAAATCAATAATTCCTCTGCCTGAAGACAAATATACTGTTTGACCAACAATCAAATCACCAGCCCCAATTACCATTAATTTTGCAAACTCTGCAATTTCTTCAGGTAAGGTCATTCTTTCTATCAAGCTATCTGAAGTATATATACTTTCCTTTACAGTGCTTTCCTGCATTGCAGTTGCAGTCGAGCCAGGGCCAATCGCATTAACAATAATTCCATATGGCAATAATTGCTGTGCAAATCCTTTCACAATACCATCAGTTCCAAGCTTTGACAAACGATATGGAGACCACGAGGGTTCAAGTCCTCTTGACGAGGATATGACTAAAATATGTCCTTTACTATTATTTTGAACTAAGTATTTAGCAAACTTTTGAATTAAAAAATAAGTTCCCTTGAGGTTAATATCCATTACATGGTCATAATCGTCTTCAGTAACTTTTGACCAGTCGAATCCAGAGTAGTCTGTATGCACTCCTGAACTGCTAACTAAAATATCTATTTTTCCGAATATATTTACAGCCTCCGTAATTTTTTCTTCAAAATTATCACTTTTCTTATAATCAAGTATTAAACATTTTGCTTCTTCTAATTTATTACAATTGTTCTCTAACTTTTCTTTATTAGTACCTGCTAAAATAACTTTACAACCACATTCATTATATTTTTTTGCTATGGCAAATCCAATGCCACCAGAACCTCCAGTAATAAGAGCAACCTTTCCTTCTAAAACTTTTGATTCATCTTTAGTTACTAAAACAGGAACAATCTTTTTTCCCTTAAAAATAACCACAATATTTTGAATTAGATACTTAATTTTTTTTTTAATTGACACAATTTTTTACTCCATTAAATCTTTTTTTAATTCGTTAGATCTCTTTCTTATAACAATTTTTGTATAAACTATTGGCATTAACCCACATAATAGTACCTTCAATTTTTCTTTTGTACTAATCTCACTCCTATGTAACACCTTAAAGCAATTTTTTCTTATATAAACAATACTATCCTTATAAAATTTTCTGTATTTTTCAATTTCGCCAGTACCAAGAATTTGAAGAAGAAGGAATGTATAATTCTTCCATATATGCCAGTCTATTGCATTGGATAAAATATCTTCTTTTATATATTGTTCTTCTTTCAACGTATATATATTTTTTAAAGCATTAATTCCCTTCTGAACCTTATATGTTGTCAATCCTGAACCTGAATTATTAAGTCTATAATTATAAACCTTACGATGTCCTACCCCAACATGATTAGCATGCTGGGCAGCTGTTGTTGCAAAATATAATCCTTCACCAAACCATGGCACTGAAAAAGTTATATTATTTTCATCTAATAAACTTTTTCTATAAATTTTATTCCATGGCCCTAATGGCATATAAGGATAAACAATCATAGCTGCTGCTTTACCAGGTGACCAAGTCTCAATACAATCCTTCTCAATTTGTTTTCTATCCCTTGTTGTGAAAACATGATCTGAGTAAGCCATATCTGAATTAGTTTGTTTAATCAATTTCACCATATATTCAACACAATCGTTTTCCAACCAATCATCACCATCAATTATCATAATAAAATCACCAGTGCAAACACTCAAACCATAATTTCTAGCTTCGCACGTCCCACCATTTTTTTTATGAATAACCGAAATTCTGTCATCTTTCGAAGCATACGTATCGCAAATTTCTCCACTATTATCTGGTGAACCATCATCGACTAAAATAATCTCAATATTACGATAGGTTTGATTAACTATTGAAGTAATCAATTTATCTAAAAATGGAGCTGAATTGTATACTGCTACTATCAACGAAACTTTATATTCTTCACTCATAGCAATCCTCCAACATTTTCTTTAAACATAAAATTGAATTAGCCCTCTCGTTCTTCAAAATTTGATTTGCATGACTGAAATTTATCCGTTTGTCACTTACACTTAATTCATAGTTTTTTGCAATTCTATCGCTTAAACCAGTTAATTGTAATAGACTAACATTCCTTGTCTCAGTTTTATTGTTAGGTAAAATTTCAACAAATTGTGTATTAAAAATCAGTGCAAAAGCTGTTCCATGAAATGAATCAGTTATCATACATTCAGCATTTTTTATATAAGACAAAAACTGCCCAACAGATGGACAGTAAATAAATTTTCCAGGTCTTAAAATCTGATGAGATGACACAGAAATTCTAATTAATGGAAGACCTTTTCTTTTTGCAATTTTCTTTGCATACTCTCCCAATTTTTTATCATTATGCAACTGATAAACCAATATATATCTTTTTTCTTTTATTGGAGAAGTCAGCTCATTCCAATATGAAGGTTCTAATAACAATGTTGGATCTATTACTTGCTTTGATTTAATACCAATTGTGTTTAATAACTCTATTGCACTTGATTCTCTAACTGTTATATGTTCATACTTACTTAACATTTCTTTATAATAAAGCTTTAACTCGTCATTAAAGTCTGCTCGCCCAAAACTTCCTGCATATGCGATTTTTTTAGCATTAGTAAATGCTAAACAGTAGGAGTCGTCATATTCTCCATTTTCAACAGGTCCCCATACTTGATCACTGCCAGTGACATAAATATCAGCACAAGGAGGATTCTTTTTTAAATCATCTGATGAACTATACAAACTTGTCAAATGCAAAAGTTTTTTTCGTTCTTTCTCGAAGCGTTTTCCAGATGAAATGCTTCCAGGCTGTCTTAAAATCATATATATGACTCTTTTTAAAGGATTATTATACCAATTAGCTTTTCTTCTTAATAAAGTTTTTTCATGTTCCTTATATGATTCATCTCGTCTTATATAATCAATAATTTCACACGAATATCCTATTTTTTCTATAATATGCTGAGTTGCATAAGCTTGTAAAAGGGAGCCATAATTTGTTATTGCATGCCTAGTTATTACCGCTACTTTCATTTATTTATTCTCCATCTGCTGTGCGATATCAGCGTCTACAATTTCCTCACCAGTCTTGTGCTTTAGTTGCTCCTTACTTGCCTCACTCAGACCATTGTTGATTACACAGTTCATATCGCAAGTGCTACACTTATCCAGATCCTCTTTGGTGACTTTTCCATCACGGTAGTCGCGGCAAATCTTCAGCTCATACATGCTATACGGATGTTTGGAGAACAGAGCCTTGAATTTGTGAACCACAACCCAAGTGGCAGGCTTCCAGATATACTTGTGCATAGCAGGACTTACGCTACCAATCATCCAGCAGTCACGGTCACAGCAACGTACCTTTGCACGAACCTTCTCAGCCTCTGGGCTGTTCCACAGTTCAGCCCAAGTCTGATTGTTCAGGTTACCCATGACTTCTTTATCCTTGGTGCCATTACAAGGCATAACATCGCCATACGGGTCTATGAAGAATGTGTCAAAGCTCATGTCGCAAGGCAACAGACGTTTCTGACCATAGATGTAGTTAATCAGACCATGATTAAAGTAAGCACGGAACCACTTCTTCGGGCTGTTGCTGCAGAGCAGTTCATTGACTAGGTTCTCAAAGTTCTTTGCAACCATCGGACGATCTTGGATGATATTCTTAGCCTCAACGAAATAGAAGCTGTTATGCAGAGAAGCGGTTGCGAACTCCATGCCCATCTCATCAGAAATCTTGTACAACGGAACCAGGTCAGGAGCATTCTTGTCCTGAACGGTCATGCCGAAGCCAACGTCCTTCATGCCCATTTCACGAAGAATCTTTAGTGTGCCATACCCCTTTGCATATCCGTCTTGAAGGCCACGAATCTCATTATTGGTCTGCTCCAGACCCTCGATAGAAATACGGATACCAATCTGTGGGAACTCCTTGCACAAATCAACGATACGGTCTGTGAAGAACCCATTTGTGGAAATAACGATACGGTCAGACTTCTTGTATAGCTCACGTACAATATCCTTCAAGTCAGTACGGATAAAAGGCTCACCGCCGGTGATGTTCGTGAAGTACATCTTCGGTAGCTTCTTAATAGTTTCGATGCTAATTTCCTCTTCCGGCTTGGAAGGTGCTTTATAACGGTTGCACATAGAGCAACGAGCGTTGCAGCGGTAAGTGACGATGACCGTACCATTCAATTTCTTTTCGCTATTGTTAGCCATTTTTAATACTCCAATCTCTCTTTTTTATCACTGATAAACTCTCATAATTTTCTCGTAATACTCATCGATGGTATCGAAGCTGATGCCCTTGCAATTTCTTGTATACTCATCGCACAGCTCCTTATTGCCCCAGAGCTTCTGAATCTTGCTCTTCAGCTCTTCCGAACTACCACTCTTAAACAGCTCACCGGTCTTACCGACCTGAATCAGTTCCGGTATGCCACCGATGTTAGCACCTAGAACTGGTGTTCCGTACATCTGGGATTCCATCACGGAGAACGGGCAGTTCTCATACCACTCAGACGGATAAATGGAGAACTGTGCCTCACGGATCAACTTTTCCAGTGCTTCGCCTTTCTGAAAGCCGACATTCTTGATATTGCTTACGCCCTTGATGTTCTCTTCCAGCGGACCAGTACCTGCGAAGATGAACTGCACATCTGTCAGTTCCTTGCATACCTTAATGAGTGTGCCGATGCCTTTCTCTTCAGAGAAGCGTCCGAAGTAGAGGACATAATCCTTCTTCGGAGTCTCTTTCCACTTCACCTTATCGATGAAGTTGTGCATTGCCACGGTCTTCGTTGCAAACAGCGGATTGCTGTCCATCTTGCTCTTCATGAACTCCGAACAGCAGATCATGGTGTCAATGTACCTGTAGGTTCCCTTCCACTTCCAAAACTCGGCCTCCATCGTGCCGATGGCAGACTTCGCCGTAGAGCCGTGGATGCACTTGCCTTTCATGCAGTTCACGAAATGGCCACCTAGGCACTTCTCACAGTTCTGGTGGGTGTTCGGATTGTTCAGCATGTGGTTCGGACAGACAAGCTGGTAGTCATGCGCCGTGAAGATGATTTTACAATCTCTTCCGGTCTCCTTACGCCACTTCACGATTTCCAAAATGATAGAAGGTGTCAGCTGGTAGTTAAAGTTGTTCAAGTGACAGACATCTGGTTGGAAGTCGTCCAAAACTTTTCTCAGCTGTACTCTTGCTTCATTACTGTAGATAGTTTTGATTGGATAGGTCAGCTTGCTCAGCTTGCTCCCGCCGTGAAAATCCATATCGGACGTATAAGCATTAACCCGGTTGCCCACGCAGCGGCCTTCGTGCTCCATTCCGAAATACTGAACCTCATGTCCATGCTGCTCCAGTGTCTCACCTAATTTAAATATGTACGTCTCTGATCCACCATTGGGAAACAAAAACTTATTAATCATCAGTATCTTCATCAATCACTTACTCCTATATAATTCTTCTGTAAGTTTTACAACCTCATCCCAATTATATTTATTACATATGAAATCTGAAGCTTGCTTTTTTAATGCTTTTACTTGTTCCTCATCATCACATGTTTTTTGAAGCTTGTCTCTAAGATCTTCTTCATTGGACTTTCTAAATATAATTGCCTTGTCTTCCACTACATCTATACATTCAGGAATGTCTGATACAAGACAACAATTACCATAACTCATTGCTTCTAAAAGACTTAATGGCATACCCTCAAGATCTGAAGGTAGCGAATACATATATGCATTACTATATAGTTCATCTAATATCTTTCCCTGAACAAAACCCGTAAATATAATTCTATTATCACCTTTAGCAAGTTCTCTTAATTTTCCCGCATATTCATCTGTATCACTTGCTCCACCTGCAATCACAAGCTTCTTATCAGTATTAATCTGCTTATACGCTCTTATAAGATAATGTACTCCCTTTTCTGGTACAAGCCGTCCTAAATACAATATATATGAATCTTTTGTCAATCCATATTTTGAACTTATATAATCTGCATCTACTATACTAGGACGATTAACTCCATTTGGTATAAAGTGTGTTTTCCTGTTATATGTATTTCTAAAATAATCTTGTACACCTTTGCTTAGCACTATTATTTCATCTGCATACTTAACAGCATTTTTTTCTCCCTGTCGTATAAACTTAGAACCAAACCCAGATTTCCACTTCTCTCTTTGCCAATCAATTCCATGTATAGTAACAATTACTCTTTTGCCAAACATTTTAGGAATCCATGCAAAAAAAGCCGGTCCCTCGGCATGAATATGAACGATATCATAGCCTCCAAAAGCACTACATAATGCCGCAAAAAAAGAAGAACTGACTGCTGCTAGTCCTTTTTTTTCAATAGTTGGTACATTTTTCTGATGTACTCCCTCATATTCCTCTTTTTCTTTATTATCATATTCTGAACCACTTACATGATGACCTGATCTGTTATAGCATGTGACTGCATAGCCATCCCTTGCCATTCTTGTACATAATTCTTTTACAACTATTTCGACACCGCCTTCCCTTGTAAGGCGTTTCTGTCCAAACATAGATATTGCAATTTTGCTTTCCATATCTTTTCTATCTTTACCTCTATTTATTTCAGATTACATCTTCTGCACTATCTCCAACCCCACACTCACATTTATCTCCTGCTCGAACATCTCTGCATTAAGTACCGCTATCCTCTTGTGTCTGTCTATCTTCTTTATATAAGCTTCCATTCCCACAAGTGGTCCGTCTTTGACTATCACCCGGTCGCCTTCGATTATTCCTGTTGATACAGGTATCTCATAAGCTTCGTTAACCATAGCCCTAAACATAGCTTCCTTACCTGGTTCTATAGATATGAAGTCTTTTCCTTCCCTGCCAAGTATCTTAGTAAGCTCAGGTACATTCTTTAGTTGTTCGTATATATCACTGGGATTGTCTGTGTCGATAAACATATATCCTGGAAACATGATTTTCTTTTCCTTATGCCAGGCTCCATAGTATCTTTTGGCTCTGTCGAATCTGATTATGAATATGTCTGTATATGATTCTTTGTTTAAAAGTTTTCTGCACATATCTCTGGCTGTTTCTTCTCTGCCAGTTGCCACCTGCACTGCATACCACATATCTGCTGCTCATCCCTCTCTTCGCCTTTATCTATATCCACATTTCCATTTACATATTTTTTTAACCTCATATGCATGGCTTATACTATGTATAATTTCCTTTATCATGGTTTTAGGGTTGGCTTCGCCATTCCGCGGCAAATAAGCCTCTAAACACATCTTTTAAGATATGTCTTATACCTCATCGCCCCGGATTCTTTCTGATACTATGTCCACCCATCCTGCTGCCGTGACAAAGCAACGTGCCATCAGATAAAGCTTCATGTTTGTTTTACTTTTTTACGTTATCGCACAGTCTTATCTCTATGTGTTTATCTAGTGCCGAAGCATACTTTTCAAGCACCATAAGTGTTGGAATACGTGTTCCTGTCTCGAATCTTGCAAGATTATAAGGAAGTATGCCTGTTATATCTGCTACATCCTTCTGTGTAAGATTCTGACGCTCTCTTTCATCTACAAGCTCACCTATAATCTCTGTAGATAATCCTTTTAAGTTTTCCTGGATAGCCTCCTGGAACTCTTCGAGCCTTTTCTTTCTGTAATCGCGTTCGATTATGTAATCTTCTCTGTTGATTTGCATAATATTCCTCATTTCTGCGCCTTTTTTGCTATATTTGCTTGTGTCAAACCAGCGCAGACACATATACCTAGTGTGAATTCTCCACACTGCCTCAATTACAATTTTTTGATTCTGCCTGACTGCTTGCAGCTTATTAAGTGCTTTTTAACTCATTGTCGGTACAACGTAATAAATATTATGTTGTTTATTAAGATTGCTTATATGGATTAACCGCCTGAGATGGCGTATGATTAGACATATTTATATATAAGTAGTTCATTATTAATATGAAAGAACTCATATAATATACAAAATGTAGTCTGTAATAATGTGGATTTAACATCTTAATAATGTCGAAATATTGTATTTTTATGTGAAATATGTATTATTTACTTGCTATATCATTAATGATGTGCTATCATCTGTGAAGATTCTGTGATAATACAACATAATATTTATTATGTTATCCACCCCTTCTATTTATTTTGTTCATTTTTTGCTCATTATTTAGTATTCACCATCCGATATCTCCCTGTCCTTGTTTATATCTCGTGCCTATTATCATATTCATTTTATCCAGTTGTCTTTTATGCTCCCTGCCTGTTGACTTTATATATATTCTTGTTGTATCAATACTGCTGTGACCTAAGACATCTGCAAGCTTCGCTATGTCATTCTTTATCTTATAGAAGGTTCTGGCAAAAAGATGTCGCATGTTGTGTGGAAATACTTTATCAGCACTGACACCTGCCAGCCTGCATATGTTTTTCATCATCCGCCATACATTGCTTCTGTTTACTGGATTGCCATTGGATGTTATGAATATGCTTCCATGTGTAATATGTTTTTTTCTGACATACTCATTTAGAAGCTTAAGCAACTCGCCAGGATACAGTATTCTTCTTGCTTTTCCTTTGTTATGAATATCTGCCATGCCATATTTAAGGGATTCTACCGTTATATATCTTAGTTCACTTATCCTTATCCCTGTGCTTCCAAGTGTTTCTATTATAAGTGCAAGTCTGTCATCACCTTTTTTATATGCTGTCTTTACAAGCTTTTCGTATTCGTTCATTGTTATTTCTTTATTTTCTGGTATGAAAACAGCTCTCTGCACTTTTATCATCTTCACTCTTATATCCATCCAGCCCATCACTTCGCAGAAATGATTCGCTGCAGCAAGATAAGAGTTTATGCTTGATATCTTGTACCTGCCACATTTTTCAAGATATTCCTTGTATTCAAGAAGCATTTCCTTACTTATACTTTGCCCGTGTGCATATATCATCAGCTTTTTTATATCTCTTATATACTTTTCTATTGTCTGTATACTTTTTTCATTTCTTATAAGTACCCTTTTAAAATATTCTATTGATTCAGTATTTATTATTCTCTTTTCTGTTTCTTCTGTTTTTTCTGCTCCTCCTGTTCCTTTAAATACTGTATTTTTCAAGCTTCTTTTCTCCAAATATTCTCGATTTCCTTTTTTTCCCATTTTTCCATTTTCACTCCATTTACTTACACATTTAATACCTGATTGTGCCCATATTATGCTGACATATTCACAGGTACATATATGAACTGTTTTATTATAATGTGTATTTCTCATGATATATATTCTTTTATGTATCATATATGATATTGATGGAAATTTATTTTTTTATCTCTTCACAATTTCCTCACACTTTTTCCATATCCCTGTCACATTTTTCCTCTAATATAACAATTGTTGAAGGACATAAGAACTGCTACATGACATAAGGTTGCTGACTAATATATGTTCCTATATCTTTCAACGATTGTATTTTAATAATACTTTTTCATAAACGATTACTTGTTAAACCTCCCTATAATTAACAGGTATCACTTTCTCCTTAAGCACAATACCCCATAAGAAAACGTCCTCCCAAGCGTTTTCTTATGGGGTATTGTATTACTTTACTGTATTTATATATTTTCTACTTTTTTCCGCAGCACTTTTTATATTTCTTTCCTGAACCACATGGGCATGGATCGTTAGGATATTTCTTTCTTTCAGATTTTACTGCCTTACCGCCTAATCCATCCGGATACAGCGTTGTAGATATAGTGTCCGCATTTGCTTCCAGATCTACTGTCATCCCATATGAAGCATATTATCAAGCTTTGCAAACACATCTCCCATAGAGCCAGTGTATTCTATATCGTTTTGTGCATCCAGCTTAAAGTCAAGAGGTTCTCTGTTAAGTACAACCAGATGATTTCCTTTAAAATCCCATACAAGTCCTGCCGCAGGATATACCTTAAGTGATGTTCCTGCCACTATAAACATATCTGCCTCTTTTATAGCTTTAACTGCACTCTCGTATGCACCTGCTGGCAGCTGCTCACCATATAGTGTTACATCAGGGCGGACTGTTCCACCACATACTGTACAGTGCGGTACTGCTTCTTTACTTTCATATATATAATCTGATGGATATTTTTTTCTGCATTTCTCACAATAGTTTCTTGTTGTAGCACCATGAAGTTCTATAACCTTTTTACTGCCAGCCAGCTGATGAAGCCCGTCTATGTTCTGCGTAATCACAGCTTTCAATTTCCCCATTTTTTCAAGCTCAGCCAGCACTTTATGGGTTATATTTGGCTGAATTCCTCTTGCATCCATCTTCTGCCTGTAGAATTCAAAGAACACTTTAGGTTTATGATGAAGGCATTCTGCACTAAGAAGATACTCTGGTTCATACTTATCGAATTCAACGTCATGCTGGTTGTACAAGCCGTCTTTACTTCTGAAATCTGGTATTCCTGATTCTGTTGACACACCAGCTCCACCAAAAAATACTATATTTTCTGAATCCATTATGAACTCATATAACCTGTCAGCAGCTTGTGATGCACGAAGCAGCTCTTGTGCTCTTTTATATTCCTCTTCTGCCTTTTCATATTCATCTTCTGAATACTTTGTAGTTATCTGCTCCTTTGTAAGCCCTAATTCCAGCATAGATACTATTGCTTTTATTCTTTCCTCACTGCGGCCAGTTTCTAATCCTTCCTGGCGTCCTGCTTCTAGCCCTTCTTGACGGCCTGCTTCTAATCCCTCCTGGCGGCCAAGCAATTTACTTTCATCCTGCAATTTCTTTAAAGCATTACACATATTTACATTCCCCCTTCTATTATTATCAGCTATATTCATCAGATATGGTGCATCTGTCATTACACTGATCATTCTTAACACTTCTATTGATATATTTCTATGATTATATTTATCATATATATTATTGAAGTTTTCCTCATAAATGGACTTTGTAATCTCAAATACCATCTTTACGTCTTTATTCTTAAACTTATACCTGTCTGAATCCCTCACCTGTACAAGATTCATTTTATAATCTGTAAATATATTTTCTATCTCTGGTCTCATATGTATCATCATATCTTTTATACTGACAGGACCGTCCCATGGCATCTCTGAATAGTATAGCACAATTGTTATTATAGGATGAAGTCTATCATCCTTTTTCATGCCAGACAGAAATTCATCTGATGTCATTCCTGATGTATATCTGTTCTTGCCTTTAAGTTCATTATACTCTTTCAGATATCCAAGTCCATCATATATCATCGTTCTAAGTGGCATAGCATAATGTACTTTATCCTGTATTTCTATTCCTAATATATTAAATTCTACACCATCATACTCTTTCTTGACAATATCCCTTACACGCTTTAATGAGCTCTGTCCCTTCTTCCATTTGATTGTTCCTGATATATCTGTATCCATTTCTTTTAACATATCCGATTTTATAACATTTTTCCCATTAAATAATACTGCATTGAACAAATCTGCAAATCTCTCATTAACCCGCCAGAATTCTTTCATGACAATATCTGGCTTTATACTTTCTTTACTGTTCATAAAGCACCTTCTTTCGTTAAATGATTAAATCTATATTAGCATCAAGTAAATATAATTTTCATTATCAGAATATGCGTCTATTTGTTTATAATATTTGATTTTCATGTTTATTATTATATTTTTCTAATTCTTATGGAAAATAATCAGAACCGATAATGAATTACATAAATCAGCATTACATAAATCAGACAAATAAAACAATGTTGATAATGTTAAATAATCTTGTAAGTTGTAAGATTTTAATATAACATTTTTATGATGCAAGGTGCAAAATAGCTTTTAACCTTAACATCTTATTATGCATAATATATATTTAATATATCTTTTATATATAATTATGTCAAGTGTTTATAATAAATTATTGATATATTGTCAGAATGCTTATATGTTCATATATCATTATTAAAATGCTATCGTAACAAGCTGCTTCATTGCAGCTTCTATATATGTTTTCTGTTCTTCAACCCATAAATACGCCTAAAATATTGACATATTATATATCATATGTTATATATACTACGACAGATATACTATGTCTGTCGTAGTATGATGATGAACGTAGTATATGTATACAATTATCAGTGAGCTGCAAAATTTACTTATATACTCACATCATTAAAACCAACTACTCTATAACATAAAGAATAATATAAGGAGGTCTTGATATATGGCTGGCATCAGCAGCGATATCATAAGAGGATACAATGACACTATAATTCTATATCTTCTGCTTGACAAACCATCTTATGGTTACGAGATATCCAAGCAGATTAAAGCACTATCAGATGAAAAATACATTATGAAAGAAACTACTCTTTATTCTGCATTTACACGTATGGAAAAAAACGGATATATAACCTCTTTTCCAGGTGTTGGCGAGAATGGAGGGAAAAAGCGTACATATTACAGCATAACTGATGCTGGACGCGAATACTATAAAGCGCGATGTGACGAATGGACTTTAACTAAAGAGGTTATAGAACATTTTATACGTAAATAATAACACCACATATATATGAGGAGGATTTTATGGAAACTATTAAAAGCTATCTTGAAACCATGTTTGCCAATATGCCAGACACTCCTGAGGTTATCAGAGCTAAGTCTGAACTTTTTGGAATGATGGAGGATAAGTACAACGAACTTATATCCGAAGGAAAAAGTGAAAATGAAGCTGTTGGAACAGTTATATCTGAATTCGGTAATCTTGATGAGCTTGCCGACACTCTTGGTCTTAATGCCAACAGCCATGAGGATTCCAGCAAAACTGCCACACCTGATAAAAGAATACTGACACTTGATGAGACCAGACATTACATACGCACCTGCTCCAAAAGAAGCTTACTTATTGCCCTTGGTGTTATGCTATGCATAATTTCACCAATATTTCCTATAATAGGCGACATGATAGATATATTGATAGTAGAAAATATCATGATATCTCTTATGTTCGTAACTATTGCAGTTGCAGTTGCCATGTTTATTTTTGCTTCCACATTTCTTAAAGATTACGCTTACATAATGAAACATACATGCGTTCTTGACTATCAGGCATCCCAATATGTCCAGAATGAAAAAGAACGCATGAAACCAGTATATAGCATATGTCTCACGATTGGTGTCCTGCTGTGTATAGTATGCGTTATACCACCTATTATTATGGATAGCTTTAACATTGGCATACTTGAAGATATTTCCGGAGCACTTGTTCTAGCCATCTGCTCTGCCGGCGTAATGCTCATTGTCTTTCAGGCAAATGCAGCTGCTTCATACAGAAGGCTTCTATCACTTAACGGCATAACTACAACATCTGGTACATATACAAATACAGATACAAGTATAAATTCAAGTAAAGATTATAAAAATTTTGAATATATCAATCCAACAGCAGCCTCTGTCATGTCCGTATTCTGGCCTACTGTTTCATGCTTATATCTGTGTATAAGCTTCCTGACTTTTGATTGGCATGTGACATGGATAATATGGCTTGTTGCTGCTCTTATCTACAACGTACTTAAAAGTTTTTTATGTAAGTAAATGTACAGCAAATGTATAGTAAATATATAGTAATTGTGTAGATATTATCTACAACGCACTTATATCACCAAAATCGTAGAGAAACGGAGATTATTAATATGGGAAAAAGAATATATTTAGGCATCATATACAGCATAACAGCTATATGCATAATCATCGGAATTATTATAAATGTATGGGATATACCTTCATTATCATGGATGTCTGATTCTTTTAAAAGTAAAAAAAATATAACCTTTACAGAGAATCTTGAAGCCTTTGATTATCTTGATATTGATACCTCTTTAGGAAATGTAAATGTGATAAATGGAACCTCTTATAGTATCGAATATAAAGGGAATGCCTCATATCGTCCCGAATATTCAGTAAATAGCAGCACCTTAAAGATAACACAGCCTGATTCAGCCAGCAAAATTATTAAAAATATTCATTTAAAAAATGTTAAATCTGAACTGACTATCACTATTCCATCAGATGTTACCCTTACAACTGTAAACTGTGATATCAATCTTGGCAACTCAAAGTTGACTGGTATTAATGGTTCAGACATTACAGCTCACGTTGATATGGGAAATCTTACATTATCAGACTGCAGCTTTAGTCAGTATAATATTGATACTAATATGGGAAATATAGACATCAGCAGATGTTCCTTTGACACTATGCACCTTGACGTTGATATGGGTAACGCTTCTGTTAAACTCCCACGCTCTGATGCATACGGCTATAACCTTGAAACTGATATGGGCAACGTAAATCTATATGGCACAAACTATAAAAGAAACTGCTCATATAACACAGCGGCTGAAAAGATGATTACGGCTAAGGTTAATATGGGGAATATTGATATTTACGAATAAAGTGAATATTGTTGTTTAACACACATTCTTAACGTAGTGACGACAGCATATATGAGAAAAGCAGGTGCACACACATCAACGATGCCAGAAGCTTCAATTTACGCGAGCAACGAGCCAAAGTCATATTCCTGATATGACCTTGGCGACTGCCGCGATAGCCATAATAAACACGCTTTGCGAGTTTATTATGGCTGGATATTTCTAAGACTTTTCATATACGTAATGGTAGTTTCCGCTACCGTTCGATACGGGACATCCATGTCCCATATCTCACTTCCACAGACATCCGTGTCTGTGGATAGCTAGGTAGCTAAGAAAAAGTCTAAGAACTATCACAATTAAACTTCAAGTACATCTTATGATGTTTGCACAGCTGCTTTTCTCATATATGCTGTCTGACTTTGGCTTAATTTACAAAAAATGAATGTGGATTTAATTGAATATTCAGTATTACATTATGCCGTAACACAGACAAATATAAGCT